>Ga0134128_10001470_pt1 | contig 30291 bp, 37 predicted proteins | sample KB31754_FD_96462 | JGI IMG/M metagenome (GOLD analysis project Ga0134128, IMG submission 96462) | Terrestrial soil microbial communities with excess Nitrogen fertilizer from Kellogg Biological Station, Michigan, USA - KB3-175-4 | ecosystem: Environmental > Terrestrial > Soil > Unclassified ... | reverse complement strand
TGCGTTGGAAGTTTGAATCACTGTTCGCCAAAAAACGGAATCCCTTTATGGGTATGTCACCTAGAGCGGGAGGGTTCCACCCTTCCTGACATCCTCCGCATGTATCGGGACGAGAAGTGGCGTAAGGCGGTGATCAAGGGAATCCGTAACGAAACGGTGCGCACCTTCTGGCGCCACGAGTTCGAGCACTATCACTTCCGCCAGAAAGCCGATGCGGTCGCACCGATCCAGAACAAGCTCGGCGCACTCCTGTCCGATCCCACGCTGCACCGGATACTGGTCTCACCCAAGGAAGACCTCAGCTTCCGCTCCATGATGGACAAGGGGGAGTCGCTCATAGTCAACCTCGCCAAAGGCCAGCTCGGGGAGGACAGCGCCCACGTCCTGGGCGGGCTGATCGTCTCCACGTTGGGCTTGGCCGCGTTCAGTCGGGCCGAAACGGACAACCGGCGTCGCTTCTTCATATACATCGATGAATTCCAATCCTTCACCACACTCATGCTTGCCAACATGATGTCCGAGCTTCGCAAGTATGGCGTCGGCTTGACACTCGCCAACCAGCATCTGCATCAGCTTGAATTCGACATCCGCGCGGCGGTCTTAGGCAACGCGGGGACGCTCATCAGCTTCCGGTTAGGGGCCGAGGACGCGCCCTATCTGGCGCGAGAATTTCAGCCCAAATTCGATGTTGAGGACCTACTCAACCTGTCTAACCGAGCGATCTATCTGCGTCTCATGATCGACGGTACGCCAAGCCGCCCGTTTAGCGCAGAAACGCTTACCTTTCCGGAAGTTATCAATCCTCCGGCATCCCGTATGCCGCAGTGCAACCTTGGCGAGTACGCCACGGATTCCGGCTACCCCTAGTCGCGCCTTCTGAATCCTGATTATCCTTGTCATACCCATTGCGTTCGTTGGGGCTGTGCGAACAAGGGGCTATTTCAATGAAGCTATTGCTGCGTCGTGACCAGCGCCAGGGCGTGCTGGGCAAAGTGGTTTTCACACTTGAAGTCCGGGCCGAAATTTCGAGCGACGAGCGATCCCGCATAGACAAATACAAGCTTGGCAAGGAAATCCTCTACATGCGGAACAAGGACGTACCGCAAGAGGAGGGTTGGAAAGGCGTCGGGAAGCTCCTCGTATTCCATGCCTTGAACCTCACCATCACCGTCAACGATTTGGTCGCCGGCAAAAAGGTGGAGTGCAAAGACATCCTCGAAATGCTCGCTGCCGAAGAGCAGATCAAGGATGCCGCTGTCAGCTTCGGACGTATCCTCGAAGCGGCCGCTCACTTCGGCGGTGAAGAAGTCATCCCCATAGGGGCGGACGAGAAGCAGAGGGCAGCATAGCGGCCCCGGTGAGGAATAACCTCACCGGCTGGCTGCTTGGAAGCGGCGCGATCAGTCGCGAGCTAAGGGAAACACGCGCCGCCTGGGAAGATAGCCAGGCCCATTGGCGCGCGTCCCCGCTCGCCAAAGAAACGACGTTCGATCTTGTCTTACCGATTCTCCAAGATGCGATGAGGGCCAATGGCCGAGCTCCGGCTAGTCCAATGCTGGGCGCGGCAGGCGTCGCCATCGAACGTCTCTTCGACGCTGAGGAGGCGGGTGAGATCAAACCGTGCTGGGACGTTATTGGGGAGGACGTAAGAGTAGCGGTCGAATTCCGCCAAATGCTGGTCCGGCGTAAGCGCTGGGCTACCCAATTCGACCGCACTTATGGATCGTTCCGGCGCATCGCCGCCTCTGGCGTCGAGGCGCTCTTCAAGGCGCTTCCCGAGAGCTGCTATGGCGACCTCGACGATAGGAAAGGCGATACCTTCGAGGTGCCGGTCCTTGACCTTCTCGACGATCCGCCCGCGATCATCGAGCGCCTCCTCATGCTCCCGTATGACGACGAGAGCTTCCGACTCGACCTGTTCTTTAGGCTCCGTGACCTCACCGCGGGCAATCTGCTCGTCGCCTCCGGCTTCATGCGAAACGACAATATCCATGAACGTTCTGCAAAACTCGTATTACCGACTCGCCAGAAGCAGAAGACCGGCGCGGAACTCGCTGAACTGTATCTCTCCGGATCGCCCCTCAAGGAATTGCTTGAGGTCCCCGTCCCTTTTCACATCCCCCAGGAAGTGCGCTTCGAGCATTGCCATATCGTAGGCGGTACGGGTCACGGCAAGACCCAGCTCATGCAGAAGATGATCCACGCGGACCTTCTCGCGAGCAAGGACGATGGCCGATCGGTGGTGGTGATCGACAGCCAGGGCGACCTCATCAACAAGCTCGTTCACCTGGAGCTCTTCGACCCGGATGGTCCGGACAGCCTGGCTGACCGGCTCGTGGTCATAGACCCGGCAGATGTCGAATATCCAGCCGCTCTCAACCTCTTCGACGCGCACCTTGCTCGGCTGGAGCAATACGGGCCGGCGGACAAAGAGCGAGTCCTTAATGGCGTGATCGAGCTCTACGAGCTCTTCTTCGGCGCATTCCTCGGGGCCGAACTCACGCAAAAGCAGGGCGTGATCTTCAAATACCTGGCCCGGCTCATGCTCGCGATCCCGAACGCCACCATTTACACGCTCATGGAGATCATGGAGGACGGCAAGCGATTCGGGGAGTATATGGCGCTTCTCGACGGCTCCGCCCGCTATTTCTTCGAAACCGAATTCTTCCACCCCTCATTTGCGGCGACCAAGAAGCAGGTGCTCCGGCGCCTATGGGGCGTCCTTTCGACGCCCGCCTTCGAGCGCATGTTCACGCAGCCGCAGAACAAGCTTGACCTGTTCGCAGCCATGAACCAAGGCAACATCATCCTGGTATCAACCGCCAAGGATTTGCTCAAGCGCGAGGGAAGCCAACTGCTCGGCCGCTTCTTCATCGCCATGCTGACCCAAGCGGCGCTCGAACGCTCCACCCTACCCGAACGGCTGCGGAATCCCGTCTCCGTCTATGTGGACGAGGCTCAGGAGTATTTTGACGACAATATCGAGACGATCCTTAATCAGGCCCGCAAGTATTGCGTGGGCCTTACGCTCGCCCATCAAACGCTGGACCAGCTTTCGCCGCAACTGCGCTCAGCACTCTTTGCCAACACTTCGCTCAAGTGCGCGGGTGGCGTTTCGGCGAAGGATGCACGAACCCTTGCCGACGAACTCCACACTACCGCCGCCTTTATCGAAGGCATGCGCCGGCGTGGAGAGCGGTCAGAGTTCGCGGCGTGGGTGAAGCACCGGACCGGGCAGGCTATCCGGCTGTCCGTCGAACTTGGCTTCCTGGAGCGGCAGCCTACTTTGACTGAGGAAGCCTTTGACGAGCTTATCGGTCGAAATCGCATTCGCTATTGTGGGACATTGGCGGCAGCTTCGAAATTCCAGCGTCCAGCCCCACCGAGGACGAAATCTGGGCCATTTGGAGAAGAAACGCCGTCGGCGAAGCCTTCGCAAGCGGCATCCGGCCCGGAATGGAATGAGGCAGATGCGCCGGGACACGGGCTTGATATAGAGCCGTCCCCGCAGACCTCCCCGCCCGCGGAAGCCCGTCCGGCACCCACGCCGAGCTGGGACGCCGTTATGGTGCCTCTGCCCGAAAAATTGCTGGGCAAGGGAGGTTCCAAGCATCGGTATTTGCAAGCGATGGTGAAAGAGCTCGCGGAAGCGAACGGATTGAAAGCCACGATCGAGGCTCCGCTTCCGAATGGCGGTCAAGTGGACGTGTTGATCGAGCGGGATCGCATCCTGGCGGGTGTCGAGATTTCAGTTTATACACCAGCGGATCACGAATGCGAAAATCTGCTTAAGTGCCTTGGAGCTGAGGTGCCGCGCGTAGCGGTAGTACTGGTGAAATCAAAGGCGAGCCAGAGCCATTATAGGGCCGCGCTTTTGGATGCTATCGGTGACCAAGATCGGGAGCGGGTGACGTTCCTGACGCCGGAAGAACTCCCAGATTTTATCGCGCAATTGGCGCCTCCACCTGAACCCGAGGAAAAAATCGTGCGGGGGTATCGAGTGAAGCGCGTATTTTCTACCGTTGCGCCAGAGGAGGCCCGCGTACGGCGGGATGCGCTCGCGCGCCTAATCGCTAAATCACTCGGACGGCAAGGATTCTCAAAAGATTAGGGCACGAAAGATGATCTGTTGACTTTCACTTAAGGAGGTCTCAGCCTAGTTGTGCTGGGAATATGCATGAGTTGCATTTTGGCGTCCTAGGCCGGGCATTTTTCAGAACTTTCATTGACCCTCTGTTGCGCAACTGGGCCCGTCTCGTAATCGTCGGCTTTTATGGACGTGCGGACTTATCCGCAGTTGCGGACACAGTGGAGGGGCACATCGTGAAAATAGCGCACGCCTCTATCGGCGTCTTGATTGTGCTTTTCGTGACAGCATGCACCACGGTCGATCGGAATGCGGCGGCATCCCTCGGCACCGCGGGCGAAAAAGCTACGCAGGCGCTATCGTCACAAGCTGCCCAAGCATCACAAACGTTGGGCGATCTCAATCACTGGTGGGGCATCGATACCGCATTGGATTGCGTGAAGGTAAAAGCAGATGGTGATTTACGAGAGGTTTGCTTGAAGGGAGCGGTTGCGCCACCAGCCGATCCGAGTGTTACAAGAATTATTGATATCCTGGCAAAGCACCAGCAGGCCATCGGCTCATTAAATCAGGCATACGCTGCCTTCGTTGATCTTGCGCATTACAACGCGGGGAAAGAGGCCACCGCGGCACTTAATACCGCGTTCTCTGATATCAATGCATTCACCAAAGCCGCTTCCGCGACGCTTCCGGCTGCAATGGCGATAGCGCCCATTACCACGACCGTGGAGAAGGGGATTGCGGGTGGGCTATCGATAATCGTGGATCGTGAACAGAACGCTCAAATTTTAGCTGCAAACGCAAGCCTGCAAACCGCGAATGATGCGCTTTACAAAGGCTTGGCCGCAGAAAAAGATGCCATGACAAGCGTTCTAGAGACACTCCAAGATGAACGCCAAAAGCTATATAAGAGTGGTTTCGACGCTGGAATTATTTCGCCGATTGATATTCTAACGCCAGTGTACAATGAGGCGTATCCTACGTTGCATCTGCAACCAGGGCCAAAAGCCAATCAAGATGTCATAGCAGCAGCGGCGGCGAACGTGATGACCGTTCAGAACCGGATTACCAACGATGCTGTAGCGAAGAGTTACACGGCGGCGCTTGCGACGCTTCAGGCCGTATCCGATCAGCATAAAAAGCTAGCCGCTGCCCAAGCACCGACCTTTGACCAAATTGAAACTGATGTGAGCAACCTGCAGGCCAATGTTGCGCAGGTCGGCGCTGCGGCAGCCACTACTCCGCCAAAATAGTAGTTAGGGGGTAACCATGGCATCAACGCCGAACGACCGCTTAAGCGCGATTCAATCGATTTACCTCGATGCTCTCAACAACGAATCTCAAGACTTGGCCCAAGCCACCACGCCGGCGCAGGTGACCGCAGTTCAAGCGAACGTCGCTAATGCACGGGCTGCGTATTACGCTGCTGCGGCAGCGGCCCTTGCTAACGCCGGCCCAGAAGTCGAAGCGGCGTACGCTGCTGCGCAAACCGCTCTTATGGCGGTTAAGCAGGCGCGAGCTGACTCTGCGAACATTACGACTTTACTTGGATACCTAGATGGTGCGACCAACGCTGGTTCGAAACTACTGAAGCTTTCTGGCTAAGGAGGCAGGAGTACCGACCTGGTAAACTGCATCTTATCAGCGCCGACATTCTCTGTTCCAAGATCACGAGCATCCTCGTCAAGAAAGGCAGGGCTCTCATGACTGATATCGCTTCAACTAACGCGCAGCCCCTTCCCGCAACTATCCCTTTCATCGATCACCGAACGGCCGCATGTGAGTCGCGTGGGGCTGCTTAGTGGAGACACAGAAATGACAGCACAACAAAGAGTTGCTTTCTACCTGATACCCTTCTTACTGACACTCTATGCTATTCCATTATGGGTCGTCGCAGCGGATGCTCTTTTCGGCCAGTTTGGTCAGGTAAATTCCGACACCACCAAATGGTTTGTAAGCCTGATAAGTCACCCCGATTCTTCGCTAAATCTGATGCACAAAGTATTTTTGCCCATTACGACTTTTGTAACGGTCGCCATCATGTGGAAGGGTGTGGACCTGAGGTGGACGATCGGAATCGTTATAGGCCTGTTGATTACAATCGCGATCAGTATTTATCTTGTGGTATATTTTGGCATCGATGACACGCAGGCAAATGTAGTGCAAACGATAGGGTTAACCTCCTTAACAAAGGCCGGATTTCTTACGCTCTCCACAAATTTCGTCGCTCAAATTCAAGAGGTATTGGCGACGTACCTTCTCACGCTGTTGGGTCTTCAGGTGGCGACAAAGGAGGGATAGTCGTGCACAGTACTAACGGGTTCGTGTTGCCATTCGTGGTTGCCTTAGCGGCTACGCCCGCGTCAGCCGCTGCACAATTTGATGTGCTTTTTGAAGGGGCCAGCCCAGCGGGCGTCCGAGTGAGTACTGGGGATGCTAGCTTTCCGTTGGTACCCGCGACGGGAGGATTTAAGGGGAGCGTGAATGCAACCAGTCCTGACTTTACGACAACGGATTTGGATGCCGATTACTCGGACCAATCGAATATTTCGGTCCCTCTGCAACTGAGGGAATCGGACGGCAAGGTCCTTCTTTGGCTAGTACGCCCAAGCTCCCTCTCATGTTTGAAGCCAACGATCGATGGTCTTGAACGTCAGCTAAAATCTGATCTCCGAACCAGAATGGCCACCTATATTGAAGCCAAGGCGATCTATAACCTCCAGACAGATGACGCGTGTGGCTCTGCGATGCGACCGCTTGCAGCGAAAGCTTGGTTCGATGCGTCCTTCGCCCTTGCGAGGGATCCCGTCGGCTACTTTCGACTTGATCCGGCTGCCGAGGATGCTCTTAACACGTACGATTCAAAATATGTCCAGAAATATCGAGAGGAAATCGACGCATTTCGAATTAAATTGCTTAATGATCAAAAGCAAGCCCAACTCAAGGCGAAGAACTATAGGGCCGCTGCCGCAACGAACGACTTGATAGTGCACAAATTATCGGCGGATGATGAATTGGCAGGTTTCGCGTTGACGAAGCAAGGCATTTCCGAAACCCTATTAAAGAATGATGGAGCCTATATCGCGACTATGTCAGGTGCGAATAGTTAGGTTTGTTATTTTCATTTTCGTTCACATCCCGCGACTCGTCGAAGACCCAGGGGCTGCGCCGGCAGACCCCACTCCGGCTGGAGGAAGCCATATAGGGAAAAGTGCCAGATGTCGTAGGCGGCCTTGGGAATCCGACTGGCCAAGCCAGTATTTAAACTACGGGCGGCGGTTTCAGAGCTCTGGGGAAAGGCAATGAAGGAATTAATAAAATGTGTTGGCTTGGCTCTGCTTCTTGCGGCGGAACCCGCAGCTGCAGAGACCATTACCTTGAGCGCGACACTTAGTGCACATGCTGCCGTTCCTCCGAGTAAATCCACGGGGAGTGGCGCTGGCCAATTCTCATTTGACACTGCAACAAAACAACTGAGGTATTCCGTCCATTACACTGGCCTGAGCGGTTCAGTGACTGCTGCTGATATACATGGACCGGCATCTGACAGCGGGACGGCACCAATTGTGGTTCATTTCTATGTTCCAGAGTCGCCAATAAGCGGTACAGCAACACTAACTGACGAACAGGCAAAAGCTTTGCTGGCAGGTCGTTTCTATGTCGAAGTCGACACGGATGCTCATCAAGGCGGTGAGATACGCGGTCAGATTCACGAATAGAGATGGTTCATCGCAAACCATTAGATCACATAGATTCCGTTTTTCGGGAGAAGCTCTCGTAGCACATAATGCTTGTGAAGGGCCGCCGCCTGATGGAAATGATAGACGGGGATTCCGCTCGCATCCTGCGGTTGAGGCAAACCAGCGAGCATGTTCGTCTGATTGCGCCACGGTTGATGATCGTACTTGGCGAGCGCGTTATCAGAGTCGCGCGACAGCTTCCCTTCCTCCAGGGCAGCTAGCCAAGCTGCAATGCGAGCATCTCGATCCGCGGCTAACGTTATGATCTGTCGTACCGCGGGTTGAATTTTGTCGAAATCCATTGGCCCCTTTTGGTCTGCCAACTCTTTGCGGCGGTCACCAAAGGCACGAAACATTCCATATAATGCCTCGGCCGCTTCCATGTAGTCGTTCGCATTCTGGCGATGTACATCATGCGGCCCGGATTGCAGATTCGGGAGCTCGTACTGATAACTCCATTCAAGATATGGCTGGTCTGGAAACGTAGCGACTGAGCCATGCCCTAGCGCTCCCGTCGTATCCTCGGCCACGTTTCCCACGACGGTTGCTATCGAATTTCTAAAGTTCCGGAGCAAGCCACCCTGTGTTCCGAACTTGCCGAAGAAACGATCGACGTAAGGCGCAATGGGGTCACCGTTCACCAAATCAATTGATCCGCGTGTGACACGATTGACTCGGGAGCTGACGCCCGAAAATCCGTAATGCGCAAATGTATCAGCATACACGTGGGCGGTGATGCCTATCATCTCCACGGCATATGGTGCGTCGCAAAGGTTCAGATGGTGAGCGACCATCTCTTTGGCGATATCGCTGTCCTTCTGGCAGACCAATTTTTGGCTTTGATTCGCGCCCTGAGCTCCGGGCAGGAAGTGAAATGGCAACCACACCTGGATTTGATCATCTGCATCATTGTTGGGGACAAAATCCGTCGGATGGTGAGCTGTGCTCTCGCCGCGAAAGCGAGCGCCCTCTGGGTTCACTAGAACCTCGGTGTCGGTCGAGTCGTCAACAAATTCAGCTGCCGTCGCAATGCGCTGCGCTACATCCGCAGCAAGACCCGCCGCACGCGCAAGTGCGTAGGTCCCGTAATAGTGCATATCAATATCCATAGTGCCTTCTCCGGAATATCGCGTCAGTGGCCTGCAACTGTTTGGCAGGCGGCGACTAGCGTTGGCAACGATCCCTCCAGTCGCCCGCCAACGGCGTCCACGGCAGACTGAAATTGTGGTGACCCGGCCAAAAGCGCTCCTCCGACCTGCAGTAAACCGTCAATCTGCGTTTTGCTGTTTGTCCAACTCGTACCTATGCCGTGAAAATTCTGGCGACAGGTTGCGTCTGGGATAGCGTCAAAATCGATCTCGACTAGATGCGTATTGGCTGGCATGGCTTTAAGATTAGCCGCAAATCTAGGCTGGCTTGACTGATATCCGGCTGCGGCCGCCGTAAAGGCCTCGCCCAGAGCATCGCGAAGCCGTTGAGCAGAGCCCGCCGTCGTCCGATCGATCGCGCTATCAATCGATCCCATGAGCATGTCCATGATTCCGGGTGTCGCTTGTTCGTGATCAAGATCGGAACTCGCAAACGAACGCGCATTGATCATTATGAATACAATTTTCTTTATGTCACCTTCTGCAAAAGCGTCGAGATAACCTGGCGCAGGTGAGTTTGTGGTCAACATCCGGAATGGTTCGGCGATTCCGAGGTTGTCGGCGATTCCCCCGTCTAGAAGATGAATGTAAGTCTTAGGCGCATTGGCGCTGGCGCCGAGAGCGTAAGCCAGTTCTACGCGGCCCCGGCCAGCTCGCTCTGGATTTGTGTACCAATCCGTATCAGCGTCACTTACCACCCACGCCGGCGGCCAATCCGGCTGTGATTTTTGTGCGGAGCATTGAGAATAGTTCGTCAGGGTCACCGGCGACAAGGCGACGGGAAAGGCCGCGGACGCAGCAACTGCCGTAGCAAGTGGCATGCGTGATAGATCACTGCAAAGCAAATCAAAATTGTTCTGAGTAAGAGCAAAAGGAATACCCTCCACCATGTCGGCCGCGTTTAAAACTAAATAGGGCCGCTGTCCGCGTGCGAGTAAATCTGCAAAGGTTTCGTGCTGCGTGAACAATGTTTTGTTGAGATAATCGATTAGGAGATCGATCCTCTCGACTGCGGGGGTTGAAAGTTTGGCGAGCCCAACCGGATTTGCCCCGGCTTTGAGCATCGCCGCAACGCCATCCTGCCGGATAAACTTGTTCTCCAAGTCGCTGAACCCACTGGTCCCATGTAGAGCAAAGTATGCCGCTGTAACGCTTCCTCCTGAAACAGATGAGAGAACGTCAATTTCGTCGGCTAGCGTATCGCCGCTCTTCAATCTAACCTGATGCAGAGCCTCAAGAACGGATAACTCGAGCACCGCAGCGCGTGTTCCGCCACCTGATGCTGTCACGATCACAAGGGTATCCGACACATGCGCTGGCCGAAGGTTGGTCCACCGATATCCTTTGGTTTGAGCGAGATCTGATGCGAGCACGTTTCGTGTTGGATAAGAGCACCCCGATAGGCAAAAGGCTGCAATGAGCAAGATGAGCGCCGGCATACGACCTTTAGTTATCGGTTCGGCACCCTTGCTCACTCTATGCGACTGGCAAGAGTGAAACTTCGCAATTTTGATTTGCGTCATCTGTGGTGACCTTTGCGCGATAATCGACCTGATTCGATCCGTTTAGAGTCTCGAAGATGTTCTCGCCATAATCGACGGCGAACGTGCATTTGATTCGCTTTGGTGTGTCCGGCGCGTAGTTTCCGTTGAGGTATACTTGCCTACCTAGCGGTGATGTGATGGTTACCGAGCCTTGGGACATGACACTACTCCCTTAGTGAAATCAGGCAGCGGCGGCTGCCGTCATAGCCTCCGCAACCGACAGGAGCCTTATCCGCCTAGCGAATAGAGAAGCTAAAGTAGGGCCAAATGCAGATTGTAGTTGCATGCAAGCAAGTGGGTATCTCCAAAAGATGAAATCACAGAACCCCACGTCCACTAGCCCCAGCAAATAGACAAGGCACCCTACTTCATTTTGAGCATTCGAGAAAGAATAGAACACGCCCAGGTGATGGCCCGCCCGCGGGCACGCAGTCTGTTCCTCGGCGCGCCGATGCATGCACAGCAGCCGCAACGTCAAGATGTCCCTGTGCTTGCTTTTGATCGGATTGCGCTCATTCGGCTCTGAATCAAAAGCCTTCGTGTCTCGGAGGGCTCATAAAGCCCGCGCTCCCATGCGCGAAGAGTTGGAACAGGTACTTTGAGCGCCAAGGCGATTTGAGGCTGATTCATCCCCAGCGCCCTCCGGGTGGTGCGGATGGCCTCTCCGAACGTGTTGCCCGGTGGCTCTGGATTGTATCCTAGGAATTGAATTAGGGCGGGCATATTGCGGCGGTCAGGTGCCCTGGGTTCAGCCTCCCATCGGGCAAGCGCGTCCCGGGACACGCCAATGGCTCTGGCAGCCCCTTCCTGGGACAGGCCTAAAACCTTACGGCGAGCCCGAACATGATCCCCAACCGTAACTAGAATTGGCGCCTCGGGCTTCGGAAGGCGAAAAACCAAGGAAATCTGAGGTGTAGGCAAGAAGGGTACATACCCTACGCCCTCCAAGGCGGATATCGCCATGACCCAGGAAATCGCCCAGGCCGCCAAGGCGCTCAAGATCGTGATCCACGATCACCTGGTGATCGGGCGCAGCGGCCATGCCAGTTTCAAGTCGCTGGGCTTGCTCTAAACCGTTCAGGAATTGGCCGCCGCGTCTGGCGCCGGTCTCCGCCAGATCAACCGCCGCACCACATGTCCTTTCCACATCCAAAGGCCTGACAGCACCATGGCGGGCAGGAAAATAAAGCGCGTGGGAAAGGCGTAATTCGGAATCTGGTCGAATGGACTATAGATGTAACCGATGATCGGTATGGCCAGGATCAGATGGAGCGTCCGTAAAATCGAGCGCCTTGTGGCTTCTTTCATGTCAGGGTCACTTCTTTGCTTTTGATGTATTCAGGACTACTGCGGCGCGGATCAGCGCCTTCAAGGCTTTCTCATTGATTTTGTCGCCTTGGTGAAAATCGATGGCGCGCCGGATATTTCCCTCCAGGCTGGAGTTGAAAAGGCCGGCTGTATCCTTGAGCGCTGCGCCTTTGGCGAAGGTCATCTTCACGACAGCCTTATAGGTCTCGCCGGTGCAGATGATGCCATCGTGATACCAGGTGGGAACGCCCCGCCATTTCCATTCTTCCACCACTTCGGGATCGGCTTGCTTGATGAGGGCGCGGAGGCGGGCAAGCATCTCGCCCCGCCAGTCGCCCAGCTCCTTGATCCTCGCATCAATCAGTTGGGAAGGCGTTTTGCCTTTCGACGCTGCGCTCTTCTCCTTCATGGCTGCGTCTCCAACAGCTTCTCCAGCTTGCCGATGAATTGCCGCCAGCCATAGGTGGCGCCCTGATAGGCTTGATTGCGGTCCATCGGGAAGCCCGCATGTTCCATGCGCAGATGCGTGCCGGCGCCTGTGCGGGTCAATGTCCACGTCACCACGCTTTCCAGCCCCATCGCCGCCCAGCTATAGGACAAGCTCTTGTTGCGCTCGATGGCGAGGACTTTGCAATCCACACCGCCCCAGTCCGCACTGAAACGGAACTTGTGGTCCACAGCGGGCGCAAAATCATTCTTCATCAGCCACTCCTCGATCAGATGCGGCTGGGTGAGCGCGCGCCAGATTTTTTCCGGCGAATAGGGAATCTCCCGCTCGACGACGACGGAACGCGTTTGGCTCATTGGTCCATCCTTTTGAGCAGATCTTCGAGCTGGTCGAACCGGCTTTGCCAAAATCCCGTCATCTGGCTGGTCCAATCGATCAAGGGCGCCAGCGCGCTGAGCTGGGCGCTGTAGTGCGTCTGGCGGCCTTCATGACGGTCGCGCACCAGCCCCGCCTGTTTCAGCACTCCGAGATGCTTCGATACCGCCGGTTGCGAGACTTTGGCCCGCGCCGTGAGCGCGGCAACGGTCTGCTCGCCATCCCGGCACAGCCGCTCGAAAATGGCCCGCCGGGTCGGATCGGCGAGTGTCCTGAAAAGCATGTTATGCGCGGCCACCATCTGGAACCCATAACCGTGTGGTTATCAGCAAACACATAACTCAGGAGTTATATGTCGTCAAGCCGGTCCGCGCAATTTCGCCAAGGCTTCGGGAAAGCGCCGCGACAGGGGCACCGATTGCTGCCCCAGTTCCACCGTATAATCGCCCGAGCCATCGGGCTTCAATGTCGTCACTCTCCCGCCATTCACCAGCCATGAGCGATGGGTGCGCACGAAGCCTCTGGGCGCCAGTTCGTGTTCGACGTTGCGAAGGGCGCTGCGCATCAAAAGCCGCCGCCCGTCGGCAAGGAGAAATTCCACATAATTGCCGGCCGAGGAGACAGCGAGAATCTCATTCACCTTCACGCGCGTGAGTTTGGCGCCGTCGCGGATGTCGAAAGTCGAGGCTTCGACGGCCCTTTCACCCGGCTGGCGCAGCAAATGATCGATCAGGGAGAACAGGCCTATGAACAGCACATAGGCAAGGACGTCCTTGGCCGCTTCGTAGCGCAATTGCGACGGGAAGGAGCCGATCTCATAGTGCTTTCCCATCAGCCCATAGGCCAACCCGCGCAAAAAATCGAAAAAAGCGACATGGGCAATGGCAAACGCGATGGCCGCCGGAAGATGCAAGAGCAATTTCCAGCGGGGCGGCACCTCTGGCGGCGCCATGCGCCAGGCCAGCCAAGGAATCCAGAGAAACAGGATCAGTGAGATCCAACTCGAGCCTTCCCCGATCGCGGGCCCTATAAGGCTGTGATCCGCTTCGTTGTGCTGAATGGAGATGACGTTGATGATGTTGACCACGCCGACCAGCACCGCGATCGTCGCGAAGGAATAAGGCCTGGTGCGGCCCGGGCCCCCGCCTGTCCCCAAAACCGTGCCGCTTGTCCCAGGTGCTTGCCGGATAAACCGTTTCATGGCCGCGCTGTCCCATTGCGCTTTTTGTCGGACGTCAGATCGGGAAAATGGAGCAAGAGAGTCTCGAAAAACCGGCGGCGCCTACTATAGCGCGCCCGGGCAACGGAGAAGCAATTCCCATGCAAAGACGACATGTCCTCAAGGGCTTGGCCGCCATCGCGGCGCTTCCGGCCATCAGGCCCACAATCTCGGTGGCCGCGCCGTTCCGCCGCGTGCGGCCGGGCGATTCCGGCTGGCCCAGGGCACAGGAATGGGAAAAATTGCGGGCAGAGGTTGGCGGCAACCTGGTCCGGCCCAGCGGGCTCTATTCGGCATGTGCCATGGATGCGGGCGGCAGCGATTGCGCCAGCGCCTTGAAAGAAATCGGCAATCCTTTCTTCATTGGCGACCAGGCCGGCGGCACCCAAGTATCGGGCTGGCTGAATGCGTGGGTACCCCAACCCAGCGCCTATGCGGTCGCGGCGCACAAGCCTGAGGACGTGGTGGCGGCGGTGAATTTCGCCAGGGCGCACCGGCTGCGCCTGGCGGTCAAAGGCGGTGGCCATTCTTATCAGGGCACCTCCAATGCACCGGATTCGCTTCTGATCTGGACGCGGCCCATGCACGCCATCACCCTGCACGACCATTTCACACCGCAAGGCTGCAGCATGGCGGCGGTTCCCGCCGTCACCATCGAAGCCGGCGCGATGTGGGTGGATGCCTATGATGCGGTGACCACCAAAGGCGGGCGCTACGTCCAGGGTGGAGGCTGCATGAGCGTCGGCGTGGCGGGTCTGGTGCAGAGCGGCGGTTTCGGTTCATTCTCCAAACGCTACGGCACCGCGGCGTCGAGCCTGCTTGAGGCTGAAATCGTCACCGCTGACGGGAAATTTCGCACCGTCAATGCCTGCAACGATCCCGATCTTTTCTGGGCGCTCAAAGGTGGTGGGGGCGGGAGTTTCGGCGTGGTCACCAGCCTCACCCTCAAGACGCACGATCTGCCGGAATTCCTCGGTGGCGCCGGCATGACCATCAAGGCTGCGTCGGAGGAGGATTTGCGCCAGCTTTTGATGCGATTTGTGGATTTCTACGCCAGCATCCTGTTCAACGCCCATTGGGGCGAGCACATCAGCATCTTTCCGGACAATCGCCTGGGTATTTCCATGTCATCCGCCGGCCTGAGCGGAGAACAGGCCCGTGCCATCTGGCAGCCATTCTTGTCGTGGTTGGCTGGGCAAGGATCGCGCTATGCTTTCACGCCCCACATTGGCAGCGATTCAGCCCGCAGCTATTGGGATGTCGAGGCGATGCGCAAAGCCGGCTCGGACGGGATCAAGCTCGACGATCGCGCCGAGGCCAATCCCGTTCATGCCTGGTGGACCGGCGATAGCGATCAAGTCGGCGCGTTCATTTACGGTTACGACTCATTGTGGATGCCGCGATCACTGTTGACCCCGCAGGCTCAGCCAAAATTGGCGAATGCGCTGTTCGAGGCGAGCCGCCACATGGAAACGCGGCTGGATTTCAACAAGGGTCTTGCGGGCGGCGCGCCGGAAGCCATTGCCCGCACCCGCGATACCGCCATGAATCCTCAGGTGACGGATGCTTTCGCGCTTTGCCTCATCGCTGCCGGCGGCAGGTCCCGCTATCCGGGGCTGCCGCCTGCCCATGACCAGAAGGCGGCGCAGGATGGTGCGCGGGCCGTGGACCGCGCCACCGCCATCATGCGCGCTTTGGCGCCCGATACCGGTGCCTATGTGTCGGAAAGCAATTTCTTCGATACAAAGTGGCGCCAGCATTATTGGGGGACCAATTATCCAAGGCTGGCGGCGGTCAAGGCAAAATACGATCCCGAGGGACTTTTCACCGTGCATCATGGCGTGGGCAGCGAAGCTTGGAGTGGCGACGGCTTCACGCGGCGGGCGTGATCAGGCGTTGAAGGCGCGCTCCAACTCCGCGATGTCGAGCTTGACCATACGGTTCATGGCGGCGAGCGCGCGGCCCGCCTTGGCGCGGTCCTTGTCCTTGTTCATTTCCATGAGGGCGTGCGGCGTGATCTGCCAGGCCAGGCCATAACGGTCCTTGAGCCAGCCGCAGGCGATCTCGCGCCCGCCATCCGTCAGTGCCGCCCACAGACGGTCGATCTCCGCCTGCTTGTCGCACAGGACCATGATCGAGACCGAATTGTTGAAAGGCTCCGCGCCTCTGGCTGATTCCATGGCGATGAAAGGCCGGCCCTGAAGCCTGAATTCGATCACGCTCACCGCCGCAAGGTCACCGGGCAAGCGGTTGACATTCTGGATGGCGGAATTGGGCAGGAGCGAAACATAGAAGCGGACAGCTTCTTCCGCCTTTTCCTCGAACCATAGAAAGGTGCTGACATCGGGCATTGGCCGGCCTCCCTTTTCCCGCAAATTCCGCATCCCCAGCCCTTTTGTCAACTTGCTTGGCGAAGGGCTCGCGCCTTTGCTAGAAGCCTCCGTTGATTGAAGGCAAGTTTGCATGATCCCCCGCTATGCTCGCGAGCAGATGGTCTCGATCTGGTCGCCCGAGAGCAAATTCCGCATCTGGTTCGAGATCGAGGCTTACGCCACCGATGCCTTGGCCGAGCTGGGCGTGGTGCCCAAAGAAGCTGCCGCCAAGGTCTGGGCGAAAGGCAAAAACGCCAAATTCGACGCGGCGCGGATCGACGAGATCGAGCGCGAGGTCAAGCATGACGTGATCGCTTTTCTTACCCACCTGGCCGAGATCGTGGGCCCCGAAGCGCGCTTTGTGCATCAGGGCATGACCAGTTCGGACGTGCTGGACACCTGCCTGAACGTGCAATTGACGCGCGCCGCCGATCTTCTCATCACCGATACCGACGCGCTGTTGGCCGCGCTGAAAAAGCGCGCCTTCGAATATAAGATGACGCCCACCATCGGGCGCAGCCACGGCATCCATGCCGAGCCCACCACCTTTGGGCTGAAGCTGGCGGGCTTCTATGCCGAATTCTCGCGTGCGCGGCAGCGCCTGGTGACCGCGCGCGCCGAAATCGCCACCTGCGCCATTTCCGGCGCGGTCGGCACCTTCGCCAATATCGATCCCCAGGTGGAAGAGTATGTGGCCAAGAAAATGGGACTCGCCGTCGAGCCGGTCTCGAGCCAGGTGATCCCGCGTGACCGCCATGCCGCTTATTTCGCGGCGCTGGGCGTGGTGGCGTCGTCGCTGGAGCGGCTGGCGGTGGAGATCCGTCATCTCCAGCGCACCGAAGTGCTGGAGGCTGAGGAATATTTCTCGCCCGGGCAGAAAGGCTCTTCCGCCATGCCGCACAAGAGAAATCCCGTCTTGAGCGAGAATGTCACGGGCCTGGCCCGCATGGTGCGCGCCTATGCGCTGCCGGCGATGGAGGATGTGGCGCTTTGGCACGAGCGCGACATTTCCCATTCCTCGGTCGAGCGCTACATCGGACCCGATGCTACCATCACCTTGGACTTTGCGCTCCATCGCATGACCGGGATCGTCGAGAAGCTGGTGGTCTATCCCGCCCGCATGCAGGAGAATCTCGACAAGACCCGCGGCCTGGTGCACAGCCAGCGGGTCATGCTGGCGCTCACCCAGGCCGGCGTCTCGCGCGAAGAGAGCTACCGGATGGTCCAGCGCAACGCGATGCGGGCCTGGAGCGGTGATGGCAATCTGCTGGACCTGCTCAAGGCCGATCCGGAGGTGGCCAAAGTCGTGCCGGCCGCGAAACTCGAAGCCATGTTCGATCTGGGCTATCATTTGAAGCAGGTGGACCGGATTTTCGCCCGCGTCTTCGGCAGCTAACACCCTGATATATCTTGTTTTCTTATTGGGCTGTGGACGGGAACCCGTTATGCGGTTCGCCGGCCACGGGAATCATTGCCCCGAGGCCCCCTCCTCCCTAAATTCCAGCCACGCCTGACTTTTGCAGGTGCGAGTTGAGGAAGGCGCGCTCTTAGGCGTGCCGAAGGACATCCCATGAAACGCCGCCGCGTGATCTATGAAGGCAAAGCCAAAATTCTTTATGAGGGCACCGAACCGGGCACCGTCATCCAATATTTCAAGGACGACACCACGGCCTTCGATGCCACAAAAAAGGCAGTGATCGAAGGCAAAGGCGTTCTCAACAACCGCATCAGCGAATATCTGATGACCCAGTTGGCGGGGATCGGCGTGCCCACTCATTTCGTGCGCCGCCTCAACATGCGCGAGCAGTTGATCAAGGAAGTGGAGATCATTCCCCTGGAAGTGGTGGTGAGGAATGTTGCCGCCGGCTCCATGTCCAAGCGGCTGGGGATCGAGGAAGGCACCGCGCTGCCCCGCTCCATCATCGAATATTACTACAAGAATGACGGGCTGCATGACCCCTGGGTGAGCGAAGAACACATCACCGCCTTCGGCTGGGCCAGCCCGCAGGACCTGGACGACATCGTCAATCTCACCATCCGCATCAACGATTTTCTTTCCGGCCTGTTTTTGGGTGCGGGCATCAAACTGGTGGATTTCAAGCTGGAGTTCGGGCGCCTCTGGGAAAACGATTACATGCGCATCGTGCTGGCCGACGAGATCAGCCCGGATTCCTGCCGCCTGTGGGACCTTGAGACCAACGAGAAGCTGGATAAGGACCGCTTCCGCCGCGATCTGGGCGGGGTGGTCGAAGCTTACAGCGAAGTGGCGCGGCGGTTGGGAATCATGCCCGAATCCACCCAGGGCGAGAACAAGGGACCGGTGCTGGTCAAATGAAAGCGCGCGTGTTTGTGACGTTGAAGAATGGCGTGCTCGATCCCCAAGGCAAAGCCATCGGCCACGCCCTGAACGGGCTGGGCTTCTCTTCGGTGGGCGAGGTGCGCCAGGGCAAGGTGATCGATCTTGAATTGCGCGAAAGCGATGCCGCCAAGGCCAAGGCTTCGCTCAAGGAGATGTGCGAGAAACTTCTGGCCAACACCGTGATCGAGAAATACGAGATCGAGATCAGATAGGCGTGTTTCGATGAAGGCCGCGTGGCTGCTCTCTGTTCCGATTCTGCTGCTGGCCGCACTCCGACCTTCCTTCGCCCAGACGCCCCAGCAATTGCTGGCCCAGCCACAGGACAAGCTGGCGGCGCTGAAGAATGATCCCCATATCCAGAAGGCGATGAAGTTCCTGCAAGTCTCCGATTCAGCGACCGCGGTGCTGGGCAAGACCGATGCGGCGGTCGAGTTGGTGGTGCGCGAGGAATCGCATCAACACACGGGCCAAACCGCGCAATTCTGGGATGGCTTCCGCGCTATGGTGCGAAACCAGATCCAGGCCGAGAGCCAGGATTTCCTGCTTCTGTCGGCCCAGCTTTACGCCTCCCGTTTCACCGACGCCGAACTCGATCAGTTGATCGGCTTTTATTCCAGCGGCATCGGCGCCAAATATTTCCACGTCCGGGAATCGCTGGACAGTCAGGAATCCGAACTGGCCTCGGTGTGGAGCGAGCAACTCGCGCCCAGAATCATTCAAGAAGTGCATGCCAAGATGGATGCCGGAAACAGAAGAACACCATGAAGTCCGCCGTGATCGTTTTTCCCGCCTCCAATTGCGACCGCGATGCCCAAACCGCGCTCAAGGAGATGACCGGCAAGGCGCCCGCCATGGTCTGGCACCAGGAAAGCGAACTGCCCGATGTGGATCTGGTGGTGCTGCCGGGCGGCTTTGCCTATGGCGATTATCTGCGCTGCGGCGCCATGGCGGCCCAATCGCAGATCATGAAAGCGATCAAGGCCCATGCCGAAAAAGGCGGCGCGGTCTTGGGCATCTGCAACGGCTTCCAGGTTCTGACCGAGTCCGGCCTTCTGCCCGGCGCCCTGATGCGCAATGCGGGCCTCAAATTCGTCTGCAAGCCGGTGACGCTTTCAGTGGAAGAGACCCAGTCCTCTTTCACCCGCAAATACGAGAAGGGCCAAAGCGTGACGTTTCCGGTGGCCCATGGCGAAGGTAATTATTACGCCGACGAGGAAACGCTCGACCGGTTGGAGGGCGAAGGGCGGGTGATGTTCCGCTATCGGGACAATCCCAACGGCTCGGCCCGCGACATCGCCGGCGTCCTCAACCAGAAGCGCAATGTGCTGGGCCTGATGCCCCATCCCGAGCGGGTGGTCGATCCCGTCACCGGCGGCAGCGACGGCCGTGCCTTGTTCCAGAGCCTGATCGAAGCGCTGTCATGACGATTACTCCTGAGATGATCCGCGAGCACGGCCTCTCTGAAGACGAATATGCCCGCATCAAGAATTTGCTGGGCCGCGACGCCAATCTGGTGGAACTTGGCGTGTTCAGTGTGATGTGGAGCGAGCATTGCTCCTACAAATCCACTCGCGCGCATCTCAAGAAACTGCCGACCATAGGCCCCCAAGTGATCCAGGGCCCCGGCGAGAATGCCGGCGTGATCGATATTGGGGATGGCGATGCCGCCATCTTCAAGATGGAAAGCCACAACCATCCCAGCTTCATCGAGCCCTATCAAGGCGCGGCCACCGGCGTGGGCGGTATCATGCGCGATGTCTTCACCATGGGCGCGCGCCCCATCGCCATGATGAATGCGCTGCGCTTTGGCGAACCCGACCACCCCAAAACCCGGCATCTGGTGTCCGGCGTGGTCTCGGGCATCGGCGGTTATGGCAATTGCATGGGCGTGCCCACCGTGGGCGGCGAAGTGAATTTCCACCGTTCCTACAATGGCAACATCCTGGTCAACGCCATGTGCGTGGGCCTGGCGCGGACGGACAAGATTTTCCTCTCCGCCGCCAAAGGTGCCGGCAATCCCGTGGTCTATGTCGGTTCCAAGACCGGGCGCGACGGCATCCATGGCGCCACCATGGCGTCCGCCGAATTCAACGAAGACAGCGAAGAGAAGCGCCCCACCGTGCAGGTGGGCGATCCCTTCACAGAAAAGCTTCTCTTGGAGGCCTGTCTGGAATTGATGGCGACCGACGCCATCATCGCCATTCAGGATATGGGCGCGGCGGGGCTTACCTCATCGTCGGCGGAAATGGCCGACAAGGGCGGCAGCGGCATCGAGCTCGATCTCGATCGCGTGCCGCAGCGCGAAGAGAACATGACCGCCTATGAGATGCTGCTCTCGGAAAGCCAGGAGCGCATGCTGGCAGTCTTGAAGCCGGGGCGCGAGGCGGAAGCCGAGAAGATCTTCCGCAAATGGGAACTGGATTTCGCGGTGATTGGCAAGACCACTGACACCCATCGCTTCATCGCCAGGCACAGAGGCCAGGTGGTGGCCGACATTCCCGTGACGGCGCTCTCCAACGAAGCGCCGGTCTATGAGCGCCCCTTCAGGAAACGCACTCCGGTCGCGGGCGAGCCCGCCTATGACAGGAAGCGGTCCGTCGCCCAATCGCTGGTCAAGCTGATGGGGGCGCCGGACATGGCGTCGCGGCGCTGGGTGTGGGAGCAGTATGACCATAGCGTGATGAACGACACGGTAGAGCCGCCGGGCAGCGACGCGGCGGTGGTGCGCGTGCACGGCACCAAAAAGGCGCTGGCCATCACCACCGATGTGACGCCGCGTTATTGCCAGGCCGATCCGTTCGAAGGCGGCAAGCAGGCGGTGGCGGAAGCGTGGCGCAATCTGACCGCCTCGGGTGCCACGCCGCTCGCCGTCACCGACAATCTCAATTACGGCAATCCGCAAAAGCCCGAGATCATGTGGCAGATCGTGGCCGGCATCGAAGGCATCGGCGAGGCCTGCCGGGCACTCGCCTTCCCCGTGATCGGCGGCAATTGTTCGCTCTACAACGAAACCAATGGCGAAGGCATTTTACCTACCCCCGCGATCGGCGGCGTGGGCCTGATCAAAGACGTTTCAAAACGCGCCACCATGGGTTTCAAGCGCGAAGGCGATGTGATCATCCTGATCGGCGAGACCAGGGGGCATCTGGGCCAGTCCGTCTATCTGCGTGAGATCGAAGGCAAGGAAGATGGCGGCGCACCAGCGGTCGATCTGGCAGCGGAAAAAAAACATGGTGATTTCGTGCGGGCCCTGATCGAAAAGGGCCGGGTGGACACGGTGCATGACGTCTCGGACGGCGGTTTGCTGGTGGCGATTGCCGAAATGGCGCTGAAGGACGGCATCGGCGTCACTATCGGCCAGGCCTCGCTGGCGGACGCGATCCCCTTTTTCTTTGGCGAGGATCAGGCCCGCTACCTGATCGCGACCCCCTTTGCAGAAGCCGAGAAGATCGTGGAAGAAGCCCGCGCCGCTTACATCCCCGTTGCCGAATTGGGCAAGACCGGTGGCGACGTCCTCATAATCAACGACAATGAGCGGGTGAGTCTCAGAGAATTGCGTGAGGGCCATGAAGGCTGGTTCCCGCGTTATATGGCGCGGGAAGAAATCCCGCTCACCAATTGAGGGCGCCGTTATGGGCATGAAAGCGAGCGAGATCGAGGCTCATATCAAAGAAGCTTTCCCCGACGCTGATGTGGAAATCCGCGACCTGGCCGGTGACGACAATCATTTCGCCGCTACCGTGAGTTCGGCGGCCTTCAAAGGCAAAAGCCGGGTGGCGCAGCATCAGATGGTCTATGCCGCGCTCAAGGGCCATATGGGCGGCACCCTGCATGCGCTGCAACTCACCACCAGCGCCAAGGACTAGAAAAGATCGCCCCAGCCTTTCCGGCGCGCCATGCGGAATTGCTCCTTGTCACGGCGCGCGACGGTTTGCAGGCGAAGCCCTGCCTCATCACAAAGCGGGAGCAGGATCGCAGGCTTCTGTTCGATGGGAGGTTTGACGATGCGGGCATGCCCTTGCGCCACGGTCCCGCGCGACACCGCCAGATAGGAATAGCGCTCGTCCTCGAACGGCACCGACGCCGCTTTCACCATTTTATGGTCGCGCGAGCGCGCCAAACGCTGGGAGAAATGACACCAATCGCCACCCCCCATGGGGCAATCGCGATCATGGGTGCAAGGCGCTGCGACATGCGCGCCTTCTTCGATCAACGCACTTCGGGCCGCGCGGATGCGGGCAAAGCCATCCGGCGTGCCCGGTTCGATCAAGACCAGCATCTCGCGCGCCGCGCGCCACAGGTCGCGCGCCGCTTGCGGAATTTCCGCCATCGTCAGTTCGGCCAGCACATAGCCCGCCGTCACCAGATCGGTCGAAGGAAGCGTGCCGCCCAGAGCACCGGGCCTGATCCTGGCGCCGGGCCATAATTCCTGCGCCACGGCGCGGAACACCGCGTTGGGCTCAAGCAGGGTGATGGCGCCGAGCGACGGCCATGTGACGCGGGCGGCCAAAGCCACCGTCCCAGGACCCGCGCCCACGTCGAGCAGACCGGATGGCGCAAACTGGGGACTTGCTTCGACTATCCTTCGCAAGACGGCATGTGCCGCGGCGTAAGTGGCGGGAAAGCGGGCCACCAGATAGGCCAGCGCATCCATCCGGTCGGTCACCCTGGCCGAGGTTCCTCCGGCGCGATAGCCGGCGGACAGTTTTGCTGCCCGCGCCGCCAATTCCTTGCGGGAAACCCCTTCCAACAATGCGGCAAAATCGGCATTAACCGCGGCCATCATGGCCTGTCCTTGACCTTCAGACAGGGGGTGCTTAGATCAAACCGGTCTTTCAAAGGTCCGTTTCCCATGTCCGATGTCCAGGCGCGCATCGCCGAAGATGTGAAGAATAACGACGTCCTGCTTTACATGAAGGGCACGCCGGTCTTCCCGCAATGCGGCTTTTCCTCCATGGCGGTGCAGATCCTTTCCCATCTGGGCGTGAAGTTCAAAGCCGTGGACGTGCTGGCCGACCCCGAGGTGCGCCAGGGAATCAAGGACTTCTCCAACTGGCCGACCATCCCCCAGCTTTATGTGAAGGGCGAATTCGTGGGCGGCGCCGACATCCTGCGGGAAATGTTCGAGGCTGAGGAACTCAAGGCATTCCTGGCCGAACGCGGCATCGCGCTGGAGCCCGTCTCTTAACGTCTTTCAAAGTGGCGCTTCCATACCGGCGCAATCGCCGGGCGTTGCGAGACCAGCCGCGCCAACTGGTTGAGGCGCGGCAGATTCTGTTGGCGCCAATCGGTGCCCACGCTCCAGCGCGAGAACATGGCCGCATAAATATCCAATAGCGAAAAGCCGCCGGCCAGCATGAACGGCCCGGCCAGCACCCGTTCGATCAGAAGCAGCCTTTCGCGCACCCGCTCGCGGGCCTTTTCGCGCAGGGCTTCGGCAGGCTTTCCCTGTGGCGCGAAGCGCTCGGGATAATCCACGATCTCGACAAAGGGATAGATTTCGCTCGCCATGAAGGCCAGCCAGCGATAGGCGGTGGCGCGGGCGGGCGCAGCCTGGGCCGGCAATAAGCCGCTTTGCGGGAAATGGTCCGCCAAGGTGAGCAGAATCGCCGAAGACTCCGTGACGATCTCGCCTTCCGGCAAGCGCAAAGCCGGAATCTTGCCGCTGGGATTGAGACTCAAGAAGCGCGGTTCCTTCTGCTCGCCCTTGTCCAGCGAAATCAGCTCGAATTCATAAGGCGCGCCGGCTTCGGCCAGCGCCGCCTCCGCTGAAAAAGCACCTGATCCCAGATCGCCGTATAGTTTGTAGCTCATGCGCCACAGCCCTCAACCCACCACGCAACACTAACCTTCGGGCGCAAAAGAAAAAGCCCGCAAGCAAGCTTGCGGGCTTTGCGTTTTCTTCAATCCACTCGTACCGCGAGTAGAATTCTCTCTCGCGCGTTAGCGCGAATAAAATTCAACGATCAGGTGGGGGTGCATCTGAACCGCATAAGGCACATCCGCCAGCTTGGGGGTGCGCAAGAGCTTCGACGTCATCTTGCCGTGGTCCACCTCGATGTAATCGGGGGTGTCGCGCTCCGCGCTCTTGGAGGCTTCCAGCACCAGCGCCATTTCGCGCGCCTTGGGCGAAAGCTCCAGCGTGTCGGTGGGCTTCAACTGGCAGGACGCGATGGTCACGCGGCGGCCATTGACCTTGACATGGCCGTGGCTCACCAGTTGGCGGGCGGCGAATGGCGTGGGCACGAATTTCGAGCGATAGACCACGGTGTCCAGACGGCTCTCGAGCAGGCCGATCATGTTCTCGCCGGTGTCGCCGGGGCGGCGCGAGGCGTCCTGGTAATATTTGCGGAATTGCCGCTCGGTGATGTTGCCGTAATAGCCTTTGAGTTTCTGCTTGGCCTGAAGCTGGGTGCCATAGTCGGAGAGCTTCTTGGCGCGGCGCTGGCCGTGCTGGCCGGGACCATAAGAGCGCTTGTTCACCGGGCTCTTGGGACGGGCCCAAATATTCTCGCCCATGCGGCGATCGATCTTGTATTTGGAATTTGCGCGCTTGCTCATGGCTCTCCGGGGCGTGGTTGGTTCTTGAAAGGCGGTGCACTATAGGCAGTGAAAAGAGAGAGTCAAACGGCCGCAATCATAAGTTGAGCATTCGATCGCTATATCAATATAATCAACCGCTTAGTATATAGCTACCGGGGGTTTGGCACTGGTCCAGTTTGAAATCCAGCCCGCTTGAAGGGGTTTGGCCTAGCCCATAGGGTGGCACCATGCCTAAGACCCCAACAGGTGCCAAAAGGCCCGCTGACGTAACCCGTAACGCGGTCCACATCATGCGGCTGGCGACGGGCCAAGCCAAAGAGCATTCGCCAGACCCAAAAGCCGTCAAACGTGGCAAGGCCGGGGGAGCCAAAGGCGGCACAGCAAGGGCTGCCAAACTAACCGCCGAACAACGGGCTGAGATAGCCAAAGTGGCCGCTACGACCCGTTGGAAAAAGTCTCCTTAGGCCACCTCGTCCAACTGTTCCAACTCTTCCAAGTCAACATTGAAGTTGAAGTCCGTCTGAATCGGAGTATCCGGGCAACAGCGCTCACTGTAGCTGTCCATGTCACTCTTAAGCTGGCGGCATTCGCCCAATATCTGGTTGCGGCGGTTGGCTGCCGAAACCTCCATGAATGGTCGCGGCGCGTTCCAGTCATCCCACTTCATGACTAGCTGCCCGTTTTCCCGAATGCGGGCAGCATAGAACTTGCGCACGCTGCGGCCTTTCTTATCGCGCACATGCTCTAAGCCCATCGCACGGCCAATACGCTCGGCTACCTGATTGATCGCAACCCCACGGCTAATTTGGTAGCGATCATTGGCTACCGCCCATATGCCGATTTCGAGTTTGGACGCGGGCCAGGGCATTCCTGCGGTCCGGTAGTCATCTACAATCTTGAGAATTTGGTCATTAAGGTTTGCCATTTTATTCTCCACCATTACTAGGAATTGGTGGGACCGATCCCCACCCATCGGTAAGCGTTGTGCGTGTGATGATGTCTCGCACTTTCACCAGGAACTTGTGAAAATGCGTGTATGGCACTTCTTTCCGGCGCTGTAGTTGCCCGACTACTAAGCCAGGGTGGACGCCTATTCGCCTTGCAAAAAGCAATATCCGCTGTTCCGAATAGAGCGGACGCAGCCGAGCGATAAAATTCTGCATTTCGTACATAGAAACGCAGAAGTCGGCCGCCGCATCGTTCGCCTTAACCTCTTGGGGGGGCAATTCAGCATTGCTTTCGATTTTCTCAGTCAGTTCAATGTCCATACTAAAACCGTCACCGTTCAAGATGTGTTCGATTTCATGCCGTAGAACAAACCAGAAATTGTCGATTCTATCGAAGCGTAGAGAAAGAGCGATGACTGGTGATTTCTCGTTCAACCAAAAGGAAGCCCCATCAATTTTTGCACCCGGTAGATATTCGACGATTACAAAGCGAACCCCCGCGCTCGCCAGGATCGAAGGGATTTGCCTGATTTCCTCAGCCGCCATGCGCAACTTAGCTAGTTCACTCACGGCATTGATGAGTTTCCGTTTCTCGTACTGGCCCACCCTGACAGCTTCGCTAAGTTGCTTGGCGCGGTATAGCCACGCCCATTGAAGTGGCGTCCTCTCTTCGTATTGATTGGCTTTTGCTGCATGCGCAAACTGCGGCTGCTGGTCCATAGATGTTAGTTCGTGGAAACGCAGTAGGCGCTCCCGCAGGACATCTAGATTCTTCGAACCTTCTACCCAATGACGCTTGAGAATTTCGCGGACCGGAAATTTGTCATATAGCTGCGCGCGAAGACTTACGGTGTCATCTGCCTGTGATGTGGCAGACAAACGATATGCACTGTCCAAGTTCATCCAATATAGCGGGTCAGTGCCAAACGCCTCGGCTAAGCCGCGAGCGGTATCGGGGGTGATTTGCTTCTTCGCATTGACAAGTTCATTCACCAGTCTGACGGGTCGGCCCATAATTTGGGCGAGGTCATCCTGCGTCCATCCACGAGCCTCAAGCTCCTCTCGAATGAACTCGCCGGGAGGAAAAATCTCTGCAGGAACACGGTTCAGCATTTTCAATTCCCCTCAGTGATAATCCGTGATCTCGATTATTCGGACCACTTTATTGGGGGCCTTTCCTTCTAACTTCACGATGAGACGCCATTGATCGTTCAGCCTCATCGAATGTTGCCCCTCTCGATCTCCTTTCAGCTTTTCAAAGTTCAATGACCGCAATGCGTAAAACGTCCTTTCATCTTGGGCCGCTCTGATCTGCTGCAGCCGCTTTCGGTACGCCTTCACGACCGCATCTCCGAAACCGCCGGTATAGGCGGGGTCGGTTTCCAGTCTGTCCAAGGACTCGTCATCAAAGGCGGGCTCCATGGACCCCAGATATAGGCGCGGTTCCCGTCCTTGTCAATTCCAACATCACACTTAGTGTAATGTTGTGCTGTTGACATCGGTTCCGTTTTCAAGCATAAGTACAGTATGAACCGGCTGCCATTCGAAAAACGTAGGCAAATCCTCCACTTACTGGTGGAAGGAGCCGGGATAAATGCCGCCGCCAGGCTTACCGGCGCTTCCAAAATGACGGTCCTGCGGTATCTGGAATTGGCCGGGCAAGTCTGCATGGAGCACCACGACAAGGCGGTGCGCGGCGTGAAGGCCAGCCGGGTCGAGTGCGATGAGATTTGGAGCTTCAACTACTGCAAGCGGGCCAATCTGGCGAAGGCCAAGGCGGCGCCGGAACGCGCTGGCGATGTGTGGACCTGGACCGCATTGGACGCGGACTCCAAGCTGGTTGTCTCTTATCTAATCGGTAGCCGGGATGCTGATGCCGCTCAGAACTTCATGCACGACGTTTCGGAGCGGCTTGCCAATCGCGTCCAGCTAACGACAGACGGGCACAAGGTCTATCTGGGCGCGGTCCTAGGCGCATTCGGCATTGATGTGGATTACGCCATGCTGGTGAAGCACTACGGTCCCACGATTGATGCGGTTGGCCCTGAGCGGAAATGCAGCCCTGGCGAATGCTGTGGTATTTCTAAGCATCGTATGTTGGGCCAGCCCGTAAAAGGCCTTGTTTCCACGTCCTACGTTGAAAAGCACAATCAAACGATGCGCCAGCATATGAGGCGCTTCACCCGTCTAACCAATGGCCACTCCAAGAAAATCGACAACCACGTTCACATGGTCGCGCTCTACACGACTTGGTACAACTTCGCTCGGATTAACAGCGCAGTTCGCATGTCGCCCGCTATGGCCACGAGACTGGAAACCCGTCTCTGGGACGTGGGCGATATCGTGAAGCTGATCGAGGAGTGGGAAAATGGCCTCAGACATCAAGCTGCTTAGCGCCATAGCAGCGATACTTGCAGCAGGGTTTTGGCTTTGGTCAGCATTAATGCACATCCCCGACATGGCGGAAATGAAACTGTCTGGCCCAGGCTCGCCTACCGGGTACATGAAAAAGCAGTCTCGTCTAAGTGCGATTGCTGCCGCTTTCGCCGCCGTTAGCGCCCTTGCTCAGGCGTGGCTCATTTGCACACAACCCTAAGTCAAACTGGACCAGTGCCGGGGTTTGGGCACTGTTACAGTTTGCCCCGGGCGCGCGGATTGAAGGGGATGGACGCGCGGTCTAGGGTCCAGCTTACCCCTCGGAGACCCCATGCCAAAAATACCTGACGATATGTCTGCCACTGCGATCGCAAAGCGCGCCGCCAGTTCCGCCGCCGCCCTTGAAAAAGCCAAGGCCAAGGCGGCCGAGCCCGCTCCGGCACCCAAGCCTCGCATCGCCAAAACACGATAGCCGGTGAACCCCCGCGTGCCGGAAAAGCACACGCCCCGCGGGTTTGCCGTAACAGTGTGACGAGCCGCATCCGTTGATGCCAGACGGCCGAAACCGATCACGCCGCCTTGGTGGCCGCGCTTCGCGTTTCCGGCCCCTCGTCCACCAGCCAGCTTGTCAGCCTGACGGTGAGACGGAGCAGCGTTCCGCGCCAGGAAGCGCGCGGGCGGAAATGGGCGGCGAATTCGCGGTTGATCTGAAGCGGGCGCCAATAGCGCATCTCCCACTCGCGGACGCTGTCGTGAAGCGCACGCTCCTGTTCGGGTCTGACCCGAAGCCGGGCGCATTCGCAGGCGGCGCGGATCTGCACCCTGCCGTCCGGATCGAAGGCGAAACCATGCCCGCTGGCGCGATGCGACAGCCATTTTCCCTTGAGGCTGAAATCCTCCGGCGCGGTCCGAAGAGACTCCATCATCGGATTCACATCCAGGTAATCCATCGCCTTCTCCCTTTGAGGATTTCCAGCTTCAATGCGGGGCTCGCGACCACGCGAAAAAGCCACTTCTGTCGCAACGCCTCTTCCGGTCGCGCGATCCGCTGGCGGGAGATCAATTCTCGCTACGCATGTTCACGATCGAACCGCAGGCGCAATCGGAGCGAACTTCCGTTCGAGAAAAAAATGTCTGCGGCAAAACTTTTGTTATAAACAAAAGAAAATCGGCTCAACCGGCTGCGGCCTGCTCCATCGCCACTTCGGCTTTGAGACTTTCCAAATCACGGAATAGCGAAGCCACCGCCAAAGTGCGGCCGGCTTTGCGGAAACGCACCAAGCCGTCCTTGCCCTTCAGATCGCCCTCGACGGCAAGCTCATCCCAGCTTTCGGCATGGCCAACATAATTGATCGAGACGTCGTAATGCTGGCTCCAGAAGAAGGGCATGGCGGCGAAGGCCACGCCTTCTCCCAGCATGTTCTTCGCCGCCGTCTGGCCCTGGCGCTCGGCCACCACCCAATGCTCCACCCGGATGGACGCGCCACTATGCGGATCGGGCCAGCGTGCAATGTCGCCGGCGGCATACACATCCGGTGCGCTGGTTTGAAGCTGCGCGTTGACCGCGACGCCGCGATCGAGCGCCAGGCTCGCCGCTTCCGCCAATTGCAACCGGGGGCGCACGCCCACACCCTCGACCACGAAATCGGCGCCAAGCTTGGTCCCGTCCTTGAGCGTGACCTGCCCGCCTTCAAAGCCGCTGGCTGTGTTGTTCAGGTGAAAGTGCACGTCCTTTTCCTCGTGCAGCGCGCGGATCACATCCCCGAATTGCGGCCCCAGCACCTTCTCCAGCGGCCGTGCCTCGGGCGCCACCACATGGACTTCC
>Ga0134128_10001469_pt1 | contig 30297 bp, 26 predicted proteins | sample KB31754_FD_96462 | JGI IMG/M metagenome (GOLD analysis project Ga0134128, IMG submission 96462) | Terrestrial soil microbial communities with excess Nitrogen fertilizer from Kellogg Biological Station, Michigan, USA - KB3-175-4 | ecosystem: Environmental > Terrestrial > Soil > Unclassified ... | reverse complement strand
TTGCACCGGAACATGTGCAGTCGTGAGGCTTGCAGCGAATCCAGTGAATATGCGCGAAAGCAGAGCCGCTAGTATCCGGGAAAATCTTCTGATCTTACATCGTCCTCGTCAACGCCTGCGTTTACCAGCATCTCCTTCATTGCAGCCACCATGGCTGGCGGACCTGCGGCGTAATAGATGGGCCCCGCCAAGCCGGGGAGATGGCGCTTGAGCATGGCGGCGTCAATGAAGCCGCGCTCGCCGCTCCAGCTCTGTTTCGACTTGTCCATCTCCACCATTGTGCTTATCAGATGGAAGTTCGGATTCTGTTGAGGAAGCGCTTCAAGCTCTTTGAAGAAGGCGGTATCTTCCGGGCGGCGGTTCGAGTAAAAGAGATAAATCTGGTGCGGGTCCTTCTGCCGGGCCGCTTCCTTCACGATGCTGTGAAACGGGGTGATCCCGATTCCTCCGGCCAGAAACACGGCCGGCTTACTGGCATTCTTGTGCAGGTTAAAGGATCCCATCGGCCCGTCCAGCTTCATCTTCGTGCCCGGTTTCATGTTGCGCAGGTTACGCTTAAACGCGGTATCACGCAGACGCGTGGCAAACATGAGCTCGCTCTCCCACGGCGCGCTGGCAATAGAGAATGTCCGGGTATTGCCTTCGGAATCTGTTTCTGGGGGATCCACAAGCGTCAGGTCGGCAGTCTGGCCTGCCTTGAAGTTGAAATCCGCAGGCTTTTGCAGGCTGAAGGCCAGTGTTCCTTCAGCCACCTCAGACTTATTTCGAAACTCAACAATGTATTCCGGCATCAGGTTCCTTTCGAGTCCCTCAAACAGAGTTCGCAGTGGCAGCGAGGTTACACCTGCGTTGGCCTGGGTGCGCGCCGCCTTGGGCTGATTTATCCTACAGCTTCATGCCTGAGACAGCCGCGCTGGAATTTCACGATGTCAGCAAGCAATATCGCGGCTTCTTCCGCTCAGAGCGAGTGAAAGCTCTGGACCACTTCTCGCTGCGTGTGGAGCGCGGAGAGATTTTCGGCTTCCTCGGTCCGAATGGCGCCGGCAAAACAACGGCCATCCACATTGCCATGGGGCTGATGTTCCCGACATCCGGGAAGGGGCAGATGCTGGGAGCGCCTTTTGGAGACGTGGCGGCCCGCCGCCGCGTCGGCTTCCTCGGCGAAAACGTGGCCCTCTTCCATCGTCGCGCGGCCAAGCTGATTGAATTTTACGGCGCTCTGAACGGGATGCACGGCGCGCAGCTTCGCCGGCAAACCCTGGAAATGCTTAAGGAGCTCGAGCTGATGGCGGTGGCAAACCGCAATGTAGGCAAGTTCTCGCGAGGCATGGTGCAGCGCGTGGGACTGGCCCAGGCGCTGGTGAACAATCCTGACTTGTTGATCCTTGATGAGCCGACCTCCGCGCTCGATCCCATCGGCCGCGTCCGCGTGCGCGAGATTATTCGCCACGCTCGCGAAGAAGGAAAGACCATTTTTGTAAGCTCTCATCTGCTCTCTGAAATTGAGCAGATCTGTGACCGGCTTGCCATTGTGATTAAAGGCCGGGTCGTTCGCGTGGGCACCACGAGAGAACTGCTGGAATCTCAGGACCGTTTTGTCATTACAGCCACGGGGATTGATGCCCTGATGTTCGAGGGCTCCCGGCAGAATGGGCACGTGCAGATCACCGTTGCCGCGCCGCAGCAGCGCAGCACTATCGAGAAAATCTGGCTGGCGGGAGGCGCGGTCATATCCGTTCATCCCATCCGAAGGACCTTGGAAGATCTGTTCGTGGAGCTGGCGCACCAGAATGGTGGTTCGCGCAGCGAGGCCCCAAACAAAAAGGATGGGGCATGATTCACAAAGAAGCGAATGCCGGGTCACCACGATCATTTCCAGCCATTGCGGACCGAGGGGAGACTGCATGCTTCCAATTTTGCTGATGGCTGGGAATTACGTCCGCATGCAGTGGGTCACGCTGCTGGTCATGACGATTTACCTGGTGGGAATTGGCGGAGTATTTTCAGTACACCAGCAGAGCCAGGAGGTACTGTTTTTCCTGCGTTCGCAGCCGCTCTACGTCCTGTTCATCTCGTTGATGCTGGCTGTTCCGGCAATTGAAGCGGACCGAAAGTCGCGCCGCCTGCTGGCGGTGCTTTCCAAAGGAATCCATCGCTGGCAATATCTGGGAGGGATTCTCTGCGGTTGCGCCGTGATGACGGCGATTTTCAGTTTCTTGATCTGGGCCGCAGCTTACCGGTTGTGCATTCGCGGGGGCGACCCGACCCAGGGCTTGGGATTGCTTGCGGCAGCATTATTTACCTGCTGCGTGGCGGCATCGTCCGCAGGATTGCTGTATTCCACATTCCTGCATCCCCTGGTGGCGACAGGCGCGGCAACTATTACCCTCATTTTGCCCTTTGCGTTCGCAGGCGGGAAAACGGATGCCGGTTCGGCCAACCTTCTCTTCCCAGTGGCCGGGCTGGTGGATACCCTGGTCCGTTATGATTTCGGAACAGTTGATGGCCTTTGGGCGCTGATTGTAAGCGCCACAGTTGCGACAATCATATTCTGGATGATAGGAGCGGCAATCTTCGCCCGCCGCGACGTGACTATTTCACCGGAGTAGCCGGAGCCGACGCTTGCGTCGCCTCTGGAGAAGGACTGGGAACCAGCACCTTCGCAGCCCGGGTCTTGGGCTGGAGATCCAGCGCTGCGAGGCTGGCATGATTCAGCACCCGTCCCGGCACTACGCCCAACCAGATTGTGGCGATCGCGGCGATTACGAGGGCAAGGCGCATACTTGCAGAAGCGGGCGCTGGCGCTTCCGCCACCGTGGGCTCGCGCATGTACATCACGACGATCAGGCGCAGATAGTAGTAGGAAGCCACCGCGCTGTTCACAACGCCGATAATCGTCAGCCAGATCAGCGCGGTTGTGTGCGCCGCAGCCGAAGCTGAAAGTGCGGCGGTGAACACGTAATACTTGGCCAGAAAGCCCGCCGTGGCAGGAATTCCGATGAGGGACAGCAGGAAAATCGTCAGCGTGAACGCCAGCAGTGGCGAACGCTTGCCCAGCCCAGCGTAATCGTCCATGGTCACGTAGCGCTCGCCGGTGGAACCAAAGTGGCTGATCACCGCGAACGCGCCCACGTTCATGCAAGCGTAAGCAGCCGTATAAAAGACTGCCGCGGAGATGCCGATGTCGTTCCCGGCGGCAAACGCGACCAGCAGATATCCCGCATGAGCGATGGAGGAGTAGGCCAGCAGCCTTTTCACGTTGCCCTGGATCAACGCGCCCATGTTGCCTATCGTCATTGAGAGCGCTGCTGAAATCCAGATGAGCCAGAACCAATCCGTGCTGGTAGTCGCGAATAAGACGCGCAGCAGCACGGCAAATGCGGCTGCTTTGGGGCCGGTCGACATCAGGGCGACGATTGGCGCGGGCGCGCCTTCGTAAACGTCAGGCGTCCAGATATGAAACGGTGCCGCGGCCACTTTGAATCCCAAGCCGACGATCATGAGGGCGGTCGCCATGAACGCGAGCACTGAGAGATGCCCAGTGGATTGAACCTGCTGAGCGAGGGCGGCGGGAATGTCGAGGATCGTTGTGGTTCCTGTAGCCCCGAACATGAGCGCCACACCGTAAAGGAAGAACGCGGTGGCAAATGAACCGAGCAGGAAATACTTGATTGACGATTCAGTGCTCGAAGCAGTGCGGCGTCGATAGCCGGCGAGAATGTAAGTTGAGATGGAAGAGATTTCCAGCGCGATGAAAATCAAGACCAACTCGACAGCGGAAGACATCAGCGTCATTCCTACGGTACCGAAGAGGATGAGGCCATAATACTCACCGCTGTTTAAGCCCTGGGTTTCCAAATATTCGAGCGAAGCCAGAATGCAGACGGCGGAAATCGCAGGGATCAGGATATGAAAAAAGATGGCGAAATTGTCCACACGCACCATGCCGAACCAGCCGGGATCGCGGAAGGAAGCGTCGCGGGCCAGCCACGCGATTTGACAGAAGGTGGCCGCAATGGCCGCCAGTGTTCCGGCCAGCGAGAGCAGCCCCAAACCTTTGCGGCTTGCGCCGGGCTTCAACAGGGGATCGATCAGCATCACGGCGATGCCGAAGGCAGTAAGCACCAGCTCGGGCAGGATGCGAATGTAATCAACAGTGTGAATCGGGTTCATCTATTTCTGTCCTCCCGCCTGCATCGCGGGAGATGCGGTTGAAACTTGACTGGCCGTTGTGGCGTTCTGGGCACTATGAACGGCCGCAACGGCGGGGCTGATGCTCTTCATCCAGTAAGGCGAAACCACACCCATGATGATGGCCATCACAGCGACAGGCCAGAGCGAAATCTGTTCCCGGCCATCGAGGTCCGGAAGCTTTCTGTTGGCTTCACGCGTGATCTGGCCGTAGAAGACTTTCTGGTACATCCAGAGCAGATAGCACGCGCCCCAGATTACGCCGCTCGCGCCCAGGATGCCGTAGATGGCTTTGTCCTGGAACGCGCCGCTCAGAACCAGGAATTCGCCCACGAAACCGTTCATCAGAGGCAGGCCTACAGATGAAAGCACGGCGATGAGAAAGAACGTGGCATAAACCGGCATCGGCGTCGCGAGCCCGCCGTATTCTTTGAATTCGTACGTGTGCTTCCGCTCATAGAGCATGCCGGCCAGCATGAACAGCGCGCCGGTGGATACGCCGTGGTTCAGCATCTGGTAAACAGCGCCGTCGGTACCCGCCTGAGTGAAAGTAAAAATCCCGAGCACGACGAATCCCAGGTGGCTGACGGATGAATAGGCTATGAGTTTTTTTAGGTTCGGCTGCACCAGCGCAACCAGCGCTCCATAAATGATCCCGATGATGGCCAGCGTGTTGATCCAGGCCGCGTTGTGACGAGCCTGGACAGGGAACATGCCGACGTTGAAGCGCAACAGTCCATAGGTGCCCATCTTCAGCAAGACGCCGGCGAGCAGGACGGAACCGGCGGTCGGTGCTTCCACGTGCGCATCGGGCAGCCAAGTATGAAGCGGAAACAAAGGCACTTTCACGGCGAAGGCGATAAAGAAGCCGAGGAAAAGCCATTGCAATGCGGCCGCACTTACGGTCCCATGCATGCTGGAAAGATTGACCCAGTTGCGCAGAGTCTCGTAATCAAAGGTGCGGGCGTGCACCCAAAGCCAGATGATGGCCGCCAGCATGAAGACGGACGCAACCATCGTGTAGAGGAAGAACTTCACCGCGGCATATACGCGCCGCTCATGGCCGTACATGCCGATAATCAGCGCCATGGGAATCAGCGTGGCTTCCCAGAAGACATAAAACAGGAACATGTCCAGGGCGAGAAACACGCCGATCATGGCTGACTCAAGAATCAGCAGCAGGACAAAGAATTCCTTGACGCGGTCGTGGATCGACTTCCACGAGACGAGCACACCCAGCGGCACCAGGAAAGCGGTCAAGATTGTGAGCCACATGGAGATGCCGTCGGCGCCAAGGTGATAATGGATGTCAACCGCGCCGACTTTGATCCAGCTGGTGTCGAGTTGGAATTGGAACCCGGCATGGTACTGGATGTGAATCGGCAGGTAAATGGAAAAGCCAAACGCAACCAGCGAAATGATGAGCGCCGCCCAGCGCAGAGCGCGGTCATTGCGCGGCATCAGCATGAGCAGGACCGCGCCAGCGGCAGGAATGAAGGTGACGAGGCTGAGAATGGAGGCGTTCATTTGCCCACCCCCATCCAGATCATGTAGGCAATCACAGCGGCGCCGCCCAGAGCGACCCAGGCTGCGTACGAGCGTATGTTGCCGGACTGCATTCGTCGCAGTTCGCCGCCAATGCCTTTGGAGGCAGAGCCCGCCCCGTTTACCAGGCCGTCAATGATGCCCTGGTCCACCCCACGCCAGAAGACGACGGTGGAAAGCGCCAAGAGGGGCTTGACGAAGAGCAAGCCGTAACCTTCATCGATGTAGTACTTGTGCAGCACGGTCAGATATATGCCGTGCATTCTGGCCGTGATGCGAGCGGGCAGCTCGGGACGCTTCTTATACAGATACCAGGCTATGAGCAAACCGATCAGGGCGACGACCACCGAGGTTGAAGCCAATGCCCATTCTTCCCCGGGATTCTCAGGCTGTTCCTCGCGTGGCTGTCCCGCGGCTTCACTCACGTGCTCCATTGCCGTCGGGCTGGTTGGTGCTCCGCTCTTGATCACGGGCGCAAGGAATTGTCCGAAATTGTTGGAGCCGTGCATGAATGCCGGAATCCCGACCCAGCCGGCCACAATCGATCCAATCGCTAAAACCACCAGCGGGCCCAGCATGACCCAGGGAGATTCGTGAACGCCTCCGTGCCCGTGCGCCGGATCATCGCCATGGCCATGGCTGTGCGCGGCTGCGCCGTGACCCGCATGCGCGGGAGCCGTGGTTGCGTGCGCCTCTTCGCCGATATCAACCTTACCCAGACGAAGCTCGCCGTGGAACGTCATGAAATAAAGCCGGAACATGTAGAACGATGTCAGTCCGGCAGTAATGACTCCAATGACCCACAACACCTTGCTACCGTGCGGGCTGGAAAAGACCTGGCCCAGGATTTCGTCCTTACTGAAGAAGCCGGCGAACGGCGGAATACCCGCGATGGCCAGCGTGGCAGTGAGCATGACTGCGTGGGTCCAGGGAATCTTCTTCCATAGCCCGCCCATGCGCCGCATGTCCTGCTCCCCGCCGAGCGCATGGATCACGGAGCCGGCGCCGAGAAAGAGCAGCGCTTTGAAGAACGCATGCGTCATCAGGTGGAAAATTCCGGCCGAGTACGCCGCCACGCCGCAGGCCAGGAACATGTAGCCGAGCTGCGAGACCGTGGAATAGGCAAGAACGCGTTTGATATCGGTCTGGGCCATGCCCATGGTGGCGGCGAAAATCGCCGTAATACAGCCGATGATCGCAACTACTTCCAGCGCGTGCGGCGAGCGGCTGAAGATCGCATTCGAGCGAGCGATCATGTAAATGCCGGCTGTGACCATGGTGGCGGCATGGATGAGTGCCGAGACCGGAGTCGGGCCCTCCATGGCATCGGGTAGCCAGACGTAGAGTGGAACCTGCGCGGACTTGCCCGTCGCACCAACCATCAGGCAAAGTGCAATGATCGTCAGCAGGCCCCAGCCGGCTTCCACCGGCATGCCCGAAACGGCTTTGAAGACGCCGTCAAAGTTCAGTGTGCCGAAATGTTTGATCAGCAGGAACATGCCGATCAAGAAGGCGAAGTCGCCGATACGATTGACGATGAAGGCTTTCTTACCGGAGTCTGCAGCGGAGTCCTTCAGAAAGAAAAAGCCAATCAGCAGGTAAGATGCAAGTCCCACGCCTTCCCATCCAACGAACATGAGCAGGTAGTTGTTCGCCAGGACCAGCGTGAGCATGAAGAACATGAACAGGTTCAGATAGGCGAAGAAGCGATAGAAGCCGCCCTCGTGCGCCATGTAGCCGACCGAATAAACGTGGATCAGGAAGCCGACTCCGGTCACAACCAGCACCATGACGATGGAAAGCTGATCGAGGTAGAAACCGAATGGTGCGGAGAAGCTGCCTGCAGTGATCCAGGTGGCTACAGACCTGTTGTAGGGCAGGCCCATGTGGAGCGCCTGCGTGATGGCCCAAAGCGCGTACGCGAACGAAGCTGCCGTTGAGAGAAGGGCAACCGCCGAAACTACGGCGTTGTTGAAACGGCGGCCGAAAAGGCCATTGATGGCCGCTCCGGCAAGGGGCAGCAGAGGAATGACCCAGAGATGTAATGTGTCGGTCATAGTTTCAGCAGGTTCACCCGGTCAACGTTCAAAGTCTCACGCGTGCGGAACACGGCGATGATGATGGCCAGTCCCACAGCGGCTTCCGCGGCGGCCACTACCATCACAAAGAACACGAACACTTGTCCGCTCAATGGCACAATCTTGTCGCTCACGGCGACGGCGTGTTGATTCCAGTAATTGGCAAAGGCCACGAAGGTCAGGTTCACGGCGTTGAGCATCAGCTCAATGGACATGAAAATGGTGATGATGTTGCGTTTGATCAAAAAGCCGAGAACGCCCAGGCAGAAGAGAATCGCACTCAGGATGAGGTACCAGGCGAGAGGAACCATTTAGCTCGACCTCCTTCCCAGAACCACCGCGCCCATGATGGCGATCAATATCAGGACTGAAGTGATTTCAAACGGCAGCAAGAAATTCTGGAAAAGCAGGCGCGCGATGTTGTGTGTGTCGCCGAAATCAGCTGTGTTAATCCGAATGCCCCCCAGACGCTGATTGTTGCTGATCATGATCCAGCCGACAAGACAGCCAAGCACGATCACTCCGGGGATGCCCAGCAGCAAAGCCACCTTGCTGCCGGTGCTGCGTTCTTCAACTCCCGCGTTCAACAGCATGATGACAAAGACAAACAAGACCATGATGGCGCCGGCGTAAACGATCACCTGAATCGCAGCAACGAACTCTGCTCCCAGCAGCAGGTAGATCAGAGCGAGCGAGGCCATCACAACCACAAGCGAGAGCGCGCTGTTGATCGGGTGCCGCTGGACCAGCAGGTTCACGGCGCCGGCCACGCAGATCAGCCCGAAAATGACGAACAGTATCTCGTGAACCATCTCTTACGCCCTCCAGGCCACGATAAAGCTGGTAACAATAATGTTGACGATGGCGAGCGGCAGAAGAAACTTCCACCCGAAGGCCATAAGCTGGTCATAACGGAAGCGCGGCAGCGTCCCGCGAATCCAGATGTACAGGAACATGAAGAAGAAAACCTTGAGCGCAAACCAGAAGACTGGCAGGAGCGACTGCACAATGGCGGGGGCGCTGTGCGGGATGGGGCCGCGCCAACCGCCGAAGAAGAGCAGCGTGGCCAGGCAAGCCACGGTGATCATGTTCATGTATTCGGCCATGAAGAACATGGCGAACTTCATGGCGCTGTATTCGGTGTGATAGCCGGCCACCAGTTCCGTTTCGGCTTCCGGCAAGTCGAAAGGTATCCGGTTGGTTTCCGCGTAAGCCGCCATCAGGTAAATGAAAAACGCGACGCACTGGGGAAAGATGTACCAGTGCGGCAGCCAGCCCCACCAGGGCGCCTGCCCCTGAGCGTCGACGATCTGGCGCAGGCTTAGCGTTCCAGAAAGGAGCAGCACTCCAACCAGGGAAAGCCCCAGGGCAAGTTCATAGCTAATCATCTGAGCGCTGGCCCGAAGCGATCCCAGCAGGGAATACTTGCTGTTTGAAGACCATCCGGCGAGAGCCACGCCATAGACACCGATCGAAGTCGCGCCAAGAATAATCAGAAGGCCGATATTGATGTCGCTCAAGCCGCCGTTGGCGTGTACGACTCCCGTGATCTGCAGTGCCGTTGTGGTGCCGCCGACCGTAATGGAGGGGCCGAAAGGAATGATCGCAATCGAAATGAGAGACATGGCCAAGGCAAGCATGGGCGCGGCGATGTAAAGCGCCTTATGCACGCTGTCAGGCACCATGTCCTCCTTGAGAATGAATTTGATCCCGTCAGCCAGCGGTTGCAGCAGGCCGAACGGGCCGACACGGGTGGGGCCCCAGCGATTCTGGATCCGGGCCACCAGCTTGCGTTCGAGCAATGTGGTGTATGCCACGCCCGTAAGCAGGATGAAGACCACTACCACGACCTTGATAACGGCGACGATGACGAAAGTTGTTATATCCACGTTTGGCTACACACAGCCGCTCCCCTCAGCGGCAACCTGCGATTTAGAGACTACGATTTTAAAAGTGACCACTTACTTGAAGAAACGTTCAGGTGCCATAGCCCTAATCTTTTCAATCCGCCATGACTTCCTTGTCCACCGGATTGGCGCGGCGGTTCTCGATCACCGAATTCAGCGTCTTCGAGTAACGACCCAGCGTTCCCGACGTAAACAGCGTGTCATTGCCCGGGACAATCTGCACGAGCGCGTCAACTGCTCCGGCGCGGCTCTGCTCGGCCGCGGTCACGTGTTCATCGCCGCCTGCGAGCAGATTCAACCTCGAGAATTGGTAGCCCGGGACCAGCCGCTGGATTTCATCCAAAATCGCCATTGAATCAAAAGGGCTGAGCCTCGGCTCCAGATTGTTGGCAGCCAGCCATACCGAATGGCGATCGGCTTCGCCGGACTGAGCGCCACGAGTTTGTCCCATGTCAGCGCGCACGCCTCCACCGAAAGGCACCAGCTTGTGAATGTCAGCGCCCATGCGCTCGGCCACACGTACGATGATCTCAAAATCACTACGTACTCCGGCCAGATCGCCTGCTTTCTTGAGCAACTGCAGATCGCCGCACGTGTTGGTGAAGGTTCCGGCCTTTTCATAGGCCGAAGCGGCAGGGAGGACGACCTCCGCAAGCGATGCTGTCTCCGTAAGGAACAGCTCCTGCGCCACCACGAATGTGTTTTTGAGCACATCCGGATCAAAGCTGTAGTCGGCCACCGGATTCGATCCAACGACGTAAAGCGCAGCCAAAGTTCCTAATTTGGCGGCGTCCATCATTTCACTCAGCGACATGGCTTTTGTGGGAGGCAGAACTCCCCACTCATCGGAGAATTTCTGTCCGGCCGCAATGGCCGTGTACCCGGGCAGGAGGTCAGGGAAGAGCCCCATATCGGCAGCGCCGCGCGAGTTGGCGTAGTCACCCAGGCAGATGAATTTGGCATTGATTCCGGCCCCAAACTTCACCAGGGCAGCCACATCAGTGCCGCGCAGCTCTGAACCAAAAATGATAATCAGGTTTTGCTGGGCTTTCAGTTGCTCGCGAGCCTGCTTGAGCGCGTCGTTGGTCACGCTGGCACTGGTCAGCGCTCCAGCAGCCGCGTCATCGCCGTTGAGGAAGGCAATAAATTTGCCCTCACGTCCAGCGGGTATTTGCAAAAACGCGCTCGCCTGACGACGCAGCTTGATCGGCTGCGAGTTGACGATCGTAAGTTTTGCGCGATTCAGACGGACCGTACTCCGGATATTCCAGGCCAGCAGTGGATGCTGTTCTGTGGGATCGTTGCCGATTAACAGGATGGCGGGCGCGCTGAATACCTCCCGCATGGTCGCGGTCGCATTCTGTTTTCCGGCGACGGCGCGGGCGAATGCAGCGAAATCCGCGGTGCGATGGTGATCAATGTTATTGGTACCCAGCACAGTGCGGGCGAATTTCTGCAGCAGGTAGTTTTCTTCGTTCGTCGTGCGGTTGGAGCCGATTACGCCAATCGCCTGCCCGCCCTTGCTGTCACGAATTTCACGCAGCCGTTTGCCCGCATGATCGATGGCTTCTTCCCAGGTGACCGGTGTAAGCTGCCCGTTTTTGCGCAGCAGCGGCTGGCGCAGGCGTGCGGGATGGTCAAAATAATCGAATGCGTAGCGTCCCTTAATGCAGAGGAAGTCGCCGTTGATACCGCTTTTATCGCGGTTATCGCCGCGCACAATGTCCATGCCGGTATCGGATCGCCGCACGCCCAGCGTGGTTTTGCAGCCGTCGCCGCAATGGGTGCATATGGTGCCAACGTGGTTCATCTCCCAGGGACGCGTCTTATACCGGTATGCGCCCGAGGTAAGCGCCCCCACGGGGCAGATATCGATGCACATCCCGCATTCTTCGCATTCGAGATGATCGTCGCGGTTGGGAGCGATGACGGAACCTGACCCGCGGTTCTGGATGCCGAGAGCCCACACGTCCATGCCTTCGCCACAGACACGCACGCAGCGGTAACAGAGAATGCAGCGCGGACGGTCGAAGTACACCACCGGAGACCATTGCTGCTCTTCTTTGTGCAGCTTGCCTTCCATGTAGCGCGATTCCGCTGCGCCATATTTGAAGGTCATGTCCTGCAATTCGCATTCGCCGCCGGCATCGCAGACAGGGCAGTCGAGTGGGTGGTTGCCCAGCAGGAGCTCGATCATTGACTTGCGCGCCTGGCGCACCTCGTCGGATTCGGTGGTTACCACCATGCCGTCGGTGATGGGAACGGTGCAGGCGGTCTGGAGCTTGGGCATTTTTTCAATGCGCACCAGGCACATGCGGCAGGCGGCTTGCAGGGACAGACCGGGGTAATAGCAGAATGATGGAACTTCAATGCCCACAGCCTTGCAGGCCTCGATCAGAAGCGTGCCCGCGGGAGCGGTAATCTGTTTTCCGTCGACGGTGATGGTAACGCTCTTGGCTTCAGCCATGGTTTCCTAAACTCAATGTTGGCTGCTCGTTTCCAGCAGCTTTGTTCGGACTTGCTTCTAGCCCAGCTTCAAAGTCTTCCTGATTTCCTCAATTTGCGCCGCATGGCGGTTCGCATGCATAGCCATTGCAACGAGCATTTCACAAATGCTGACCATCCCTGCGGCTGGATGGGGATGTTTTACCTCGCTGGCACGCAGATCTTCCGTGTGCTGCTCAAGGAACCGGATTACACCCGCCCGCGTAGCTTTAAATTGCTCAGCAGCCTCCGCCAGAGTGGCAAACCGACCGATGGGCCTGGCTCCTTCAGGAGATTCCATTTTATGAGTGCGGTTTGGAATCATCTGCAGGAACGCATGTTCGCGATTCGGCGCATCGCCTGCCCGGGGAATGCGCTGAGTACTGATCAGTTTGAGTTGGATCGTCTCAGCCGTCGTCAGGTGCTCAACCGTATCCAGCACGGACCAGCGGTCGGCAGCGGGCTTTAAGCGGCTTTGTTCTTCTGTCACACCGGAAAAACTATTCAAAAAAATCTCACGGGACTGCTGCAAGATCGTCAGCAGGAACGGCTTGTCGATGACCAACGATGTAGCTGGACTTGGCTGTGTACTCATTCCTAGTGGGCTCCTACCAGGGGAAGCTCAGAGATCTTACTGTCGGGCTCGAAGGGGCATGGCTTGCCTTCAAGGTGGTCCTCAAATTCGCTGCGCCACTTGTCCACGATGGACATGGTCGGAATGGCGGCAGCATCGCCCAGCGGACAGAAGGTCCGGCCAAGCATGTTCTGCGCCAGATAACGAATGTTATCGATGTCTTTCTTTAATCCGCCGCCATTGTGGAAGCGGGTGAGTGTCTTCTTGAGCCAGTCTGTGCCCTCACGGCAGGGAATGCACCAGCCGCAGCTCTCATGTTGATAGAACTTCATTACGCGAAGAGCGAATTTGACCATGCACGTCTGATCATCGAGGATGACGACTCCGCCGGATCCCAGGAACTCGCCGCGTTTGGAGAAGGAATCAAAATCCAGATTGATGGCTTCCGCTTCTTCGGCAGTGAGCAGGAACGTGGACGAGCCGCCCGGAACCACAGCTTTCAGCTTGCGGCCATTGGCGATGCCTCCGCCGACGTCGTAAATGAGCTTCTTCATCGGATACCCAAGCGGCAGTTCATAAACGCCCGGCTTATTCACGTGCCCACTGAGGCAGAACAGACGTGTGCCGCCGTTTTTAGGCGGACCGAAATCGGCAAATTTCTGTCCGCCCATAAGAATTATGTGCGGAACAGAGGCGAGCGATTCTACGTTGTTGATGACCGTAGGACCTCCCCAGAGCCCGACGACCGCGGGGAACGGCGGCCGGATGCGAGGAATGCCGCGCTTGCCTTCAAGCGATTCCATCAGCGCCGATTCTTCTCCGACCTCATAAGCTCCAGCCCCGGTGTGCCAGTAAACTTCAAAATCCTTGCCGCTGCCGAAAATGTTTTTACCCACAAAGCCTTTCGCGCGAGCATCGGCGAGAGCCTTGCGCATAATGTCCACAAGGTAGCGGTATTCCCCACGGATATAGACGTAGCCGATCTTTGCACCTACGGCGAGCCCGGCGATGATCACGCCTTCGATGACGGCATGAGGGTCGTGCTCCAGGATGAGGCGGTCTTTGCAGGTGCCGGGTTCGGATTCGTCGCCGTTAACCAGGATGTATTTGGGCTTGTCAGATTGCTTCGGCACGAAGCTCCACTTCATGCCGGTGGGAAAGCCGGCTCCGCCGCGTCCGCGCAAATTCGAGGTCTTGACCTCATTGATGATGTCGTCCGGCTGCATCTGCAGCGCCTTCTGCACGGCCTTGTAGCCGTCGAGCTTCAAATAGGTCTCGATATCGGCTGCGCCCTTGCCAAAGCGCTTCGACACGACGCGAATTTCATCAGGATGAGACGTTAGTTCAGCCATTAGACTCCATGCCCAAGCTTACAATTGCCAACAATGCCAAAATTGCCAAAATTGCCAAAGAATCCAAATTGAAAGCTTACCGGCGGCGCTTTGCGGTCTGCCGGGAAGCGGTGAAAATCGCGGTCAGTTCCCGAGCCTCTTGCAAAAGAGCTTCGAGCCTTTCGTTTTTCACGATCTTTAAATCCGAAAGTAGTTCAAGCCAGAAGACGGATTCATCTGCCTCTTCGGTCACGACTGCAATTTTCGAGATGAAGTCCGCCCGGGATCTTGCGTGGCAGGCCGAGCGGTAATTAGCTCCAACCGAGGTACCACATCTCAGCAACTGAGCCCCAATGATCTGAGCCTCTTTCGCTTGTGGGAGCGCCTGGAACAGATGAATAACACGAATGGCAAAATCCTTTGTACGTTCTTTTAATTTTTCTGTTCTGCCGTCCATTTCACTCCATCTCTGCAGTCGTTCAGGCTATTTACCTCATGCCACTTTGGATTTGGGCAATTTTGGCATTGCTGGCAATTCTTCTACTGCTTCTCTTTTTTGCGATATGTCTCCAAAACCGCATCCATTTTTTGCGGCGTTAAGTTCTCGTGAAAGTCGTAATTAACCTGCACGGCCGGCGCCCAACTGCATGCGCCGATACATTCGACCTCCTCGAGAGAAAACGTGCCGTCCGCAGTTGTTTGCTTGTGGCCGATGCCCAGAGTCTTTTTGCAATGCTCAAACAGCTCGTCGGATCCGCGCAGCATGCAGCAGATATTGGTGCACACCTGGACGTTGTATTTTCCCGCGGGTTTAGTCCGCAACATGGAGTAGTAGCTGATCACGTTGCGTACTTCGAGTTCGGTCAGGCCGGTCTTTTTGGCGAGATGCGCAATGACTTCATCGCTCACGTACCCGGCTTCGTCCTGGCTGTAGAGCAGCATAGGGACCAGAAAAGACCGGCTCGTCGGGTACTCTTTCATCTTCTCGTCAAAGAATTTATCCAGCTTCTCAGAAATGGGCGCCATTAGCGATCGATCTCCCCGAGAACGATATCAATGCTCCCGATTGCGGCGACGGCGTCGGCGATGAGCGCGCCTTCGCACATCTTGGAAAGTGCCTGCAGGTTGGCGTACGAAGGAGAGCGCATGTGGACGCGCATGGGCTTGGCCGTGCCGTCGCTCACCACGTAGTAGCCCATTTCACCCCGAGGTGATTCGATCGCCTGGTAAACCTCGCCCGCCGGAACCGTGAATCCTTCGGTCACAATCTTAAAGTGATAGATGAGAGCTTCCATCTGCGTTTTCATCTTTTCACGGTCGGGAAGCACTACTTTGGGCGCCTCAGCTTTGATTGATCCCGAAGGCATTCCTTCAAGCGCCTGTCTGCAGATCTTCTGAGATTCGCGGAGTTCCTGCACGCGGCAGATGTAACGCGCCCAGACGTCGCCATCGGTAGCAGTCGGGACCTTGAATTTGAAGTTCTCATACCCGCAGTACGGCATGTCGCGACGAAGATCCCAATCCACGCCACTGGCGCGCAGGGAAGGTCCAGTTACGCCGAGGGCGAGCGCGTCTTCTTTGCTGATCTTGGCTACGTTCTTGAGGCGATCTATGAAAATGCGATTGCCGGTCAGCAGGTTCTCGTATTCATCCACACGCTCGGGGAAAACATCAACGAACTTTTTCACCGCTGCAAAAAATCCGATAGGCGGTTCCATCGCGAGCCCGCCGATGCGGAAATATGAGGTCATCATCCGCTGGCCCGAGACCATTTCGTAGATCCGCAGCAAATCCTCGCGTTCCCGGAAACAATACAGAAATACGGACATGGCGCCGATGTCCATAGCATGCGTACCCAGCCAGACCAGGTGCGAACTGATGCGTTGGAGCTCGGTTAGGAGCACGCGCATCCAGACCGCGCGCGGCGGGATTTCCATGCCCAGAAGCTTCTCCACCGCAAGCACGTAGCAGAGATTGTTGACCATCGGGCAGAGATAATCGATGCGATCGGTGAGCGGAACCACCTGCTGATAAAACTTGGCTTCGCAGGTCTTCTCAATGCCGGTATGCAGGAAGCCGATATCCGGCACCATGCGCACGATAATTTCGCCATCGATCTCCAGCAGCAGGCGCAGCACCCCGTGAGTTGATGGATGCTGCGGCCCCATGTTGAGGACCATGGTGCGATCGCCGGTGGTGTCGACAACAGGATTGGCGGTGAGATGCCCCATTTAACGGAATCCTTCCACGGGATAATCTTTGCGCAGCGGGTGCCCTTCCCAGTCTTCAGGCATCATGATGCGGCGCAGGTAGGGATGGCCCAGGAAGCGGATCCCGAACAGGTCAAAAATCTCTCGCTCGAAAAAGTTTGCTGAAGGCCAGACCGGCGTGACAGATTCAATCACCGGGTCCTCGCCGCTGAGTTTCACCTTCAGGCGCACGCGCTCTTTGCGGCTGATGGAGAGCAGGTGGTACGCAACTTCAAACCGCGGCTCGCGAGGATAGAAATCGGCGCAGGTTACATCCGAGAGGAAGTCCGTTACCTTTTGTTCTTTGAGGTGCGTTATCGCATCCCTGATACTTTCTCGCACAATGTAAATCGAGAGCTCGTCGCGGTCGAGCTTTGCCCCTGCTATGGCGGCTGAGTTCCACCCGAGCAGCGAAGCCACTACAGCCCGGTCTTTCAGTTGATCAAGGTCGGTAATTGCGGGCGCAAAGGGCATTAGCCTTCACTCCTGTCCGGTTTGTTCCAGTCGAGAGCGCCTTTTTTCCAGATGTAAAAGAAGCCAACCAGCACCAGCCCGATGTAGATCAACATCTCCCAGAAACCAAACATCTTCAGGTCCCGTGCGATTACGGCCCAGGGATAGAGGAAGACGGCCTCGACATCGAAGAGGATGAAGAGCATGGCAACCATATAAAACTTCACGCTGAAGCGCTGCTGGGCGTCACCGGTGGGCTGAATGCCGCATTCGTAAGCGGTGTTTTTAGCTCGGGTCCACTTATGCTTGCCGAGCAACCAGGAAAGGGTCACCATGACCACGGCGAGCCCAATGGCTACAACCACCTGAATCAGCAACGGGATATAACGGGCAAAGTAATTGTTGTCCGGCATGAAAGGGCCTGTATATAATGCGCGTCAATCAGTGGCTAAACATTCGAATGTAATTTCCATCAGCAGGGGTGTCAAGCCCTTGATTTTCCACTAAGTTAATGATTGTGAATTGGCAATTCATAATGGCGGCATCCGGGCCGTTGCACGGACGCATTTGGCTATCGCTTTGTCTCCAGGATGCACGGGATTTATGACCATTTTCGGCTTCAACACTGATGTAAAACTCGGAGACACCGTTTATCACGTCCAGAGCGAGGCACGCCAGCGGGACATGTTGATGCAGACGCTGGTATTTGTAAAGGGACAGTGTGTGGGCAAACGAGCTGTTTCGTATGCTCAAAAAATGGCGGAGCCAGATTTTTCCGAGCAGGCCATGCACGAGTTGCTTAAAAGCCAGCACAAAGCCGTGTTGGATGCCATTCAACAGGGCCGCATCGAGTCGATTCTGGCTGGCGACAGCAGCATTCAGGATGTTGGCGAAGGCGGGCTCACTTTGAACTGGACCAATCCGGCACAGCCGCCACAAGGAGCAACGGCGTCCATGTCCTTTCAAGTCCTGCACGAGGGAAAAGCTGTGCATGGAGCTGACATTTCTGTTTCCGAAAGTACGCCTGCCAGTGCTCCCGCCATTTCCAGCGCCACAACGGATGCGCAAGGAGATGCGTCCCTGAGTTTCCCCTTGACGGAGCAGATGTTGGCTGACGGAGTAATCGTGCGCGCTTCGCACCAGGGGAGATCTGCGACTCGAAAATTCCGCTTCAAGAAATGATGGCAGTCAAGGACGTGCGTGGCGGGAATTTACTTCTTCAATTCCAGGCATGCCACGGCTCCGGCGCCGGCTGGACATCCCGGCCAGGGTGTATCCGAGTGAAGATCAAAGTACGGAGCGTCAGCCGCGTTTTCGCGCGTTGATGATTGCCAGCCTTCGCTTTCCGTGTAACGAAAAAATTTCACATCATATCTGGCCGGCTGAAACGTGGCGATGATGCGATCCACCATAACCGAGTCAAAGACCTGGAGCCAGCTTCTGAGTTGGTACTTCCCAAAAGGAACACTGATCAGGCACGAGCCGCCCGGCTTAAGCACTCGATGCATTTCATCCACCGCCGCCAGATAGGCTTCAGGATCTCGCTCGGCGGCGGGTCTCTGATCGTACATGCGCGTATCAAGACCGACGTGCTCGAGTACGGAAAGGCAGACCACGACGGAGAAGGTACGGTCACGAAAATACATATTGCGAAGATCGCCGAAAACGTACGAAATGCGATCGCGCCAATAGCACTCGGCCTCAGGAGCCAGCGTGAAAATGGTAATGCTTTTGTCGCGCAGCCCCGGATGCGAAAGTATCAAGCGATGATTTAACGTTGATCCTGCATCCAGTAGATCCGCCGAACCCGCAGATAAGCGTGAAATCATCCATGGATATTCCACCAGCCGCTCATCCAGCCAGCGGCCATAGCCAGGAGGAAGCTGCTGAGGATTAAAGGGATGCTTGAGCGTGCGGCGAAGGACGCGCTGCTTGTAATGCCCGTACCAGCGATGGTTGGAGTGATGTCCCGGAGATAGGCGAAACAGCCCGCTTTTGATGGCCCCAATCACAGTCTTACGCCCCGCAGGCGCTTCATCGTACCACTGAAGCAAAATAATCGGGACGCGGGTAGGATTGAATTTACAACTTCAGATGTCTAGACCAGAGCTTCCCAAAACGGACGCAATCGTGGTTGGCGCGGGACCTAACGGGCTTGCAGCCGCCATCCGCCTGGCCCAAGCAGGTCTGTCTGTGGTGGTGCTGGAGGGATCCGAGGTCCCTGGAGGCGGAGTACGGTCTGCGGAGTTAACCCTTCCCGGCTTTGTACACGACGTTTGCTCTTCGGTGTATCCAATGGCGGTCTGCTCCCCTTTCCTCAGCACCCTGCCTTTGTCAGAGCACGGGCTGGAATGGGTCACTCCGCCAGCTGCGGCTGCGCATCCTTTCGAAGATGGGACCGCAGCCCTGCTGCACAATTCGCTGATGGACACGGTTGAAGCCCTGGGAAGGGACGGCCCTGGTTACCAGCGGCTGGTCGGGGATCTAGTGGCCCATGGGCGTGATCTGTTTGCTGCAGCGCTGTCGCCGATTACAGCATTTCGCAAGCCCTTGCTGATGGCCGGTTTCGGACTGCGGGCCATCCGTTCAGTAAGGATGATCGCGAGGGCCTATTTCCAAACTGAGCGGGGCCGGGGGCTGTTTGCCGGCATTGGCGGCCATTCCATGCTGCCGCTGGAAAAGCTGACTACAGCGGCGCCGCCCCTGGTGCTGGCGATCGCAGCGCATGTTGCCGGATGGCCCTTTGCACGTGCCGGCTCGCAGCAGTTAACCGCCGCACTTATCTCATATCTCAAATCGCTGGGCGGGCAGGTAGTTACCGGCTGGCGTGTAGAGTCATTGGACCAGTTGCCCCCGGCGCGAGCTGTGCTGCTGGATGTCACACCGCGCCAGTTACTGGCCATTGCTGGGCCAAAATTACCGGAAGGTTATACGCGAAAGCTGGGGAAATATCGCTACGGCATGGGAGCGTACAAGATTGATTGGGCGCTGAGCGAACCTGTGCCATGGGCCGCGGCCGAGTGCAAGCTCGCGGGGACGGTCCATCTTGGCGGGTCATTGGACCAGATCAGTCATTCGGAGCGGCAAGCTTGGGACGGGAAGGTCTCAGATCGCCCGTATCTTCTTTTTGCTCAACCCACCTTATTCGATTCAAGCCGGGCTCCGGCAGGCCGCCATATTGCCTGGGGATACTGCCATGTTCCGAATGGATTCAGAGGAGATCTGGTGGAAACCATTGAAAACCAGGTGGAACGCTACGCTCCGGGTTTTCGGCAGTGCATCCTTGCGCGGTCGGTAATGGGGCCGGAGCAGTTGGAGGAACGTAATCCGAACCTGGTGGGCGGCGACATTGGAGGTGGAGCAGTAACCCCTGCCCAGCTTTTCCTTCGCCCAACTGCTGGCCTCTATCGAACGCCGCTTAGGCAAATTTATCTTTGTTCTTCTTCAACTCCGCCAGGTCCGGGAGTCCACGGGATGTGCGGCTATTTTGCCGCGGAAGCCGCGCTCGCCGACCTAAGATAATTTCTTCCCATCAAAGCCAGTCCGGGAATGCACTATTAGATAAGATAGTTGTTCCGGTGGGGTTGGGGCGCGTGTCTAAATCAGACAGGTAGAAAGTCGGCGGGGCGGAACTTGTTGGCGAGGGGCTGCCCCGAAGAAAAGAAACCACTTAGAATGGTTGTAAGGAGTGTCAAATGGTCAACGGTATCCCCCACCGTCGCTTTTTCCAAATTATATATCTTGCGGCAGCGAGCCTCCTGGCGGCGGGTTCCATCGGTTGCGGAGGTTCGGCGCGAGGGAGCACAGGTGGCCCCACGCCCACTCCCACTCCTGTAGTCTCGCCTTCGCCCACCCCGACACCAGGCGCGGCAGGCACCCTCTCGATGGCAGTTGGAAGTGCAACCGTGCCCACCGGCGGAATCTTCCAGTACCAACTTTTATTGACGGAGCCCAAACCGATCGGCAACGGAACCACCCGTCCCAATATTCCTTCCGGTCCAGTGGGTCCTGTCCGCGGTGTTGCGGTTAATGACAGCTCCGGCCAGGCGGTTGGGATTGCTGTGATTAATGGCACGACTATGGGGATCAGCATCAACTCTCCCGGCGCATCTCTCGGTACTGATATCGATTATCCGCTGCTGGTTTTGACGATGCCGGTAGTTGCAACCTCTGGACAGTTCCCGATGACCATGGATCCGTCTTCAACATTCTTTAACGGCAGCAATGAGTATTCAATCCTGGAGAACGCCCCGGGCAGTTTGAACATTGGCGGAACTATGTCCATCACGGATGTGATACCGGGCGGAGGGCCGATGGCACCGGGCGATACCGTGAGAATCCTGGGGATGGGTTTTAACGCGGATACCAAAATTCAGATGAACAACGTGAATCTCGGCGCCACGAACCTTGTCTCTTCCACAGAGGTCGATGTCACTATCGCGTCGTTGTGCAAGCCTGAAGTGAACCCTTGCCAGCCGGTGGCCTCGCTGCCATTGGACGGAGATCGTATTCGCGCCATCAACACCAATAGCAATGAAACAGTGGAGTATTTTTCTTACGACCGAACAGATGACGCCCCCGGGAGCTCCAACAATTCGCTGGTGAACCTGGTGCATCCGATGTTTTCGCAGCAACATTTTGTGACAGGCACTTTCCCCTTCAAGGCAGGGGGATCGCAATTCACGGGTATTGCGCTCCAGAACACAGACGCATCCACGGGCGCCACCGTGCAAATCGAGCTTCTGGATGCAAACGGCAATTCTGTGGCCTCGCCTGCCGCGGTTCTCCTTGTGGGCGCGCGCAAGAAACTGGTGCGTGACATTGCAGATCTGTTCACCGGCATTCCCTCCAGCGCAGTTACAGTGAAAGCTACCGTTACGACCGGGCCGCCAGTGAAAATGCTGGGCATGCTCGGTGATACGTCCAGCCGCAGTGTGGTTCCCGTGGTCGTGACAGGACAATAAGCGGATCAGGCTGGAATCCCTGCGATTCGCAAACAACAGCGGCTGCAAAATGCAGCCGCTTTTTCGTTCTGAGCAGTTGTTCTTTACTGCATTGGAGGAGTAGTACCACTCGGTGGAGTTGTGGTGCTGCTCGGAGAACCCGTCCCTGAAGGCGGTGTGCTTCCGGGCATATTGCTGGAAGGCATGTTGCTCGGCGGGAGCGTACTCGGAGTCACTGTACCTGTACTCGGCGTGGTGCCGGGTGCGCACGGGCCTGCTACAGTCGCCGATGTTCCAGTTGTACCGGTCGCGCTCGGTGTAGAGCTTCCCATCGTGGTGGAGGGAGTGCTTCCTGCGCTGCTGCTGCCGGTCGTAGAGCTACCAGTGCTGCTCGCCCCCGTCGTGCTGGTTCCTGTGCCAGAGGTGCCATTGGGCACGCACGTTCCAGTTGTAGTGGCCGTGGTTCCGCCAGGAGTAGCGGTGGAACTCGGCGTAGTTGTCGTCGATGTACTCGGACTTGTCGTGGTGGACTGGCTCGGAGTCGTGGTGGTTGACTGGCTTGGGGTGGTCGTTGTTGTTTGTGAAGGTGTTACTCCGGTCGCGCTAGGTGTTCCCGTAGTAGTTGAAGGCGTTGTCGATGTAGCTGAGGGTGTCGTCTGGGTACTGGAAGGCATCCCTGTTGTTGCCGCGCCGCCCGGAGCTGTTGCTGTGCTACCGGTTGTTCCTGTGCCGCCCGGCGCTCCAGTGGTTTGCGCGGCCGCTACTCCCATAGCGAGCGTGAGTATAAAAGATGCCCATAAGGTCTTATTCATCGAGATTGCTCCTTGGCCCGGCCTGATTGGCCGAAGTTTTTGCTCCTTGTCAATCAGTTGCTTTCTTAGTGGGATGCCTTTCGAGGTCGGCCAGGATGGCATCTGTTGGCCCCGGCGCGCGGTTACCGTACAATGATCGGCGTCTCAAACTGCAAGATGCTTTAGGTTTTGAAACGGGCGGCTGTGTGCAAGCCGTGTTCATGGGAGACGTTTTGAGTCGAGCTACAGCATTCTTTAGGATTGTTTCCATTCGTGCACTCTTAACCCGCACGGCTTCACGATTGACGAACGCGCCTAGCCCAGGAAGACTCACTTTGGCGCTCGCGTTTGCTTTTTTCGCTGTGCTGGCACTTGCCCAGTCTCAGCAGCAGCCGCAGCAGGACGAGGATCTTTCGGCTGACGAAATCATTCAGATCTTGCAGGAAAATCCTGACCTTCTTGCCGAAGCCAAGACGGAAATTGTGCAGCAGCTTCAATCCCGCGGCTATCCCGTAACCGAAGGCGAAATTACGGACCAGCGACTCTTTGATGAGATCCGCTCCGATGATCGCGCTCGCCATGCCATGAGCGATGCACTGAAACAGCGCGGATACGGCGTGGACCAGACAGGGCAAGCCACAAATCAACAGCAAGGGCCTGCCGCTCAGCCCTCGCCGCAAGGGAGGCAGCGAGGAGAAGCGGCGACGGGGCAGATGGGCAGAGGCACTGCTGAACAGGCTGGCTCTGAACGCAGGCCGGGGCAGGAAAGAAGAGAACCCGGCGAAGGTAGGCCACCGCAGAGCGAGTATCCCCTACGTAATCTCCCGGCGATGCGCGACCTCTACAAGCAGGCGGTGAATCCACCCGAGAAACTGGAACGTTTCGGCGCAGCTCTGTTTCGCAACAGCATAGCTACCGATGAAAAGGGCGCGCAGAAAGCACCGGCCGATGTCCCCGTTGGTCCTGACTACGTTATTGGCCCCGGCGATGAACTGGTTGTGGAGTATTGGGGCCGCAGCACGCAGCGCCTGCAACTGACCGTGGATCGTGAGGGTCGCATCATCTTGCCAGAAGCAGGAGGGCTGGTGGTGGCCGGGCGGACGCTGAGAGACGCGCAAGAGAGAATCCAGCAACTGCTTGCCCGGCAATTCAAAGACATCACGGTGGACGTTACTCTGGGCAAATTGCGCGCTGTGCGGGTCTATGTAGTTGGCGACGTTAAGAACCCCGGCGCTTATGACATCAGCTCTCTCTCCACACCATTGAGCGCTTTGATTGCGGCCGGCGGTCCGACCGACAGCGGCTCCTACCGGCTGGTGAAACATTTTCGGGGTAAAAATCTGGTTGAGGAAGTAGACCTCTACGACCTGATGCTTAAAGGCGTCACCACAGCACAAGCCCATCTCCAATCCGGCGACAGCATTCTGGTTCCTCCTGCGGGACCGCAGGTGACGGTTGCAGGAACGGTGCGGCGTCCGGCGATTTATGAGCTGCACAATGAACAGACGCTCGATCAGGTCCTGGACCTGGCCGGCGGAGTTCCTGTGTCAGGCTCGCTGAGCACAATCAAAGTGGAAAGAATTGTCGCTCATGAACGCAGGGAAATGCTCAGCTTGAATGTTCCTGCGGGCGATCCGCCGTCAGATGACTCCTTCAAACGAGTGCAGATCAAAGATGGCGACACCATCACTGTTTCGCCGATTTTGCCGTACAGCAATGAAACTGTGTACCTGCAGGGGCACGTCTTCCGTCCGGGAAAATATCCTTACCGCCAGGGAATCAAGGTCACGGATATTGTTTCCTCCTATGATGATCTACTGCCGGAATCCGCGGACCGCGCGGAAATCGTTCGCCTCCATCCGCCGGACATGAATCCCGAGGTGATCGGGTTCAACTTGCGCGAGGTGCTGGACAAGAAGGCTACGGCTCCAGCCCTGCAGCCCTTCGACACGATCCGTGTCTTCGGACGGTATGAGAGCGATGCGCCCAAGGTATCCATTTACGGCGAGGTGATGCGTCCCGGTGAGTATCCGCTTTCCGAGCGCATGAGCGCGGCGGATTTGTTGCGGCTGGCCGGCGGGTTCAAACGCAGCGCGTTCCGCGATTCTGCTGATCTCTCCAGCTACTCCGTTGTTAATGGCGAGAAAGTGGAGCTCGATCACCGTGAAATTCGCATGGCGCGGGCGCTTGCGGGCGAGCCAGACACCGATGTTGTCCTCAAGCCCGGCGATGTGCTGACCATTCGCCAGATTGGCGGCTGGGCGGATATTGGCGGAGCCATCAACGTGACCGGAGAAGTCCTGCATCCCGGCCGCTATGGTATTCAGAGCGGAGAACGCCTGAGCTCAATTATCAAACGCGCCGGCGGCTTCCGCGAGGATTCCTATCCTTATGGAGCGATTCTTGATCGCGCTCAGGTGCGAGAATTTTCCGCCAAGAGCCGCGATGAGATGATCTCCAAACTGCAGGACCAATCGGGTGGCGGACCGCGTCCGGCTCTTTTCTCTCCGGCTAACCGCCAGAACCAGCAATTGATCGAGAAACTGCGGCAGATTGCACCCAGTGGCCGGCTCGTGGTCCACATTTCGAGTGATGTTTCAAAGTGGGAAGGCACAGATGCAGATTTGGAAGTCCGTCCCGGCGATTCTCTGTTCATTCCCAAGCGGCCAAACTTTGTGATGGTGGCCGGTCAGGTCTATAGCCCCACGGCGATCACTTTCAGCCAGGGTAAGCATGCAGGCTGGTATTTGCGGCAGGCTGGTGGTCCAACCAGTACGGCGAACAAGAAAGACATTTTCGTGATACGGGCTAACGGAACAGTTGTTGGCAAGGGCTCAGGACAGTGGTGGTCAGGGAACGTGATGAGCACGATCCTGCAACCTGGGGACACCATCTACGTTCCTGACAAGGTAGGCGGAAGCGGAATCTTCAAGAACATCGGCCAATCGGTGCAACTGCTCACTGGTGTGGCAGTGGCCGTAAGCGTGATCCGAACTTTCTAACGGGGACATGATTTGATCTCACGAGCACGCAACGGCATGGTATCGCTTGTCTTGCTGTTCTGTCTGTCTTGGCCCGTTTGCTTGCAGGCCGAAGAGAGCGGCGGCAAAAGCATCCCTGAGCCGCGACAGCAGACAGCGACAAATACCCAGAGGAGCACGTCCGCGAACGACGAGCATCCGGCCACAGCCCTGCCTGGCCCCTTTTTCAAGAACGTTCTTTACGATCAAAAGACCATCTGGACCAGTCCTTTCAAGGCAAGAATCGAGGATCTGAACTGGATTGTGCCGGTAGTTGGATTCACGGCTGGGATGATCAATGCGGATGCTGAACTTTCCTCACGCATCGATGCTACCGGAACCTTTTCTCGTCACGCCGGCACTATTTCGAATGCCGGACTCGCAGCCGCCGTAGCCGGAGGCGGAGGTCTCTATCTGCTCGGCAAAGTTCGAAGTGACGATCACCAGACGGAAACTGGGATCGTCGCCGGCGAGGCCGCCGTAAACAGCGTAATTGTCGCAGAGGTCCTGAAGACGATCATGCGGCGTAATCGCCCAAAGGACGACAGCGGCAAGGGAGATTTTTTCAAAAACGGCTCAATCTTGAACTCATCTTTTCCCTCGGTCCATTCGATTGTGACGTGGTCTATTGCCAGCGCCGTGGCCCACGAATACCCCGGGCGCCTCACGCAAACGTTTGCATACGGGCTTGCTACGGGCGTGAGTCTTGCCAGGGTATATGGCAAGGACCATTTTCCCAGCGACGCGATCGCGAGCGCCACAATGGGCTGGTTGATCGGGCGGGAAATCTACGCTGCGCACCATCGTCCCGATCTCCCGGGAGGAGGCTACGGAACTTTTCACAGCAGTACCGCCGATGAGTCGCCCTCTGCCGACTCGCAGTTCTCGCCTTACGTTCCGCTGGACAGTTGGGTGTACCCGGCTTTGGACCGGCTCGCCGGGCTCGGAGTGATCAACAGCAACTTTGCCGGGCTGAAGCCGTGGACACGGGCCGAGTGTGCGCGCCTGCTCGAAGAAGCCGAAGGTTCCATCGATGAGGATTCCGGGGATGAAGGGTCGCGGCTCTATGCGGAGTTGGCAAAGGAATTTGCACCCGAGTTGAAAGGCGAGTGGGGGAATTACGTGAGCCTCGATTCCGTATATGCGCGAGTGACGGGAATCTCGGGCACCCCGCTCACGGATGGGTACCATTTCGGGCAAACCATCGTAAACGACTTTGGCCGTCCCTTTGAGAACGGCGGCAACGGCGTAGGCGGTTTCTCCGCAAGCGGCTCGAGCGGAGCTTTGGGATTTTACGTCCGTGGCGAATACGAACATGCCCCGTCGGCGGCGGGAGTTTCTCAGACAGTGCAGGAGGCAATTCAGTTTGCTGATGGCAAGCCTCAGATACCAGCACAATCAGTGATTCCGGCTTTCAATCAGTTCCGGCTGCTGGATACCTATATCACGTTGAACATCAAGGGATGGGAAACCTCGTTTGGAAAACAGAGCTTGTGGCTGGGACCCACGCGCGATCCATTTCTTCAAAGCAGTAATGCGGAACCCATGTATATGTTGCGAGTGGACCAAACCACGCCGCGAGTGCTGCCGAGCATTCTCAAGTACCTCGGGCCGTACCGGATCGAATTCTGGGTGGGGAAGATGACCGGGCACCACTTTATTGATACCCAGAGCTCCGAAGGACCGGCGGTGCAACTGGGGCGCTCACTCGACAAGCAGCCGATGCTCAACGGCACGAAGGTCAACTTCAAACCGACTCCCAATTTCGAGTTCGGCGTGGGGAGAACAGGAATGTTCGGAGGACCTGATTTCCCCATTACGCTCGGGTCAATGCGCCACGCATTGTTCTCTACGACGAACTCCCAGGGCCGGGGTCTCGATCCAGGCGACCGTCGCTCGACGTTTGATTTCAACTACCGCCTGCCCGGATTGAGAGATTGGCTCACGCTTTACGAAGATTCTTTCGTTGAGGATGAAATCTCGCCTATCGGCTATCCGCGGCGGGCGGCGCACAATCCCGGTTTGTATCTCAGCCATGTTCCCGGTTTGCCGCACCTCGACATGCGGGTGGAAGCAGCCTATACCAATCTTCCCGGACTGATTCAGCCGCCGCAGGGTGGTGGCTTCTTTTATTGGAACGTGCGCTACCTTGATGGCTACACCAACAAGGGCAACATCCTCGGCAATGCGACGGTGGGCCGGCAGGGAATTGCGTTGCGAGCAGAAAGCACGTACTGGGTATCGTCGGACAAAACAGTCCAGTTTGGCTATCGCAGCAACATTGCTGATTCAGCATTCCTTGACGGCGGCAATCTGCGAGACTTCTTCCTGCACTCCGAGTGGAGCTTCAGCCGGCACGTTTCGCTGTCCAGCTTCCTGCAATACGAGTACTGGAATTTCCCGCTGCTGAGGGCAGGGAAAAAGCAGAATGATTTCACAGCCTCATTTCAGCTAACATACTGGCCTCATTGGAGGCTCAAGGGTGGAAGGTAGAGGAGCAACAACGGTCCCGATTTATCCGCCTTCTCTGCCAGAGATGGAGCCGCGCCAGGAGCCGGCCCAGGGCAAGGTCGCGAAGCTTTGGCTGCTATGGAATGAGCGCCGGCTGTTCTGGCGCGTGGCGTGGAAAACCTTCATAGTGGCTCTGATCATTTCGTTCCTTCTTCCAAAACACTTTGACGCCACCGTAAAGGTCGTCCCCGGCGAAAACAGCACTTCAGGGATGATGGGGTTGCCGGCGAAGCTCGCGAACATGGGCGGTTCAACTGTCGGCAGTGGAATCAGCCTCGCGCTCGACGCGAGTGGTATTCTCAGCGGCAAAACGCCTACCGCGTTTTATGTGGAGATCCTGAAGAGCCGGAGTTTGCAGGACCACATCATTGATCAGTTCAATCTGCGGGAGCGCTACTGGAAGACAGGCCGCTGGTGGCCGCGAGATTATTACGATACGCGCAAGAAACTTGCCAGCTTCACCGATATCGACGAGGACAAGAAAAGCAACGTCATCACCGTTACGGTCACCGATTACGATCGCAATACTGCAGCACAGATCGCGAACGCCTATGTCACCGAACTGAACCGGGCCGCTGCCGGACTGAATACCGGAGAAGCGCATCGCGAGCGTGTCTTCCTGGAGAATCGGCTGAGCGAAGCCAAGCAGGATCTGGACCGCACCGCACTTGCGCTGAGCCAGTATTCCAGCAAGAACACCATCATGGACCCGCAGGGCCAGGGACGCGCCATGGTGGACGCCGCTGCGCGCGTGCAGGGCGAAATCATTGCCGCCGAGGCGGAACTCAAAGGGCTCCAGCAGATCTATTCCGACGATAACGTCCGCGTGCGCACTCTAAAGGCTCGCCTGGAGACGTTACGTAGCAAGCTGCATGGTATGGCCGGTAGGGAGGCGGAGACCCAGGCCGCTCAGCCGGACTACCCATCCATGAGTACGCTGCCGATACTCGGCTACCGGTATTCAGATCTCTACCGCCAAATGAAGATCCAGGAAGCCATCTACGAATTTGTAACTCAGCAGTACGAGGCGGCGAAGATCGAGGAAGCGAAGGAGCTGCCGAGCGTCCGTGTCATGGACCCTGCCATCGCGCCGGAAAAGAAATCCAGCCCCCCTCGCGTTCTTATATGGGTTTCGAGCGTGCTGGGTTCATTCGTTCTTACTGCTTTCTGGGTACTGGGCAAGAACTCGTGGGAGCAGATGCCTGCTCATGATTCACGTCGCCTTCTTGCTGCCGATGTGGCTGCGGAAATCCGGCGCGGGCTGCGCAAGTTGACGCGAAGAAGAGTTTAAGAAATAGGCAAGCAGGACCACCTAAAGGAAGGAAGCGATGCCTGTTACAAACACCAACTCGGTCCGTCAGGTAAGCAATGGCCAGCCTTTTACGGTCGCAGACTACTTTCACCGGCTGGAGCAATTGATCGCGCAAGTCCCCTATGGCAAGATCGACGAAATTGTTGGCGTTCTGGGGCGAGCTTTTGAGGAAGAACGCACAATTTTTGTATTCGGCAATGGAGGCAGCGCTTCTTCGGCTTCACACATGGTTTCCGACATGAACCGGGGCGTCTGTGATGCCAATCGACGGATCAAAGTGATGGCGTTGACGGATAACGTTCCCCTGCTGACCGCGTGTGCCAATGACCACGGCTATAAAACGGTTTTTTCTGAGCAGCTCAAGAACTTTGTGCAACCTGGAGACGTGACTTTTGCGATCAGTTGCAGCGGTGACTCACCAAATGTGCTTCTCGCACTGACGACGGCGCGACAGGCCGGGGCTTTCACGGTCGGGCTAGGAGGCTTCAGCGGCGGCGCTATGAAGGACCTCTGCGATGTTTGCGCCGTGGTTCCATCCGACAATATGCAGATGATTGAAGACCTGCATCTTGCCATGCTGCACGCGATCTTCACGGCGTTGAGAGAAAAGATTCGGGCGAGTGCAGAAGACTCGCTGACAATGAGCGCGGTCAGCGGCTCCATCTAAAGCCAGATGAAAATTGCTCTTGATCTCCGACGAATCAGGAATCCTGGAATTGGCCGGTACATGCATTGTCTTACCGAAGCGCTGCTGGCCGTAGCTCCGGAACACGAATATCTCCTGATCCTGCCGGCCGACGGCGCAGATCTGGTCACACCGAACGGCCCGCGCGTAACGAAGATTGCTCCGGAACTCAAGTATTACTCGTTGCGCGAGCAAGTGGAAATTCCCCGCATTCTTCGCCGGC
>Ga0134128_10001467_pt1 | contig 30329 bp, 20 predicted proteins | sample KB31754_FD_96462 | JGI IMG/M metagenome (GOLD analysis project Ga0134128, IMG submission 96462) | Terrestrial soil microbial communities with excess Nitrogen fertilizer from Kellogg Biological Station, Michigan, USA - KB3-175-4 | ecosystem: Environmental > Terrestrial > Soil > Unclassified ... | reverse complement strand
CCTGGGGATGGCCTCTCTTGCCTGGATGCGTAAACGCAAAAAGTAACTTCCTGTTTTTTGTACGCCACAAACCCGCGCAAGCGGGTTTGTATTTTGAAAGAAACTGGCTGGTCTGCGGATATTGCATGGGCTGATTCATGGAGCTGATTGCTGCCGCTGGATTCCACCACTTGAGCCAGACAGTAACCTCGTGGTCACCGTTAAAGTGGACATGCAGCCGCCCGTTCTTTGAACCCCGGCTTCCTTCTATACTTTTACCATGAGTTGAGAAGCACCAGTATTGAGAGCGGATACCGAGGTGCCGATGGAAGTACCTACCACTGCATATTGTCTGCGCCCAGCGTAGGCTGGAACATTTGACCGAAGCAAGCTCTGAGCAGGTAGAACACGCAAAGATAGGACAATCATTCATCTCGATCGCTGCTTCGGGAGCAGGTGTTTCGGATATTAAGGTTTTATGACAGGACTTGTAAAAACGCAAAATCTGTCTAGAAATAACTATGAACTGTGAAACAGGAGAGATCATGGCCTCCGAAAATTTCAAGAGCAACCTGATCGTCGGCTTGGTTGCTGGGTTGGCGCCACGCCGCTCGCGCCAGTGCTGCGTCCGTTCCTGGCCAATGCCCCCCGGTCGCTTACCAAAGCGACAATCAAGGGCAGTATTCATCTTTATGAGAAGGGGCGTGAATCATTTGCAGAGCTGGATGAAACAGTGGATGACCTGATGGCCGAGGTCAAGTCAGAGATGGAAACCGGTGTGAAAGGAAGCGCGGCGGTCGCCTCAGGAACTCAGGCTGCTAATGCGCAAGGAAGAACCACGCCATCCTAGATTCGGAATTGCGGAAATAGCAATTTCCGAAACTCTCGCCAAATAAAAACCTGTTGCAGAAAACGAGCGAGCCAAGAGGTTGCGGGCCCGACCAAGGCTCCGCATGGAAGCAGTAAAAAGCAGCAGAACGGGAGAAGCAACGGGAGAAGCATTTGCATTGCCATAGCGTGCAACTTGTAACCATGCCTAGGAGGAATTTGAAATGAATACACCGAAATCAGATAAGCACCCTGGGGAAAGGCCACACCCCAACGAAAAAAAGCGGACGAATATAGAAACGCCGATAGATGAAAAAATGACGCCGGAGGAAGAAATGTATACCTCCTCCGGCACGCCTCCCAGAGATGAACCGTATCGCCCCCGTGAAGAAAGTTATGCCCCGGGGGAAACACGCCCGAAAGATGAAAGGTACGCTGATACAACGCCCCCTTATCGCTCGGACGCGGGCCATGCAGTGGAGGATGTAGGCAATACGGTAAAGACAGGCATTGCCGGCAGCTTGAGAGGCATTGATGAAATTGAATCCGACGTCGTCAATCTGGTACGCAACACGATATCCAACACGCTGCGGGCGACAGGCGCTGTCGGTACGGAAGCAGTCGATGTCACAAGGACAACGGTAAACGCGGCAGCTCAAGGGATAGGGGATATTGGCACGACCGCTGTCATAAGTATCCGTGACATTCTAGTCAGCGTCGTGGGAGGCATAAAGGACGTTGCTGTTGCGGCAATGCCGCGCTCCCCCTATCGCACGGAAGATCGCATTCCGCCCGAGGACCGCGTCCCTCCTGGAGAATATACTGCTCCCCCGGATCGTACCCGGCCGCCAGAGCATGTTCCCCCTGCGAAATATAACGAACCGGTTTAACCGCTACGAGGGCCAGGGCGCTGCAGGCGCCCTGGCCCTGTTTGTATCCATCATCCAACCTTCTGCTGCCACAAAAACAAGTGGCCGCAGAAAATAACCTCACAACCTCACGCCCTGGGTTTCCCTGTTTTACGCAGTATCTCACGCACTTTCTTGCTCGCCAGCAAGGTCAGGAAACTCTGGATTCGAGCCCCTGAACGCAGGCGTGAGATCACACCAGCATAAATTCTTTTTACCTTTTCCTTAGGCTGCGTTGCTTTCTCCGCCAGTTGGTCAATAGCGTAAAGATCCTGAGGATCTAACGGGATGCGGTCAGTAGTGGCTATGAAATCTTCTTTCATCTTCGGCTCCATGGTTACCCCCTAAAGCCAGAATGTTCAAATATGCTTTCGCGCAGCCTATTAAGGATATCCTGAATTCTTTATAGGCCCGCGTAATTACAGCTGCAAGCTCATGTTGAAAGAATGAAAGACGATTTCTGCCTTCTGCCATCCGGAACCGGACAAAACCGGGAAAAAAAGCGCAAAAGAGGACCTAGGCCTCCTCCTTCCCCTCCTCAAAAGCACTTGGGCAATAACTGAATTTTCCGATATCCGATCAAGCAAGCTGTCGAGTAAACGGTCCATTATTCCCCATGCCCGATCACCTCGGTCGAGATAAAGGTGGGCTTGAGTTTTTTCATCTCGTCCGATGTTCGCGCTGCTTCCGACAGATTTTGTGATAAGGCAGCTGTTGCCTTGGAAACGTCGTCCCCCTGCTGGGTAGCACCGGAGGTGGTAGCTGTGACTGCACTGGCATCGGCTACCGGAGTGCCTGTGGAAGTGCCTGCCACTGCGATATTATCCGCACCCAGCACGACTTGTGCCGCAATATTGAGGTTATTGGCGCGAATGCCGGCATCTCCCGCATTCACCGTCCCCTTGGGAGCGATCAGATCGATGTCGCCCGCCCTGACACCCCCGCTGGAGAGCGCGCCAATTCCGCTACCGGAAGCGGCACCTTGCAGTTCCTGGGTTACGTTACCCTGGGCATCCACTTTGATGACCGGGGGCGGCACAGCCGTCGCTGTTTTCTTGCCTTTGCCGGCATCGATATCCCCTTCACTCGACCACAGCAGGACATCGCCACCCCCTACCGTCAGAATACGCGACTGATTGACGAGAATGTGGTTGCGGGCAAATCCGCGCACGTTGCCTTTTGCCACCGTCAGCATGCCAAGGACATCATTGCCCGTATTGACCAGTACTTCCGGCGTATTGCTGAGGCCGACGACCACGCCTCCCCCCGGTACCATGAACTCGATATTTCCGCCGCGCTCGGTCTTGATGCGGCTGGCAAACAGATTGATTTCCCCCTGATAATTCTTGAAGCTTCCATCCTCGTTTTTCTCGCGCAAGCCCGGAAATACCCGCTCCAGCGCCGCATAGCCGCGTTCATAGTTTCCGGCATAGACGCTATTCGAATTGTTGAAATCGCGCCCTGTGGTACGCAGTGCGGAATAGACCATCTCGCGCACCATGATACGCTGGGTATCCGCATCCAGAGCGCGCACCTCCCTGACCGCCTGGAGCGCATCGGCGCCATCCAGATCGTTGTTGCCTACCAGCCAGCGCGCCTGCCACAGAAGGATATCGTCCGGGCTCCCATCGGTTTTTTCCAGATCGGCGATCAGCCGGTCAACGGTACCGGTGTAATCGATTCCCTTCGCACCCACTCCTGCCGCGACATCGATATCGACACCTCCTGCCGGTAATTCAGCATTGTCGAGGTCTCCCCGGCTGACAATCCCCGCGGATGTAGCAAGATCAATATTGCGTCCGGCTGTCACCTCCAGCCGCCCCAAACCCCCGATCCAGATTTTTGCCAGGCCCGCACGGTCGTTTCCTGCGGTAAATGCGATATCCCGGCCCGCTGTCACACGGCTGACGTCGGAAAGGTTGGCATGCTGCGCCAGGATGCCTACATCGCGCACGTCCTGCCCAGCCCTCACCCAGAGCGCCTTGGAGAGATCCAGGGAGAGCTCGAAAGGATTGCCCTTGACATCTCCTGCTACCGCATAAACACGCGCCGGTTGGGTATCACCCGTATGAACAGGAACGGCAGCATGAACAAGATCGAGGTCAGCAGCGCTCACTGCCGTATTCGGAAACTGACTGGATTCCCTGCCTGGCCGGGCCGCGCTGGGGATCAGCGCAGGATCCCTGTCGCTCATGGATACAACGGTCGGAACGTTGATGGAATTTGCAGCCAGCAGCGTGAGCTGACCACCGCTGGCCGGACTCAGGACGACATCGTCCGCCGCATTCAGCGAGATATTGCTGCGGAACGCGGTAATGGAAAGGCTGGGCGGCAGGAGGGAAAGCAGAGCCGGTTTGTAGCTTCCCGAACTGATGTTGAAGTTGAGCGATGCCCTGTATGCATTCTGTATACTTGCGCCTGCTCCCCCGCCATTCTGGAGCGCCACGTTGCCATGCAGGCTCTGCAGGCTCGCGCCGCTGCGCGGGCTATAGGTGGAAAACAGGCTCCAGGTCGGGCTGGTTACATTTCTGATGTTGAATGCCGTACTGTTGCCGGATGACTGAACCACCAGGTGCGGATTCAATACGGTCTGGATATTGACGTCTTCCCGCGCCTGAACCTTCGCCTGCGCGTCACCCACGGCCAGGATGGTGTAGAGCGGGCTGCCATTCACATTCTGCCCGCTGTCCACCTTGCCGCCCGCCTTCAGTTCCAGGCTCCCTCGGTCTGCATAATACTGGCCACCCAGTAAATCGGCTCCGGCTTCCACCTGCACATCGCCGCCGCCGATCTTGAGCAATTTGGCTGCATCCGGACTCATGGCTGTCATGCGCGCCTGTGTGGGCGCGCTGGCCGAAACATTCTCGATACTGCCACCGGCAGTCAGTGTGACGTTACCGCCTCCCAGGGCGCCAACGCCTTGCTGGAACTGGTCGAAACGCACCCACCAGGCAGGCTGAAGCGTATATCCGCCGGTTGAATCATTCACCCTGCCTTGACGAAACAGCCAGTTGGAGTAGAGCTGCGCCGAAGGCGTCCCGACTATATCCTTCAAGGCGGTCAAGCTGACATTACCGCCATCCTGGCTGAACTGGGCATTTGCAGGTGTGACAAAGCCTTCCGCCGAATCGGCTGTGCGTCCGCTCGTATAGATGGCTGATTTGCCATCGGCAAGTTTGATATCCCCTCCCGCCGCAATGCCGATATCCCCCGTGCCCGTGCGCACGAGCTTGCCGGCCGCCAGCGTGACATCACCTCCATCGGCCTTGACTGCCATGGGATCAGCTGCGCCGATATCTGCCCCCCCGACCAGACGGTAACCCCACGAATCTCCGGCCAGCAGTGTGGCAGGCGTGGTTCCGCTGCTGAACGGTGTCGCTGCATTGAAGCCGTCGGAGAGATTGCTGTTCAGCTTAAGATCACCCGCTGCCCGCAAGGTGAGCATGCCGGGTTCACCCGCAGCGCGGCCGGCGCCAAGATTCCAGTCATTGGCGAGCGTGAGATCGCCTGTCGAACGTATCTCTACGCCAGGACGCAAATGAAAATTGCTCTCGCCCGTCTTGCCCAGACGCGACATGATTGCTCCAGCATGAGACGCAAAGCTGGTATTGTCGGCGTTGACAGTAGCCAGGCTCAAGGTGGCACCGCTGCCACCGCTTCCTCCACTCGCACCGCTGGCGGTGAGCGCATCAATGCCATCATAGATTTTGACTGCCTCGATCACTACGGATTTGGCGCCGTCGATACTGCTGTTTATATTGTCCAGAGCGACTTCGTTACCGGCGCCGCTACCGAGACGGGGCGCGCGCAGGAGAATCTTGCCGCCTTCTCTATCATGGCCGCCATGCACATCGATTCCGCTGCCCTCAGCCAGGTTCAATCTGCCTTCGGCTGTGCCGATTTCGACTTCACCGCCGTTTTTTCCATTGCCGGTAGAGTAGGCGTCGAGCTTCGTGCCCGCCAGCACGTTGACATCATTCCTTGCATGAAGATCGATGCGCCCCGCATCATTGCCTGACACATCGATATGCCCGGCCAGATCGAGCTTGCCATCATCCACGGCAATATGAACCTCTCTTGCCCTGACCGTATCGGATGCGGAGAGACTGACATCGCCAGTACGAACACGGAATGTTCTCGCGCCATCGAATACACCCTGGTTGAGAGTCGTGTTAAGCGTGGAAAAATCCGGCAGCGCCGCCACATCCAGATCAAAACCTGCGCCATTGCCTCTTTCGCCATCTGTATTGCTGCCTGTATCCGTCCCCGCCCCGCTCGTATTTACCATGGCGGAGCCCAGCAGACTGCCTGCGGCAATCGCCGCCGTGCCTTTGCCTGCGCGCACGATCACCTTGCCCGCGTCGCCACCGGGCGCTGCAGAGACATTCACCTGCGCGCCAGGCTGCACCACTACATTGCCCTCTTCACTTGCCAGCTCAACGACGCCGCCGGGCGATGCACGCTCTACATCGAAGAATGCCACGGAGCGGCCCCCTGCATTCGCCACCGCATTCGCGCCCAGCTCAAGATTGCCCGTGGTTGCCGCGAGTTTAAATTGTCCTGAAGGCAGATCAGCCTCCGTATCGAACATTACCTCCGTACCCGAGAGCATCCACCTCGCTCCCAGCGTATTCCCGTCCGCGAGCGCACGATCCGCTTCCTTTCTGGTGGCATCGAGCCTGCCCGCTGCGGCCAGAGTCTGGCTGGCGCCTTGTTCGCCGCTGATTCTTGCCATATCCAGTTTCGTTTCGATTGCGGCAATATCGGCTCTGCCGGAGCCGCGTCCAACCATTTCATTTGCCCTGATAGCGACCTGAGAGAATCCCTCCACGGATTTGGCGCCCTCGCCCAATATCAACGTGTCGGCCTGTATTGCCAGCGAGCCATTGCCGGACGCTCCGCTCATCGTAAACGCGGCTGCTCCCGGATTGGAGAGGAGTAGATTGGTTGCACGCAGGGTGGCGGTTTTACCGCTGTTATTCACGCCAGCTAATCCCGCACCCAGCAGATTCAAGGCTTGCAGTGTCGGCTTGCCCCCGGCGTTCACGCCACCAACGCTCACGTCGCCATAAAGATCAAAAGTGGAATAACTCGTCAGCGTCAGCGAATTAAGGTTGTTCAAGCCGTCAAGTTCACTCTGGCTGAGAGTCAGGCCCTCGGAACCTGCCGGAGCTTCCCCGAAGTTGACACGCGTGGCGCCGATTGTCAGGTTTCCGGCGACCGGATTATTCCCGCGGTCAGCAAAAACGGGCGTACCTGCAAAAGTGTTCTGCCTGGTGGCATCCAGCGTGATTGAATTTCCAGATCGGATAACACTGCCTGCTTCACCGATCAGGGTCCCCTGACTCCGATCGGGGCTTCCGGTGCGCGAAAACGCTGCAAAAGTTGACGCTGCCCGTACCAGCGCTCCGTTACCGGCTATATTGTAGCTCCCACTCCCACTGGCGGCGGCATTGCCCTGGGTTTCGATAGCACTGCCCGATTTCAGGGTGAGCGAGTCCTTTGCCGCCAGAATCACTTCATCTCCCTTCAGCGCGTGATTGACATCATTGCCCAGTGTTACTTCTTCAGCGCCCACCACCAGCGCAGTGCTATCGCTTGTGGTATCGCCGCGACTGCGTGTGCCGCCGATGAGCAGACTTGACGCACCCAGTGCATTGAGCGCACTGGCTGAAATTCGTGTGGCGAGCGGATCGACTTCACCTGTTCCCGAAGACGTATCGCTGGTGATTGCAATTCTGGGAGCACTGATGTCTACTGCGGCGCCTCGCCCTCCAGTGCCTGCCGCCAGTCTGAAAACGGCGTCCAGCTTGAGATTGCCGGTGGTATCCATGGAAAGGAGACCGGCGTCCTGCGGCCGGCTGTTACTGGTCGTAAAAAAATCCGAGGCGCGCGTGAGCGTGATTTCCGATCGTTGCAAGACCTGTTCGCGGCTGAGCACTTCAAAACCGCTCCAGATTGCATCACGCGGGGTTTCCGCCCAATCCCGGGCCCGGCTGTCGGTGACATAGCCCGGCACGACCTGTGTCCCATCCTGCTTGCTGTACGCTTGTCCCGGCAGCAGATTATGCACGCCGGTGTCGAGTCTGATGGCATAGGCCCCCGGCAGCAGCGCGTAGTGCGCTGGAAGCAGCGTGTAAACTCCCCCCGGCAGCCCCGGTACACCGGAGAGATAAACCGCATCCCCCACCCCGCGATCGAAACCGGTGTTCTCCTGTTTGTCGCCCGGCGCAAATCCGCTCATATAGCCAGGCAGGATGGCATAGGTGCCGGCATCGCCGAGAATATCACGCGACCCGCCCGGCCCCACGCTGAACTCGTAAGCCTGCAAATCTCCTCCACCTGCCAGATCGACTACCGCTCCCGCCCGCATATTGATATTCGCCGCCTGCGCGCGAACTGATTTTTCTGGTAACGCAAGCTGCGGAATCTCGAAGGCGTCCGGTTTATAAAGCCAGCTTCGGCCATTCGTGAGCACGCCAAACGGAATGAGAGCGCCGGGTCCCCCAGCAACCGAAGTCAGGCTGCCATCCTTGAACGTAAGCGTATCGGTCGCGCTGAAGGTCAGCTGGCCGAATGGAGCCCATATATTGCCATCCTGTACAATATTTGCGGCTGTTACCGTCAGACTGCCGAGTGCGGAAAGCGGTTGTATCGGGCGTGTCGTACTGCTGCCGAACGCCACCGTTCGGTCCGGCGCCAGAATACTGACCTGGCTATAAGTCGTGGGAGCGATCACGGCGCCGCTGAAAGCCAGGTCGGCTGCACTTGAAAGAGTCCCTGCCGGACGCGGTGAGCCGCCGCTGCTTATACCCGAAAGCCTTATTTCCTGAGCACCGGTGAACTCAGCACGTGACATCCCGCTGAGCGTCAGGTTGCCCGCCAGTTCCAGCAACTGTGCCTCCGCCTTGAAACCGCCGGCGCCGGCAAGCGGCGTATTGACCACATCCACGCGATTGGCATCGAAATTGCCAAGCCGCAAGGCTTCCGCTTTAAGTGCGGCTTCGCCTCCTGCCATTTCGATGCGTGGCGTGTCCAGCACCACTTCTTTCAAGGGTAGCGGGCGGCTGGCGCCGAGATTCAGACCGTTTTCCAGCCGGATTGCATCCCGGCTTTTCAGGGCGATACGGTCAAACCCCGCCGCTTCGAGTGCCGCGGCGCCAATCGTGGCTTTGCCGTTAAGTCCAGCCGGAATGATGGAGCCGGGAGCAAGGCCTGCCGTCTGCGATGTTCCCGTCGGGCTCAGGCTCAATACGCGCTCTTCGAGCGGAAAACCTTTATTCTGGGCATCGTCCACATCCAGAAGTCCCAGAACGACATCAAGCGCCCCCGCGCGATTTGACGCGCCGCCCGGCTGCGCCGTAATGCTGCCCTCCAACAGTATGCCTTCGCGCGCAATGACACTCAGTCTTCCTGCATCGCTGCCCACCCACTGCCCCAGGCCTCCGGCCTGGTTCTGGATATCCAGGCGGACGGGTGCGGCACCAGCCAGATTGATATGAGACCCGGGCTCGGCCACGACATGCCCGAACTGAGCGTTCAGCATCACTGACCCGCCCCTCAGCACCTCCCCCTGGGTGAGGCGCTGACTGTCGAGGTACGTAAGAGCCTTGCCGGACACATCGAGTAGCGCCTGCTTGCCCAGCCAGAGACTGTTGCTTGGATTGAAATTGAAGCTGTGGCTATGATCGAGCGTTGCCGTAATGCTGCCGCCGGGGGCGGTGATACGCCCTTGTATGTTCACCGAACGCGCTGCTGCCAGCATGATTTTTGCTCTGGGATCCGCCTCGATATGCGCGCCCACTCCGATCGCCACATCGGCTGCGCCCCGCTCGTCGGGATTTTTTGCTGTAAGGCTCAAGTTGGCTGGCTCGCGCACGAGATCGTCGAATTTGACCGGGCGCGTAAAATCTTCCATTCTGCTGCCACTTGGTCTCAGGCTGTAGTCAGGCTGCAATTCGAGACTGAGGACGATGGGTTTGATCTTCACACCCTCGGATAACGTGACGCTCTCATTTCCCGTCAGATTGATATCGCCAAACCCGCCCCGCCCGAAAAACCCGGAATCGAGATTCACCGCGCCGGTAGTGCTATCCGGCGTGCCGCCAATCTGGATTCTATTGCTCGAAACCGAGAAAGTACCACCTTTGCCAATTCCGTAACCGCGTACATTATCAGCCAGACCGGAAACGGCATTGGCGGACAGGTTGATGGCACCCCCGTTGCCGGCAATCACGCTGCCTCGGCTATCTACCTTGAGCCTGCCACCTCCAGTGACATCCAGCAGCGTATCTTTCCCGAGAGCAAGATCATCAACGGCCGAGAGGGCTATCCTGCCGCCGTTTACCAAGCCCACTTCGCCAGACCCTGCGGGCACTCCGCGCAGTTCGTTTACCCACGCACCGCGCGCGGATAACTTGACTCCTTCGGCTACAGCAAGATTCAGCGGACCGGATGAACGTCCCGGAAGATCATTTCTGTTTGCATTGAGCATGATTGAGCCAGCGGGGGCGTCGATGTCCGCTTCGACCTTTACTCCCTGCGCCATGATATGCACGCTGCCGCCTTGCGGCACCCGCAAGGCCTCGCGCACTTCCGTTGCCTGGTTACTGAAAATTTCAAGATTGGCGACTTTGTCCCTGCCTAGCAGGGCCGGGTTGAGGCGCAGTTTATTGACGAGATCGGATGACAGCGTGTCGCCGAATTTGAAACTTCCCGGCAACAAAGGTCCTTCGCTGCTCAGCGCGATCTGCTGGTTATGCTTGTAATCGAGACCATTGATATTGTTCGCTATCGGATTACTGCCAAGAGTCAACCGCGCGCCTTCCGGCATGATGCCCTTGTCGCGCTGTACCTCTCCCACGACCGTGCGCCCCTGCACCTCCCCCTGCATGACCACCGCGCGCAGGCCGATGACTTCCAGAGCGCCGGCATTCTTGCCTTCGGTATAACCTGGGTCATAGTTGAAGGTCTGTCCGAGGTCGATCACTTCCTTCACGTTCCAGCGCCCGAAATCCTGCACGTAACGGGTGGCAATGCCGTCGTAACGCACGTCGGCGCGGGCATTCGCGATATCGGTCAATACTCCCCGGGACATGAGCAAGGTCGTTTTCACGCTGGAAGGTGTGTAGCTCAAGCTGCCACCGGATATATCGATCATCGCGCCGGGAGCGATGACGACTTCTCCCTGCGAGTTCACGCGTACCACGCCGCCCTCCGTGGATCTTTCCGCCACCGTACGCTCGAGGCGCGCTTGGTAAGCTTGCAGGCTATCCTTCGCGATCAGTGTGGGAGTGCCGGAGTCGGCGTTGGCCAGTGCGCGGTTGATGTCCACATAAACCTTCTGGCTGCGCAGCGGGCCATCCCGGTTGACGGGAGAATCTTTCAGTTCATCCCCGCGCAATTCCACTTCCACCGCGTTTCGTGCCGCGGAAACTTTTACGTTTTCCAATCCGGCGACATTGATAAGAGCGCCGTTGTCAATGTGAACACGGGCGGTATTGGAAGCAGGGGCATCGAATGCCTGCCTGAATGGATCGCCGGGCTGAAAAAGCAGACTCGGGTTATCCAGCGCGAAAAAATCCACTTTGCCTGCGGGCGCGTTGATCACGGCCCCCCTCTCCATGCGCACGTCCTGTCCCAGCACTCTCACCTGAGGGGAGAGCACCAGGCCGGTGCCTGTCACTCCATCCAGCACACCCGTTTGATCGGATACATCCGGTAATACCTCCGTCAGGCTGCCGGCGCCGAGTGTTGCCCGGCCGCCGCGCATCGAGCTATCCTGAGCCGTGGCGGCATCTTTCGCCAGCAGGTATACGGAGCCATTGGCGATCACCGAGGTGGTGGCGCGGGCGATACCCTGCTGATTGACGGCATAACCCACCATGGTGACATTGCCGCGCGGCGTGCTCAATTCACCCAGATTGGTCACATGGCCGAGCTTGTCCAGTGCCGTATCCTTCAGCGCCACTGCCCGGCCGTCGAGCTTGCCGTCTCTGATGTCCGGGTTGGGAGCCTCGAAATCACCCAGTCCCGCCGGACTGTCGACTTCGACCAGAAGCCCGCGCACATTGGCATCCACTGGCTCGGCCGAGGCGGAGCGCAGGAACACCTTGGTGCCCGCGGCTGCAATCACTTGCCCATCGGGCGCTTCCACCATGCCTTTATTGATCACTGTCGGTGCGATCAACATGACCCGCCCCTGGCTGCCCGCCGTGATCCGCGCACCTTCGAAAACCTTGATGAAACCGCCTGAACCTTCGAACTGCGGAACCGTCTTCTCGGTAGTGAGAAAGGCATTGAGGATGAAGTTGTCGTGGATATCCAGACTGCTGGCGGTAAAGCTGTTGAGATTTACTTGAGAGGAACCCATGAAGGCAATACCATTGGTATTGACCAGAATGACGTTTGCATTCTGCCCGACGGCCTGGCTCAGAATACCCGCAATCACGCTCGGATCGTTGTCCCAGACGCGGTTCAGTGTCGTAAAATTCGCACCCTGCACCAGGTTCTGCGTAGCAAGGCTTTCCACCTGCTGGAACTGAACCGAGTGACCGGGACTGACATTGAAGCTTTCCCAGTTGAGGATGGCTTTATCACCCACCTGGTTGACCACCGCATCGGGGCCATGAACGTGATAATTCGCCTGGCCGGCGCTGACGAAATCAGGAACGGCGCCGCCACAACTACCTCCTGCGCAGGGCACGGGCAGTTCCGCCTGTGCGGTTGTCGCCAGCAGCCCGCTCATGAGCAGAACCGTACCACTTTTAGCCTTGCCACTGCGGCGCCGCGTGGTTTCTGCAGCGGGAATCAGCATGCCCAGAGCCTTGTTGAAAATAAGCCGGTAAATATTCTGATTCATCTTTTCAATTCCTCGAGGAGACAGGAGGGAACGGCTATACTGCGAGCACGGTGGCAGTATGTTTATTCCTCAGCCTTGCTTCAGAAAAATCATTTGTCATACGGGTCGTTACAACAGCAGGCATGATCACCACGCGTGCCGAAAAAGAAAGTGCACGCGCTTGTCTCCCGCCTTCGTTCTTCCAACCTCTTCGAGCGCCACGGCCCAGGCCACGTCGGCCGATAAACCCTTCCAACCCTTGAGACGGAAACCCATCCCGGTACCCGCAAGATCAAAGCGGTCCGTCTGCCCGGGCAAGGGCTGCTGCACTCGCACGATGCCTGCATCAATAAAGGCCAGAAGACGGAACTCATCCAGCCCCTGGAGCAGATAGGTGGCGTAATTGGGCGTAAAGACCTCGAGCCCTGCCGTAACGCTGTCGTCGCCCAGAGCAGAAACTTCGCGGTAACCGCGCACGGTATTAACGCCCCCCACGATGGACTGCTCATTCGCGATAAGCGGCTGCCCCGCAATCTGCCAACTCGCCCGGCCGGCCAGACCCCAACCCTGGCGCCACGTTTCCGTGTGCGAAAAATTGCCCCGCAGATAGATGTAACTGGCGCTGCCTTTAAAGCGCTTGTTGGCGAATTCCTCTTCGTCCCCAACCAGTCCGCGCACGTGGAAATTCACCGCTAACCCGAGCTTGGTCGTTCTTCCTTCTCCCAGCCAGCTTCCATCCCAGCCCACGGTGAATGGAAGATAGGTAATCGGCGTGTTGAAATTGCCACCAGCGATGAGGTTTACCGTCTGGGTAAAATCCTTGTAATCCAGTCCCAGCGTTGCCGTGTGGAAGAATTTTTCACTGCCTGGCAGCGGCAGAATGTAGCGCCCCCCCACGATCAGACCATTGCCGAGCACATTGAGTGTACCCAGTGAAGCCACGTTCGAAGCGGAATAGACGCTATACAAGGCGAGAAAACCGCCGAACGGCACCGGCAGGGTGTGATTGGCTGAAATGACCTTGCTCTCGTCCGGGTTCTGGGGAGCAATCAATCCTGTCACCCCCAGGCTGTGCTGCCGGTGCCACAGATTGTCCCAGCTCAAGTTCGCGCTCAGCCGGGTCAAGGACGTATTGGGAATCTGGCGGCTGTTCAACTCCACGCTCCCATGGAGGGGCAACTGATCCTTCACTTTCAGATCCACCTCGACCGTGCCGGGTGTCTTCCCCGCCCTTAAAACGGGTGTAATCTTGCGATCAGCCGAGCGATTCAGGCTTTCCAGCTGCTTCTGCATTTCGGGAAAGTTAGGCACTTTGCCTTCCGCCAATTCCGGTATCGCCGCCTTGATATCCGTCGGACTGAAATAGCGGGATTCCACCACGCGCAGACGCTTCACCGGCGCTTCGGTCACCTGCAGCCTGACCACCGCCTCATCGACTTTCTGTTGGGGAATGCTCACGAGCACGGTCAGATAGCCCGCATCATGATAGGCGCGCTCGAGCGCGTCACGCGCCTGCTCCACATCCTCCAGGCTCTTGTTTTCACCGAGATGGGGATAAACCGCCTGCTCCACCATTGTGACGGGCAGCAATGTGGCGCCTTCCACCCGATACTCGAATACATCGAAACGGGCTTCCTGCGCGTGAGACGAATGGATCCAGCCCGCGAGGCAAAGCAGCCCTCCCACCCGCAGCAATTTATTTAATAGTTGCAACATCAAACCAAGCCGGACCAGTTCCTGTACGTGCGAATGGGACAGCCCCGAAAGGGCTGTCCCGAGCAGCATATTGGGAACGGCGTTGCACCGCCCCCGTAAATGACAGGCCTATTGGCCAGCGGGTAAGCAGGAATTGCCGAAGCGCGCGCCTTTGGAGGTGGGACCGCTGGCTCCCGCCACGGGCGTGGCGAAGATACCCTTCAGGTCGCTCTCACCCAGGGTGGCGGCAACCGCGGTGATCAAGGCAGCAGCACTTGGGCTGGCGGGACTGATGGAGCCGCCGGCAGTGAATGCCGCCAGCTCGTACCAGAAGTTATAGGAACCATCCATCGCCTCGGCACGCTGCTGGGCATCGGTATTGGGAGATGCCCGGTCCAGCCTGACGAATGCCCACCGATCGGTCGTAGCCGTCGGCGCCGGCGTGTTTTCCATGGATACCACGCCCAGGGCGAGCTGGCTTGCGCCGGTGGCGGTATTCAGCGCGCTCTTCACGCCTCCGGTGCTGGACTGCTCGGTCACGATAGCGGTTGCCGTGCTGTCGGTTGCGCGCGCCGGTTCCAGTGCACCCTGCGATACCCCGGTTGAACAGGGCTTGTTGAGGAAGCGCATATTGGAGGCGGACTGGGTGCCGGAGGTGGGCACGCGGCGCACCAGGTTGACTATCGAACCTGCCGGCCCACCGAACAGGCTGCCATCCACGCTGCTGACCGAATCCCTGCTGGCAATAGTGGTATAGCGCTGCGCCGGCAGGCTGGGCTGGCAGGCAGGCGTGAGATTGGGTGCGGTCGAAGAACCGTCATCGCAGGTCGCAGCCAGGATGCCGGCGGTAACGTCATTCTTCTGCAACTGGAGATAGAGCGGGTAGCTCACAGCTACGCCAAAGGCTTGGCCGATGTTGGTCGCCACTTCCTCGCCAAGGGAACTCAGGTTCAATGCAATATCCAGGTTCTGCTTGTTGATCAGGTATTCCGTATCCGAAAAACCGCCATCAGGATAGCTTTGACCCGGACGCCCGGCGGCATCGCCCTTGAGCGAAGCGGTAAAGGTCTTCGTAATGGTATCGCCGCAGTTGTTGTAGCGGGCAATGGGGTAGGACACGCCATTCAGGGTGACGTTGGTTGAGCCAGCCGCGCCTGCCGCGCACTTGCCGCCGCCGCCAAGCAAAGCTACATCATTGATGCGTTTCAGGTTGTCGGGCAAATACCCGTTGGGGTTCGGCTCGCCCGCCATGCTGAGATGAGGCGCATAGGCATTGAAAGACCCACCTTCAACCGTGTGATAGACCACTACTTTCTTCCCAGCCAGCGCGCCGGCAGCGGAACTCATGGTGCAGGCATACGCGACCCGGTCACCGCTGCTCTTCCCAGGTTCAGCACCGCTGCCTTCCAGATACATGTGTGCGTCATTGGTGCCGGCGTTGCCAGCCAAGCCATTGCACAGCGACATCACACTGCGAAATACGGCGTTGGTGGGTGCGGATGCGCCCGAGAGCCAGACGTAGGTGGTGGGGCCGGCAGCAACCTGAGCGGGGGTCAGGGCGAAAGCAGCCGGGGCCGTACTGAGTGCCGCGATGGACAGCGCTATTTTGCTCAGCTTCATTTTCATCTTGGTATCCTTTATTTTCAGATTGATATTTCAGGCTGAAGCCTGCCTTTCCCGGACTCCCTGGCCGGGCGTAAGCAGCTCATTGCGAGTCTCAGACGCCTGCGCGGCGGCGGACGATCATGCCTAGCATGCCCAGTCCTGCCAGCAGCATGGCCCAGGTATCCGCTTCGGGAATAGGAGAGACGGACGGACTCGTGAAGGTGAGTACCCCATTCTCGGTCAACTTGAATTTGCTGAACTCACCCACGCCAATGCTGCCATCATTATTCAGATCGACACCAAACGGGGTCTTGACGGCCTGAGCGTAACTTGAGAGAGAGGATGTGGTCAGGAACCAGAAATTCTGTTCCGTACCCAGAGGCTGGGTGGTATCAGCAGTGGTATTCGCCAGCCAGTTGTCACCCTGACCAAAACCATTAATTGTGCCGAAGAAGGTATCAGGAGCATCTGTGGGCGTGGCAACGCTGGCACCATTTGCATCGGTGGCATGCGTACCGCGACTGTTATTGGCATCGATGTACTTTTCCATGTTCTGGAATGCCACCAATGGACGAGTTGCCAGCTTCGGAGCAGTGTCCACGTTCATCGTGGTGAGATAACGCGAACCGCCGATAGTGCCAAAATCCGTGTTATCCAGTGCGATAACGCTGAACTCGACAAGGGGCGCGTTGGCAGGGCCGACGAAGCTCATCAGTTGATTCCAGGAAGCGCCATAGGCGCCACTCGTCAAGTCCCAGCTTTTGTTGAAGCCCGCCTGTCCGTTCTGGGCAAGCATGTCATCCATTCTGAAACCGAGATCGAACAGACCTGAAATGTCATCACCACCGGAAGTGGCGGAACTGCCGCCGTAATAGCGGACGTTGAGCAGCAGTTCGCCATTGCCGGTGGCGCCGCCCTCGATAGCAGCAAGCGCCGGACCGGAAAGAGTCGCGACGGCAGCAACAGCGAGCGCCTTGAGTCTGAAGTTTATTTTCATGCGGGATACTCCGTAGGTAATTAATGGTTGCACCAAAAAAATCCGGCTGACTGATCCTTGAAGCTTCGCTTCATCTGATCAACCGTCCTGGAGCAACCCGGCTACCTCCGCTTGCTTGGAGACCCGCAGCTTTCCGTCCCCGCTTCGCAACGGGTTTGGCTTTGTTCCTGACCGGCTAAAACGCCTGTACCTGTTACCGGACGTGGGTCACTATATGTGACAGCCGTGAACCGTCTGTGAAACACAATCGGTATTTTCGTGGTACTTTCTGCCTATTCTTTTGGTCCGCCCAGCGGAAACTTATCATTCGCGCGTCTCGGATGTGATTGGATATGAGCAGCAGGAGCGCTGTTTCCCGCTTTTCATGGAGTGCCAGGACACCTCGTAGGAGTAACTGCGAGGAGTAACTGCGGATACGATGAAGAATCCGGTGTGCGAACTCTGAGTCGGGGAGATCGGCTCGGGAGATTCAAAGCGTGATCTTCAATGCCATCGCCTTGGCTACGGCATGAGCCCGATTATTGACATCCAGCTTATGCAGGATTTTCTGGATGTGGTTTTTGACGGTAAGCGGGCTGATATGTAGCAGCTGGGCTATTTCCTGATTGGTCTTTCCCGCCTGAACATGACGCAGAATTTCCGTCTCGCGGTCCGTGATGAGTTTTCTGCTTCTTTCCCGCACGACACCCTGCTTGTGATGGCGTTCATGAAACAGCATACGCACCAGAGCCATATGTATGTGCGGCATCAACAGCTCGAGGAAATAAGCATGACGCTCGCTCAACGCCGTGGAGATCTGGGTAAAGGTAAAGAAGCCGGTGGTCCGGCCATTGGCGTCGAACATCCCGTGCGCTGCGATACGCTGCAGATTTTCACGGCTGAGGTCGTGCGCAAAACGCTTGTAGGTGAATGTATGGGGATTATTTGGGCAAACCAGAAGCGGCTGGTTTTTGCCCGCGCTCCACGCAGACATAGCGCGAAATACAATTCCGCCATCGGGACGGCAAAGTTCTGAAAGCCGGATTTCGTCGATATCTGTGCGGCTGAATCTTTCGATATTCACAGCCTGACCATTGCCCTCGTCAAACAGGCATATGAGCATGCCATGCGGCAGAAGGCCCTGCAGTTCACCTTGCGCCCACAAAAAAAACTGATGACGCTGGTATATATTGATCGATGAATCGATAATCCGGAACAGGTATTCCGCCTCCCGCTCCGTCAGCGTAAACTCTCCCCCCATCATTCCTTATGCCCTGATTATTCGTATCGTTTCCGGGCTGCAACGGTTTTCCCGATATTATTTTTTAGATTCGCGCGATTGCGTATTTTCAGGGCGGCATATGACTGAATCATTAAGATCACATGTCAGATTCATGAATTCGATGTAGGTAGAAAGGATCACACAGACAGGAGGAAATGCAGGGACGCCTTCTCATGACCCATGAAACATGCATCTGTGAAGAGATAGGTGGAGACAGGACTCCCCGGAAACTTCCAGCCCTGAACTCAGAACTTCTAATATTGAACGTTCTGCGGGGAGGAACCGGATTGCGGGGATGAATCGGGTTGCGAGGACCTCGGATCCTCTTGATCCGATGGGCTCGGGGAAAGCGAGAAAGGCGAGGACGGCAATGGAGCGCCTCTTTCCGATTCGGTTCGCGGTTGGGAATCAAAGGCTCCCGCCTGCGGCTGGGAACCGAAGGCTTCTGTCTGCGGCCGAATATCTCCTGCCCGCCCCTCGGATTGTGGGATGGGAGACGGATCGGCCGGCGCAGCTTGCGTTTGGGGCGGGATGGTGGCAGGGTCTCCGGGCAGGTAGATGAACTTCCAGTCGCGATAATCCTTCGCTTCCGCAAAATCCGCATAGCGTTCCGGGAAATTGGCGCGCTTGAGCGGAGTCTCCTTTGAAAGGCTGTACACACCGATTATTCCGGCATTCGGTTGTCTGGCCAGACCCCACTCGCTTGAGCTCGTCATCGGATCGGAAAATATCTTCCGGAGATGCCGTTTGACGGTAGGAAAACGCTTATCCAGGAGCAATTTTTCCAATGAATCGGGATAACGCTTCGGCAGGCCGGGTGAATTTTCGTAATAGAAACCGATTGCCTGCCTGAACTGTTCTCCGGCAAACATCAGTTCTTTTTCTTTTTCCCGCCGCACTTCGGTACGCCATACCTGTACGGCGGCCGCCAGCGCAACGCTGGTCAGCGCCACCACGAACAGGACCCATACATAGGTAAAACCCTTTTGCTCCGTGCCCCTGTCGCATCGCATTCTTTACCCTCCATTCACCCGGCTACCAGGTCGCATAAGAGGTTCCATCCTTTGACTCTTCCTCCGCGCCGCTACGCACATCGTAGAGACCTTCGGCTGAGTCAGGAGGAGGGCGGGTGACCCAGGTTTCGGAACTCTCGGTCAAGGGATCAACTGGAATGGCGCGCAAGTACCGCTTCTCGACCAGTTCTGCCAGATCGCGGGGATAGCTTCCCGTATCGCCATAGAACTTATCGATAGCATCCCGCATGACATTCAGGTCCTGGCGCAATACTGCTTCCTTTGATCTTTCCACAGAGTTGAAATACCGCGGAGTGGCAATGGTGAGAAGAACGGCAATGATGGCCATGACAACCAACAATTCAACCAGGGTGAATCCGGAACGGAACGAACCGTCCAGACTGCTTCCCGAGCCAAACCTGTCCCTGGCTTCGCGCATTCTGGTCACCATTTATCGTAGGCAATGCCGTTCAAGCCAATCCGCGGTGAACGGGAATACACATCAAAAACATCATTCCCCTCCTGCGGATTATCCGGTGAACTCTCGTAGGAACGCTTGCCCCAGGTGTCGGCATCAGACAATGCAGGATCATCCACCATCGGATCTCTTGGCAGCCGCCGCAGGAAGTATATCTTGCGCTTCGCCGGATGCTTGACATCCGGCATGCCCTGCACCAGATCTTCCAGCTTGCGCGGATACTCCGATTCATCGGCCTGCCGCGTGATCCTTCCTTCGGTCACCGCGTGCTTGTATGCGTCCAGCGCTTCGCGGATATGACGTAATCCCACCCGCAGTTCCTGTTCTTTTTCACGCTTTACCGTGAGTTCATATAACGGTATCGCCGCAGAAGCGAGCACTGCTGTAATGGCTACGACGACGGTCAGTTCCACCAGGGTAAATCCCCGTCCACCTGCTTTTTTTACCAGCACCGTGCTCGCAGCAAAAATACGCTTCATGTCAACTCAACGAATGTCCACATTGACAGCCGGTGGCAAAGGCACCGGAACGGGCAGGAGCCCGCTTTCGTCCCTGAAGCTGGCATTCCCGATACTGATCTGCGTCGTGACCGGCTTTTGCGCCAGAATCCTGAATCGCACATCCACGGTGCCGCCGCCCTTGCCCAGTTTCAACACGCGTGTTCCGGATTTATCACCCTCGTCCACCGGTTCAAGCGCTGCAGGGTCGTAATTCAGCTCCAGTTCGCCAGGGGGGAGCGCATCTGCGCCGGCGACGGCCACGCTCACCGCAAATTCCTGTCCTGCGGGCACCTGCTCCGGCGCAGCCAGTGTCACAACCGGCGTCCCCTCGGCAGGAGGCGGCGGTGGCGGGCGGGCTTCCTCCCTGGGAGGCGCGGATGGCCACTGTCGGCTGGCATCAGCACCGGAGGTCGGGGAAGAAGAAGCCATCGCCAGCGCTCGCGGCGCCACCTTGCCGATCATCAGCGGCGAAGCCGCTATCGCGTTCTCCGTGCCGAAGTGCACTTCACTGGCCGCTTTCGCAGGGCGCGCAATATTGCGTATGATGCGCGGCGTGATCAGCAACGCAATTTCAGTCTTGTTACGAGTAACGTTTTTATTGATGAAAAGCTTTCCGATCCACGGCAACTCTGCCAGGCCGGGAACCTTGGAAAGCGTGGTGCGCTCGTCGTCACTGATCAATCCTGCCAGAACCTGGGTTTCGCCATCCCTCAACGCCAGCGTGGTCGCTGCCGTGCGCGTGCCCACCTGGTAGGCAAGCCCGCCACTTTGGAGGGGGACTTCCTTGACAATATTACTGACTTCCAGGCTGACCTTCATGGAAACCTCATCCTGCAGGGAGATGGTGGACTCCACGTCCAATTTGAGTCCCACGTCGAGATAACTGACTGAAGAGGCCACGCCCACATTGGCGGCTGCGGTCGTGGTGACGACCGGAACCTTGTCGCCGATCAGGACTTTGGCTTTCTCCCGGTTCTTGACGCGGATGCGCGGATTGGCAAGCACGTTGATAATCCCGTCCTGCTGCTTCAAATTGACGATCAGGGCGGGGTTGGCGATGAACCCGACCAGGCTGTCGAGGTTCGATCCGCTGCGATTGACCCCTGCGCTGCTGATCTCGAAGAAATCAGGAACGGGAGCGCCAACAGCTGCGGCGGCAGTGAGGTAATTGACATTGATCTTTTCCGGATACTGCAATCCAAGATTGAGCAGTTTGTTGCGCCCGATTTCCAGCACCTCCACTTCCAGCATGACTTCGGGATCAGCCAGATCATTCAGCGCAACCAGCCGCTCGACCAGCCGGATCGCCTCCGGCGTGTCTTTCATGACAAACAGATTCAGCTTTTCGTCGACATGCATGTCCTTGGTCTTGATCAATCCCTTGACCATCGCGACCATCTGCTTCACATCGGTATTCGTGACAAAGAAACTGCGCACCATCAATTCCTGGTATTCCTTCTGCTTGGCGGGGGTATTCGGATAGATCAGCACCGAATTTTCGTTGAGCACCTTGTGTGCAAGCTGGTTCGTCACCAGCAGGAGCTTGAATACATCCTCGATGTTGGTCTCGCGCACAAAAATGGTCGTCTTGCTGTCCTGCTTGACGTCCTTGTCAAAGACCACGTTGATGCCGGCGGTGCGCGCCAGGATTTCGAATACCGATTTCAGGCCCGTGTCGCGAAACTCAAGCGTGATAGGTTTTTTGAACGCGGTTTTCAGGACAGGGCCCACTTGCGCAGCCTGCACTTCCATTTCGGTGATACGCTGAATGAGCCTGCGCCCACCCCGCTGCATCGGATTTTCCTGCAGCACGGAGCGGACCTCGTTTGAAGCAGCCGCATACTCCCCCCGCTCCAGCAATTCTTCCGCGCGTTTTATTGCCGCTGTATGACGGCGATCCATATTGATCGCCTCCAGCCCGGCGAGTGCGCGTTCATGGCGTGGATTTGTTTCAAGCGCCCGGCGAAAACCTCGCTCAGCCGCTTCCAGATCACCTGCTGACCTGGCGGCTTCCGCCTTGAATACGAAATGCGCGGCTACCGCCTCGCGCTGACGTGCGAGCACCGCACGAATTTCAAGGTTATCCGGATTCTCGCGGGCCGCCTGTTCGAGACTGGCAAGCCCGGTATCGAGCTTGCCCTCGGCTATGAGACGCTTGCCCTCCACGAACGCATTGTCTGTTGCGCATCCTGCAATCCCGGCAAGAACCAGGGCAAGCAGAATGTGTTTTCCAGTTTTCATGGAATGTTTGCCGCTCCCGCGGTAGCAAGCATCTGCCTGGCGTTAAGGGGAAGATAGGTGAACGTGATGTTGTGGTCGCTCACTTCATCCAATCGATACTGGTTATTGATGCTCTCACCGGGTCTGACGATATAGTTGCGTTCTCCCAGGGCGAGAAACACGCGTGTTTCATCCCCTTCGACAACCTTGCCCAGATACCTGAACTGCATCGCTGGCGGAGAGGGCGGCCTTGGCGGCTCCGGGCGAGGCGGCGGCACCCACGACCTCTGTCCGAAGATGTCACCGGCCTGGGCGCTGAATTTTCTGCGCTCCAGCCGCTCGAGATCCAGTTCACCGGCTTCATTTTCTGCGGCGTTTCTGCCTGCAGGCGCTTCCTTTCGGAAATTCCGCGCTTCAACAGGTTCTGGAAGCGCTTCCGGAGCTGCTTCGCCTTCTTCTCCGCTCACCCATTGGGCCGCCAGAAGCGTGGCCAACAGCGCTCCAGCCAGCCATAACTTGCGCGCCTTCTCTGTCAGTTTCAACGCTTGTCTTCGCTCAGATAAAGATTGAATTTGATATTCGCCTCCAGCAGCTCCGCGTGTACCCCTTCGCGCCGGATGACAACGTCAACCAGTGCCATTGCCGGTATCACGTGCAAGGCATCGGCAATGAAACCCCGCAATTGGGAATAATTTCCGCGGACCGGCACCATCATTTCGTAGCGCGCCAGTTTCAGATCCTTCTCACGTACCATGCGGTATTCAGTGCCGCTGATTTCCACACCCCGTTCTCCTGCAATCCGTACCAATTCTCCAATCCAGAACGGGGATGAATCCAGCTTCGGAAAAAATTCATAGAACGCCGGCAATGCCTGGTCGCCTTGCAGCCTTCGCCTGGGACTCCCGCTCTCGGCGGAAGGCTCCCTTCTTACCCTTGTTTCCAGCGCCTTGGCTTCAGCCATGAGCGCCTTCGATTCCTCCTGTCTCGGCAACACGGCTACCAGAAAAAATACGGCGGAGAATACAAGCAGCCCGAAGCCGAGTTTTCCCGCGGGACCAAGCCGCTCCGTTTGCCAGCGCACCCGCAGCCATACAGTTTTAATGGAGTTCAAGTCCATGAAGCGGTCAGAAAAAAAACCACCGGGCGCTGGGGATCGTCCCGTTTGACTTCATACTTGAGCAGATAGGCATCCTTGACAGCGGATTGGCGCTCCAGAGCGCTGACAAAATCAAGCATGGCCGATGTATTCTTTGCCTCCCCACCGATACGGACTGTGCGGCCAAAGACATCCGGTTGAAACGACAGCAAGGCCACCTCCTGGCTCGCCGCATGCTCGACTGAATCAAAAAGTGATTCCCATGGCAAATCGATCTCGCTCATCACCGCATTGGCTTTTTTGAGCTCGTTCTTTATTTCGCGCCCACCCTGTGCTGACCAGATGCGGGGCGTGGACTTGCGTTGCACTCGCCGATCCGTGCTGGCGATGCGCAAATCCCAATAAGCCACCTCGTCCATGGCCGATCTGAACTGATGCAGCACCCCTGCCAGGGCGACAGCGCCCAGCAAGACGAGGAAGTAACCCGCACTCCGCGCCTCTCCCTCAGGGGGAAATCTCAGCCTCAACCTGCGCATTATTTATTGGAGATTGAACGGGTAATGGATCGGAGGAGGCCGGCTTTCATCCTCCAATGGAACAACCTGCCAGCCACTAGCCTCTGGCAAGGTCAAACCGGGATGTTCCGGCGCGAAAAGACACACCTGACCGGAGGTTCCAGCAGGTGTGGAAAAAAGCAGTGCTTCACGCTCGAGCGCGACAAGGAGTTCCTCTTCCACATCATCCAGTATTCTCTGGTTCAGGATTCGCAACCAGGCGCCCCCTTCCAGCAGTGCCAGACAAAGCCGGCCGGTTTCGACCAGCGCGAACCATGCGCGCCCATTGTCGAAACGGCCATGCCAGTGGTCGAATACGCTCGTGAAATAGGGCTCCACGTATTTGAGCTTCATCCGCTGACTGGCAGCGAGTTCTTCCAGTTCGCGCAGAAAACCTCGCTCTATCGCTGCGCAAACAGCCCCGGTGGCCGGGTCCCAGGAACTTATGCTGAGTTCCCACTCTGCCGCCCGCTCCCCGTATATTTCCCGTATCTGGAAGGCTGCGTAAGCCTGCAACTCCGCCGGAGTTTCGATCTTGGATTGGGGCGGTATCACGGCGTAGCGGACAAAGTGATTGGACAGGAGAATATGAATATCAGCGCCGGTGCCAGTCGGAAGCATTCGTTTCAACTGGACAAGCGCCGCTCCCCAGGGGGTCCGCTCGTCAGCGCGTTCACATGCTGCCACCTGTCTCTCGGCCTGACCTGGCTTTACGTGGCGCTGCAAGCAAACGAGCTCGACCCGGTGCGGAGACAAAAAAGCGCTGATCCGGTTACGCCACGATAGTGACACGGTTTGCCTCCTGTAAACTCGTCTGCCCGCTCCTGACCATGGCCAAAGCGGCATCCCGCAGGAACAGGGTGCCTCCCCGCCGTGCGGCTTCTTTTATACGGCGCACAGATTCTTTCGCTACGATGAGTTCGCGGATTTCATCATTCAATACCAGGATTTCTGCGATTGCATTTCGCCCGCGATAGCCGCTTCCCCGGCAATGGCCGCATCCTTTGCCGCTGCGGAACCTGAACGTGGCGATCTGCTCAGGATCGATTCGGGATTCCGCAATCAGTTGACTGTCGGGTTGTTCTTCCACTGCACAATGCACACAAAGCAGGCGCACCAGTCTTTGCGCGGCAACCCCATTCAGGGCCGAGACGAAACTGTAGGGATCCACCCCCATGTGAGTAAAACGGCCGATGACATCAAAAACGCTATTGGCATGCACGGTGGTAAATACGAGGTGCCCGGTCAAAGCGGCCTGAATGGCAATCTGCGCCGTTTCCGGATCGCGGATTTCGCCCACCATGATCTTGTCGGGGTCGTGGCGCAGGATGGAGCGAAGGCCGCGCACGAAAGTCAATCCTTTTTTCTCGTTGACAGGTATCTGCAATACGCCAGGCAATTGATACTCGATCGGGTCCTCGATGGTAATGATCTTATCGTGACCCTGATTGACTTCCGAAATCGCCGCATAAAGCGTTGTAGTCTTCCCGCTGCCGGTGGGGCCTGTCACCAGCAGCATTCCATAGGGTTCCGAGCTCAAGCGTCGCAGGGTGGATATGGCGACTCGATCGAATCCAAGATGATCGAGCGTCAGGCCTTTGACATGATCCGCCAGCGCCTGGCGGTCGAGAATGCGAAGTACGGCATCTTCCCCGAAAGCACTGGGCATGATCGAAACACGAAAGTCGATCTCCCGCCCCTGAATGGAAATCTTGAAGCGGCCATCCTGGGGGACCCGCCGCTCAGCTATATCCAGATCGGACATTACCTTGATACGGGAAATGACCTGTTCCGCCAGATCAGCTCCCTGCACCACCCCGATCATGCTCAGTACACCGTCAATGCGATATTTGATCGACAAGGCGCCTGGCACGACTTCCAGGTGAATATCACTCGCTTGCGACTTATGGGCGTCATACAGCGTCGAATGCACCAAACGAACCACCTGACTGGTGCCTTCGTTGATTGTCTTCAGCGAGAGATCTTCCTCGCCCGATTGCCTTATACCCCGCTCTGCCGCAGGCAGCACGCTGTCCATGGCACGCATGGTCTGCTCCTGCTGGCTGAAAAAAGCTGTCAGATCGGCGGGATGAACCAGGTGCCATATCGCGGGAATATCGATATATTCTTCCACCCAGGCCCTCAGGCTGGAGGAAAAGGGATTGCTGACGGCAAGGATGTGCCTCCCCTGCTGGCGAAGCAATACGCACTCCTTTTTAGTGGCTTCGCTGAAAGGCAATATTTCAAACGCCGGAGTTGACGCTCGCAACTTCTCCATCGTCAATACCGGCATTCTGAGCAGGCGGCCAAGTTCTGCAATCAACTGCTCCGGCTCGCATTCCAGTGTTTCCTCTAGGATGCTGATTACCGGAACAGCCCGGCTGGCGGCCTCGCTGCGTGCCGCGGCCAACCGGTGCGCATCCAGCAGCAGTATCGGAGGAGACGGCTGTGAGACCTGCGCGTCTACCGGGCGCTCATCCCGGGAATATTCCTCCTGCAGCGCAAGGGACGGGTGCCCCGTTTGCTCGGGATTCTCCCTGCGCTCGCTGATGAGTACGGAGGATGCATTCATAATGTATATCCCATCGCCCTTATCGAACGATTCGGCTTCGGCACTGGATCAACGAAAGAGAATTCAGAGATAACCGGAGAACGGCAACAAACTCAACCCACGCTTCCCGCCAACTGAAAGATGGGCATATACATGAGGATGATGATCCCGCCGATGACTGCGCCGATCACGGCCATCAACACCGGTTCGATCAGCTTTGTCAGCCATTCGACCCACCGCGCAATTTCTTCATCATGAAAATTGCCGATGCGCTCCATCATTTCACCCATCAAACCGGTTCTCTCGCCGACCCGCAGCATCCGGCTTCCCACTGCGGTGGTCAATCCTTGCGCCTCCATCGCGCTTGAAATGGGTTTTCCTTCACGGATAAGAACCGCCGCTGCCTCGACCTTTGGCCGAAAGTGCGGCTGAAGCAGACCGGTAACCATTTCCAGAGCTTTTACAACCGGAATGCCTCCGCGCAACAACATGCCCAGTGTCCGGTAAAAACGCGCAAGCTGGTAAACCCGCATGCGTTCTCCGATGGCCGGGATGCGCCATAACTGCTGTGCCGCATGCATCTTGAAAGAAGGACGTGTGACTCCGTACAGGATGACGCTGGCGATCGCCGCCACGAGAACTGCCAACTGCCCCCCCTGCTCATGCACGAAATGCCCCCATCGAATCAGTAACACGGAAAGAAAGGGTAGATCCGCTCCGGCATCTTCGTAAATGGCGCTGAACTTCGGTACTACAAAAATCAGCAGGAAGGTAGCGACCAGCAATCCGATTATCAATAGGAGAACCGGGTAAATGGATGCACCGATTAGCTTCTTTCGAACCAGATCCATCTGCGTCTGATAGGCGATGAAACGCGTCAATGCTTCCGGCAGATCACCCGTACGTTCGCTCGCGCGTGCAGTGGCGATATAGAGCGGTGGGAAAGCCTGGGGAAAAGATTCGAGCGCCCGCGAAAGAGTCACCCCTTCGTAGAGCCGCGCAAGAAGCCCCTCGATAATCTTGCGCGTGCCATTATCCTGCTCTTTATCAGCCAGTGTCTCGATACTCTCCACCAGACTGAGCCCGGCGACCAGCAGGGAAAGCAGCTCCTGACTGAAATGTGCCAGCGGAAAGCGCGATTTCGGCTTAGGCACCCAACTCGTAAACCTGCGCCTGACATGCAGGACCATTCCCCCTTGCGCCGCGATCTGGAGACGAGCATCCTCCTCGCTATCGGCTTCGAGCTCCAGAAATACCATGCCCCGTTCGGCGAGCACAGCTTTTACCTCATACCGCATCGCAGCTTTCCAGCTCGCCTACCAGTTCGTAATATCGGCTGCTTCACCCGTACCACCGGGTTGACCGTCCTTGCCGTAGGAAAACAGGTCGTACTCTCCATGTTCGCCGGGATATCTATAAACGTATGCCCGTCCCCAAGGATCCGGCGGCGGCGTTTTTTTCAGATAGGGCCCCTGCCATTTCGGCTCGCTGGATGGCCGTGTCGTCAATGTCGCCAGACCCTGCTCCGAGGTCGGGTAGTGTCCGGTGTCCAGCCGATACTGGTCCAGTGCTTTTTCCAGGGAATCAATCTGGGCCTGAGCCACTTTTACTTCGGATTTCCCTACCTGGGAAAAATACTTGGGCGCCACATAACCTGCCAGCAAGCCGATGATGACCATGACGACGAGCAATTCAAGCAACGTGAATCCGCCAGCCGTTTTACGCCAGCGCGGCACGCTTGACTCCCTCATTTCAGTATTTTGATATTTGTTCATAGACTTCCACACCCAAGTGTAAGTGTCTTACGTGACAAAACGATTACTAAAAACGAGCAAGGGGAGCTAAAAAGTCCGATTGATTGGCGGATAAAAACCGCGCGAATCATATTAACTTCCCTGTAATTTCGCAAGTAATAAGGGAAAGCGACATCGCAGTCATCGCTCACATGAAGTGTTTTCGATGGCTTTCCATTCCGGTAGAAAGTATCCGTGATCCCCGAGCCGATGATACTTCCGCCGGCGGAACCCGGCTGACTTCAAGTGCTCCTCCACTTCCACGCCATGCTATTCTTGAACACATTCAGGTAACTGAAAGCGAGAAGAAACGGGGTACTGGGTGCGATAACCCTGCTTGCATCACAGGAAAAATTGTACTAGAGCGCCGACAGATATTTCATCCGCTTTCCGCTTTCCGCTTTCCGCTTTCACGTATTTGGCATCTATTGCCCTCATTTCCCTTTATCCCTGTCGATCCGAGTTCTGCTGGCTGCCAGCATCCGATCGTTCTTTGGGATTGGAGAAATTCATAAACGAGTCTCCGCAAATGCGGGTTGCCGGCAAGGCAACGAATGGCACGAAAGCACTCCACCTCGCCAACAACCTATATCCCTCTGCTTGATCCATCTCTAGGCAGGGAAAGCGGAGTGGACCTCATCCCACAGCCCGGTAATCCGCAAGCTGATTCTGCTGACCACCCTCCTGTATGGCTACCCGCGCCATTTGTCCCGGCACGTGGGCGGGTTTGTACTGACACGCGATAAACTCTGCCGCATTATCCCCGTCGAAAATGCCGCCATGCCGGATCGCCGTACCCTCGACCTGATCTCCACCCGACGCGGCATTCCATTTCAGATGCAGGATATTCTGCCAAAAGATAAAGAAACATTCGACATGATCTGCAAGGCGGACACGATCGACGTCTTCCAGATCGAATCCCGTGCGCAGATGTCCATGCTGCCGCGTTTAAAGCCACGGACTTTCTACGATCTGGAAGTAGCCATCGTTCGTCCCGGTCCGATTCAGGGGGATGTGGTACATCCTTATCTGCGCCGCAGGCAGGATGTGGAAAAGGTCGATTATCCAGGCGAAGGAGTGGAAACCGCGTTAGCGCGAACTTATGGCGTCCCCATCTTCCTCCATATCTGTCTGGGAGAGAAAAGAAGGCCTGGATCCCTTCCATGAGAAACTGATCGATGGGATCACAAGCCAGGTTATGCGCGGGAATTTGCCGAGTGTATCTTCCAGCTATGTGCCGTTTTCCGGCGCCTACTATGTCGATCAGGGCAATCGAAAGGTTCTTGGCAGCCAAGATCTTCTCGGCGGCTATTTCGATGTTACCTACAACCCGTGGGACGCCCCCAACGCGTCGAATCGCGGCACTTCAAGCTTCACGCTGAACCTTGCTAAGGAATTCACAGGTGATCTCTTCCGGGCGCTGGACTTCACCTATGGCCGAGTCACTACAATATCAATTCGCTTTCCTGGGCCACGTCCGACAACGGCACTGTCCCTACGGAGGTCCCCGTCGCGGTTCCCGTGCCCGCAACGGGCTGGCTGCTGCTCGCTAGCCTCGTCGGCCTTGCTGCGAACCGGCGCAAGCTTGGTTGACCCGATGCTGCTCGTCTGACTGCAGTCGATCTGCATAAGCTGGGTAGTTCAATAACAATAGGCGGAAACGGGCAATATGAACTGGTCACGGCCTTCCCAATAAAAGTTATATCGACAAATTCCAAGGATTAGGGAATAATGCGTCTCCTAATGCGAAGGACACATCGCGCAAACCCTGCAAGAGATCAAGGAAATTTCGAGCCTTTCCGCCTATCTTCCGTTTTCAGTCTTTTCCGCGCCATACCATCCTAGTACAACCGTAATAGCCATTCTGTAATAGGGGTAGCCCAAGGGTCTTCTGTTTAAAGGGCATCGTGAGCCTCCTTTCCCAGGAAAAGTAATGTAATGAAGCGAAAAATTATCCTTACTGTTGCTGCTATATTTGGTAATGTGGTTGTCATATTGGGTACTGCGGCTG
>Ga0134128_10001465_pt1 | contig 30366 bp, 27 predicted proteins | sample KB31754_FD_96462 | JGI IMG/M metagenome (GOLD analysis project Ga0134128, IMG submission 96462) | Terrestrial soil microbial communities with excess Nitrogen fertilizer from Kellogg Biological Station, Michigan, USA - KB3-175-4 | ecosystem: Environmental > Terrestrial > Soil > Unclassified ... | reverse complement strand
CGCCAATACCATCGTGATCGCCGCCGTCAACGTGGTCTTGCCGTGATCCACGTGTCCTATCGTCCCTACATTGATGTGCGGCTTCGTCCGCTCAAATTTGCTCTTTGCCATAATGATCCTTTTTAAAGCATTTTTTTGAGTTCTGTAATTGACGCCTATGGAGCCCATGGCCAGGATTGAACTGGCGACCTCTCCCTTACCAAGGGAGTGCTCTGCCACTGAGCTACATGGGCAAGCACGTCCTTGCCTAAACAATACTCCGCAACAATTTTGCCAATTTTTTAATGTTTTTAATTAACGCTCATTTCTCCGCTTCAAGTCTGGAGCGGGTGAAGGGAATCGAACCCTCGTCGTAAGCTTGGAAGGCTTCTGCTCTACCATTGAGCTACACCCGCATCGGGCACGATCAGGACCAGAAAATCCAGTGAAGCATTCAACAGCTCTTCGGAGAAAAAACCATCGAACCGCACAGCCAACGCACCATCTACGCTCACCAGAACCAAAACCAGGCTCACCACGCAAAGCGCTCAAGACACAAAAATCTACAACGTCCGCATTATCAGCTGCTGATCTGGTGGAGGGGGAAGGATTCGAACCTTCGAAGGCAGAGCCGTCAGATTTACAGTCTGATCCCTTTGACCGCTCGGGAACCCCTCCAAACGAAACCGTTAATTGTGAATGTTTCACGCGGATAAGTCAACGTAGATTTCAGGGTTTTTAATCTGGTACCGGCATTATCCGCGCGAGGGGAAAACAACGAGTTGAGCTGCTGAATCGGGTAAAATTCGCATTCCTGCGGCGAGGCAGCCGTGGCGGGCAAAAATCGGTGATATTAGGGCCTGTTAACACCCATTTCCCGCCCGCGACGGAGACAGATTTTATTCAGCACGAGGCGTGAGCCGCACCGCAGAGCAAACCTCTGTAAGCGGCGAGTAACGATGGGTTGGATAAAATCCGTTCCTCCGTCCCGTCCCTTCGGGTTGCGAAATAGGTGTTAACAGCCCCTAATGTGTCGAACCCTGACGCAATCCCAAAAGCTCTACCTCGAAAATCAGGGTAGCGTTTGGCGGGATAGCTCCCCGTCCTTCCGGCCCGTAGGCCAGTTGGGGCGGAATGATCAACGTGCGCTGGCCTCCCACCTTCATCCCGATCACGCCCCGGTCCCAACCTTTGATGACCCGCCCCGCGCCAATCAGAAACGAAAAAGGCATACCACGGTCACGCGAGCTGTCGAACTTCTCACCCTTTTTGTCAGGAGCGCTCGCATCGTAAAGCCAGCCGGTATAGTGCACCTCAACCATCTTGCCCACCGCCGCTTCTTCGCCGCTTCCTATTTTGGTATCCTGCTTGATGAGCTGCGTCACGGCTGATGCGCCCTGCCCCGTTTCCGAAATGGCGGATTGGGGCAACAGCAACGCGCCTAACATGAATATTCCCAAACTGATCAGTGTATTTACCCTGGACATGATGACCTCGAAAATTGAAATGAAAACCTTTCATACTTACTGCCTCTTATTATACCGTCAACCTGTAGGACGGCTGTAGCGTCATGAAGGCTTTCGTTCAGGGATTCCTTGCTCATTGGCTCATTGGCTCATTGGCTCATGCTCATTGCCCATGCACTCATTTAATCGAGGCGCAAAGCGTATGAAGGAGCGTTCATGCAGGATCCCTTAAACGAAAAGGTCGAAAAGGTCGAAGAGATATTTACCAGCAAAGAAACGTGTTCCAGGCAGCCGGGGAAATCATCTGCGCGCCTGCATGACTCGCGCCTTGTGCGCTCCCTCTACCTCGTGGCCGGATTCGTCGCCCTGATACTCGGCGTGGTGGGGATTGTGCTGCCGGTACTCCCGACAACCCCTTTCGTGCTGCTGGCGGCCGCCTGTTTTGCCCGCAGTTCCAGGCACTTCCACGACAAGCTCCTGACCAATCGCATTACCGGTCCCATTATTCGCGAATGGATGGAGCATCGCAGCATTCCGCGCAAAGTCAAGCGTTGGGTATATCTGTTGCTGGTGCTGTCGCTGGGAAGTTCGGTCCTGGTGATGCCTTCTGTCTGGCACCAGGGGATGCTCGTTCTGCTGGGTGTCATCCTGATAGCCTTCGTCTGGCGAATTCCGGTCAGAGAGCCGGATGCCGACACATGACGAGCATGGCGGCGCTGCCGCCAGATAGCAATATGGCAATTACATGCTGCAACCTTCTATCCCACGCTCGGGGAACACCCGGTTCCAGGCATATGAGGCTCCCCCAAGCCCCCAGGCGGCACACGTCCTCTCCGAGAGGACGCATCGCTGCAAAACGTTTACGCTTCCTGACTATTGAGTCAGCAAACAGTGCGAACCTCATACCAGTTGGAGCCAGATCCCGGATCAAGTCCGGAATGACGGAGATTCATAATATTTTCCGGCCGGGTCAATAATCCTGACTCAATATTGCTGGGAAGCCTCTTGCGGTTCGGCAACGTAGATTTCAACCCGCCGATTCCTTGCCCTGTTCTGAGGTGTGTCATTGGCGACAATAGGCTCTCGCGAGCCGCGGCCATCGATCCTTATGCGGTTTGGAGAAACCCCCCGATTCACCAGATAATCCCGCGTGCTGGCCGCCCGGTTCACGGAGAGGGGATTATTGATCGCATCGCTGCCAGAGCTGTCCGTATGGCCGATAATAGTCACCGCTGTAGCAGGATTATTGTTCAGGCCGGTGGCAAAACTATCCAGCACCGGCCTGAAGTTCGGCCTGATGTCTGCACGGCCGGCATCAAATGAAATATCGCTGGGAATATCCAGTTTCAGTCTGTTATCCGGAGTTTTTACAACTTGTACTCCTGTTCCCGCTGTGGCCTGCTCCATTTCCTGTTTCTGCTCTTCCATTCTCCGGGACCATACGTTTCCGGCGATGGCACCGAGGCCAGCCCCGGCCGCTGCACCGATTGCCGCGCCTTTCCCCTTACCCGCAATTGCTCCGATCAATGCGCCTGTACCAGCACCGATGCCTGCGCCAAGGGCAGTGTCTCTCGTTCTGGTGCTCTGGATTTCGGGCGAGCTGGCGCAGCCGCCCAATGCCAGGACCATTGCTATTGAAATAACCGGCAACTGATTACGCATGACTTCTCCTGTTTTGTGGGGAATTATTGTTTGAGAACTCCTGATATCGCTCTTCAGAGGTTCCTTAGACTTTAGCAGAGTTGCAAGCAGACTCAACGGCAGATGCAATTCAATCTTGAGCCTTACCCGCTTGCCGGCGATCTGGCCTGACTGAGCAAAGGGTCACCCTATGTCGACATGGTTTGTTTCTTGGGGAGGGGAAAACAATTTTCTTCGATCGGGATTCCAGCCCGTAAAATTTTGCCTTACCCTCTCGGATGATGCATTTCGTGGATTCTTTTCAATCTTTCGCGTGCGACATGAGTGTATATCTGTGTGGTTGAAATATCCGCATGGCCGAGCAGCAGTTGCACCACACGTAGATCGGCCCCATGATTGAGCAGATGAGTCGCAAAGGCATGACGCAATCCATGCGGCGACAACGGCTTCGCGATACCGGCCTGTCGCGCATAGCGTTTGATCAGATACCAGAAAGCCTGACGAGTCATGCCTGCGCCGCGGTAAGTGACGAACAGCGCATTACTCGATTTTCCATCCAGCAGGCCAGGGCGGATTTCCTTAAGGTAGCGGATCACCCATTCCAGCGCCTCTTCCCCCAGCGGCGTCAGGCGCTCTTTTCCCCCCTTCCCCATGATACGCACCACCCCCATGTCCAGGCTGATCTGTGCGCTTTCCAGGCTTACAAGCTCTGAAACCCGGAGGCCGCTCGCATAGAGCACCTCGAGCATGGCGCGATCCCGCAATCCCAACGGAAGGTTCACATCGGGTGCGCCAAGCAGGGCTTCCACGTCAGCCTCGGTCAAACTCACCGGCAGGCTGCGAGGAACCTTGGGTGTATCGATGTTGAGAGTGGGATCTGCATCGATCTTTCCCTGGCGCAACAGAAAGCGGTAAAACCGCTTTAGACTCGAGAACTCGCGGCTGGCGGTGCTGGCCTTGATTCCAGCGGAAAACCTCCCTGCCATGAATCCCAGCAGATCGGAATGCGTGACTATCAGGAAACTGCTATCGTCCGGTTTCTGTCGGACGAACCAATCACCGAACTGCTTCAGATCGCTGCGATAGCTCTCCATTGTATTGCGCGAGAGCCCATCTTCCAACCACAGCGCATCGCAGAATTCATCGAGCAGTTCCGCGTTCTGCTCAGATACCCTCATGCTGCAATAGCCAGCGCTTAATGGTGAGCGGCAATCCATCGCTGGCGTTCATGAATCCTCCAAGGCCCCCGCTTTTGGCGATAACACGATGACAGGGAATAACGATGGGCAACCGATTGGCTCCGCAGGCCTGGCCCACTGCGCGCGGGGCGGAATGCAATTCCATCGCGATAGCGGCATAACTGCGCGTCGCGCCAGCCGGAATATCCTGGATAGCTTGCCAGACACGGCGCTGATGAATCGTTCCGCCAACGTGTAATGACAAATCGAACACGAAACCAGGATCGGCAAGATATGCCTGTAATTGATTCCATACTTCCTTGGCGATAGGGTTTTGCGGAGCGAGAGTGGGCGTATCCGGCGGCAGGTATTCTATATCTGTCAGCCAGTCTTCGTCCGTGCGAAGGCCGAGCACGGCAAACGGTGTGGCGAGCTTGGCCTGATAATCTTCTGGCGGCTTCACCCGCCGTATCGACTTCTGTTTGATCATCCATTCCTCCCCCATCACTTCGGCACTGCCGCTCACCCTTGCAACCGCAGGGTGAACAGGAATTCCATTACAAGATTTTTGAAACGGTCCCGTATCTGCTTTGACTTTATGCGAATAGTCCGGCGATAATCGAAGCATTATCCGGTTTGAACAATCTGCCCGCAAGCCTTGAATCGAGGAGCAAGCTGTGAAATTTAATATAAAGAACGGAACACCCGAGAAACAACGCAGTGCCTGTGTGGTTGCAGGCATTTTCGAACAACAAAAATTAACCCCTGCTGCCGAAGCCCTGGACAAGTCCGCAAACGGCTACATTGCCAGTATCCTGGCCCGAGGAGATATGAAGGGCAGAGCAGGCTCGACGCTGATGCTCCATAACGTGCCCAACAGCGCCTGCGAGCGCGTATTGCTGATAGGTCTTGGCAAAGAGCAGGAACTCGGCGACAAAGGATACCGCGATGCAATACGCGCAGCGTTCAAGGCGCTATCTGACACCGGCGCTGCCGATGCCACCCTGTTTCTGCTGGAAGCGCCCGTAAAAAACCGCGATCTCTCCTGGAAAGTCCTGCAAATCGCAGTCAGCGGACTGGAGAGCATGTACCGCTTCGACCGGCTGAAAAGCAAGGTCGAGGAAGCCAAACCGAAGCTGCACAAAATTACCCTGGGTGTTATCAAGCCGCTCACCGGGGAGGAACAGACCTCCAGTGAGGAGGCTCTGCAGCAAGGGCTGGCCGTGGCCGATGGCATGACCCTGGCCAAGGATCTGGGCAATCTTGCGCCTAATATCTGCACCCCTACCTATCTTGCGGAGCAGGCCATGGATATGGCCAAGACCTACAAGCTCAAGGTGACGGTGCTGGAGCAAAAGGATATGGAGAATCTTGGCATGGGCGCATTGCTGGCCGTGGCTCGCGGCAGCCGCCAGCCTCCCAAGCTGATTGCCCTGGAATATTGGGGTGGGGCGAAGAAGGAAAAACCTGTTGTGCTGGTTGGAAAGGGCGTCACCTTCGATACGGGCGGCATTTCCCTCAAGCCAGCGGCGGAAATGGATGAAATGAAGTACGACATGTGCGGCGCTGCAAGCGTGTTTGGCACCATTGACGCAGTAGCAAAAATGGGTCTTCCAATCAATGTGGTTGGCATTATTCCGGCTACCGAAAACATGCCCGGCGGCAATGCCACCAAGCCTGGCGACGTCGTCACGAGCATGTCGGGGCAAACCATAGAAATTCTCAATACGGATGCCGAAGGCAGGCTGATCCTGTGCGACGCGCTAGCCTACGCGGAGCGCTACGAGCCGGAATCGGTCATCAATATTGCTACCCTGACCGGGGCTTGCGTCATAGCGCTCGGTCACGTTGCCTCGGGTCTGCTTGGCAATGATGACGAACTGGCGCGGGAACTGCTGGACGCCTCGGAGCGCGCGGTGGATCGCGCCTGGCGCCTGCCGCTGTTCGATGAATACCAGGAACAGCTGAAAAGTAATTTCGCCGATATGGCCAACATCGGGGGCCGCGCTGCGGGAACCATTACCGCCGCCTGTTTCCTGTCTCGTTTCACTAAAAAATATCGCTGGGCGCACCTTGACATCGCCGGCACGGCGTGGAAATCCGGCAAGGAAAAAGGCGCGACTGGACGCCCGGTACCGCTGCTCACCCAGTTTCTGATCAGCCGTGCTACCAAACAATCCGGCAACCCTAACGAAACGGGCAGCCGCAAGGGCCGGCGTAAATCGAAGGAATGACGGAAATAGACTTCTATTCGGGCGGGGGAGACCGGCTCCATACCGCTTGCCGTCTGGTTGGAACAGCAGCGCGGAAAGGATTCAAGGTCATGATTTACGCGCCTGACATGGCTACAGTCGAGAAGATCGATAAATTGCTGTGGACTTTCTCTGCGACTGATTTTATTCCACACTGTCAGGCAGGCGACAAGCTGGCTGAACTCACGCCGGTAACACTCAGCGATAGCGGAAGGAATCCGCCGCACGATGATGTATTGCTCAACCTGGGTCCTGAAAATCCCCCTTTCTTCAGCCGCTTCCGGCGACTGATTGAAATTGCCGGCAACACGGATGAAGATACCCGGGCGGCAAGGAAACGCTACCGGTTCTATCAGGATCGTGGCTACGAAATACGGCATCACCGCCTGAGCTCCGTATAGCCTGGCGACTCATCAAATCACGCCGCAGATATCAATTCCCGGAATTCCGCCGCCTCCCTTTATCAGCCGGTATTTCAATGACAAACAGTAAAAAAGCCTCGCAGGGTGAATATGACGAAATTCTGCACGAACTGGAAATACTGCTGAGCAGGCACCCAGGCGTATCATCTACGCCGCTGGCTGACAGCGATAGCCACTTGGCCGCTGGCTCATCCCGTTTGTCCGGGACCGCGACGAAGCAGGCACGAGCAACCGATATCCCCACCCTCACAGAGGTCGCCGCCAAGCAGTCCCCCTCCAGCGCCAGCATACCCACCCTCACGGAAATCATGCATTCCGCGCCCTCGACACTTTCCCCCGCCGATATAACCGTACTGCTGGAAAAAATTCTGGAGGGAGCGATGAATGAAACCAGCACCACCTTGAATCCGAATGCACGCAAGGCACTGGTACAGGCACTGAAATCGCGCCTGTTCGGTCTTTGAAAACAATAGTGGAGCAGGCCTCCATTCCGGCCCGTCGGAAATGGACAGGGATCAGCGGCGACACATCGGTACTAGGCCGTGCTTCCCGACTTCTGCCACCATACCAGAAACCCGACCAGGCCCAGGCCCGCGAATATCAGCATATAGGCCTGGGGTTTGGGAATATTGGCAATAACGATGACCTGTCCCGCGTTATTGATGCTGATGGCGCCCGTTATAACATATCCGGGCGGCAACCAGGTCAGTGAATTGAGGTCTGTCATGCCCACGCCATTGGGACCGGTGATAAAGGCATGCTCATCACCGGCAGCCATGGTGGACCACCCCACCACCTGTCCGGCATCGTTGATGTCAGTAGCGATACTGTAACCTCCGCCCAGCGTCCCGAGATCAGTCATCCCCACGCCATTGGGGCCAGTGATGAAAGCGTGCCCTTCACCTGCGGCCGTGCGGGAGCGTCCCACCACCTGTCCGGCATCGTTGATGCCATAGGCGGAACTGTAATCTCCGCCCAGCGTCCCGAGATCAATCATGCCCACGCCATTGGGACCGGTGATGAAAGCGTGCTTCACGCCTCTTCCAACCACCTGTCCGGCATCATTGATATCATGAGCAACAGTTGTGAGTCCATCCGGCAGGCTTCCCAGATGGGTCATGCCCACGCCATTGGGACCGGTGATGAAAGCGTGCCGATATTCCTTGACGGTGTACCCCGCCACCTGGCCAGCGTTATTGATGCTAGTGGCGTAACTGGCATGTTCTCCCAGTGTCCCCAAGTCTGTCATGCCCACGCCGTTAGGCCCGGTAATAAAAGCATGCAAATTACCTGTGGCTGTCTGTGAGTACCCTACCACCTGCCCGGCATCATTAATACCAAAGGTTGCGCTCGAACTACCACCCAGCGTCTTGAGATCGGTTCTGCCAACGCCGTTAGGACCGGTGATGAAAGCGTGCCGATATTCCTTGACGGTGTACCACGCCACCTGGCCAGCGTTATTGATGCCAGTAGCGTTACCAGTCATTCCACTCGGCACAAGAGTGATCAGTCGGTTGCTGTTGAGATCCAGAATGTATAAACGTTGTAGCTGTGCAAAGGCGGGGGAAGCAAAGCACAATCCGATACTTAAGACCAACAGCGAGATCAAGCCCTGCATTCTGGAATTACTGGTCATTTTCATTATTCTCTCTCCAGTAAATGGTTTTCAGAGATGCGGGCTCTCCCATTTGCTAATACCATACCGGCAGCGCCCCTCTTTGCGCCACATGACTCTCCACCTTCCATTACAACAATCCAGCTTAAAATCTGTCAGGCAAAAAGTATATGAGCCGATCGGTCTATCCAGCCATGGCAAAGCGCTGTATTTTGAGCAGTAACGAAAACTCAAGCTGAGGCACAGGTTTGGCGAGTTATCCACAGGCTTGCCCCCCAATCGGGGAAAATCTTGATCGGAATCTTCCCGACCTCAATTATTTTTAAGTGAGATTAAGGCAGATTGCAAGACCCGCAAAGTGCGCAGCCTGAAGTCGTCAAGAGCGGCATCAAGCAGGGCGCAGCAGGCTGGTCGATCCTGTCTCTGGTTCCTGCAAAGGGGGTGCCGTATCCTTTATATGCAACAGGCAGCACCTTCTCCCAGCATACGCTGATACGTCCCGTTGTGGGGCATAGCCTTTCCCTCACGTCCTTGACGGGCTAACTCAGGACGTGAGCCCTCCTCGCTTAAACTGAGGGGCGTTGTGGAGAAGATTGGCGTGGGAAGCGCTGGCCCGTGCGGGCGCAAAGGCGATTTAAAGGGAATTCAAGTGCGCCACTGCCGCAAGGCTTTACGGATCACAGGCATGACAGGAAAGCAAAGCGGCTGGCATGGCCTGTGACGGGCGGCAAACGGGGAGAGGAAAGATTTTCGCATTGCGCGAAAACAATAATGGAGCAGGCGCCCATTCCTGCTCCTCGCGCTGACCTGGAAATGGGCGGGGATCAGCGGCAGTGCATCGGTACTAGATCCTGTTTCCCGATTTCTGCCGCCATGCGACGAACCCGATCAAGCCTAGGCCCGCGAGCATCAGGGTATAGGTCTCGGGTTCAGGAATAGTGGCAACAATGAGGACCTGTCTCGCGTTATTGATGCCGATAGCGTTCCGTATGACATATTCGGGCAGCAACGAAGCCAGCGCCAGCGAATTGAGGTCTGTCATGCCGCCCCCATTGGGACCGGTGATGAAAGCGTGGGATGGACTTACACCCGTATCGCTCCATCCTGCCACCTGCCCGGCGTCATTGATGCCATAAACTATGGTGCCACCGGCGTCATTAACTTGGGCATATGGCCGCACCCTGAATTCGGAGAGCACTTTACCGCTGGAGTCCAGGAGAAATATTTCTGCAGAGGCGGGGGAAACAAAACACAATCCAAGACTCAGAGCTATCAATGAGATCAAGCTCTGCATTCTGAAATTACGAGTCATTTTCATCATTCTCCCTCCAGTAAGAAACGGTTTTCAGAGATGGGGCTCCCCGATTTGTTGAAGCATGCCGTCAGCGCCCCTCTTTGCGCCACATAACTCTCCATCTTCCCTTCCATTACAACAAACCCGCTTAAAATCTGTCAGGCAAAAAGTATATGAGCCGCTCGGTCTATCCGCCGCGGCAAAGTGCTGCAATCTTGAGCAGTAACGAAAACTCAAGCCGAGACACGGATTTGGCGAGTTATCAACGGACCTGTGCACGCCATGTGGGGAAAAATCTTGATCGGAATTTACGTTCCAGCGACGTTCAAAGCACGTCATTATTGATTTGAGCTGGATTCCGGTTTGGCTGGTTTCCGGTTTGACTGGATTCCGGATCAAGCTCGGAATGACGAGATTCATAGTATTTTCTAGCCGAATCAATAAGGATAGCGGGACAGATTCCCACACACTTTCACGGAATGCTCCTGACCGGACAAGATGGGGGCACAGTTAAGAGGGAGGGCTGCGCTACCGGTCCTTGCGCCTTCCGTTATAATTGCGGGTTTTCCGCCAGATGATCGACAGTATGGAACTCGAAAAAAGCTTTGATCCCCGGACTATCGAACGCCGCTGGTATTCGCGCTGGGAGGCCGAAGGCTATTTCAGGGCGAGACCAGCGGGGACTGCGGGCAATCAAGCGCCTGCATACTGCATCATGCTGCCGCCACCCAACGTAACCGGCACCCTGCACATGGGGCATGCCTTTCAACATACCTTGATGGATGCGCTGACGCGTTATCACCGTATGCGTGGAGATAACACATTATGGCAGCCGGGCACCGACCATGCCGGAATTGCCACCCAGATCGTGGTGGAACGCCAACTGGATCAGCAGAACATTGACCGGCGCGATCTGGGACGTGAGGCGTTTCTCGCCCGCGTGTGGGAATGGAAAGAGGAGTCGGGCTCCACCATCAGCCGCCAGATGCGCCGTATGGGCGCCTCCTGCGACTGGTCGCGAGAACGCTTCACCATGGATGAAGGACTCTCCCGCGCCGTGACTGAAGTTTTCGTGCGGCTTTATCGCGAAGGCCTCATCTACCGCGGGGAACGTCTGGTGAACTGGGACCCTGTGCTGCAAACCGCCGTTTCCGACCTCGAAGTGGTATCGGCAGAAGAAGAAGGATCGCTCTGGCATATTCTTTATCCCTTCGAAAAGGATGCAGGAGGGAATCAGGATGGCGCAAAACCGGAAGGACTGATTGTTGCCACTACCCGCCCAGAAACCATGCTGGGCGATATGGCAGTAGCCGTGCATCCCGACGATGAGCGCTACCGGCACCTGATCGGCCGCCACGTGCGCCTGCCATTATGCGAGCGCAGCATACCCATCATCGCAGACGCCTATGTCGACCCGGCATTCGGCACGGGGTGCGTCAAGATCACCCCCGCGCATGATTTCAACGACTACCAGATAGGACAGCGGCACAAACTCGTTCCGCTCGGCATTCTTACCCTGGATGGAAAGATCAATGACCTGGCGCCCGCCGAGTATCAGGGATTGGATCGTTTTGTGGCCCGCAGGAAAATTGTCGCCGACCTGGAAGGGCAGAATTTGCTGGTTGAAACAAAACCGCACAAGCTGATGGTGCCGCGCGGTGACCGCACCCAGGCTGTCGTTGAACCGATGCTGACCGATCAATGGTATGTCAGCATGAATGGCCTGGCGAGGCGGGGCCTGGAGGCGGTGGCGGACGGGGAAGTGAAGTTCATTCCGGAAAACTGGACACATGTATATGAGCAGTGGCTCGAAAATATCCAGGACTGGTGTATTTCCCGCCAATTATGGTGGGGCCATCGGATTCCCGCATGGTATGACGAGGACAATAACATCTTTGTCGCGCACAGCCTGGAGGAAGCGCAACGGCTGGCGGAGGGGCGCAAGCTGGTGCAGGACGAGGATGTGCTGGATACCTGGTTTTCATCCGCACTGTGGCCCTTCTCCACATTGGGCTGGCCGGAAAAAACACCGGAGCTTGAAACATTCCTGCCGACCTCGGTTCTGGTTACCGGCTTCGACATCATTTTTTTCTGGGTAGCGCGCATGGTGATGATGTCCCTGCATTTCACCGGCAAAGTGCCTTTCCGAGAGGTATATATCACCGGCCTCATCCGCGATGCGGAAGGGCATAAGATGAGCAAATCCAGAGGCAACGTGCTGGACCCGCTGGATCTTATCGACGGCATTACACTGCCGGACCTGATCGCCAAGCGTACCAGCGGCCTGATGAACCCGCGGCAGGCCGAATCCATCGAAAAAACCACGCGCAAACAGTTTCCGGAGGGAATCCCGGCGTTCGGCGCAGACGCATTGCGCTTTACTTTTGCCAGCCTCGCCTCTCACGGCCGCGACATCAAGTTCGATATGCAGCGCTGCGAAGGCTACCGGAATTTCTGCAACAAACTCTGGAATGCGGCGCGCTACGTGCTGATGAATTGCGAGGGCAAAGATACCGGCCTGGTGGAATCGGCGCCTCTGGAATATTCGGATGCCGACCGCTGGATCATCAGCCGACTGCAACAGGCGGAAACCGCGGTGGCGCAGGCTTATCAGGATTACCGCTTTGACATGGCAGCCCGCGAAATCTATGAATTCGTCTGGGATGAGTATTGCGACTGGTATCTGGAGTTCGCCAAGGTACAGCTGAATTCCGGCAATGAAGCGGTACAGCGCACTACCCGTCGCATCCTGGCTCGCGTCCTGGAAACGGCTTTAAGACTTGCCCACCCTCTCATCCCGTTTATTACCGAGGAATTGTGGCAGAACATTGCCCCGCTCGCTGGCAAGCAAGGGGCGAGCATCATGTTGCAGCCTTATCCCGAAGCCGATCCCTCCAAGTTCGATGAAGTCGCGACCGCGAATATTGCTGCGCTCAAGGAAATAATCAACGCCTGCCGCACGCTGCGCGGCGAAATGAACCTCTCCCCGGCATTGAGGGTACCGCTTCTGGCCGTAGGCGACGGGAAAACCCTCGCCAGCTTTTCGCCCTATCTGAAGGCGCTGGCCAAATTGTCGGATGTCGAAATCGAACAGGATCTACCCCTCGCCGAAGCACCGGTGGCGATCGTGGGTGAATTCAGGCTGATGCTGAAAATCGAGATTGATATTGCTGCAGAGCGTGAGCGACTGACCAAGGAGCTCGACCGTGTCCAGGCGGAAATGGAGAAGGCGCAAGTCAAGCTCGCCAACAGTAATTTTGTGGGGCGCGCGCCGGCAAAGGTGGTGGAACAGGAAAAAGAACGCCTTGCCAGTTTCGGCGCGACATTGGGGAAACTGAAAGAGCAACTTCAGAAACTTGGTTGCTGAATCGGTTCAAAAAGTTCAAGAGGCGGATGGCCTGCGCTATAATCTCTTGTTTGGCAACAAAATGAATCTCGCCCCCGCCTCGCCCGCGGGCTTTATAAAAAGGAGGAATAATCATAATCGTCTTATTGGGTGGTCCCGGCGCGGGAAAGGGAACTCAGGCCAGCTTCATCAGGGAACATTTCGGCATTCCGCAGATATCGACGGGGGACATGCTGCGCGCAGCCGTCAAGGAAGGCACCGAACTGGGTCTCATGGCCAAAAAGATCATGGACGAGGGCGGCCTTGTTCCGGATGACGTCATCATCGGTCTGGTGAAAGCGCGCATTGCCCAGCCGGATTGCAGCAAGGGTTTTCTGTTTGATGGTTTTCCCCGCACGATCCCGCAGGCGGATGCAATGAAGGCTGCCAAAGTGCCTGTCCAGTTCGTCATTGAAATTGATGTATCCGACGAAGAGATTGTCAGGCGCCTCTCCGGCCGGCGGGTACATCCTGCTTCGGGGCGCATTTACCATCTGATATTCAGTCCGCCCCGGGTCGATGAGAAGGATGATGTAACCGGCGAGCCGCTGATACAGCGTGATGATGATAAAGAGGAAACGATCCGGAAACGGCTCGAAATCTATCACGCCCAGACCGAACCATTGGTAGAATACTACGCCAACTGGTCAGCTAGTGGTGAAAAAGATGCTCCCAGGTATGTGAAAATCACGGGGGCCGGTTCAGTGGAAACAATCCGCGACGCCATTTTCGCGTCGCTGAGATAACTTCAGTCAAACTCCTGGTGGAACTCAAGCCTGGTATCACCGCCGTTTTAATTCGCTAAGAGAGCAATACAGCGGCAGTAGTCCTCGTTGCCGTCTGCATGCATGGCGCCAGCACTGTTGCGCCCCGGGAGAAAGCGTGCGTACGCTGACGGTAGATGTTGGAAGATTTAAATAATCGGGGGAGAAATATGGCAGCAAAAAATGCTTTTTATGCTCAATCCGGCGGTGTTACGGCCGTCATCAACGCTTCCGCAGCCGGTGTAATTGAAACCGCCCGCCGGCAAAGCGGAAAGATAGGCAGGATTTATGCAGGTCGCAACGGGATCATCGGCGCGCTTACCGAGGATCTGATCGATACCGGACAGGAATCCGATGCCGCAATCGGCGCATTGCGGTACACACCCTCCGGAGCGTTCGGGTCCTGCCGCTACAAACTGAAAAGCCTTGAACAGAACCGGCGGGAATACGAACGCCTGATCGAAGTATTCAAGGCTCATGACATCGGCTATTTCTTCTACAATGGCGGTGGCGATTCAGCCGATACATGTCTCAAGGTATCCCAACTGTCCGGCACGCTTGGCTATCCCATTCAAGCCATTCATGTGCCAAAAACGGTGGATAACGACCTTCCCATCACGGACTGCTGCCCTGGCTTCGGCTCGGTGGCGAAGTACATCGCCGTATCTACGCTTGAAGCCAGCTTCGACGTAGCAAGCATGTCAGCAACGTCAACGAAGGTGTTCGTGCTGGAAGTAATGGGACGGCATGCCGGCTGGATAGCAGCCGCGGGTGGGCTGGCGTCCAGTCCGGAGCGTGAAATTCCCGTCATCATTCTCTTCCCCGAAATCAGGTTCGACAAACAGAAATTCCTCGCCAAGGTGGACAGTTGTGTCAAGAAATTCGGCTACTGCTCGGTGGTGGTATCGGAGGGCGTAAAAGGAGATGACGGTAAATTCCTCTCCGACCAAGGTGTGCGCGATGCGTTCGGGCATGCGCAATTGGGAGGAGTAGCGCCGGTGGTGGCGAACATGGTGAAGGAGGGACTCGGACTCAAATATCACTGGGGGGTGGCGGACTATCTGCAACGCGCGGCGCGTCACATCGCGTCCAAGACCGACGTCGAGCAGGCATACGCCATGGGCCAGGCCGCCGTGGAATTCGCGGTCCAGGGGCACAACTCGGTGATGCCTACCATAGAACGGATTTCCGCCAGGCCCTACCAGTGGAAAGTAGGCATGGCACAGTTGTCGCAAGTCGCCAATGTCGAAAAAATGATGCCTGAGAACTTTATCACCGAGGATGGTTTTGGTATTACCGACCTGTGCCGGGAGTATCTGGCACCGCTCATCGAGGGTGAAGACTATCCACCCTACAAGGACGGCCTGCCGGACTATGTGCGGTTGCAGAATGTGGCGGTCCCGAAAAAATTGAGCGGCTTCACGCTTTGAGGCGCTTTAACCTGGCATAACCGGAAGCGCATGCATATTGTTCACAGGAGCGCTTATCGGCAGCGAAGCAACCGCTGAGCAACGCTCTTTTGAACGAATGCTGCATCTTGCCTGCGTTTCCCCGTAGCCGATTTTAACTGGAGATTTAAATGAGTACTGGTTTAATCATCGCAATTGGTTGCGCGATGGCGGCGCTCCTCTATGGAGTGGTTTCGATAAGGTGGATTGTAGCGTTGCCAGCGGGCAACGAACGCATGCGGGATATTGCCACGGCGATTCAGCAGGGCGCCTCGGCTTATCTGAACCGCCAATACACCACCATCAGCATCGTGGGGGTCATTCTACTGATGGCAATCTTTCTTGCTCTGGGCTGGCAGACCGCCGTTGGGTTTGCGCTGGGCGCATTTTTGTCGGGACTGACCGGGTATATCGGCATGAACGTATCGGTGCGTGCAAATGTACGCACGGCGGAAGCAGCACGGCACGGTCTCAACGCCGCGCTGGATGTTGCCTTCAAGGGGGGAGCCATTACCGGTATGCTGGTGGTTGGCCTGGGTTTGCTGGGCGTGGCCGGCTACTTTGCCCTTCTGGTCGGCATGGGCGCAAGTGAATCGCAAGCCACTCATGCGCTCGTGGGTGTGGCCTTCGGCAGTTCGCTGATTTCCATTTTCGCGCGTCTTGGCGGCGGAATTTTCACCAAGGGCGCCGACGTTGGCGCCGACCTGGTCGGCAAGGTGGAAGCCGGTATCCCTGAGGATGATCCACGCAACCCCGCGGTGATTGCCGACAACGTGGGCGACAACGTGGGCGACTGTGCCGGGATGGCTGCGGACCTGTTTGAAACCTACGCCGTTACTATTATCGCAACCATGCTGCTGGGTGGACTGCTCATCACCGACGCAGGCCCGAACGCGGCACTCTATCCACTGGTACTGGGCGGCATTTCGATTATTGCTTCCATCATTGGCTGTTACTTTGTCAAGGCACGTGAGGGTGGCAAGATCATGAATGCGCTTTATCGTGGTCTGGCGGTGGCCGGTGGGCTGGCAGCAATTGCATATTATCCCATTACGACTATCATGCTCGGTGAGGGCGTAATGATCGAGGGGAAGCTGGTCTCGTCGACCAATCTTTACCTCTCTGGACTGGTTGGCCTGGCGCTCACCGCTGCGATGGTCTGGATTACCGAATACTACACCTCCACTGAATTCAAACCGGTACGTCATATCGCAGAAGCCTCCAGCACCGGTCACGGCACCAATGTCATTGCCGGTCTGGGTGTTTCGATGAAGGCAACGGCGTGGCCGGTTATTGTCGTATGTCTTTCCATCTGGATCACATACGAACTGGCGGGTCTGTATGGCATCGCCATCGCCGCCACCTCGATGCTTTCCATGGCCGGAATCATCGTTGCGCTGGATGCTTACGGTCCCATCACGGATAATGCGGGTGGAATCGCCGAAATGGCCGGCTTGCCGTCGGAGGTACGTGATATCACCGATCCTCTGGATGCCGTTGGCAATACCACCAAGGCGGTGACCAAGGGCTACGCGATCGGCTCTGCCGGTCTGGCTGCACTGGTTCTGTTCGCGGACTACACCCATGCGCTCGCGAGCGGCGGCAAATCCGTGACCTTTGATTTGTCCGATCATATGGTCATCATCGGCCTGTTCCTCGGCGGCATGGTTCCCTACCTGTTCGGTGCCATGGCCATGGAAGCCGTGGGCCGTGCCGCCGGCTCGGTAGTGGTGGAAGTCCGCCGCCAGTTCAAGGAAATCCCTGGAATCATGGAAGGAACGGCCAAGCCGGACTACTCGCGTGCGGTGGATATGGTGACAAGGGCGGCGATCAAGGAAATGATCCTTCCCTCCCTGCTTCCGGTTGCCGTTCCCCTGATCGTCGGCCTCATGCTGGGTCCGGTTGCTCTTGGCGGGGTACTGATCGGCGCGATCATTACCGGTATTTTCGTGGCAATTTCGATGACAGCAGGAGGCGGCGCCTGGGATAACGCCAAGAAATACATTGAAGATGGCCATTTCGGTGGAAAAGGCTCGGAAGCGCATAAGGCAGCCGTTACAGGTGATACAGTGGGTGACCCTTACAAGGACACTGCTGGTCCGGCCGTGAACCCGCTCATCAAGATCATGAATATCGTGGCGCTACTGATTGTACCGTTGTTGTAATTTCTTGCGTTCCCCAAAACACGCCGGAAAGTCCGGCGTGTTTTGTTTTGGGACCTCGCATCTCACATATACCCGGATGGCTTGCTTTATGAATAAAAAAAACGTGCTCACGCTCGACGATGCCAAGGTTATTGCCACCGCCGCGGAAGCAGAAGCCACGCGCAACAACTGGCCGGTAGCGATTGCGATCGTCGATGACGGCGCTCATCTTGTCCACTTGCTGCGCCTTGATGAGACGCAATTTGGCAGCGTCGAAGTTGCGATACAAAAGGCGCGCGCAGCCATTGCATTCCGCCGCCCGACCAAAGTCTGGGAAGAACATGTGGCTGCCGGAAGTATGCGCTATCTTGGTCTGCCGGGCACTCTGCCCATCGAGGGAGGTTTGCCGATCGTAGTGGAAAGGCAATTCATCGGCGCCGTGGGAGTAAGCGGCGTGCGCTCTCATCAGGATGCGCAGATTGCCCAGGCAGGACTGGATGCACTCTTCAAAAATGCCTGAGAAGACTGCTTGGCGTAGGATATACAGCGAATATTCTGCACTCAAAGCTGCTGCCCCTCCTCCTGGCAAGTCCGAGGCAAGCTCGGGGCAAGTCCGCGGCAGCAGAAGAATATTTCCTCTTGCGTCCCCCGTATTCTCAGGCTTCGTATCCCCAACCTGGCAATCGACTCTATCGGTTCGCCGGCTGAGTTTATTTTTAATTTTCTTTTTCGTATCCCTCTATCAACTTAAGCCTGAGTTAAGGTAGGATGACTCCATAACGTCATCGTAACCGGTTATTAAACGTCTCTGCACATGAACTCGCCCGAGTTGCGGCAAAAAGCCTTTTTACTGATGTTGATTGCCGTCTCCGTGGCATTCATCTGGATACTGCTGCCTTTTTATGGCACGGTATTCTGGGCCGCAGTTCTTGCCATCATATTTACACCGTTTCATCGCAAATTGCTGGCCGCCATGGGACAGCGGCGCAACCTCGCCGCGTTCACCACGTTGTCGCTCGTTCTGATCATCGTGATTCTTCCGGTCACCCTGATGACAATTTCAATGCTGCAGGAAGGAATCGTCGTCTATCAGAAGATACGTTCGGGAGAGTTGAATTTTGGCATGTATTTCCAGCAGATCATGAGCGCTGCGCCCCCGTGGCTGGTCAACCTGCTCGACCGTTCAGGGCTCACCAATATCGCCGAATTGCAGGACATGCTGTCAAGCGGCGTCCTGCGCGGCAGCCAGTTCATTGCTACGCACGCTCTCAGCCTCGGCCAGAACGCTTTTGAATTTCTGGTGAGCTTCGGCATCATGCTGTATCTGCTCTTTTTTCTGCTGCGCGATGGCGATGGCTTGGCGGCCAAGATCAAGCAGGCCATGCCTCTTACAATGGAACACAAACGGCACTTGTCCAGCAAATTCACTACGGTCATTCGCGCAACCGTCAAGGGCAACGTCGCCGTTGCCGCCATTCAGGGCGTCCTGGGGGGTCTGATATTTTATTTTCTCGGCATTCAGGGTGCATTGCTCTGGGGCTTCATGATGGCCTTCCTTTCCCTGATACCGGCAGTCGGCGCCGGCCTCATCTGGATCCCGGTAGCCGTCTACTTCCTGTTTACCGGCGCTGTCTGGCAGGGCGCTGTCCTCATCGCGTTCGGCGTATTCGTAATCGGATTGGTTGACAACCTCTTACGCCCCGTCCTGGTGGGACGAGATACAAAGATGCCGGATTACGTGGTGCTCATCTCGACACTCGGGGGACTGGTCCTGTTCGGCCTCAATGGTTTTGTGATCGGACCGGTTATCGCAGCCTTGTTCATGTCCGCATGGGACCTCTTTGCTGCATCGATGGATACTCCCAGGATCGAAAAAAAAGACTGATGCGCAAGCCAGATTCTTGCATGAACGCGATCAGAGGTCATCTCGATGGTAGCTTATTCCCCGGGAAAATTTCATCTGGAGCCGAACCGCCCCGGCGAAAATGCGTCCCCCTAGCAGCCATCTTGCTATAACCGACATTTTGGAATCGAGAGGTAGTGCGTGGCGAACAGGAGGGTTGGACGCCTTCACGGCATCCAGTACTGCCTTCGCAATGATTTCCGGGCCTGGGGCTTCGGGTTCACCCGCCACCAGATTGTGTACACCGGCAAGAAGTTTTTCATAGGCCACAGGGTGCGGGATTTTCTCCATCGCCCTCAACTCTTTTGGCACAAACTCGGTCTTTATCACTCCCGGTGCAATCAGGACGACCTTGACGCCAAACTCCATCACCTCCCCTCGCACTGCATCGGTGAGTGCTTCAATCGCATACTTCGAAGCCGAATACCAGCCGAAGCCGGGGACTGAAATCCTGCTCAGAACGGAGACGATATTGACGATACATCCCGATCTCCGCTCCCGCATGTGTGGAAGCACCGCCTGCATGAATCGGGCATAGCCAAAAAGATTGACCTCGATCTGCCGATGCGCGATTTCGAGCGGAACACATTCGACTGCGCCCGGCTGGGAGATCCCAGCGTTATTCACCAACACATCGATCCTCCCGCGAGTCGATATGATGTGGGCTACCGCCTGCCTGACAGCTGCATCATCGGTCACATCTAGGCAGATGGGCTCGATATGGGTGGAGCGTATTTGTTCCAGCCTGTACATGCGCCGGGCGAGAGCGAATACATAATATCCGTTCTGGGAAAGAAGTTCTGCCGTTGCCCTGCCGATACCGCTGGAAGCACCGGTTACCAACGCGATCTTGTCGGCCATATGTTTCTTCCTTTTATGGTTGCCATTCCTTGGGCTTTCTATACATAATGAGGCAGGCACACGGCTCGCCGGCCAATCCTGATTTTGTTACTGGGGCAGGTGTCCAAGGTTTCCCTGCCTGGAACCGCAATACTGGCTTATCATCCAGTGAAATTCATCCTCTGATACTTCTTATAGTACCCTATCACGCCACGAACCCGGCTCTCCCGAATATCTAATCCGTATATCCCCAGGAGGAGAAGATTATGAAAACCGCACTGCTCACAGGCGCAAACCGCGGGATTGGACTTGAATTCGCACGTCAATACGCAGCGGAAGGCTGGCGTGTTTTTGCCTGCACGCGTCATCCTGAGAAAGCAGGAGAGCTTCAAACGTTGGCAAACCAGCATCCCGAGCAGGTAAAGGTACATGCGCTTGACGTTGCCGATCACCGGCAAATCGACGAACTGGGGCAGGCGCTTTCCGGCGAATCCATCGATCTGCTTCTCAACAATGCCGGCATCTATGCAGAAGCCCATCGTTCAGGGATATTCAGAAGCGAGGATTACGACGCCTGGATGCGCACGTTTCTGGTCAATACCATGGCTACACTCAAGATGGCGCAGACATTTGCATCACAAATCGCCCGGAGCAGTCAAAAAAAGATTGTGACCATCAGCAGTAAAATGGGCAGTATCGAGGACAATGATGGTGGGGGAAGCTATATGTACCGGTCCAGCAAGGCGGCGGTGAACATGGTGGTCAAATCGCTTTCGATTGACCTGAAACAGGCGGGAGTAATTGCAGTGGTACTGCACCCGGGATGGGTAAAAACAGACATGGGTGGGTCCAATGCCTTGATTTCGCCTGCTCAAAGCGTATCCGGCATGCTACAGGTGATCGATCGCCTCACCCTGAAGGATTCCGGCAGATTCATCGCATATGACGGCAAGCCGGTGCCATGGTAGAGGATTCCTGCCGGATTGATTACTGATCCGGCCCACAATAAGCTCCTGCGCTGCGCTTACTCGACGATTACAGCCGTGCCGCTTGCGGAAACCATGAGCATGCCGTTTTCTTTTCCCAATACCTCGTAATCGATATCAATGCCCACCACTGCATTCGCTCCGAGGTCGTGCGCACGCTGCTGCAGCTCTTCGAGCGCGATGTCCCGCGCGCGCTGCAACTCTTTCTCGTAGGTTCCGGAACGTCCCCCCACCAGATCACGGATTCCCGCAAAGAGATCCTTGAATATATTGGCACCCAGAACTGCTTCGCCCGCGACCACCCCGCAATATCGCGTAATACGCTTCCCATCGATGCCTGGTGTTGTAGTAAGTTGCATATTTCTCCTGTTCAGAATCAGGGAACTGTTAAAGGGTCAAGACGTTTCCCTCGCATCGGCAGCGAATCCCGTCCTCAACGGGAGATACCGCTCATGATCCGCCTGCTTTAGGGGGCCGCTTGCGAAGTTTCTTCAAAGGCCTTCGCCCTGACGTACCATCCCGGGACCTGGCTTGTTCTGGAGATACGGCACCTTGTATGGCAACTTTACGGCGGACATTCCGATCCGTCGTGGTGGCCCGGTTTACTGGCGTGAGCGTGATTTCGAGTTCGTTGATCTCATCCCATTGAGCTTCGGTACGCTGCCTCTCCGGTATCGCAAGGAGTTGCTGCAAGCGCTGGTACGGAAGAACTTGTTCTGGCTCATCCATGATATATTAACGTGCCACTTTGCTGATAATTATTATCATTTATAATATTAGCCTTTCTGCCTTTATATCCGGAGCAAATCAAATGTCCAGTGCGCGCCTCAATCGTTATCTTACCGCAATGATATGCTGTGTCACGCTATTTACCGCAGATGCATCCAGGGCGGAGGAAGTCGTCGTCTATTCGGCCCGCATTGAACAACTCATCAAGCCCATGTTCGATGCTTTCACCAAGGATAGCGGCATCCCTGTCAAATTCGTCACCGATAAGGAAGGCCCCTTGCTCGCGCGCCTCAAGGCAGAAGGCAAAAACACTCCGGCTGACATGCTGATCACCGTCGATGCCGGCAATCTATGGGAGGCGGCACGGGAGGGGCTGCTGCGTCCGGTTGAGTCAGAAATACTCGAAACGAATGTTCCTGCTCACCTTCAGGATCCTCTGAACCGATGGTTCGGCTTATCGATACGCGCCCGTACCATCGTTTACAACACCCACAAGGTAAAACCCTCCGACCTTTCAACCTATGAAGCGCTGGCAGATCCCAAGTGGAAGAACCGCCTGTGCATACGCACTTCCAAGAAAGTATACAACCAGTCTCTGGTGGCAATGATGATTGCCGAGCATGGAGAACCGAAAACCGAACAGATCGTAAAAGGCTGGGTCGCCAATCTTGCAACCGACCCTCTTTCGGATGATTCCAAGGCCATGGAATACGTCGCCGCAGGCAAATGTGACGTCACTATTGTCAATACTTATTATTACGGGCGCCTGATGAAAAAGAACCCGAAATTACCGCTTGCGATTTTCTGGCCGAACCAGGACAACAGCGGAGTTCATGTAAATATTTCGGGTGCAGGTGTGACAAAATATGCGCATCACCCTCAAGCGGCGATCAAGCTGCTCGAATTTCTATCCTCGGAAAAAGCGCAGAATCTGTTTGCTGACGTAAACATGGAGTATCCGGTGAACTCCAAAGTCAAAACTGATCCTACCGTAGCCGCGTGGGGCAGTTTCAAACAGAATACGATAAATGTGAACAAAGCCGGAGAACTGCAGGCGGAAGCGGTAAAGCTGATGGATCGCGCCGGCTACAAGTAAGATATAACCGGGGATGGTCGGATGGAGGTAGAAGCGCCGAATGGGATGGAGACGGGAACGGGGCCGGAGACGGGGATAGAGACGACGAATAGTCAAGGCACAAAAAAGGGGTTTTTCAGTTTTCCCACCTCGAGTCGTCACGCTTCCCAGGGCTGGCGCCTGATACCCCTTCTGGTCGCAGCACTCGTGCTGATACCTGTCGGCACAGTCGTTTCTTCGCTTTTTACCCCTGCTGGCGAAGTCTGGCGGCACTTGGCCGAAACCACGCTGCCTGACCTGTTGGCCAATACATTCTGGCTTGCACTGGGCGTACTTGCCGGCGTGACGCTGTTGGGCGTGAGCCTGGCGTGGTTTACCGCCGTATGCGAATTTCCCGGACGTCAATTCTTTTCGTGGGCGCTGTTGCTGCCATTTGCCATGCCCGCGTACGTGACCGCATTCGTGGCACTGGGCCTCTTCGACTATATCGGTCCTGTCCAGACCGCACTGCGTGAGTGGTTCGGTCCTGACCTCTTCTGGTTTCCAAATGTGCGCAGCAGGACAGGTGTCATCCTCGTCATGATTCTGGCATTTTATCCCTATGTCTATCTGCTGGCGCGCAATGCCTTCCTCACCCAGGGCAAACGCTCGCTGGAAGCGGCACAATCCCTGGGACTCAGCCGTACACAGGGTTTTTTCAAAGTGGCGCTTCCCATGGCGCGTCCGTGGATCGCCGGCGGCGCCATGCTGGCTTTGATGGAAACCCTGGCGGACTTCGGCACGGTAGCGGTCTTCAATTACGATACCTTCACGACCGCCATTTATAAAGCCTGGTTTGCCATGTTTTCCCTCCCCGCGGCCTCTCAACTCGCATCACTGCTTATTGTGATTGTCTTTGCCATGATCATCCTTGAACAACAGTTCCGCTCCCAGATGCGCTACGCGGAAATCCGGCAGAGTGCGAGGGCTCACCTCATCACGCTTTCTGGCTGGCAGAAGTGGGGAGTCACAGGCTTTGCCTCGGCCACGCTATTTCTCGCGTTCCTGCTGCCGGTCGCGCAGCTCGCCGTATGGACAACACGCGTTTTTGCGCGTGATTTTGACCAGAGATATCTGGAATTCCTCTGGCATTCGCTCCTGTTGTCTGGCTTTGCTGCCCTGCTCACGTGCTCTGTCGCCCTGCTTATGGTCTATGCGGCGCGCCGTCATCCCAGCCGCGCCACACGCGCAGCAGTGCGCATTTCCACCCTTGGCTATGCCTTGCCCGGGACTGTTCTGGCAGTGGGAATTTTCATCCCGATAGCCTGGCTCGACAACCAGTTGAGCGAAATGGCCATGCAGCTATTTCACATGGAAACCGGGCTGCTCATTCAGGGTACGCTCGCTACCATGCTGATCGCCTATATGACCCGCTTTCTCGCGGTGAGCTACAGCCCTATAGACAGCGCCATGCAGCGTATCACCAGCAGCATCGATGAGGCTGCCATGGGTCTTGGCTTGAGTGGATGGTCGATGTTGCGCCGCGTCCATTTGCCGATGCTGAGAAGTGGAATATTTACCGCAGCAACCCTGGTGTTCGTGGATGTCATGAAAGAAATGCCGATCACGCTGATGACCCGGCCTTTTGGATGGGATACCCTGGCGGTAAGAATTTTCGAGATGACTTCCGAAGGCGAATGGGAGCAGGCTGCGCTGCCTGCGGTGGCACTGGTGCTGGCAGGTCTGCTACCGCTGATATTTTTCATGCGGCAAAGCGAAAAATAGTTTGCAGAAAAGGTTGAATCGCGCCATGAAAACGCTGCTTGAGCTAAGCGATATCCGCCATGCCTATGGGCAGCAAAGGGTGGTGAACGATCTGTCACTCACCCTCGGGAAAGGGGCCATCGGGTGCCTACTGGGACCGAGCGGTTGCGGCAAGACAACAGTCCTGAGGTGCATTGCCGGTTTTGAGCCCGTTTCTGCCGGGAAAATCCTCCTCAATGGCGCAGTGATCAGCAGCAATGACGTCATGATTCCACCTGAAAGGCGTCATATCGGAATGGTGTTTCAGGACTATGCGCTATTTCCCCATCTGTCCGTCACGGACAATATCGGCTTTGGCCTGCACAGCATGCAAAAAGGCGAACGTTCTGCACGCATTGCCGAGATGCTTCAAACCGTAGGTCTTGCTGATTCCGCAAAAAAATACCCTCACCAGCTCTCGGGGGGACAGCAGCAGCGGGTAGCGCTGGCACGCGCTTTGGCGCCCCGTCCGGAATTGCTATTGCTGGACGAACCCTTCTCGAATCTGGATGTCAGCCTGCGCGGCCGCCTGAGCCTGGAAGTCCGCGACATTCTCAAAAGCCAGAATGCCACCGCTATTCTGGTAACACACGATCAGGATGAAGCATTTGCCATTGCGGACGAGATTGGCGTGATGCACCACGGTGAAATCCAGCAGTGGGATACGGCCTACAATCTCTACCACAAACCCGCCAATCGATTCGTTGCCAACTTCATCGGAGAAGGCGTTTTTCTTCCCGGAAAAATGCTCGACCGGCAGCAGGTGGAAATCGAACTGGGCACGCTGACTGGGGACATACCGCATCGATGCGCACCGGACTGCCAGCTATGCCAGGAGGGAAACATGGTGGATGTGCTGATCCGCCCGGACGATATCGTGCATGACGATGCCAGTCCCGTACAAGCCAAGGTTATGCAAAAAGCATTTCGGGGCGCCGATATCCTGTATACCCTGCAACTGCCCGGCGGCAGTATCGCCCTGTCGCTCGTTCCAAGCCATCATAATCATGCGATAGGGGAAAAAATAGGAATCAGGCTTGAAGCGGAGCATGTCGTGGCATTCAGCCATGCTGTACCAACTTAAACCGGGTTGGCCGTCATGTTGACCGATTCATTGCATACCTACGCCGCTTTATTGATCCGGCCAGAAGATATCATGAATCTCGTCATTCCGAGCCGGCCTGGAATCCAGCCAAACCGGAATTCAGTCAAACCAATAATGACGTACCTTGAACGTCCTAGATGCCGGCTTCCGCCGGCATGACGTTTGTACTGTTTGCTCGCTGACTCGATAGGCCGTTGCCAGAACTTCAGATCTGGTCTTTGGAGTCTGACCCGATCCTGGCGTTATTCTCGTAGTTTCGCTCGGGCGGTGTTTCCGCCGAGGTGGAATAATCGTGCTGGGCAAGTTCCGATGCCATTTTCTGATGAAAGGCAGCCTGCTTTAAAGTTTCCTCTGCGGCTCGCTCGTATTTATGCAATAAAGCCGAAGTATACGATTGCTTATCTTGCGCCTGTCTGCCATAAAGATAGCTTTTTTCTTCGTAATGCTGGAGTAGTTTCTTTTGATCCTCTACCTTTATCAGCATTTCTTTTGCGGCATTTTGATATTGCTTCGCCAACTTATCGTGGTCGGTATAGGTTCTCGCATTCTTTACAGCCTTGTGAATATCATCATTCTGCGCTTCGAGAGGACTCATTTGCGCGCAGGAAGCCAATAGAGCAATCGCGGACAAGATCGCAACAAATGTTCCTGATTTTGTTTTCATGATAGTAATGAACCCAAATAGAATGAAAGCAGCTTCATCCTAACTCAGTCCATACTATTGAGATATTGGGGAAACCCTGGTTTTTTACTAAGGGAAACCCTTATGCAGGTTTTATATGGCAAAAGTCTGGAAAGCATCCGAGAACCTGACATAAAATACCCGGTCAATGCCTGCTATTGCGCTTCGTTCAAGTGGGTGGCATAACGTATCAAATCGGCGCCATCTTTCAAGTTCAATTTGGTACGAATGTTGAAGCGGTGCGTTTCGATAGTTTTAATACTGCGGTTAAGCAACTTGGCAATTTCCTGACTGCTATGCCCGGATCCAATCAAATGCAGTACCTCAAACTCACTGGGGGTCAGGCTGCTAATCAAAGGCTCAGCCTCCGAATTTCTGGTTGCGACCCGATTCAACAGCTTGGCATGCATTGGCTTGCTCAAATAAATGTTTCCTTTTAATACCTCGTGGATAGCGGTTACCAGCACTTCACCCGGTTCCTGCTTCATCACATAGCCACGCGCGCCGGCCCGCAAAGCGCGCTCCGCATACACGCCTTCATCGTGCATGGAAACGACGAGTACGGGTAGTGCGGGGATCAGGATGTGCATGCTTTTTATGACCTCAAAACCGGAGAGGGTCTTGAGAGACACATCCATTAAAACGATATCGGCATGATGTCCCGCTTTGAGTATGGCCAGCGCTTCGTCGCCGTCGCCGGCCTCTGCAAATACCTCCATATCCGGCTCGAGATTGATAAGCATCGCCATGCCGTGCCGCAACATGGCATGATCGTCCACCAGCATTACCTGTGCTTTCAAAGCTGGCATACTGGGAAACTCCTACATCATTCGCATTTCGAGCCGCACTTCCACTCCGCCTTCGGGATGCGACACGAATTCCAGTGCCGCGCCAAGCTGCCTGGCGCGATATTGCATGATTTTAATGCCCATTCCTGGCGTCGCCCCATGTTTTGTATTAAGGCCGGCAAAGCCGCTGCCATCATCGCGTATCGACAGACGCAGCATTTCTTCCTCGGAACCCAACGAAATTGTCACATGTTGTGCGCCGCCGTGGCGTATTGCGTTATTGGTAGCCTCCTGGGCAATCCGGTAAATATTAAGCGCAAGATCCTTATCCTTGATAACGACTTCCTTTTTGCATATAAAATCACAGGTAATCTTATAAGTGATTGCGATTCTCGATGCAAATGCCCGCAACGCGGCCATCAGGCCATTGGTCTCCAGTTCAAATGGAAGCAGCCCCTGCGCAAGCTGCTTGCATTGCATCACAGCGACCTGCGCTTGAGCCGCGATGGAAGCAGCGACCGTTGCCGCCTCCATACTCCCCGATGAGGACATTTTTTTCTGCAGCGCCTTGGCCTGATAACCAATCGCCGCAATCTGTTGCCCGAGGTTGTCATGCAAATCCTGGCCGATCGAACGCTGGTTTTCTTCCGCGATGGAAACCAGTGTCTGTTCGAGATGTTTGCGCTCAAGCCATCTCTCCAGATCACTCGCAACCGCGTCGATAAGCCGCTGCTCTTCCGGCACCAGGAATGGTTTGTCTTCGGGATAGAAGACACGCAACTGGCCGCAGGAATTATTGTTGGCGCTAATCTTCGATTTCAGCTCGTGCGTAAGACCCTGACCGTGATTCTCGGAAGTGAAGCGCCTGCCATCGAGCTCGATCATGGCGGTAGCAATTTCCGGAAACTGCATGGCGGGTATCAGGTGCTCGAAAATCTGCTGGCAGACATTATCCAGCGATAATTCCACTCCCATGCCATGGCGAATCTCGTAGAGACAAGTGATTTCTTTCAGACGCTCCCCCAACGCCTCATCGATCTGTTTGCGCTCAAACCACCTCCCCAGATCAGTCGCGATCGCATCGATGAGCCGCTGTTCTTCCGGCACCAGAAATGGTTTATCTTCCGGATAGAAGACACGCAACTGGCCGCAGGAACTGGTGTTGACGTTAATCGTCGCTTGCAGCTCGTGCGTAAGGCCCTTGTCGTGCTTCCCGGAAGTGAAGCGCCTGCCATCGAGCTCGATCATGGCGGTAGCAATTTCCGGAAATTGCATGGCGGGTATCAAGTGCTCAAAAATCTGCCGGCAAACATTATCCACCGATAATTCCGGCCCCATACCACGGCGAATTTCGTAGAGACAGGTGATTTCTTTCAGACGCTCGCGCAGCGCCTTACTTGCGTCAGCATTCTCATCCATAAGGGGATGGGCGGAACTGGCGTGCCTTTTATCCTGGCTGGGCATTGAGGCTTTCATAGTTCGATCAATTCAATCTCCCACCTCGGCCGTTCCATGACATGAATTTGAATATTTCGCCTAGTTTATATCAGTCATACACTTCGGGCGAGTTCATCACTATCCGCAAAAAGCTCCTTAACCTTCAGCAATTCGCGCGCGCTTCATCAACGGCAGGATTAGCTCCTCGTTTCGTGCGAAAATCAAAGCCTCCCTGATTCCTAGCTATTTTTGTACATCACCAACTGAGGGTGTGAGGATTAATCACATTTCCTTCGATTGCTTCTCCGTCTTTTTTCTTTCTTCAAGATATACTTCAGTACAGGTGTACCTAAGTTCAATAGGCAATACACCCGACATCGGTAAGATACGGAACTGCTCCACTTGATCAGAAAGACGGCAGTAACAGACTTCTGAGCCAGGAGTAACGACTTCCACGCATTTTTGCGACCGCCTAGCTCGTTTCCGGTCGTTACTGCACCAGAAACTATTACGTTGGGCTGGCGTTGACGAAGAAGCAATCAATAACAAATTCAAAGAATTGAAAACAAATGAACAGATACCTGTCAGAGCTTGATCAGAAACGTTTTGGCGTTATCACTGTAAAGGCCGAGGGGCTCGAATCAATTGAAGACTTAGAAGAATGCATTTTATTCAGCAATACTAACAAGGCAGATCTACTCATTGTCAGGCTTGACGCGAGCAAAATTAATATAGCTCAACGACTTGAAACTTTGGGCAGCATTTTATGTGACACGCTTATTTATTATGAATTACGCTGTCTCCGTGTAAAAAATTCAGTCCCTACCACTCACACGGATGAAGAGCTATTTCGGTTGCGAGAAGTAACGGCAAGAGACCAGGTAGCAGTTACTGATGTTGCTCGGGAGGCGTTTTCAGAGTATATCGGACACTATCATTCCGATCCTATGTTTAATAGGCACGACTGCGATGAAGTATACGTTTCGTGGTGTGAGACGATGATAAAAAATGCCGGGGAAACCAATAAAGTTATCGTTGCTGAGGATATGAACGGAATCTGTGGATTCCTCACGATGAAGATACACAACGATAAACACCTTGAACTGGTATTGAGCGGGGTTGCGAAGCGTGTGGAGGGGCGCGGCGTCTATCGTCGCATGATCCAATATGCAGTAGAGTACGCAATCAGGACAGGTTTTAAGCGGATTTTTACCTCAACACAGATTATCAATCTGGCTGTTCAAAGAGTATGGATTGCTCAAGGATTTTTGCCCCAGAAATTTGAATACACATTCCATAAATGGTTTAAGGCGAATATCAAGCCAGTTCCGATCGCAAACAAACTTCGTTTCGATTAACTCCAATAACATGTAGTAGTCGCGACTTCATCTGACAGTTACCCGATTTGACGGTTGCGGTATGTCAGATCAGATTTAGCTGTTCAGTGCGGT
>Ga0134128_10001464_pt1 | contig 30370 bp, 21 predicted proteins | sample KB31754_FD_96462 | JGI IMG/M metagenome (GOLD analysis project Ga0134128, IMG submission 96462) | Terrestrial soil microbial communities with excess Nitrogen fertilizer from Kellogg Biological Station, Michigan, USA - KB3-175-4 | ecosystem: Environmental > Terrestrial > Soil > Unclassified ... | reverse complement strand
GGATAACTTTCAGACTGTTTCTGTCGATGTTCACCTGTACAATCTGCCATTAATTACCGGCGGCACCAATTACATTCCTATCAACATCAATCTCGAAGAAACCGCGAGTGCACCGATTCAGCCATTCAAGCATCAGTGCGGCCAGCCACTCACATACATTCCGCAAGGATTGTTGGGCCCCATAAACACGGCGGCCAGTACAAGACCCCTGACGCAATAAATTGGCGCTTGGCGCGTTGCGTTGCTAATAAAGTTGAGGCAAACAAGGGCGGCGACTAGCCGCCCTTTATTTTTTGTGTGGCAGCCGCCTCTAGTACGTGGCTTGTAGCCGGCAGCGCAAACCAGAAGGTGCTGCCTTTTCCTTCCACACTATCCACTCCGATTTTGCCACCATGACCTTCCACGATTGCCTTGCAAATCGGCAACCCAAGCCCGGAGCCTTTGATCGCATCCTCAGCTTTGATTTGCACGTACCGGTCGAACACGCGATCTATCTGAGCGGCTGGTATACCACGTCCGCTGTCGACCACCTCCACTTTGACTTCGCCGCGCTGCAAACTCGAGACGTTCACTTCGATCTTTGACCCGGCGGGCGAAAACTTGATAGCATTAGCCAGCAAATTGACCACCACCTGACTCAATCGATCTTTGTCCGCGTCAACACTCACGTCCTGGACATTGGTTTCGATTGTGATTTGCCGTTCTTTCGCGAGCGCCATCACATCCTGCACGGAAGCTTGCACCACTTCTTTAAAATCACACTCTGCTTTGTTTATTTCAAGCGTGCCCGAAACGATCTTATCCACAGTAAGAAGTGAATTTATAAGCCGCAAAAGTCGATTGGCGCTTTCATGCGCGTCATCGAGTGCCCTGTTGGCGTCCTCAGGCAGCTTGCCATAACACCCATACGCCAAAGTTTGGAGAACCAGCGAAATTGATGCCAGCGGGCTGCGCAAATCATGGGTGACCATAGCCAGAAACTGACGTCGCAACGTTTCTGATTCTTTTAAAGCCAGGGCTGCACTGTGGAATGCGCGGTCAACGTGCGCAAGCTCGTCAGATCCCGACATTGGCGGCAGCAAGTTCTCCTCTTTTGCCAGCAAATCTGCATTCTGTCTAAGTCTTAGAAGACGGTAGCTAATCTGGGTGGCAAAGAAATAGGCCATCATCGAAGCAATGACTGCGCCCAGACCAGCGGCCAACACTACAAAGTTCTGAAACTTCTGGCGGAAAAGCACAATCTCGCTGGGGCGGTTGCCGGTGAAATAAAGTTCTCGGAGTCTGATGTGGTCGACAAGTGTGTTGAGTTCGTGCACGTCCGCCGATAAAGCCTGATTTTGCAGTTGGCCGACAACATGATCTTGTTTGCCGTCCGCGACGCCCACCGCCAAATCGTTGCAAGCCTGCAAAAGAGCGGCCGTTTTTTGCCGAAGCGCAGCCACGTATTGTTTCTCGATGATATCGTCGCTCACGGTACCCTCGAGCAAATTGACTTCGGCTGGCAATTCCGTGGACGCCGATTGCAGAGGCTTCAGGTAGCTGGACGAATGCGTCAGCGCATAAAGAGCAACTGCCGCGCGGCAGTTGAGCACACGGCCGGCAATATCAGCCGAAAGCGCGGTTACGCGCTTAGAACGGGCTTCCGCCAGTAAAAGCTTTTCCTCTGTGTTCGCCAGCCACAACGTGCTTGCCAGCACGCCGCCCATGAATATCAGCGGGACGGCAACCAGCACAAATCCTTTGTGGACGACTTTCACTATGTCTTCGCTTGCAAGGGGACACAACAGTTATGCCACGTCGGAGTCCACGAAAGGCATGACCACCAAAGCTAGCACAATGAGGATTTTACGGTTTAATGCCTCAACTCGAAGGGCATATTCCTCGCAGAGCTTATCGGCAGAAACATGGCTAAGATACTGCTTGCAGACGACGATCGCATCATAACCGAGCAGGTCAGCCGCTGGTTGCAAACCGTTGAAGGGCACATCGTCGAGACGGTGTCCGACGGCAAGGAAGCTCTAGACCGGCTGAAGTTGTACGATTACGACCTGGTCATCCTCGACTGGAACATGCCCAACGGCAGCGGTATCGACGTATGCCGCTCTTTCCGCGCCAGCCGGGGTAATTTACCCATCTTAATGCTCACCGCTAATTCGGCGCTGTCGGATAAAGAAATCGGATTTAACACGGGCGCGGATGACTACCTGACCAAACCATTCGATTTGAAAGAGCTGTCGCTGCGAGTCAAGGCTTTGCTTAGACGCCCGGCCCAATTGCGAGATCCCGTCTACCAAGTGGGCGAAATCCGGCTGGACACCAATAAAAAGCAGGTATACAAATGCGGCAAGCTAATTGAGTTGACGCCGCGCGAGTACGTCCTTCTTGAAGTACTGATGAAAGCGGACGGGCGATTTTTGACTGCTGAAGAGATCGCCAACAAAATTTGGACGTCGGAGTCCGATGCCTCTCCCCTGGCGGTGAAGACCGTCGTCAGCCGCTTGAAGTCCAAGCTGTGCGATACGGCGCAGAGTTTAATCATTCACAACGTCCATGGGCGCGGCTACTGCGTGCGCTCGCCGGAAGAGAACGTTTAACATCATATGTAAGGGCTGTAACCAAGCTGTAACCAAGCTACGGGTATAACATGAAAGCCAACCCGCCGAAGGCAATCACGCCTCTGTTGGTCATGTAAATGAAACGCCCAGTCGCAAGTCTGTTGAGAAGTCATCGCTCCGATCTCGGAGCCGCGCTCACTGAGCTGCCTATATTTTTATTTTTCGTCTTCATTGTCGTTGCCTTGCCCCTTCTAGGGCTGGCAACGCTCGCCTATCGCGACGCCCTGTTTGCATTTGCCGTCAAAAATGCTGCGTCGGAAGCGGCTAAAGCACCGAGCTTCCATGCGGCGCAGGCCGTTGCCGCGGCCAAAGTATCGCAAGGATGTGGCGCTTTCACCGGCATCACGGTGCGCACATGCCAGGTTTCAATTATCTCCAAGAATTTGACCACCGCGGTGGAAACCGAATATACAACTGCGCTCAATCCGGCCACAATCGACAGCCATAGTAATTTGTATTTTGTGAAAGTCACTGCCAATGGATTGATTACGCCGATGGTGATGGGCGTGGGCACAAGCTTCTGGTCTTTCCCCATACCCGGCTTCACGGCACCGTACCCTTTGAATGCTTCCTCTCAGGTCTTCTTCGAACGTCCCAAAGGCCTCTCCACATAAAATGATCAAAGCGATGAATCGAAGAACACGCACCGGACTCAGCAGTTTATTGCTTTGCATCATCGCCACGTTCATTCTCTTGCCGCTCGGTCTCCTCACTTTTGAAGTGTGGCGGTTTGCAGTAGCAAAATCGCAGCTGCAGTATGTTTGCGACGCCGCCGCTCTCGCGGGAATAGCAACTCTAGTACCTTCGACGACGGCCGCGGCAATAAATGCCCAACAGTCGAAAGCAATCGACGCCGCCACATATACCGCCCAGAAAAACAGCGTCCTGGCGGCCGACTTTCAGAAGGTAACCACCCAGGTCAATGCACCGCCGGTAACACCAGTCCCGGCATTCGCCCTGTCTCTTGGGATATCTTTGCTTGATTCCAGTCAAAACATCGTTGCCCTCGGCACTCCCGGCACAAAAAGCCTGCGCGTATCCGCCGTCTACGGTTATGTGCCGGCGTTCGGCAAATTTCTCGGGCTGGGGACGTTTCCGATCACAGCCGTCTCCGAGGGTGCGCTTCCGGCGATTGACCTGGCGCTGTGTTTTGATGTCTCTGGTTCTATGGACGACTCGACACCAGTTTCGATGGTAAAACGCTACTGGGACGGCAATGGGGTCAGCTATTTTGTACAGCCCGCCGGCCAAGGGATCCTCAGCAATATCGTGCGCCCCACCGAGCTAGGCTCACGTGTCAATGCAGTCGGGCCTGAGAATTTATCCTGCCTCTCATTACCGGGCAACGGCTGTCCCCTGACATTTTCCGAGTCGTCGAACAGCAACGTCAATGGACTGCGCGCTTTTTTGAACGGTGCCCAGTGGGAGATAGGCAAACCGCCAGGAAATTATGATCCAGCAAATCCATCATCGCCTACCGGCCACGGCATCAATCCGGCAGCGGCACCCAATGCGGTCACCGATATCGTAGTCAACTTGGACGGCAACACTAGTTTTGGTGGATTTACCGATTCTGCCACCGGACTGCAGTTTCCCAATGTTCAAACCTTGGTAGAAGCGGCGCGTGGCAATTTGAATTCCGACGCAAGCATACGCAGTGCCATCGGGCTCAACCAGAGCGTAAAGCCATCGTGGCTACCTCAAACGGCGCCGAACCCCCAATACCAAGCGGTTTATTTCGCACAAGCAAACAAAATCGTTCAACCAATGATGGATGCTAAAACAGCGGCGAGCGACGTGCTTCACACTGTCGATGATTGGACTGACTTGCACGCAGGTTTAATCGCCTTTAGCGATTACCCGGGTACCACGCCCACGAGCACATGGGGAACCCAACCATCCACCAACACCTATTTCGTCGACTCGCATTGGCCCGCAGGGGGCACCGGCGCTTTTCCATTGCCCAACATGGCTCTCAGCGCCACCAATCCCGTGCCGGTAGCCACAATTCTCCAGAAAATGAGCACGCTGGTTGCTACCGGCAAATCACAAATGGCGTCGGCGCTGACGGTAGCGCAATATCAGTTGACGGTAGCAGCAAATGCGCGGCCGGCGGCGAGCAAATTCATTTTGCTCGTCAGCGATGGCGAGCCCGACCTTCCGGGCTCCGGCGGCGGTGCGAGCTCAGCGGCTGCCCAGGCCGCCTACGATGCTGCCACGGCTTGTGCAAATAACGGCATTCGCATTATCTGCATCGATGTCGGCACCAAAGGCAATACCAACCACTCGGCTATAATGCAACAGATCGCGGACTTATCACACGGCATGTATGTTGCCGGCAATAACCCGACGCAGCTAGAGGCGGCTTGCCGAACAATTGCCGATTCGCTGGTGACTCTAAAATGACAGCGATGATACCACGGCGAAACAATCAATATGGGTCGACCATGCTCGACTTTGTGGTAGGGACAATGCTGGCAATAAGCCTGACAGTAGTGGCAGTGGACCTGGTGTTATACATGACTGGTTATGGCTCCAACGACTCGGCCGCTCGCGATGCCGCGCGCGCCGCAGGCACCGCCGACTCGGCGCCGGTGGCCAAGCAAGCCGCCGTGCTTGCCTGTGCCAGTCATAAGACAGACGGATTTACAGTCAGCCAGCCGCAAGTGGACATGTCGGCGTTTCACTTTGCCGACGATCCCACAGCAGCCGTGCCCCTGGTCTCGATTACGACTCGCTGTGATATCACGTTACCTGCTGCAAATTTCTTCGCTGCGCATTTGCCCTCCACTGCTTTCGCTGCCAGCCGGCGGTATGTTTTTCCGGCCCTGGTTTTGGCCCAGCAGCCGCCCATTCTGGAACCTTTCAACGTGCGCGCGCTAATCACAAGCGGTGACGTCAGCTTGCCTCTCATAGACGGCAGCATTCCCGGCGTAGGAAGCTCCGATGTAGTTGGCTCCAGCGAATAGCAGGCTCGTAACCGAGTTGTAACCAAAGGCGCGTAGACTGAGTCCCAAGTCTCAGCCGAGCAATACAACTCAAGCGAGTGCAGAATGGCTAACATTTTCTATATTCATTCCGACAAGATCAAAGCCGTCGATCTGCAGAAATGGAAATCTTGCTATGACCTTATCATTGTCGAATTCGAATCCATCGACAATGAGGCCGTCGATCTGTGCAGAAGCATAAGAAAACAGGGCGTGCATACACCGATACTCGTGATAGCGAGCGAGTCAGCGACCGGTCAGCGGGTCGACATTCTCGACGCCGGCGCCGACGATATTTTGTCGCGACCGTTGCATTCACCGGAGCTATCGGCGCGGATAAGAGCTCTCGTACGAAGACCAAAATTCATCATGCCGAGACACATAGATATTGGAGGAATCACGCTGGACACCGCGGTTAAGTCCGCATTCCAAGGCGACAAACCGATTGATTTGTCACTATGCGAATATGCACTATTGGAGATCCTCGCGCGCAACGCCAATCGCGTCATGTCACTCGAGGAAATTGTAGATAAAGTGTCGTCGTTCGGCTCGGATGTTTGTCCTAGCTTCATAAGAGTATTGGTTCATCGGCTGCGATTGAAGTTGCATTGGACGCAACATTCCATAGTCGAGAACGTTCGTGGCAGAGGATACGTCGTGCGTGCTCAGCTTTGATTTGCCGGCGCCCTAACCTTCGCCGGCAACGACGGCGGGTCCACCTTCAAGTACAGGACCGGGCACTACCTTTGGTGTGCGTCCTTCTAGCGTTTCACGCACCCATCGTTTGAACTGTCCATTGCTGATGTAGCGGTAGAAATCCTTGCCCGGGCAATCGGTTTGTCCAGGTGCGACATCCTGGTGCGTGCGAACGTGATTGAGATTGATATGATACTTTTGGCTTAGCCATGCGGTTAGTTGCACGCAGGCACGAAGCTGCTGCACACTCGGGCGTTGCACGTTGAAGTCACCCATCATCTCCACGCCGATGTTGCCCTTGAGTGGATATTTCGTATTGCTTTCGGGCTCGTATTGAACAGAGCGTCCTTCGAAGATGCGCCCGTCAGGAGCGATCAAGAAATGATATGGAAGATCGGGCCAAAATTTGTTGCGCGGCGGCTTTTCGAGTTCGGGACGATGTTGTCCCCACTTTTGCATGTGACGAACAAACTCGACTGGGTCTTCGCCCTTCTTCCAGAGTTCGCCCGCGTTGTGAATAGTGATCCATTGGGGAACTTGTTTGCGGCTATCCGGGATGAGCATCGGTTTGGAGCCCCATTGCTTGGCAGTCACGATTGGCGGTTGTGCCACCACATCTGCTGGCAGGTTCAGTTTAATCTTCGCAGGTGTCGCGGTAGTGCAGACGGCAAAGAAAGCGAAAATCAATATGGGAATTCGTAGACGCATTGGATTCGCTCTTCTGAGAGATTTATTGCTGCGGACAGCTGGTCAGTACCCTTGTGCCCCACTGTGATGTATCAACGTATTTGTTGACGCCAAGTGATCGGCAAGCTTAGAGAAAATCGGCTGAAACCGGGTCACCATTTGCTGTTATAAGCTTTATATTTTTTCGAGAGTTTTCTGTGTTGATCAACAAAAACGTTGATCGCCGCTCTCTCATTTTAACAATTGCTCTTGCGTTTTGCATCGCTACGAGACCAATCTCTTTCAATTTTGACAAATGACGTGAGATGGTAGGCGCTTTTGAATTCAAGTTCGTTCGTTGTGGGACTGGAGAATACGGTACACATTGGTGTACCGTACCGCTATTGACCGAGGACGTACGCGGCGCATGGGTAAACAGGACTTGCACAACGATAGAAGTCACGATTGCGGCGGTTGGGACGACCACATCAGTTGAATCATGCGATAGCCCTGCGGATCGTAAGCTTTCAATTCATTTCGATTGAATGGGAAGTAATCGCAGGTGCCCTCGTACATGCAGGTCAATTCCGCAAAATATTCCAATTGGTTTTTCAACGCGTAGGCCCGCGGAATTGTACTCCCGTCGCTTCCCTTGACGTTGCAGTAGAGTCCGGATTTAACTGCGTTCTGCCATGCCTGGTAAATATCAGGTTGCCGTTCTTTCCAATGCAGGAGTTGGTGGGCATGGCCGTATTCATGCATGACGGCCTTTAGCGCCCACAGATCGGATAGGTTTGCATAGTTCTCGGCGCAGTAGACGACGATGCAGTTACTCCAACGTTCATCAACTCCCGCACTATAGTGCGGTGCGCCAAAGCCAAAATATTCAAGTCCATTCGCGTGTCCGCCACCTCTCGATTTCGGACCATAGAGAACGTAGAACGGGATTTGCCGAAGCTCGGCACGATATTGTTCCGGAAGAAGAGACAGCGCAGCTCGTGCGTTTTCGTTGAGCCGAGATACCGCTTTCTCAGCAATAGCCGGATTGTCGCGCAACAATTGGTTCTCCACGTACGCGGTGATCACACCTGGGTGCGTGACTGTATAACCCCGCTGTGGAAATCGAAAGTCTATGATGCTTGGAATCGGCGATTGAAACGCCGCATTGGCTGGAGAATTACCGATGGCGAATGACGACAGCACCAAAGCCGCATACAGCAGTCGAGAATTTCTTAAAAACAAAAATTGCATACACGACCAACAAACAGAGATCGCTCTGTTTGGAACCGTTGAGTTTGGGGGGGGGAACGGAACTGTTCGGCTATATCACATCTGTTGATGGCAAGACGCGAGTCATGGCACCACGTTCCATCTTCATCCAAACTTCCGATTGCTTCAGCTTTTCAGCCGATGGTGCCCCAGCCGAGTTAAGCTGTGTGCACCGTGCCTAACCACGTCTTAACGGCTGAATTCGCCAGCACCCCCTGGATCAAGTTGCTGCACTTATAAGCAACCGCAAAGACAGCGGCCGCATGCGACATTAGATAAATGGGCACCAGCCACCATACCATCGCCATTGATATGACCACGACTTTAAATGCGGACGCCATGCGCATGCGGCAATTCTGATAGCGGCGCAAGCGTTTAAAATCTTTCTTGCAAAGGCGGCGTGTCGGCTCGTCTTCCGCTGCATCCGCAGTGTTTGTGACGATGAACTGGTAGTTAGCATAAACGCCGGATCGGCAAAGCCTGGTGTCGCGACCCGCACGTTGAACGCGCCGGCAATCGTGTTGAGCCGAGGCATGTTCTTCCGGACTGTAACGTGGAGCGTCTTTCAACCAGGGAGCTGCTTGCCTGAACATAGTAATATTCCGCCTGAGGGTAAGAAACAGCGACTTGCTCGCCTATCACTATGAGCCAGATTATGTTTCGAAGACGCTTCAGGATTGTGTCAATAACGTTTCAGATACGGGCGAAGTTGAGCGCCAGCATCTGGAGCATAAGGACCATATCTTTCGGCAAGCGCGACTTGAGACTGTCGAACAGCTCGCCATGGCGCTCGAGTTCAAGCTGCCACTCCGTCAGGTCAATGCTCATCAGCTCGTCATACTGCTCGCGTGTCACACTGTCCAGCCCGGTCCAATCAAGGTCTTCATAGCGCGGCATCCAGCCCAATACGTTTTGTATTGCGGCACCGCGGCCATGCACGCGATCGAATACCCATTTGAGCACTCGCATATTCTCGCCGAAACCAGGCCAGAGGAATTTGCCGTCCTTGTCGAGTCTAAACCAATTGACGCAGAAAATGGCGGGCGGATTTTTGACCTTGCGGCCCATTTGAAGCCAGTGTGCGAAGTAATCGCCCATGTGATATCCGCAGAACGGCAACATCGCCAGCGGATCTCTGCGCACTTCGCCGACTTTGCCCGCCGCTGCGGCCGTTGTTTCTGAGCCGAGAGTTGCGCCCGTGTATACTCCAGAGTTCCAATTGAATGATTCGAAGATGAGAGGCATCGTGTTGCGGCGGCGTCCGCCGAAAATAAAAGCGCTGATCGGAACCCCGTTCGGATTGTCCCACTGCTCGTCCAGTGATGGGCATTGCGTGGCAGCAACGGTAAAACGCGCATTCGGATGCGCCGCTTTGCGGCCGCAGCCGGGCGTCCATTCATGTCCTTGCCAGTCAATCAATTTTTCGGGAGGCGTGTCCGTGAGCCCTTCCCACCACACGTCACCATCCGGAGTCAGTGCCACGTTGGTGAAGATGCAGTCACGACTGAGCGTGGCGATTGCATTGGGATTGGTTTTCGCCGACGTCCCGGGCGCGACTCCAAAATAGCCGGCCTCGGGGTTGATGGCGTAGAATCTGCCGTCAGGCCCCGGCTTAATCCAGGCGATATCGTCACCAACTGTGGTGACCTTCCAACCTTCGAGACCGCGCGGCGGAATCATCATCGCGAAATTGGTTTTACCGCACGCACTGGGAAATGCAGCGGCTACATAGGCTTTCTCTCCCTGCGGCGACTGGACGCCGAGAATGAGCATGTGTTCTGCGAGCCAGCCGTCTCTCTTGCCGATTGCCGAGGCAATTCTCAAGGCTAAACACTTTTTGCCGAGCAGGGCGTTGCCACCATATCCGGACCCATACGACCAAATCTCCTGCGTCTCCGGAAAGTGGCAGATGTACTTTTCTTCCTTGTTGCAAGGCCACGAGTCATCCTTGATGCCAGGAGTCAGCGGCGCGCCCACGGAATGCAGGCAGCGCACAAAGTTGCCTGTCGCTCCCAATCTGTCAATGACCGCTTTGCCCATGCGCGTCATGATTCGCATGCTAACAACGACATACGGCGAGTCCGTGATTTCTACGCCAATCTGAGACAGCGGCGAGCCAAGTGGACCCATGCAGAACGGCACGACATACATGGTTCTGCCACGCATCGAGCCGTGAAACAATCCGCGCAAGATTGATTTCGCCTCTGACGGCGCCATCCAGTTATTGTTGGGGCCGGCGTTTTCCTTGTCGACCGGACAAATGAAGGTTCTGTCTTCCACGCGCGCAACATCTGACGGAGCGGAGCGAGCGAGGAAACTGCCTGGCCGCTTCTCTGCGTTCAACCGGATGAGCGTCCCGCTCTTGACCATCTCTCCGCATAACCTGTCGTACTCCTGCTGCGATCCATCGCACCAGTGCACTTGGTCTGGTTCGCACAAAGCCGCCATTTCAGCGACCCACGCGTTCAGGTTTGTGTTGTTGGAATAACTTACGGTCTGGCGAGTAGTTGTTGAGGTCATATTCCGATGTTGCCTGTGTTGGTAGCCTGCCTATGGATGAGGCATAGCTTCGCTCATCCATGTTCACAGACGGAAAATGTGATCGAAAGTTGTAATTTTTGCAATAGAAACAGCACCCAGCAACTAGCCGGTAGATTCAAAAATTCCTAATCTTACCCAGGCTGCTACAGTCGCTGTTTGAGCCGTGCCAGCCAAGAAAAAGATCGCTGACGTTAAGCAGCGTTCCAAAATTGCGCGACACCGGCGTCAACCGGCAATGCACGGTCGAGCTTAAGAACTAAGGCAGCCATATGTCTACCATATGCCCGTAACGCCGAAAAGCCTTACCCAGTAAGCCTTGAGCTATTGAACCCGCTATTGAATGGTGCAAATTAGCTATTTTCGTGATACGATTAGCTAATTAGACACCGAATGCCTTGCAGGCAGACATTATGCGGTACTTTCAGCGCTTTACACCCGACACCCTGCTCTTGACCAACCGCATGGCAAACATGCTGTCGGCAGTTGCCGAATTTAAGGGGAAACAGGCGCTCTACACAAAGCAAATGCCAGAGCAATTGGAAGTGCTGAGGCAGGCGGCCGTCGTGCAAAGTACTGAATCATCAAATCGCATTGAGCAGGTTACAGCAGCGCCGGGGCGCCTGTTGGAACTGATGAAGGAAAAAACCGCGCCGCGCGACCGCTCGGAGCAAGAAATTGTCGGCTATCGCAAGGCACTCGACATGCTGCATGCCAGTCACGCACAAATCGAGCCGAGCGAGAATGTCGTTAAGCAGCTGCATGGCATGCTGTTCTGGTACGACGGTTACGTAGGCGGCAAATACAAAATCAGCGACAACGAGATCCGGCGCAAGGATGGCGTCGACCATGAAGAGGTTGTGTTCAAGCCAACGCCGGCGTTCATGACCGACATCGAAATGCAGCGCCTGCACCAAGACTTAAACGAGCAATGGCAAAGAACGACTTTCAACAAGTTATTGCTGACCGCCTCTTACGTGCTTGATTTGCTTTGCATTCACCCATTCTCAGATGGCAATGGTCGGGTTGCGCGCCTGATGTCGCTTTTGCTTTTGTACCGCGGCGGCCATCAAGTCGGCGCCTATATCAGCTTGGAGAGAATCATCGAACAATCTAAAGAGCAGTACTATGAGACGCTGAATAAATCGTCCCAAGGTTGGCACGAAAACGAACACGACCTCATGCCATGGGCCGAATATTTCATCGGCGTCGTTTTGCTAACCGCCTGTATGCGATTCGAAATGAACCTGACGGCAGCGCAAGAGACACCAAGCAAGAGTGAAGCGGTCATCAATTCCATGAGGCGGCTGCCGAAGTTCTTCAAATTCACCGACCTCCAGCGCATGTGTCCGCATGTCAGCGATGCCACCATCAAGGCAACTCTTGAAGGTCTGAAAAAAAAGCGCGTGGTCAAATGTGCCAAGCGTGGGCGCGATGCCACGTGGGAAAAAGCGACGACGAAGTTCTGGAACGCAGAGATGCCAGAAGACGAGAGCAACCTCTTCTGGGGTCGGTTCGATAGCGATCCATTCTGGAGCCAAGACGGCACTGCGCCTTTTTGGAAAACGCGCACAGTCGAAACGGAAAACAAATGAAGTGATCAAAGAGAGCCCACGTAGGACGGCAACTTATAAATTGACAAATTGACCATAACAACATTGGCGCGCTGGACAAGAGCGCAAGTGCAACTTCCAGATGAAATTGTCCCAGCGTTATTTAGTCGGCACAATAGAAAGTACTTGTATGTTGCCCCGATCGTAATTGAAGAAGCCATAGACTCGCACCGGCTCGTTGGCAAATTTAGCGGCATAGTGCTGCTTGTCTAAGTAATACAGCGGGCGTCCGCTCGATGCTAAGTAATAGGCGCCGTTGCGCTCAAGAATGGTTCCCGGTCTGTTGAACAAACGACCCTCGGTCGAGCGGGTGTTTGGAAGCGCATTTTGAGCAGCGTCATAACGGCTTAGCTCTGGACTCTGAGAGCACGCGCTAAGCAGCGGAATCGTGCACGCAACCGCCACAAGGGCTATTATCGATCTTGCTTTGCCCATCTTCTTGCTCCATTGTCGCGCTCGCCGCTGGTGGTACATGGTGAGCCATGCGTTTTTGCTTATCTAATAGCAAGGTTTATCGCCTTCTGACACACAGTTTGTCCATGCTAATTACAGGGGCAGACGTGCAGAAGGCCGGAACTGCAAATTAGTTCCACAATTTCTTTAGCTGTGCGATTAATGAGGTATGGTGGACGCTGCCGCACAAGCCGAGCCGGAGTTAATGTCGAAATTAGTCTGTTATTGCGGATGTACTGCGGCTTGCAAGGCATTATCACAACCAGATACCTTGCCAATATCACGCAACATTTTTGCAGGACACCGCGTTCCATTCTCACATAGAAGTCACGATCCTAATAGTAGCTTGATGTCCGGGACGGCGGAATGCGAATGGAGGGAGAGCCTAAGGACAGCCATATCCGAAGGGTCCAAGACGGCTTAACCGCAAGTCTGTAAATTGCAAAAGAGAACAGCAACATGTCAGACAGGGTAGAAAGCGAAAAAAGAACCAGCATGGATTCGACCAAAGATTGTGGCGCCAAGCCGTCTACTTCAAAGCTATTAGAGGAGTTCTTGAACCAGGACAAAAGCGCAAGGGGAGTCGCCACAAAGATCACCGACTGCGGAGGCTCGAATACGAATATCAGTTCGTACGCTCTTCCGAGTCTTACTCTCGTTGACCAATCAAAACCGCGCGATGCTCAACCATCAGCAAATCGGAATGACACCACTCCGAAGCAAGGGACCGCGAGTGATGCCAATGCGAAGCCAGGTAATCCCGGTGGCTCGAAGAACACTGACGCCACTCTGCCTCCAAACGTGTTTCGAACCGGTGATACCCCCTCCTCGGTGCTGCAGCGGATGGGCAAGAGCCCAGCCGAAGCCACGAAATTGGCAGCCGACTTGGCAAAGCAAACCGGAAAATACAGTTTCCAGCCGGGCGACTGCCTCATCACCGCAAAGGACGGCTCAGTCCGCGTACTGCCGGATGCGGATCTCGATAAAGCTATAGACGGTTACTTGAAGACACATGCTGGAAAGCAGCCGGATTACACCAGTCTCGTGAACCCGGGCAGTCGTTTCGTTTTTTCAGAAAACACAACCCACCTTCTCGATCCCGATGGACCTAAGGATCTGATGAACTTGATGGATCAGCTCAGCAAGGCGAATCCGCCGGCGAAGGCTCTCGGTCTGGAAATGTTTCCGACAGACATGCAACACGACCTAGATAGTTGGATGAAAAATCCCCATGCTACGAGCAAAGACGGAAAGCCCTTGGAGAAGCTGATTCAGGACGACATCAAGGCAATTATCAAAAACGGCGATGGCAATATAACCGATCCCGTTAAAGAGGCGGCAGCGAAAGCCGGAAAAACCCCGGAGGAATACTTGACGGATCAATTCATGTCGGTCTTGAAAGAAGCACGCAAAGATCACATGCAGGTGGTGTGTCTGGATCTTCCGGACTCGATCACGAAAGTTACCAGCGCTCCACCTGGAACTCAATCGCCATTGGTTTCCGCGTTGAGTTCGCTTGTTGATACGAAAGGCCCACAGGGACAAGGATTGCTTGACCTCTATCAACACGGTAATCCACAGGAGCAGCAACAAGCGCGCCAGGGACTTCTCAATTTCCTGACCAACAACCCTCCCTCGAAACAAGGCACCGTTGCGGACCATCAAAACGAAGCCAACGACTTATTGAAAGCAATGGATACGATGAAAAAACTGGGATTTGACTTTTCCTCTGGTTCAAAAGACATGTCGCTCGATCAAAGTGGAAAACTGGACACCAACAGATTGAGCGAATACCTCATGGTCGGGTTCAGAAGTAAGACAATGTCCGACGTTGCAGCGAAGTCCCTGAACAGCATTCCCGATAAAGGTGCTGCCAGCAAGCCCCTAATGATCATCTCCGTTGGCAGTGCGCACGTTGGATTTGATGATCCGAACTCAATTTATGGTCAACCGGACCCAACCATGAGCGATATTTTGAAAAAGGATTATCGCCTCGATTCCACTTCGATAAAGTTCAACAACGGCTCATCCCATTCAACTTCTGAAATTGATCCACAGCTTCATCAGTCTTTCCTTCGCGACGATCCGCAGGGCAAGCCATTTGTAGTTAAGTTGGATCAACTACCGCCCTACAGCACGGGCCAACCGCGCCCATTCGACTACTATGTCGAGCTTGGTGCCTCGACTACCCAACCGGATCCGGCTGCCCCGTAAGAAAATGGCGGAAGGTTTCTGGAACGTTCTGATGTTTTGAACTTTTTGGCTCATCCGAGCGTTTAACCATTACCGCACCAAAGCATTTGATCACAACCAGATACCTTGCCAGTATCACAGCAGCCGGGACCGTAAGGTCCCGGCCTTTAATTGCATTATTTCTGCAGCGGCGCGCATTTGCTCACGCTCGGCGTCTACGAGAGCTGGCATAATAGCCGCCAAAAGTCCACAAGGGAGAACAATCTAATGGCTACAGCAACATCATTGCTCGACATCATCGGTGCTCCTGCAAAGCCCGCGAAATTCGCGCAGAGCGCGATCGTGGTTGTCGACGCTCAGCGAGAATACCTCGACGGCAGTGTTCCTCTCTCCGGCATCGAGGACGCGCTCGTTGAAATTCAAAAGCTGCTGGCGCGCGGACGGGCGCTTTCCGTTCCAATATTTCACGTTGCGCACTACACGCAGCCGGGCGCGCCAATTTTCAATCCCGACAGCCCCATGTCGGACATCATCGATGCAGTCAGGCCCGTCGGCGACGAGCCTGTCGTGAAGAAACATCTTCCGAGCGCATTCGTTAACACCGATCTCGAAAAATACCTGAAAAAGACCGGACGAAAAGAGGTGGTCATAGCCGGGTTCATGACCCACATGTGCATCAATGCTACAACTCGGAGCGCTGTCGATCTCGGCTACGCACCCACCATCATAGCCTCAGCCTGCGCCACTCGAGATTTGCCTTCGCCGGACGGCAAGGTCGTCTCCGCCGAGACGGTGCATCGCACCAATTTGGCTTCGCTAGCCGATTTGCTTGCATGCGTCTGTTCTACGAGCGATGAGTTGAGCTAGCCAATCCGATTATTGAGTTTGGTAATTAACTCAGGCGGGTTAATCTTCAAGTACACTAGCTGGGTCTCAATCGTTTTTCCCCTATCGGTTTGCCGACTGGAGTTTCAATGATGCTGCCGTGCCTTCGTTCGTTCAAGCGTGGTTTTGCCGTCGCCTGTACTGCTTTGCTGTCCATGCAGCCGCTCGCAGCTGTTGCGCAGGTTGCCTCCAACTACAACCTCGTCTCGAAACAACACACGATAACTGCCACGAATGTGCAGCCGGTGACAATCAATGTCGGCTCCAAACCTCAGGTTGTCACACAAGGCGCGCTGCTCACTCCAGCCGAGATGGTGGCAGTACAGCAAATCCTCGACATCGGTCGGCAGACAATCAGAATTGGTGCCGGTGGCGATGCGATAGGCGGACGTCTGAATATAACAACGGACATCGGTACTTCCATGTCCGGACTGGCACTGCCCTCCGGCGTGACGGCGCTCGCCAACTTCGCCGGCACCGGCACCATCAACGTCGCCAACGCTCTCACCAATAGCGGGCGGTTGTTCGGCTACAGCTCTAACTCTCTGGTGACCAACGGCACTTTCGCTGCTAGCAATATTTACAATCTCAAAGGCGCGCTGATTAGTTCGTTGATTCCAACGAATTTACTCGGTCTTACGGGCACAGTGAGTCCATTGTCAATCAGCTTGAATGCGTCAAACAGACTCGTCAACGCGGGGACGATAACAAGCGCCGCCGATATCAATCTCGCATCTCCCAACATCACCAACAGCGGATTGGTCTCGACGACTTCCGGCAACATCAATGTATCCTCGCCGACAGCAGGCGACATCTTCTTGAAGAATACCGGCGGTACGCTCTCAGCAATCAACGGAGCCATCAATTTTAATAACGCCGGCTATGCGGGCTCAGGCAACCTGACTCTAGTCGGCGGCAACTTCCTGTCACAATCGCTAAACCTCAACGACGGCACAGGGACAGTGAAGATGAATGTCGGACAAGTATCCGGCATCGTCAACACTTACGCCGGCTGCGCTCATGTTGGCGCCAACACTCCGGATTTGCATATGGGCGTGTTCGACGTGTCAGGCGATCCTTTTGTGTGGAACAACGGCGGCAATCTGGACCTGGGTGCGACGATCACCGGACCGCTTAACTATTTGGTCGCCTCGGCGGCCGGTAGCATCTATACGTCAGTGAGCAACCAGGCGATCGATACGTCAGGCAGCGGTGGAAATGTGGTGCTTGCCGCGGGCGTCATTGCGTCGGACAGCACTGGCGGCGTTACAAGTCCTACCAATTCCGGCAGCATCTCGACGGGGACTGGCACCATCACCTTCACACGCTCAAATGTCGGGGGTGACATTGTCCTTAAGAGTGGACTGACCATCGGCGGCAACGCCACTCAAAATGTTGTGGATATCACTACTGGCGGTGGCAAGGTGACGCTGATCGCCGTCTCCGCTGACAACACGGGCGCCTCGGGCGGGCACATTTTTATGCCTTCTACCATCAACACGATCGGTTCAGGTAGCGTTGGCGACGTGACGGTGATTGGCGAGTCCTCTGACACTAACGGTGCAATTTCTCTGGCGACCGTAAAGGGCAACAATGTCACGGTGAAGAACGCAACACCCAATCTAAGCGCCACGGTCAGCGATGCCACAGGCGCGATCACTGGTGACTTCGGCTCTGGAGCCGTGCTGCAACAAGGCACCGTGACTGTCAATTCAACCAATAGCACCGCTACAGGCACGCTGACCGTGGCAACGGCCGGAACAGCAGAATTCAGCGGTATCAATAGCGCTGTCGGTAGCAACGTCACCGCGTCCGTTGTGCACATGGACGGCGGGGCACAGCTCAACGCCACAAGCGACCTCAGTATTTCTTCTCCGACGGTTGGTACCAATGCCAATACCCTGACCATCGTTGGCGATGACGGCGGCGAAGAGTCATTTAATACGACAAACGGCAGCATCACTATAGGCGACTCGACGAGAACGACCGCGGTGACGTTGGAATCGAACGGATCGACTGGCACCACCTTCGATCTCAACGGAGCAAACAGCGTCACCATCGAAACGAAACAATCCGCCAGCGAATCCATAACAGTCGCAGCGGGAACCGTACTCCAGACCAATGTAGTCGGCACAGGCGGATGGACGATTGCCTCACCGACAGTCAGTTTCGGGGATGGTGCCGGCATTCAGAACAGCCTGACGACTGCTGGTACACAAATACACACGAATGCGCTCAACCTCGGTGATGGTTCATCGAGTGACGCGAACACAGTAGCTATCAGAAGTAGCGGATTCGTCGTGGACGACGCCGGACAACCAGCGGCTGGAGTCACAATTACGATTGCAACTCCATCAACGATCGACGTCCTGCCTGTCAACGGTACCGTACAATTCTCTGCCACGCAGACGGCCAGCTCATCGTTGACGATCACCGCCAGTAATCCGCCCACCGAGGGACTTGGACTGAGTGCTCCTGGAGGGATCCTGTTTAATGCGCTCAACCAGATAAGCTTTCAGACAGGGATCTACAATCACAATGGAGTGCCAGCAACATGGGTTGCCACCGCACCGATTATTCATGTCGGCGGTGCTATAGGCATAAGCAGCGGTGCTGATGCCAGCATGACCATTCACACCAACAATCTCAAGTTCGATAACGACGGGGGGATCAGCGCCGAAAACATTAATGTCGATGACGCTGGATTCACCTCTAACAGCGGACTGACAGTCACTTTGGCCGACAGCGCTTCGGCAAGTATGACGACGCTCGATGGGACAGGACAGATCACCTTTTCCGCGCAAAATGGCACAACGGATAATTTGACCTTCACCACTCCGACTAATGCGGGCGGATTACTGAGTCTCCATGTCGACTCTTCTGGACAGGTGAGCTTCACCGCCAATCACACCATAAGCATTGGACCGGGGTTCATTGTCGACAACTCATCCTCATCAGGTAATTGGATAGCCATGGCTCCGTCCGTAACCATTGCGGACGGGGGAAGACTCGGCAATAACGCGATATCACCGGCTACAGCTGATCTAACCATTCACACAAACGCCTTGACTATGGGCGATAACTCCACGGGAAATCAATCATCTATCTTCGCCGACACCGTCACTATCGACGACGTAGGAATGGCTACAGGTGGACTCACTATCACAATCCTGGCTCTATCTAATCCGGAAAGCATCACTGCATCCGGCACGCTCACCGTAAACGCGACTCAACCGCTGTCGAATCTCCACTTCAATGGCGCGAGCGGAAAGTCGCTCCTGCTCGATGGCGCAACGGCAGTCAACATATTCGCGCCGAATACCGTCAATATTCAAATGAGCATCGGCAACAGCACCGCGGCGGGCGCATGGTCGATCACCGCACCGACTTTGTCTATGAACGACGGCGCACAAATCGATGCCAGTGCTGGTCTCGTTAGCGGCAGCGCGCTGGCGACATTGGGCATTCACGCAGCATCGGTAGTGCTGGGCAACAGCACGACTCATCAGACCGTTGTCATCTCCGGCGGCACTGTTTCACTCGATGATGGGACGGCGTCGACTGGACCTACGATAACCACCAATGCACCCGTTAAGTTAGCTGCAAGGGGTTCTAGCGGACTTTTGACAGTGTGGGACGGCACGTCGATTACAAACTCGAACCATTATTCCTGGACTTTGAGCGGTGCCACCGTCGACATAGCTGACGGAGCAAACATCAATGTCTTGGGTCCGCTCAACGTGCATACGAACCAATTGAATATTGGTGCGGGCACTAACCAAACAAATCTCATCGGTACGACCATATCAATCGATGATGCCACCGGGCTTCTTGTTACCGGACTTCAAGTCTCCGGCGCTACAGGAGTTCTCGGGGACAACAACACCACCACCGTCAACCTGGCAACCGATAGCGGCATAGGCGACATTTCTGTAAACATCCAGAGTATTTCCGGTACCGTCAATATCGATATGTCTACCCACAGTGCTCCATTCGGTACGACGACCGTCACGACCAGCGATATCACCAAACAGTTAACAATCGGCACCATTGCTTGGCCAGGAACCTTTCCTGCTGTCCAAACTTCCAAGGTCACCATTCAGGGCGCGGATTTTGTGGAGCTTACGCAGTCTCTGCAATCCAATGGGGGAAGCCTGGAAGTGGATGGTCCGGACGTATTCAGCTCCGGCAGCCCGAACATCGATACATCGAACTCAATTGGCAATGGCGGCAATGTGACTCTGAACGCGACTTTCGGAAGTGTAGTCTTTCCTGGAACCATTACGGCAAGCGGCGGCACGAATGGCACTTCTCCTGGGAGCGGAGGAACCATTACGATTAATTCGATGGCCCCAGTCACGCTGGCGATCGGAGGTTCCGTAGGTCTCAATGGCACAGGGGTATTGACCAGCAAAGGCGGAACCGCCGGCGGTGACGGCGGCTCGGTGGTACTCACTAATGAAGGATCCATCTCTGCAACAGGTGGGGTTGCCATCATTGGTGGTGGAATCGATGTCTCGTCCAGCGAAGGAAAAGGTGGGGGTATCACTATCACCGCGCCGCTCGGCCCTGTCGCCATCAGCAATATTGCCGTGAATGCTGCCGGCACCAGTGCTCATCAAGGCGGCACCATAAGCATTGATGCTCAAAGCTTAATCAGCCAGAACAACGGCACGGGAATTACGTTAAGCGCGCAAGGCGTCAATGGTGGGGGTGGCGGGTCAGTCTCCGTCAAAGTCGAAAGCGGCGACTTATATGTCGGCAACCCCGCCTGGAGCGCGCGTAATATCGAAATCATCACCAATGATGGTTCGCAGACTGCCTCAAGTGCGGGCACAGTCTCCTTGCAAGCAACGACCGGCAGCATCAACCTCCAACCCTTCTTCCTCAAAGCATCCGCAGGTGCTAGCGGAGCCGGCGCGAATTTCACTCTCAACGCGCAAAACAACTTTTTTGTCCAGGGCAACCTGAGCGCTGACGGTGGGGGAACAGGTCCCACCCAGGGGCAGGCTGGTTCCATTGCGATCACCGTCGGCGGGACTTCGCCTTTTGTCGTCGGTTTTGCCGGCTCCAACGGAATACTGGGCAGCCTCACCGCCCGCGGTGGCTCAGACGGCTTGGGCATCTCCATTACGGCGCCGAACACGGACGTGCAGCTCAATGACCAGTCCTTTGTGGTGGAAGCTGCCGGCCCGATCACGTTTACTCTGCCGAACGGCACACTCACCAATAATTCGACCATTCAATACACCGGAAGCACGGCGCCCATCACCTCCATCATTGTCGACGGACAAGGAGGCAACCTCTCGCTCGCCGGGTCCGGCACTCTCAGCCCTGGAGCGTTCAATACTGTCCTTTTCAAGACGAACGCTTCGGGCTCGATCAATTTTCTGTCTGGATTCTCTCAAACCCTTCCAAATGCCGCGGGGGTAACAATAAATAGTCCAAGCATAGTGAGCGCAGACAACAGCCCAAATGTCATCATCACCGGCACATCAAATCCGCTATTCCAAATCCAGTCCCCAACCGGCAGCATTGGCTTCGTCGCAAATTCGACAAATGGGGCACTGACATTTAGTGGTGGCGGCGCCGTGAACGTCACGGCGAACAATTTGTCCGTAGGCGCCGGATTCACGCTGTCCACGGATGGCAATCTGAACGTCACGGCGCCCTCCAGCAACCTGACGCTGTCGGGAGGAAGTGTCGGTCTTCCAGGAATTCTCACGGCAACGGGCGCTAACCACAATGTCACAATCAGCGGCACAACCTCAATCACCCTCAGCAATGGAACAAATCTCCAGCTCAACGCGAGTAATTCAACTGAACTTTCATCTCCGATAATTCAGATAGGATCACCCTCCGACAGCGGTCTCGTCAGCGCCACATTAAGTTCGACAAACAGCCCGGCCATATCGTTCGACGATCCCGGAGCCAGCGTATCGGTGACCCACAACGGCTCAGGCGCACTGCTGTCGATTCAAGGGACGCAGTTTGTAATCGGCGGCAACAACGGAACTATAACCACCCCTAGCGGGCTTACAATTTCCTGCGACAACAATATTTTGATCAACGCGGCCGCTGACGAAACAATTAATTCCAACGTGCTTTCGACGAATGGCAATATACGCCTGGAATCGCATCTCGGCATAATGACGGTGGGAGCCAGAGCGATCATTGGCACCGCAAATGGTAGCACCTTAGTTCAGTCCGACGATACCAGCAACGGATCGATATCCATCGGACAAAACGCACGCCTCTTCGCCTCTCAGGGAACGGTCTCAGTTCAGATCGGCTCGGTTGCAGGAGGCAGCGGCGCCAGGCCGAAGAACGTTAAGGTCATAGCCAGCCATAGTGGCTTGGTGTCATTCGGCGCGGACAGCATTACCGCTACGGCGCCGACCAACACGATTGTGGCGAACGGGGAGGACGTCTTCTTCGCGACGAATGGGCTTGCCGCCAGTCACATCACGCTTGGAGGCGGCGTTTCGATAAGCGCGAGCAAAGCGCCAATGGTTACAAGCCTCGATCTCACCAATCCGGCAGTGACAAGCGCGATCAAGGCCGACCAAAACAGCAAGGTTTTCGGCGGTTCACTGATTCTGCAAAACGGCGTAGCTGTCGGAGGCACCCTGATTCTGTCACCGGCGACTCTGTTCCCGCTTTTGAGCGCGGAATACATTCCACAAGGTGTGACGTTGACGTTGAGCGGCTTCACCAACAGCACGCCTATATTCATTGCTCCGAATGCAAATAACGTCCAGATCATGGGTGCAGAGAAAATTGCCGGCTCCGCGACAATAAATATTGCCAGCAAACTGAACGTCACTTCAACAGGAAGCATCAGCTCGACCAGTGGACTTACAATCACGACCGTCGGCGGAATGTTGTTGTCCGGTGCGGTAACGGCTAAAACCATAAATTTGACTGACACGCTGGACACGAACGGCAATTCAGTGATCTCCATCGACAGTACCGGCGTGGTCGGTAAAACCGGCAGCCAGATAACTGCAACCGTGAGCGGTAACGGGGAGATAAACGGTCAGGGTCCGAACTCATTCATAGGCTCGATTGTACGCTTGAACATTGAGGACGGAAGCGTTACCGTGGGCACCAAGGTTTTGCAACTCTTTGTCAGCGACCAGGGCTCAGGAAATGGCAGTGCAACCATCACGAATACCGGCAACCTCACGCTTAACACGTCGAGTGTTGGTCAGGGGCTCACCCTAATTGATATCGGCGCTCTAAAAGTCGTCGGCGCCATCACCTCCGCAAGCAATGACGTCGCACTACTTGGAACAAACTCGGTGACTGTCAGCCCGAATGTCGCAATCACAGGCGCGGAGGTTCTTATCAACAGCGGTAATGTGGCCGCAGCAGGGAAAGGCAAGATTGTCTTGGGCACCAGAGATACCATAGATGCCAACCAAGTATTCATTACGTTGGGGACTCCTATTCCACAAAATATCGCGGGCATCGAACCCGCCAACGTGACAGTAAACAGGACGGGTTCCGGCCAGATATTCTATGGTCCGAGTGGATTCACTGCTCTGATAGCTAAGAACACTCCAAACGTCGTGTTGAACATCGGAAATGGGGGCATGACTTTCAATACCGGTGCTGCTTCGGCCAAATCCATTGTGATTGGCGCGGGCTCAGTAATAAGCGCTGTGTCGAACACGTCGACTGAATCGGGCATTGACGACGTAGTCATCAATGCCGATGAGGATGCGGCGGAGTTCGCACCACTCCTCTGTAACGGCGGGCGATAGCCCGCTGATGCAGGCGGGCTCCAGCCATTTCGTTCCGACGCGCTGATGGAACTACACGTTCAGCGATCGGAATTGCTCGCCGAAAGAGATGCTGGAACCACTGGTGTTCTGCAGCCTACTCTCACAGCTATTCCGTCATTGAACCAGAACAGCTATGCCGGAGAATTGACCAGCGATCGCTCGCCGATGGCATCTGAGCAAGTCTAGGACCAGTAACGGCAATCATAAGGGAGCACATAAACAATGTTGATTAGCAGTAAACGCAAACGCTTGTTTATCGCAGCCATGGGCATTTTGGCCGCGGTCGCCGGGAATTCCTTCATTCGGCGTGCAGATGCAAATGCCGGCGCAGCAGGAGAGCTCGCCAAAATGTTCGAGCAGGACCAAGCTGACCGAAAAACAATCTTGACGCATCCACAGCCCGGACAGTGGGAAATAATCTCTGCTCACGACAAGCAGCATCACGACCGCATCCTGGAGCTAATGCGGCAGGACAAATTGAAATCTGCTGATGACTTCTATTACGCGGCGATGATCATGCAGCATGGAAGCGATACGAAAGACTTCTCCCTTGCGCATATATTCGCCATGGCGGCAGCACAGAAAGGACACAAGCTCGCGCCTGCGTTGAGTGCATTATCATTTGATCGTTTGATGCTGAGTGTCGGGCAACCTCAGATCTTCGGCTCTCAATCTTGCAGTGAAGCAAACGCACCATATAAGTTGACAGAACCTATGCAGCTGGATCTAATCACCGATTCGATTCGCAAAGAGTTCAACACGCAAACGATTCCCGAGGCAAAGGAGTGGCTCAACCAATTGAATGCCCGGCGGAAATCCATCGATCCACAGTAGCGCAGCAGCCGGGACCTTTCGGTCCCGGCTTTTCAACCCCCCTAAATTTCACCGGACCGCCGTAGCGGAGCGTGTTATTCGCGCGGTCCAACCGAAAGCCCGAATCATATCGGTCAAAGCCTCATGGAAAGAAGCTGCCGGCAAACTGAAGTTCTGTGACGTTATCGTCGGTGGATTTGATACTTACGGAGAGCGGGAAGAACTGGAACGGTTTGCTCGCCGCTATTTGATTCCATATATTGACATTGGCATGGATGTCCATGAGTTACCGGATAGCCAATTTCTGATAAGCGGACAGATTATTGTTTCCGTGCCGGGCAAGCCGTGTTTGCGCTGCTGCAACTTCATTACTGATGAGCGGCTCAGGCTGCTGCGCTAAGCAACAAGAGGATGGCTCGGCGTGAACCGAACCCTTGATTAATTTAAGGGCATTGCCCCCCGTGTCGAGAGCTATTCACCTAGCTCGCTTGCTCCAAGAATTTGTGAAGTCCGCTAAACTTCTCTTCGTCCTGCCGTCTGATGGCAGTCAACTAAAACGCGAGCTCATTTAATTTGACCGTGAACAGTTCGGGCCGTGGCCCTCCTTTCATGAGCAGCGTGGATCGTAAACGCTCGACGTCACGCTGCCGCCCGTCGGTACAGTGCGTTCAGCCGTAGCGGGCTTACGCCCGCCGTTACGATTCCGGTTTGGCCCGCCAAAAAGTTTTGACACGCCCGATTAGGATTCCACGGGCTGGTCAATGACTGCTATAAAAGCAGGATTATTGTCGGCATCGAAGACAACCCTGCCGGACCTAGATACGGTAATGTACCGCCCTGATCTGCACACGAGATGTTGCGTTGATGCATGTAGTTCGCGCGTACTGAGAATGCTTTCAGCAACCGTCCAGTCTTTTTCAGCAGTGAGATCCTTGAGCGGCCGGTTAACCAACTCGCCTTCATCAAATCCAAGCATCTTGCAATAAGCTTGATTCACGCGGCGGATCGCCAGATCAGGGCCAAGAATGGCCTGCGGCATATTTGAGTGATAAAAGAAAACTTGAAACATCTCGCGAGTCTGCCGCAGGGCTTCTTTAGACTTCTCGAAGTCGGTGACATCAATTGCTGTGCCACCAACTACCTGTCGGTTTAAAGGATCGAGGAATGGAAATTTCACTATGAGCCAGTCCTTCGGTTGACCGGCTGCCGTTTCATGCTTGCATATCATCTCGATAGGTATGCCTTTGCGCAATAGATCGAGTTCTTCCGGTCGCGTTTGGCTGATGAACGAATCATCAGTCAATTTAACGTTTGCCGATTGAGCCCGACTGGAAAACGTTTGACCATACTTGCTGTTGGAGTAAAGTTTCTCTCCATCCTCAGTGAAAACGAATGTCGCCACCGGATTATTCTGCATGAATGAGGCAAAGATACGCTGCGCCGCAACCAGCTTTGCCGTGAGCTTGCGCCTTTCAGAAGCGTAAATTATGGCTCTGGTCAAAGAATCGACATCTACAGCGCTTTTCTGGACGTAATCCTGCGCGCCGCGGCGAATAAGCTCCATACCCATGTTTTCTTCAGAGTCAGAGGTAAAAACCACGATTGGCACAATTCCTGCTGCGTCGTACATGGCAGCCAATGTTTCCACACCGGTGCTGTCCGGCAGACCCAAATCAAGCAAAATGACATCAAATTGCTCCATGTCCGTTACCCCGACTGCCTCTTGCAGTGTGCGGACACTGGTAATTGCAAAATGGCCACGATCGGTAAACTTCAACATACGCTTCACGAGCGCAGTTTGCGTCATCGTATCCTCGACCAGCAGAACATTGAAGTTTGGCAGGTTAGACTTTTCTTCGGCAGGCTTTTGCTCAGAAGCAAGATTGGCAAGAAATTCGTCGTGGTCCATATTCAAGATCCGCCTGGTGGCATTTTACATGCCGCATCTTCACGTCTGTTTGCTTTGCACATACGCATCGACTTCACTAATCAGTTGCAAATACAGCGGCTTCAGTACTTCGATACCTGAGAGCACCGCGTCCCAGTCCTGCTTTATTGCCGCCATTTCAACATCGGCGCTGGCCTTTTCGACTCGGCGACCACAAATCGCTCGGCTACAGCCCTTTAGCATGTGAGCTTGCGTGCGCACTTTGCCGGCATCCCTCATTTGGCTGCCTGTATCCAAATCTTGCAATACAGTTCTCGTATCCTCTGCATAGCATTTGGCCATTTCCAACGCCGATTCATCACCCCATTCTTTTTCGAGGGAAGCATGATCGAAACTTGTATTGCTGTTAATCGACATAGAGACCACTTAAAACCCCGGCAATGCCAGTGCGCCCGCTTCAGATTTCAGCTTTTGGAAAGCAGCGCGCAAATTGGAATACTCTGCTGATGACTGTTCCCAGCGTCCATTTTCAGCAGCAGAAGTAATCGTCACGGCGAGATTAGATAAGTGCTTGAGTCCAAGCGTGCTGCATGGTCCTTTCAATGAGTACGCGAAATGGTTGACTCCTTTAGCATCCTTTTCTTCGATGGCAAACTCAAGACAGTTGAGCAAAGTAGAAACGGATGAAAAAAATTGGCTGACAACATCAGCGGCTTCGTGCCCGAATCTCTTCTGCAAACTTTGAATATCGAAGCTGTCGTTAGCCACCGCGGCTTGGCTCTGGGCAGTCGGCGCATGAACAGCCGGAGCTATTGTCACCGTCTCTTTCTTGAACACGTATCGATCGAGGATGGCCCTTAGATTTTCCTTGCTTATGCCTTTAAATGCGTAGTCATCCATGCCACTGGCCAGACACATTTCTCGATCTCCAACTCGATCGTAAGATGTCATCGCGACAATTGGTGTGTGTGCACCTGTCGCCTTTTCATTCTTGCGAATTTGCTTAGTGGCTTCGTAACCATCCATGATCGGCATGTCGCAATCCATGAAAACCAGCGAGTAGCTTCGCTTTTGACACATACTCACAGCTTCTAACCCGTTGTTGGCAGTGTCAAAGGCAAGTTGTAGGCCGAATGACTTAAGCTGAATAGTGAGCAGCCTGTGATTAGCAGGGATATCATCGACGAGCAAGATTTTGTTGTCGTTGTTGTTGTTGTTGTCGTTGGTTGTGGTGGTGGTCGGTTTGATTGCTGGAGCTGGAGCTGCTGGGGATGGAGCTGCGGATGCGGATGGAGATGGAGATGGAGCTGCGGATGCGGATGGAGATGGAGATGCGGATGGAGATGAGAATGGAGCCGGACGAAGAGCCTCAGGCTCAGGAGCGTTTCCCCATGGTTCAACTCCAAGCTTTTCTGCGAGGTTCGTCAGCTGTTTGTGAGCGTTTTCAATTACTCCCACCTGTTTATCCAGCGTCTGGCACAGCTTCTTGATGTACTCGTCAATCTTCACCGGCTCCGTAGCATCGACGAATAGAACTACAACGCCGTTCACGCCCTCCCCTGTACGCAAGGCAACCGTTCCGATTTCAAAATGCACGTCTCCCTCAACGTCACGGTGGCGCATTTTTATCCGCACACTGGGCGGCGTTTCCGCCCCTTTTAAACAAAGGTTCCAGGGCAAATCTTCCTCTGTCAGTTGCTTGCCCGTGTCAATGTCGAAGTAAGTACTACCCGCAGAGAATTTGCCTGTCGCGACGTCTATCGGAAGAAGACGGCTTGTGGTGAAATTATGCACCATCACTTGCCCGTCGCCGCCAATGAGCATGGAGCCTAAAACTTTGTTGTGCGAAAGGGATTCGAGCACCAGCGGCAACTGGTAGAGAGCCTCGCGGGGCGTCGAGGGGTGATCCAGCAATTGTTCGACTTTGCTGCGCGCCTCATTGATGTACTGATGATGCGATTCCTTGACCAGACGGTTTTGATCCAAAGCGTCTTTCAAATCATTGATTTGCTGGCGCGCTTGTCTGATAGATTCATCCCAATTTGTCATATCTGATGCCTGTGGGACGTCCTTCCCTGCTTGAAACGTGCTGTAACCGTTGCCAGGCTTGTGGCTCCGGGATTGGGATATGTGCCGTTATTCAGGTTTTACCCCATCGGCAGGCGGTCTAACTACCCACAGACTGGCTGGTCACCCGATCCGGCTGATAACGGCGGGCGAGCTCCAACCGATTGTCGAATCCTTCGGGACGCGAGGGCTTCAGCGAGTTCCGACTAATGGTTACATGCATATTTAGAAATACGGGCTGACCTCGCCGACTGAATCGAACCGATTCAAGCGCTGGACTCGGAAGCATTGATCCAATCGAGCAGTAGGTTTGCAAACAGCTCGGGTCTTTCAGTTGGTATCCAATGTCCGCAGTTGTCTATTCGCTCGTACTGCCATGTGTTTTTGACGTAGTTTTTAGAATTGATCATTTGCGCTTCCACCAGAGCCGGATCGCCCGTACTGTACACCCCCATAACAGGCACCGTGCAGTCGGCAAAATGTGCCCTCATAAGCGCGACCATGTTAGCACGGTACCAGTTGAGTGCCGCGGTTAACCGCCCTGGGCGTGAAAGATCGCCTGTCCAGCGTTCCAGTTCCGCTTGATTGTTTGACAGGCGACGCAACCAGCCAAAGTTGTTTGCCTTCAACATAAACTCGGCAATGCCTCGAAGCTGAAACGCCAGGATGTACCACCCCTTCTTCCGCTGTTCGAGTCCTGCCTTTCTATACGCTCGAGGATGTCCCAGAGAAACTGCCACAAAGCTGTGCACCAGTTCGGGATACTGAATCGAAACCATCCATCCAACCAGCGCGCCCCAGTCGTGACCGACCAGGCGGACTTTTTGAGTTCGGCAAAACTCATTTATGACAACCTTTGCGTCTTCCACAATTTTTGCCAGCTCGTAAGCCGCCACCTCAGGTGGTGCGTCGGACTGTCCAAATCCGCGTTGATCGTAGGTGATGACCTTATAACCGGCCTTGAGCAAAGCCGGCTTTATACCATCCCACATACGCAACGAGTCGGCAAATCCATGCAATAACAGAATGGGCTCTCCATCGCCCTGGACTTCAGCATACAAACTAATGCCATTTACAGATAGTCTGACCATTTCGACAATAGCATAGCAGCCGGGGCCTTCCGGTCCCGGCTTTTAGATGCAGAGTGGGCTTACGCCCGCCGTTACGATTCTGGTTTGGCCGGCTCAATTTTGAGTACGTTATCGTTGGCTGCCAGCCGAAGCAATTGGTGCACGTCGATCCATGCATAGATGACGCCGTCCCCGAAAACGATGTTCGTGATCGTGGCGCCGGGCACGTACAGTTTTGCCACGCCGGCTTCCGAAGCATCCTTCACCGAGATTCTGACGAACGCCGCGCCATTTCTCAGGGCGATGGCGCCATGCTTCGTATCAGCCGGTTCAATCTTCGCGTTCAACAGCTCACGCAAGTCTTTCGAAAGTTTTTGCGTGGCTGCCGAGCGTTCTTTCGCAGATAATTCGTTCTGAGCAATGCGAGCGTCTTTATATGACTCCGAACGGAGTATCGGCTTACCGGCGACCATCCGCGGTGGCGGCGCGTTCTGAGCAAGCGCTCCGATCGTACCCGCAGTGGCTCCTTGAAGCGAGAAAGCAGGTGACGCCATCGGAGCGTATTGGTTATGGCCGCCCGCGAAGCCCCACTGTGCGCCCATCGTCTTCTTCGAATGTACGGCCACCCGCGAGCCTGCGGAATACAATTGACTCATCGGCAATCCGCGAGTGTTGGACTGTGCTTGCTCCTTTAATGCGTCGGTGGCCTCACCGAATACCCCGTTTCTGGAAACGCCGGCGGGAAGTTCTACGGGCACTTCGACTTTCTTGCTATCACCGCCCTTGGTGATCGTTTTTTCCTCGACAGCAACGAATGAGGTGTATTG
>Ga0134128_10001463_pt1 | contig 30386 bp, 41 predicted proteins | sample KB31754_FD_96462 | JGI IMG/M metagenome (GOLD analysis project Ga0134128, IMG submission 96462) | Terrestrial soil microbial communities with excess Nitrogen fertilizer from Kellogg Biological Station, Michigan, USA - KB3-175-4 | ecosystem: Environmental > Terrestrial > Soil > Unclassified ... | reverse complement strand
GTAATCTTCGCCGGCGTTGATGTTCCGTGCCTCGTCTATGAAGACAGTATTGGTCAGGCGCAAGCACAAAGCGACGTAGGTCGTGAGAATCGTGATCATCGGCAGTCGGTCGATCCAGCGGTCGGCGCGCGCACCGCGCCAGTTTTCCGGCAGGTAGTCTGCCACCGCCTGTTGCCAGGTCGGTCGGATGTAGCCGCCAGCCCCGACAGCGTTTACATTCATGTTCGCGTCTCCTCAGGGGCTTGTGGCGTGATCAAATTCGCCTGGCGTTTCGGCGTCAGGCGGTAAAGTGCTAGTGCAACAACGAATAAGGTGATGGCGGTAAATAGCCAGGTGGTCATCATGAAAACGTCGTGGGTGATCGCTTTCAGTAACGCGCCGAACGTGGGTGTCTCGCTCATCGCCGGGATCCTTTCAAGTTATCCAGACCGCTTCGGAGCGGCGCAGGCTCCGCAGCAGCGCCTGCCAATAGACGAATGATTGCGCAAGATCGTATAGCCACATCGGCAGGATAACCAGAGCATATAAACGGCCTCGCCATCCCGCCTTCCAGGATGCGACCAGTTGGTCAATCATGAAGATCGGTATGACCGCCGTCCAGAAAGGTTGGAAGGTTACCGTTTCGAACGCTAACGCGTAAGCCCAGAAGAGGAGCATGAGTAATGGTATGGTTGAACGGAAGTAGGTCCAGCCCTGTACCATCCATGCTTTGCGGGTGTGTGGCACCCAGCCGTACATGGACAGGGTATCCAGCGTCCCACGTTGCCAGCGCACGCGTTGGATGGACCAGTCTTTCCAGGTGGCCATCACATCGGTGATCACTGTGCAGTCGCGGGCATTGAGCGGCTCGTAACCGATGCGTTTCAGTGCGACAGTCAGTTCGTAGTCCTCGGTCAACGACTCCTCGTGGTATATCCACCCCCGGGGGCCGGGCAGTATGGGCGAACCGCGAAGGTTCGCGACGGCTCGCAGTGCCTGCACCGTGGCCATGCATGCTGCGCCGGACAGTACGTGGATCCGACCTCCCCGATCATGAACTGTGCGCAGGCCTTGGGAGTACTCGATTCGTTGTAAGAGTCCGACGATACTGGGGTCCTTGCGCGCGATGTAGGAACCGCTGATCGCTCCGCGCTGCGGCGAATATGCCAGGTAACGTAGTCCTTTGTCGATGAAGTCGACCATCAGTTGGCTGTCCGCGTCCATGGCCAGCACCACGTCACTATCCTGGAGCGTTGGTAGCACTGCGGTGAGGGCCTGGTTCAGCGCGCCTGCTTTCTTATGCTTGTTGTGGACTGTCTCGAAGACCTCGGCACCAGCGGAATGGGCGAGCGCCACGGTGGCGTCGGTGCAATTGTCGGCCACCACGACGATACGATCCGGCGGTCGGCTCTGCCGCTGCAACGACCTGACCGTTGCGACGATGTCGGACGCTTCGTTGTGCGCCGGAATAAGGGCGACAAGTGTCGTGGTACGCGGCACCACCGGCACCGGTATTGGAAGGACGTCGGCGCTGGTCCACAGCCGCGGTGAGATATCGGCGCGCCGCGCGACCACGGATGTGGCGTTTTTTGCCGGCGGCGTGTCCGGAAATCCGGGAGTTATGCGGTCCACGACTTTACTGTCGTTCTGTGACGCAATGTTGTTACGGGACTATACGGTGTCCGCACGTGGATGCGCGAATCTGGGTCTGAAGACGGCAGTAGGCAAAGCGCCGCGGCGGCAATTGTTGCGGCGCCCTGCAATGGTTTGGGTTAGTGAAGTACGTTGCCGGTGGCGTCTGATCGGATCCGAGTCGACGCGCAGAGGTGCTTAGCGTTCATGGCATCTACGATTGATTGCAGGCTTTGAATGTCATTTCTTGCCGAAATATCTTCGCCGTCGTGCATGGAGATGATGGAATTAGCTGTGATACTTGCGGCCACATTGTGAGCGATGCTGTCGGCGGTGACATCTCGTTCGGTATCTCTGCTGTCCACGATGTTGTCTGCGTCGCTGTCGCCCCAGGACATGATCAAGCGTAGCCCCAGACGCCCCGCTATGCCGTCGACCTGGTTGTTGACCGAGCCGTAGGGCGGCCGGTACTGGGTGGGCCTGGGTGCGCCGGCTGCGACGATGACGGTGTTGGCTCGTTCGAATTCTGTTTCGATCTGCGAGTCGCCCCAGGGCTGGCGTTGCACACCGTTGACGTCCACTCCGGTCACCAGGTTCGGGTGATGGTAGGTGTGGTTTTGCACGCTGTGCCCCTCGGATACTTCTCGCCTGAGGATGTCCTGTCTTCCTTGAATGTGGTCTCCGATAACGAAGAACGTGGCCTTGATGTTGAGGGCTTTGAGTCTGTCCAAGACGGCGACAGTGCTGGGGGCTGGACCGTCATCGAAGGTGAAATAGACGGTGCCCCCGGAGCAGTCATTGCTGACCGGGCGCACCGCGGTCGCCGCACCGGGGCTGGGCTCGCTTCCGGCGTTACTCGCCGCTGTGCCCGGATCATTGGAGGTTTCCCGCCACAGCCCTCGCGCCGCGCCAAAAGCTCCGGGCCACGCGAGCGTGGCTGCGGTGAACAAGATCGAGCATGCCAGCACAAAGGGCAGCCACGACCACCACGAGACCTTGCTCTGTTTTAGCCCATAACCTAATGCCCGCACTGACATGATGAGGATTCCTTAATTGCGATCAATAGGGCACGTGCGTTCCAGGCCGTCGTGCGACACCATGACGCAGGACGGATTGCGGGCCTCGCGCCACCTGTAGATGTTCAGAAGATGGTGGTCTCAGCTGTCATCGGCATCACGCGCCGAAAGCGGACCGGGAACCTAGTGAACGGGAACGCAGGTACGTCATGCCCTCACTGTCGCTCCGCGTGGTAGTGCTGTTACTGCGAATGTGTCGAGGTCGAAGGTGTGTGCGCGCTAGGACCTGAGATGCGGTGAGTACTCAGGCTAACCTTTTGATGTGGTCGCCACCTGGCCGCTGACCGGGCGAGCCGAGGAACTGAGCGTGCTCAGCCGGCTGGCCCATCGCGGCGACGGGCCGGTCGGCGTCGTGCTGGCGGGGGCGGCCGGAGTGGGCAAGACCCGGCTGGCCCGCGAGGCGCTGGCGGTGGCCGCGCAGCGCGGTGCGTTGACCCGGTGGGCGGTGGCCACGGTGTCGGCTCGCGCGCTGCCGCTGGGCGCGTTCGCCGCGACTTTGGGTGTGATCGGCCCGGATCCCGCCCGGCTGATGCGCCAGGCTGCCAACGCGCTGCTGTCAGGTGGCGGTAAGGCCGGTGTCCTCATCGGCGTCGACGATGCCCACCTACTCGATGAGCTGTCCGCGACGCTGGTCCATCAACTCGTGCTGCGCCGTGCGGCGAATGTGGTGCTCACCCTGCGAACCGGGGAAACCGCGCCGGACGCGGTGACAGCGTTATGGAAAGACGGGCACCTCACCCGGCTGGAACTGCAGCCGCTGTCGGAAGATGAGACCACCTCCTTGATCGAGGCCGTGCTGGGTGGGCCGCTGAATTGGGTGGCCGCACGCCGGCTGTGGTCGATCACCCGCGGCAATGCGCTGTACCTGCGGCAGCTGGTCGACGGAGAGCTGGAATCGGCGCGGTTGCGCCAGGTTGCCGGCGTGTGGCGGTGGTCAGGGCAGCCGGAACTGTCCCCGGGGCTGGTGGAGCTGCTGTCGGCCCGGATCGGCCGGCTACCCGATGCCCAGCGAGACGTCCTGGAGGTACTGGCCTTCGGCGAGCCGTTGGGGATAGCCCTGCTCGTCCGGTTGACCGACGCGGTGGCGGTGGAACAGGTCGAGGCACGCGGTCTGATCGAGGTGTACCCGGACGGCCGGCGGGTCGAGGCCCGGCTGGCCCACCCGCTGTACGGCGAGGTGCACCGGGCCCAGGTCGGCATGCTGCACGCTCGGCGGGTGCGCGGCCGGATCGGGCAAGCGTTGGCCGATACCGGCGGCCGCCGGGCTGGTGACACCCTGCGCCGCGCGCTGTTGACGGTGGAGTCCGACCTGCGACCAGATCCGGCGCTGCTCACCGCGGCGGTCCGCAAGGCCACCGAACTGGGGGACCTGGTGCTGGCCGAGCGATCGCCGCGGGCGGCGGTTTCGAGCCGCGGTTGCTGCTGGGCAACGCGCTGCACTGGGCCGGCCGGGCGGAAGAGGGCGCGACTGAGCTTGCCGACCTGGCTGCGCTGGCCCGCACCGACGCCGAGCGGGTCGAAGTCGCTATCCCGCGCATGTTCACGTTGGCCTGGCTTGGCCGCATCGACGAGGCCGAGGCCACGGTCGCGGCGGTGACGAACGCGCTATCCGATGATGCCGCCGCACTCGTGCTGGCCGGCGGATTATCCGTGCTCAACGCCTTCGGTGGCCGGATCGCGCCGGCCGCCGAGGCTGCCGTGGGCGTGCTCGGGCATCCGCGCTGCCCGCCGCCTGCTGGGCGAGCCCGATCAGGCCTCGCGTCGGTACCGCGAGCAGTGCCAGGACACTCCCGGAATCGGGGACGTGGTCACCAGTGCGATGCGCGGGGCGGTAGCGGCCTGCCGCGGGCAGGTCAAAACTGCGGCGCGGTGGTTTCGGCAGTCCTTGGCCAGTGGTGCGGACACCGGCATGGTGGCCTTCACACTGCTGGTGGACCTGCCCGGCGTGCTGGGCATGGCCGGCGACGCCCCTGCGGCCCGGCAAGCCCTCGATGAGCTCGATGCTGCTCGCCATCACGGTTTCGTCTACCTTGAGCCTGAGCTGCTGCTCACCCGGGCGTGGGTGGCTGCCGCCGAGGGTTCGGTCAGCGAGGCCACCACGCTGGCCCGCCACGCGGCCGAGCTGGCCGCATCGCATCCGCAACCCGCTGTGGAGGTGCTGGCACTGCCCACCGCGGTGTGTTTCGGTGACTGCACGGTGGCCGACCGGCTCGCCGTGCTGGCCACCAAGGTCGACGGGCCCCGCGCGCCAGCGGCGGCCGCGCACGCCGCCGCGCTGGCCGCCGCCGGGCTGTCCAACCGCCAGATCGCCGACCGGCTCGTCGTGTCGGTGCGACCGTCGAGGGCCACCTTTACCGCGCCTGCACCAAACTCGGCGCCGGCGATCGCACCGGACTCGCCGCCCTGATCCGGCCAAGCGTCGAATCCGAGTAGTCCACTACTCGCACCGCCGCCGCGCGCCGCGCGCACCATTCAACTCACCGGCATCAGTGCCCGGAGTAGCTGCTCCGGCCGGCAGCAATACGGACAGGTGAGGAGAACAGTGATGACCAGCGGCACGTCGACGGCAATGGAAGAGCGAATCGAGGTGGCCGCGCCGGCGGCTGAGGCTTTCGACGCGGTGGCCGACGTCCACCGCATGGCCCGCCGGAGCCCCGAATGCTTCGCGACCTTGGTACTGCGCAGGCGCAATGGGAGACCGGCCGACTTCATCGGATTCAACAGACACGGACTGCACGTCTGGTTTTCCAGCTGCCATGTGCGGGTCGCGGATCCGGGCCGGGAATTTATGTTCGACGTATTCGCGTTCGGATTTCCGGTGGCGCGGTGGGGATACCGGTTCAAGCCTACCGCGGGCGGCACGGAGGTCACTGAATACTGTATCGACAAACGTACCACCGGGGCCAACGTATTGGGCCGGATATTCATCGGTAAGGCGCACAATAACAATCGTGCTGATGTCAACCGGCACGGTATGCGAGAAAGTCTGCGGCGCCTCAAGTCAGAGCTGGAGTCTGGGCGTTAGCGCCGATCAGGTGGGGGCCGTGATGAACAAGACGATCGGCGCCGCACAGAAGCTCGGAGCCTGACGTGTGTGACGAGGTGGTGGCTGCCCGGCGAGCGGCGCGCGCCGAGGCGATGTGTCGCTTGCCGGCCACCTACTCGTTGGCTCTGCGGCTGCGCGACGCGGGCTTGACTCACGAGGTCATTGCGGAATGCCTGGCCGTGGAACGGGAGGGGCTGGATCTGCTGTTGGAGGTGGCGGAGGCCAAACTAGCCGCGATGTTGCGGACTGAGGACGGATTAGCTACTTCCTAGCCGCTAGCCGCCCGGGCCGGCCTGTGCGATTTGAGCCAGGGCCTCATCCGAGTGGGATTGCCCCGCGGGCACGTGCGGGCGGTGCGCGCATCGATCGATGTTGGATGCTTTTTCACCAGGACGGTGCCGCGGGCGATCGTGCGGCACCTGATCCGCCACCCCCTCGACCCGCTGCCCATCACGCGTGCCCGCCGAGCCTTCAAGCAGGCCGGGTACGGCGGCGCGGATCGCTAACCCGCTATACCAAGGCAGTTAAAGGCCGAAATCTTGGCGGGTATAGCGTTCGCCCAGCAGTGCGGCCCAGGGAGTAGAGATGATTGAGTCGGGGTGCGTTTCGTCCGATTTGCCGGAGCTGGACCGGATGAACGATCCGCAGGGCGGTGCAGTTGCGTGGGCGCTACTCACCGTAGGCACGGTTTTCGCCACGGGCGTACTTGTCGCGGCCACCTGGGTCACCGGCGTCTGGTAGCACGTTCGCTACCAGAACCACGCCAGCGACACCACGATGCCGGCGATCACGGCCGTAGTCACGGCGAGCAGCGCCCAAGCGACGGACCCTCCGCGCGGGTCGTCCGTCCGGTCCAGCTGCGGCAATTCCGACGAGATTCGCCGTGGCTCAGCCATGGCGAAATCGTAACTCACGACTCGTCTGAAATTCCTCTTCGCAAAACGAACAGCGGGTTCCGTCGCGGCGATTGCGTGAACAAAGGGTTGCCGAGCGCTGTAGTGTTATCACGAAAAACGACTGGCCAATTTAAGCGATGTTTCAGCAGCCCAGGGCAAGAAAGCATCGAGGAAGCGTCCGGTGGCCGGCATGAAATACCCGCCGTAGTGGCTGATCGGATCCAATGTCGAGATCACCACCGTGCCGGGGGTGGATACCCGGTCGACATAGAGCAGCGCTTCTCCGGTGGTCAGCCTCACGAGCACTTGGGCGCCTTCCGGCGGCTCGAGCACGCCGTGGTAGTGCCAGGTGCAGTCACGCAGGGTGAGTCGGCGGAACAGCGGGTGCTCCTCGTCCCCGAGACGCACGCCGAGGTCGCCGTCTGGCTCCAGCCACCACCAGAAGTTGGTCGGCCGGTGCTGCCAGCGCACGCCGGGCAGGAACTCGGGGATCGGCTCGCCGCCGCTGAAGGTGATCACCGTCCCGCCGACGTTGAGCAGCTCGAGTATCCGGTCGGCGGCTCGGTCGAGCTGCCCGCGGTGCACGCGTTCCGGGATGAGCAGGCCGCTGTATGCGGTCAGGTCGGTGTCGGCCAACTCGGGGAGATAGATCATCCCGCCGGTGAGGTGCTGGGCGTACTTCGGCTCGGTGAGGGTCCGATGGTGTTGCGCGGAGCCCCCGTAGACGCTGGCGAGCCCGCGCGGCCGGCGAGCGGCCTGGGCCCGGCGCTGCGCCGACTCCGCCATGAGCCAGTCGAGGAGTGCGTCACCGCAGTAGCTCAGCAAATCACTGGTCGCCTGCACGACGATGGTGCCTGCCGTCGACACCCGGTCCAGGTACGTCGCCGGCTCTCCGCCGAACAACCTGGTCAGCACCTCGGCGCCGGGTGGCAGCGGATGGTGGCCGCGCGCGAAGAACCCGGCGACGCCGCGCCGGAAGGTCATCCCGGTACCCATCCCACGGAAGATCGGATGGTCTGCGACCTCCACGACGCGATAGCCGTCCAGCGATCGGTTCGTCAGCGGCACGAACGACGATGCACCAGGCAGCCACTCCCGATGCAGGTGGCCGCCGAACACCACCACCCCGCCGCGGTCGAGATAGTCACGGATCAGGCGTTGCTGCCGCGCCAGGTACTCCTGGTCGACGTTCGGTGTGACGATCAGGGCGGCGTACCGATCCAGGTCGATCGACCCGATCGCGTAGCAATCGAGCCGATCTACCCGATGTGACCAATCAGTTGCGTCCCGGTTACGGATGTCCATGTCCAGCACGGCGACTGCGCCCGCCACTGGGGTTCTGGTGTTCACCCGAACGAGAGTAAACTTAGGCTAACCTTTGCACAAGGTAGCGCCGCGATGTCTAGCCTTGCTCGGGCGGCTGATCATGGCCTTCCGGGCTGGCCCTGTGGTGGGCCTCAGCCAGCTTCTCCGCCGTTATCCCCGAGGCGCCGAGCGCCTGGGCCAACTCCGGCGAGGACGACTTGATGGACTCGATCGCTTCGTTCATGCCCGCGGACGTGGTCTCTTCCGCTCGCTCTTCTTCGATCATTAGCGCAGCCTAAACGCTATTGGCCGATCGCGCAGATCGTACGTCTCCGGGCGGGCTCTTAGCTGCCGTGACCTGCACCGAAAGTGCTCACCGGCGGATCACAGCACAGCAGCTCCTGGTGGATCCGCCAGAACTCCTGGCAAGCCCGGTAGAGGTCGTTCTGGGCCGCCTCAAGAGCCTCGACCGGCGCAGGCGTGGGCACCCACCGGCCTCGCACCGGCTCTACTACGGTTAGCGCCTCCAGCGCGTGTGAGGCGTTGCGCAGGCTTTGATGGGCGCGGTGCAGCAGCTGGCGCTGCTCTTTGGAAAACTCCTCGGGCGTGCGACCTATCTCCACGCTTCACCCCTTAGGCGCGCCGTCGTTCCCCGTAGGCACACCGTAGTCCGTCCGCCATGGCCAGTGCTCAGCTGTAGTCGAGTCGGGCGCCGAGTACCCGGTGCAGGTGACGCAGGGAGAACTCCTGCACCGCGTCGGCCGGGTGGTGCGGGCCGTCGAATGTTGCAGTGGCGTGCACTGCCACGGTCACCGGCAGGTCCCGGTTGCGCAGGTCCGCGGTGGTGTGCAGAACGCAGATGTCGGTGCACACCCCGCAGATCCGTACCGAGTCGACGCCGAATCGGTGCAGATGGCCCTCCATCTCGGTCTCGAACAGCGCCGAATACCGGCGCTTGCGCACCAGTAGGACATCGTCGCGGTCCAGCAGCGTGCGCAGCTCGTCAACCAGGTCGGCTTCCCGGCTGCCCCGGATGCAGTGCTCCGGGAACACGGTGAACTCCGCGTCGCCGACCTCGTGGGTATCGGCGGTGAACAGCACTCGCCGGCCGGCGGCCAGCGCTGCATCCACCTCGGCACGAACCGCCGGAAGCACCGCCAGGCACCGGTCGCTGGCCAGGTTGCCCTCCCGGAGGAACCCGTTTTGCATATCCACGACGACGAGAAGCTCAGACACCGCACTCACCACACCATCATCCCGACATGGAGACATGTCGGGGAGGGCGGAGTCAGCGCGGGAGCGGAGGGTCTGGGGCGAGGGTGCCGTCAGGCGCGATGTGCGCGAAGATCTGTTCGATGAGAGTGAGCACGTGGGGGTCGTCCACGGTGTAGATCTGCCGCTTGCCCTCCCGCCGGCCAGTGACCAAGCCGGCCAGGCGCAGCTTGCCCAGGTGCTGGCTCGCGGTGGCGATGCTCACGCCGACCCGGGCGGCCAGGGTGCCGACGTCGTAGCGACCCTGCGCGGCCAGCCACGCCAGATGCAACCGCACCGGCGAGGACAGCAGGTCGAAGGTGTTCGCCGCGGCGGACAGCTGCGGGCCGGTCGGCTCCACCCGCTGCGGCGCGCCGACGTCCGTGGTGGCCTCCGCACGCTCGTTGGTCATGGCAGGTCCATTGTGACTCGGAATCGTCAACTCCGTCATTCAATCAGTTGCGAAACGGACTGATCGTATGTGAGCATGGCGTAGTACATGCCACTGCGACGGAGGGCACCCGGCGGTGAATCTCAGCCTGCTGGCCGCGGTTTTCGGCATCATCTTCGTGGCCGAGCTGCCCGATAAGACTGCCCTGGCGAGTCTGGTGCTGGGCACCCGCTACCGGCCCGGTGTCGTGTTCATCGGGGTAGCCGCGGCGTTCGCGCTGCACGTCGTCATCGCGGTCGCCGCGGGGAGCGCGTTGAGCTTGGCGCCTCGCCGGATCGTGGAAGGCGTCGTCGCGGCGCTGTTCCTGGCCGGCGCAGTGCTGATGCTGCGCCGCGGCCGGCAAGGCCACGGGGACGAGCCCGCGTCAGCGAGCTCGTCCCCGGATCCGGCGCACGCGCCGGATCCGGGGACCGCCCGCGACGACCGCGAACCGGATGGTGCGATGGCCGTGCTGACCTTAACCCGCATTCAGGGTGCCGCCCAGCGCAGCGGGTTCTGGAAGGTCGCGGCGACCAGCTTCGGGGTGCTGTTCGTGGCGGAATTCGGCGACCTCACCCAGATCGCCATCGCCAACCTGGCCGCCCGGTACCACGATCCCCTCACGGTGGGGGCCGGGGCGGCGCTGGGCTTGTGGGCGGTCGGCGGCCTGGCGATCCTGGGCGGTCGGCACCTGCTGCGTTGGATCCCGCTATCCTGGATCGCCCGGGCCGCCGCGTTGATCATGGCAGTTCTCGGCCTGGTCAGCGCCGTGCACGCCATCACCGGCAGCTAAGCACACCACAGTCTGAGTCCGAGTCCGAAGTTCGAGGGCGACACCAGGCGCCCGGTGCACTAGCGGATTTTCGACCGGCGGCGGGGTTTCTACTCATTCGCCACGGTCAAGATGGTGTGGGGGTCCGTATCCTCCAGGCAGACGCCGACCAGCTCCCGCGCCATAGAAGGATCCCATGACGACGATCGTGCCGACCCTGGGTAGCTGTTGCGATGTCGTTTCTCGCCCTGGTCGCGGTGCTCAACGCCGTAGTGCTCAAGGGCATCATCGATTCGTGGCGGGACCTGCGCCGGGGCCGGCTCGCCGAGAAACAGCTGGAGCTTCAGCTGCTCAACCCCGGTCTGGTCAACCGCATCCTCGGTGGCCGGGCCGGTACCCTGATTCGCTCCTCGTGGCACATGTACCCGCTGGGCATCCTGTTCGGCCTCGGTCTGGAGACGGCCTCCGAGGTCACCCTGCTGACGTTGTCGGCCAGCACCGCGCAAGCGGGGCAGATGGGTTTGCTCGCGACGTTGTCACTGCCGCTGCTGTTCGCAGCCGGCATGAGCGCCTTCGATACCTGTGACGGGCTGCTGATGTCGCTGGCGTACACCTGGTCGCAGCGGCGCCCGGCGCGGCGGCTGCACTACAACATTGTGACCACCTGGGCGACAGTTTTCGTGGCCGGTTTCATCTCCAGCGTTTACCTGGCCGCGGTGCTCGTCGAGCACGCGGGCGTAGCGTTTCCTTTCGGGGTACGCCGGCCTTGCCGATCACTTCGAGCTGCTCGGCTACGTCATCGTCGCCTTCTTCGTCGCCGTCTGGGCAGGGGCGGTGGCACTGTGGCGTTTCGGCGGCTTCGACCGGCGCTATGGCAGCCCGGGGTCGGGCGGCGGTGACCTCGAGGACATGGGAACTGGGAGGACACCACCGTGAGTACCGGAATCGTGATCGTGCTCGTCGTCGGCGTATCCGCGATTATCATCCTCGGAGGGTTGGGCTTGCTGGTGATAGCCCGCCTGCGCCGGATGATCAAATCGCAGTTCCAGGCCCTCGACGACGCGCTCGGCACGATGCGTGCCAGTCAAGGCCGCGACGAGCCCGGCGAGCCGCGGTAGCACTGCGGGTGCCGTCAGTCGGACATGCGCTGGTGGAGGAATGCCAGGGTTTGACGGATCACTCGCGAGACCTCCATCTGGGAGATGCCGATCTGCTCGGCGATCTGGGTCTGGGTGAGCTGGTGGAAGAACCGCAACGCGAGGATGGTGCGGTCCCGGCACGGCAGTTGGGCCAGTAACGGGCGCAGCGACTCCCGGTCGTCGATCAAGGCCAACGCGTGATCCAGGCTGCCGATGATTTCGCCCAGGGCCGCTGTGCCGCTGCCGGGATCATCCAAGGACAAGCATCGGGAGGCTTCCGCACCTTGCAGCCCCTCGATCACGTCCGAGACCGGTAACCCCAACCGATCAGCGATCTCGCTGGGTCGCGGTGCCCGCCCGAGTTGCTGGGAAAGCTCCGCAAGCGTGCGCCTGATCGCGGTGTGCACGGCTTGCAGCCGGCGCGGTATCCGGGTCAGCGAGCTGTGGTCGCGCAAATAGGAGCGTATCTCGCCGGTGATCGTCGGCACGGCGAAGGACAGGAAATCCGAGCCGCGAGCGGGTTCGAATCGATCCACGGCATGGATCAGTCCCACTGTGGCGACCTGGACCAGGTCCTCCAGCGGCTCACCACGGCCGGCGAAGCGGCGGGCGATGTTTTTGGCCACTCGCAGGTAGCCGCTGATCAGCTGCCCGCGCAGCTGTTGCTTTGCCGGGTCGTGGCCAGCGGCCTGGGCATAACGCCAGTGCAGCGTGACGAGAGGTGCGTACTCGTCACGTCTGGTCGCATCCGGCGGCACGGAGGTGGTCACGGTTGTCGCGCCGTCCATGAGTTGTCGCGTCGTCCGCACGACGGTGCGGTCCATGAGCTGATCGGCGGCAGTCTGTACGGCCATCGGCTCTTCCTCCGACGATCTGTCCTTCACCAGGCCAGGGGCGCCAAACCGCCTCTCACCAGACCTAGGATACCCGCAAATATTGCGCAAGCACACTTATTGCGTTAATGCACACTTTTGGAGTAGTTCACCGCGGGTACCGCCGTGGTAAGCACGACCCACCGGTCGAAATGCGGTGTAAGCCGGCCGAGAGCAGGGGACACTGACCTATGGGATCGATCGAATCCGACGCTGAGACGCCTCGTCCCACTCAGGAGGAGGTCGAGGCCGTCATGCTCGCGACGCGGGTTTTGATCGCGGTCACCGCACAGTCGGTAGCGAGCGTGGAAGATCGGGTGACCTTGCCCCAGCTTCGGGTGCTGGTAATGATCGCCAGCCGTGGACCGCAAAACCTGGCGTCCGTCGCGCAGGCGCTCGGCGTGCACCCGTCGAACGCCACTCGCCGGTGTGACAGGCTCGTCGAGGCGGGCCTGATCCACCGCAGTGACGATCCCGCCGACCGCCGCAACCTGATCCTGCGACTGACCCCGTCAGGTCGGGAGCTCGTACTGCAGATGACCGAGCGCCGGCGCGCCGCCATCGAGAACGTCCTCGCCAAGATGCCGGCCTCGCTCCGCGGCGACTTGGTACCGGCACTGCGGGCTTTCGCCCAAGCCGCCGGAGAGGTCCCACCCAGCGAAGCATGGGCCCTGGGCTGGACCACAGATCGGCCCAACGGCACACCTCATCACATGCCCAGCGGTACTACCTGCTAGCCCGCGGCGCAACGCTAGCTACATCTGTGCTGCGCTCGATCACGCTGCTGGACGTCGATCGAGCCATCCGGCCGTTCAAACCAGGAGAACGTCGCCGCGTCAAGCGCGGTTGAGGTGCGGCCGTCTGCCGGCAGCTGGGGATTGCCGGCAGAATGCGCCGCCCGGTGACGCGCGTGAGTTGCGGGGCGACGGGCCGCCCGTGTCCCAGCCGCGAACCTGGCCCGTCGCGCGGCGCTCAGCGCGGCCTGCACCGCCTGCTCGACCGCCGCGGAATAGTGCTGATTCGTGACAGGCTCGGCCCCGGATGCTGCCGGTCGAGCGGGTACCGCCGGCCCACTCAGCGAGGCAGCGGGCGCACGATGCTGCCCATGCTGACCAACCTGTTGCCGATCAGCGCCGTCGGCCGGCACGTCAGCGTTGATCCGTTCCCCACGGAGCTGATCATAGATTGGTGTTTCACTCACGCAGCCACACCGTAGGGGCAGATTCCCGGGTAGCGGCATCAACACGCTGTGCGCTACGGCACCGTCAGCGGATCGGTGCCTGCCCAGTGCGCACAGCGAAGATACGGTCAGTCAGCCCGCTGCACATGCTGGAGTAGGCGATCGAAGTCGGGGGTTGGTGAACTCGGCTACGGTGCGGTCGTTCGCCCGTCGACCGGGCACGGTCACCTACACCCAAGCGTTGAACTCCCGCGGCGGGATCGAGTGCGACATCACCGGGCCGTACGCCTGCATCGCGCTGTGGGGACCCAAGTCTCGCGGCGTGCTCGCGCCGCTGACCCCCGCTCCAGGAACTCGCCCCTGTGACGGTAACCGGCAAGGCCCACACAACGATTGTCGCTGAGTCGTGGCGGGCTGCTCACGGTCATCGTCTCGCGGGCGGTGTCCGCCCTGCTGGGCGTGCCGGTGTTCTTCGCTGCCGAGGCGCTCGCTGCCGAGGCGCCGGACTGGGCACGGATCGCGACGGCCATCGCCATCATCGCAACTGTGATCGGCATCGGGCTCCTCGTCGCGGCGCGTCGCCAACCTGCGATCGGAGTTACCCAGTAGTTGCTTCAGCACGTTTCCACCTGGATCCGGCGATGGCCCACGTTTACTCACGGGTGAGCGCGGGTAACTCAGTGCAACCAAAGGTCAGCGTCTCCTAGCTGGCCCAGCCCACACGGACAGGGGGTGAGAATGGTGCCAATAGGGCTGCGGCGCGGCTTTTCGCGGAACTGACACGTGGTCGGCGAGTTGCTGGTTGATCCTTGACTGATCCCTCACCAACTACATGGGAGACCGGTACGGAGGAGTAGGGAAATGGCTGTTGGATCGATCTTTCTATCGGCATCCGTTCTGGTGATCTTCGCGCTTGGCGTATTCATAGGGTACGCCTTTAGCGAGCGCAAGCGGGCGGTTCGAGCTAGGCGGCAAGCAGTAGCGCAAACATTTCTCTACAAGCAGTTGCACGACCTGCAAGCAGCCCGTCAAATGAATTGCTCGACCGAACCGCGACGGGATCGCTTCGCTCGAGAAAAAGTCGGATCATACTCGCGAGCTTCGGGCGTATGAGTCTCTTTGAAGTCCGACATGAGCGTAAAGCGCCTGAGGTGCGCCACCGAGATTGAGAAGGGAGCTGCAGATGGCGCTATTACCTGGCGCGCTGAGCAGGACAGGACCGTTATCTTCCGACATCATGGACCTCCAGGTCTCTCCCTACGGTCCCAGCGCCCGGGTGGTCACCGTAGGGGCCGAGATCGACGCGCTAACCGCGCCGCAGCTGGCCACTTTTCTGACTGCGCAGCTAGTCATTGTCGCGGTCGTGGTGGTGAACCTTGATGATGTGCGGTTCCTGTCGTCTGCGGGCTTGAGGGCGCTATTCGAGGTACACGAATTCGCTGTTCGAGAAGACCGCGACCTGCTACTGGTGTGTCACTCCCAGCCTGCCAACTGGGCACTGGAAGTCACCGGACTGCGGGAGCATTTCAAGTTTATCGACACCGTGCCGAACAGCGCCGACCCGCGGCCGTAGCGGCAGAACTCGCACAGGCGCGATCACGGTGAAAGAGAATCCTAACTACGTAAGGAGTAATCATGGAACACAGCACGGTGCGTCAGCTGATCAGGGCGACGACCTTGTCGCTTCTTGTACTAGCAACGACATCAGGCGTGGCAGGCTCGGAGGTATTAGCCAGTAGTCCTGCTCGGTCCCAGCCGGATGGTGCAGCCAGCGGCTCGGCCCCGGCATCGGACCCAGGTCAGCCGGATCCGACGTCCCCTCCTGTTCCCGGTCCGGTCCCGCCCCTGCCTGGTCCGGGACTCAACGGGTGAGTTCGCTGGTGAGCGCGGGACCTTGATGGCTGGTACCCGTGGTGGGGAGGGGATGGTTCGTCCCCTCCCCACCACAGCCGCGCACCTTCAGTGACCGCGTGAACGAGCAAGGCTGCGTCGGGTGCCGACGCACCAAGCGATTGTCGGACACGCTCGAATTCGTAACTGTGGAAGATCAAGCTGTTCTCGCAGTAAGCGACGCAACCGTCACCGGAGGGCGCTCGCATCGCGCAGGGACCGTAGGAGCACCAGATGCATCGCGTGAGACCACAGCAGCGGGGTGGCTACCGGGCCCCAGCGCATCACCCACGGCGCCACCATGTCCGGTGCCTGCGGGTGCGCAGTGCTCTGTTCGGGTAGGTGACCTTCGGCGGTGAACATCGATGCGACCCAGTCCAGTCGTTGACGCGCGCCGGCGAGGTCACCGATCGCCGCCATGTGGGTACCGAGCCAGGCGGTCAGCAGCACCCATTCCCCACCGCCGTAGAAGGTGTCCCCGAGGTAGCGGCGCAGCCCTCCGCTGGGCCCGGTGAGTTCATCGACAATCCGCGCCACCGTCCGCCGCATGATCGGGTCGTCGGCCGGTATCACGTCGAAGGGGGTGGCTAACCACAGCAGACTGGCGTCGATCCCGTCGTCGCCGGTGTGCTTGACGAACGTCCCAGCCCGCACATGCTCGTCCAGCAGTAACTCACGCAGGTGTTGAGCGTGTGTAACGGCGGCGGCGTCCCCGATCAGTTCGGCCGCGGCGGCCAGGCCGGCGATAACGGCGCCCACCGTGGAGGTGTGCCGCCGGGCCCCGTGTTCCTCCCAGCAGTCGTAACAGTTCCACGCTCCCGCGATTTGCAGGTACTGGCTGACCAGTGCCACTGCATGCCGCTGCTCAGTGGTCAGCGGGTAGCCGTGGCGTACGTGCTGCGCCAGCGCCCATAGCCAGATGCCATAACCGTCGAGCTGGAAATTCGGCCACGGCGCTTGGTCACTGCCGGCTGGATTGCCCGGGTCCGCCGGTTGTCCCGTGCCCTGCGGCTTGTCGGGCTGCTCCAGATGACCGGTCACCGTGAAGCGCGCCGGGGGCATCTGCGCCACAGGCACACGGTCGGTACCGGGTGTGGTGACGGCCTTGAACAATCCCTGATACCGCAACAGGGTGCGGGTGACGAACCCATGGAAAGCAGCGGCGCTGCCGTGTGCACCGTGCAGCCCTAGCGCGTAGGCGCAGAACGCACCATCGCGCAACCACACGTAGTGGTAGGTGGGATAGGTGGGGCAGGCCACGTAACCGCCATCCCGGTGTTGCCCGGCAAGCAGGACATCAAGGCTCGCGCCTATCCGGCCGGCTGGGTCGACATCCGGGCTCACGAGCGCTGCTCATCAGGTCGGCCGCTGCTCGCTGTCGAAGCCTCCGGTGACCTCAATGGCGCCCCTCGAGACCGACGGCTTCACGCAGGCGGTCCGCGGCGTTTCGAAGGTCAGCATCCTGACGCGATTCCGAACTCATCAGTTCGGCCAGCGCCTCGGCAACGACGTTGAGTTTCTCCTGGGCGGCCTCTTCCGCGCGGCGACCGGCGTTCTCGAGCAGCGCTACGAGCAACAGCGTGAGAACACTGGCGACAGTGTGAATGACCGTCTGCCATTCCTTGTGGTCTTCCCACAAGGGAAAACTGACCAGCCAGCCCCCGACGATGCAGACACAGAGCACGAAGAACGGCGCCCTGCTGACCTGGTGGTACGCCGCCTGGACGAACCGATCAAACAGCGAACGGCGATCTCCGTGCCTGCGGGTCGTTGCGGCCTCGCTGCGCTTCACAGCTTGAAGCCTAGTGCGGTGCGGTGCGGGTGCTCACTGGATCGGGTCGGTCGTGCTCGCCTGACCACGTACCCTCGAGTCATGAGCGTCACCGCCCGGTCACTGTTGGAGTTCGACCACTCCTATGCCCGCGAACTGCCCCGCTTGTCCGTGCCGTGGACGGCGGCATCGGTGCCGGCGCCCGCCCTGTTGATGCTCAATGAGGAACTGGCCACTGAGCTGGGTGCCGATGCCGAGGCGTTGCGGGAGCCGGCCGGCGTCGCGCTGCTCGTCGGCAACGCGGGGTCGGACGGGCAGGGCCCAGTCGCGCAGGCTTATGCCGGCCATCAGTTCGGCGGCTATGTGCCCCGGCTGGGAGACGGCCGGGCGCTGCTGCTCGGCGAGCTGGTCGACCGTGGAGGGCGCCGCCGCGACCTGCATCTCAAGGGCTCCGGTCGTACCCCGTTCGCTCGGGGTGGGGACGGGAAAGCGGCTGTCGGGCCGATGCTGCGGGAGTACGTGATCGGGGAGGCGATGCACGCGCTCGGCATCCCCACCAGCCGGGCGCTTGCGGTGGTGGCGACCGGCGAGCAGGTCGTGCGGGAGACGATGCTGCCCGGTGCGGTGCTCGCGCGAGTCGCGGCGAGCCATTTGCGTGTCGGCACGTTCCAGTACGCCGCCGCGTCCGGCGACCCGGCGCTCGTCCGGACGCTGGCCGATTACGCGATCACGCGCCATCATCCCGACGCGGCCGAGGCGGAGAACCCCTACCTGGACTTTTATCGGCGCGTGATCGACGCGCAGGCGTCGCTGGTCGCCCGCTGGATGCTCGTCGGGTTCGTGCACGGTGTCATGAACACCGACAACATGACGATCTCCGGGGAGACCATCGACTACGGCCCCTGCGCGTTCATGGACCACTTCGATCCCGCGACGGTCTTCAGCTCGATCGATCACGGCGGCCGCTATGCCTACCGCAACCAGCCCGGGATCGCGCAGTGGAACCTAGCGCAGCTGGGCGAGACGTTGCTGCCGCTGATCGACGGAGACACCGACGCGGCGGTCGAGGCCGCCGCCGACGCGGTGAGCTCGTTCGCCGAGCGCTACGAGGGCTACTGGACAGGCGGCATGGCCGCGAAGCTCGGTCTCGACGCGCCGGACCGACCGCTGATCCAGGATCTGCTGGCCCTGCTGCACGCGCAGCGGGTGGACTTCACACAGTTCTTCCGGGCGCTGTCGTCGCACCTGCGGGGAGATTCGGCGCGATCCCTGTTCGCCGAGCCAGAGGCATTCGACGCGTGGGCTGGGCGGTGGCAGGCACTGCTGCCACCGGATCGAAACGCCGTATCGGCAGCCATGGATCAGGTCAACCCGGTCTACATCCCGCGCAACCATCGCGTGGAGGAGGCACTGACCGCCGCCACCGACGGCGACATCGCGCCGTTCCGGCGCCTCGTCGAGGTCGTTGCCCGCCCGTTCGTCCAGCGTCCAGGACTTGAGCGCTACGCCGAGCCGGCACCCCCGGGTTGCGGTCCCCACGTCACCTACTGCGGCACCTGAGAAGTGGCGTTCCAGTAGGCGGTGTCGCTGCTTGTCCTATGTTGATTGGGCACCACGCCGATTGAGCCCTGGCTCTTGGCTTCCCGCGGACTCCGGCGAAGCAAGCTACTCATCGCAGTAGCCGCCGTGCCGGGATTCCGGATAGCGGACCCAATAAGGTCCGGTCCCGGAATGGAGGCGATGTGTACGGAGAAGCACCGGAAATCGCTGCCCGAGCCTGCTGGCGCAACAACGGACGACACACCGGGTTACCCAGAAGTACACCCACGTCAGCAGTGCAACCGCTCGCGACGCCGCTGACCGCATCGGGGCCGTACCCTGGCCCGAAAGACCATGACCGGCAGCCATTGCAACGTCAACTGCCACCCTTTCCCGCGCGTGGGCGGATCCTCGTCGGTGGATCCGGGCTCAGTCTGCGGGGACGATGGCTGTTCCTCGTGGGGGCAGCTGGGGCGATCTGTCGGGTACGTTCGTTCATCCCATAGGTGTCCGGAGGTTGCCCTCGGGCTGAACGGCAAACTACTCTCGTATGTGTGGTCGGGGCAGCACTCTGGAGAGGGGTTTGAGCATTAAGCCGCAGCTGTGCTGCGCCCATATCGAGCCGCGAGCCCGGGATTTAACTCGCCGCTAGATTGCCGAATTCTAATACTTCCCTCAGGTGTATCTGCGGCTTTGCATCTTGAAATGTAGCTGGCGACTTTTTCGTGGAGGTCGAACCAGGGGGTGAAATGAATTTCCAGTGGGCGCGATCGGACAACTTTCTGTTGGTCCCTTTGACGATCGCCGCAGCCCTCGTTGGCGTATTGACCACCGTGGTCATACACCAACAACACGATCAGCGCATGGTTGATGAGCAGATCCGTCTCAGAACAGGTCCCACGGTACCCACCGCGACCGTTCCCGCCGACGCCAACATAGCGGCTGACCCGAACGCGGTGACCCACCCCGACCCAGCTACTACACCCGATTCCGCTAACGCACCGGTCGCTCCGGCCCTGGTCGCACCGACACCCCTGATCATCGCGCCACCTCAGCTAGCGCCGTCTTTCCACAAACCGCTCAAGCCGAAAATGTTGCCTCATCGGCGAGTGGGTCCGGTGCTAGCGCCGCCCCCGTTGGTCGCGGCGCACCCAGTCACTCCGACAACTCAGACTGATCCCGGTACTGCCACCAAATCTGATACGCCGGTTAAGCCGGGCTCACCGGATGGGAACTGGTGACGGTTCTCCGTCGCGCCGAAGACGCCCAGCCTCGCCCAGTGATCGGTGCTTCCCCCAGCCGCGAGGGACCGGTCGCAGCAGCGACATGGATCAACAGCGGCGGGATGATCGCAAACACCGGGACAGTGCCGCACGCGCTCCGGCCGGATCACCCTAATCCCGCGCCACATTGATTCCACGCTGGGCTTCATGCAGTGCTGACCCGGCGGCGGCCAACGAGTCGGGCGATCAGGTAGTCGAGTCCCAGCCGGCCAGAGCCTGACACGGCGAGGACCAGGCTCAGCAGCCCGAGTGCGATGACCAACTCGGGGCCGGTGTGGTCAAGTGCATAGAGGCCACCGGTGTGCACAAGTATCCAGGCACCCACCATGTTCAGCGCCATCAGGATGCCGATCGGAAGGACCGCCAGGCCGAGGATCATCGCGGCACCACCGACGAACTCGAACAACACGTTCACCGGCCCAGCGATCGACGCCAGCGGGACGCCGGACGTCTCGAACAGCGCTCCGACCCCCGCGATGCTGCTGCCCGCGAAGTCGTACTCGAGTTTGGCGTGCGCCACCATGAGCACTCCGACGCCAATTCGCGCCAGGAACAGCACGAGGTCACGAGCGATGGAGACGGCCGCGGTGCGGTTGCCGATGTCAAGGGAGTCTGTGGTCGTCATGGCGACGGTGTCCTTTCTTCGATCAGTCGACAGTGCACGACGACGCCGACGTGCCGCCGCCGCTGTCACCATGACTCCGGCGGAGCAAGCTACTCATCGCAGTTGCCGCCCGTGCCGGCCGCAGAACTCAAGGGTCATCTCACCGCGACGAAGGCAGCGGGCAGACGACGCCGATCACCTCGCAGATCTGCGTGGGCGACGTACTCGTCAACTTGGTAACACCTCACTGCAGGCTGACAAATCCAAGAGCCATCAATCGCGACGATGCATGCTTTTCTCGTCCACTAGACAAGCAACGTAACGTTGATTTGCAGCTGCAGTGTTGCCGGACGTCGGACGTGACGAATACGGCCTACCTGCCTCGTCGGTCACCGCCCTGGTCCCGAGGACCGAAGAAGAAGCGTGACTGCAACGACCACAACGGGACGAGAACATCACGTCCTTATTCTTTCTCGTCATGGTCCGACTGCCGGAGCTCGGTGTGGATTCGTTGGTCGTGGCGGTAGGTGCGTTCTTTGGCGTAGGCCTCGTAGGCCCGATGATCGGATTCGGTGACGGGGGCGGGGATCAGTCGGCGGGGATGCAGCCGTTCCTTGAGCACTATGTTGAGCTGTGCACCGACCAAGGTGACGACGCTTTGCAGGTAGAACCATGACAACATGGTGATGACGGTGGCGAAATTGCCGTAGACTCTCTCGGCGTTGCGCAGGTACTGGAAGATTATCAGCGAGGACAGTTGCTGGAGCAGCCAGAACACGATGCCTGACAGCAGCGCACCCGGCAGCACGTCGCGGGTAGACACGTCACGGTCGGTGAGCAGCCGGAACGCCACCACAAACAATCCCACATCGAGCACGATTGCGATGAGGTAACCGGCGAGACGAGCCACCATGCCGAAACTGGTTCCGAGGGCGGCTCCGATGTAGCTGCTGATCATCGTGCTGACGACCAGGCCGAGCGCGATAGCGCCCAGCGTGAACACGCCGCGCTTGATCTGCGCGCCCAAACTGGGTCGCTGGGCACGAGGGATTTCCCACACCGAGTCGAATGCCGACTGGATCGCGATGACCACAAATGAGCCGCTCCACAGCGCGCTGAGAATACCGACCACAAGCGTCCACCACTGGCCGCTCAGGCGCCCGATCGAGTCCGTGCTCAGCAGCGGGAAAAAGCGGGCCGCGCTACGTAGCACGTCACCTTGGAGATTGGGCGGCAGGACGTAGCCGAGCAGGGTAACAAAGATCAGGAGCAGTGGAAAGACCGAGAAGAACGCCCAGAAGGCGATCACCGCGGCGAGATTGATCGACTCGTCGTCAATGAACTTCCGGGCCACGGCGATCGGCACGCCCAGCGCCGGGTGTTGTTGCTGATAAGAGTCCAACCGATCAAGCTTGGTCCGCGCCCCCCGGGAAACACTCTCATCTGGTCGACTCATAAGTCCGCTCCTGGAGACAGATTCCACCGACAATCATGACACGTGAAATCCGTAGATTGGAGAACCGCGTCGCTGCTTGTAACGACGAGGTCATGAACGCTTCAGAGGCGCCAGGGAACCACGCGAGCCGCACGGGGGAGGCACCTACGGGAAGGAAAGATGCAGCGAGGAGATGGCGGATCGGTGCCTGGGCTGTCACGGGGATGGCAAGCGATCCTCAACGGTTCGAGCCGATCCGACGTGCAGAGTGCTGGTTGGGCCCGGTGGCTGGAGGCACGGCCGGTTCGGCGCGGCTGTTCTAGCAGCGTGTTGTTGACAGACTGTAACACACTCCGGTGACAGAGGGTTGTAAGCCGCACCCGCGGGTATACGTCGTCATGACCAGCAGACGTCCTCACCGCTTGCCCGTGGTTGTCGCTGTGGTATCTGCTGCCATTTGTGACGGTCATGGCCGGCGTGGCGGCTACCAGCGGCACCATCGTGGTCTCCGGGGAGATCCGCGGGAACGTTCGGGTCTGTAGCGTCGTCGTGCGGCAGTTTTGACGGAAAAGCGCGCGCTGGAGAGCTTTTGATGTTGAAATCCTGTCGTCGATTTACGGTTGCTGAGGTGGCCAGCGGGGATCGAGCTATCGTCGGGAAAACTGGATTGAGGAGGTGGAATGGCAAGCATTGCGGCGCGTTCGGAGAACCAAGCCGCCAAGGCGCCCGGGAAGACGCGGGAGGCGTCGGTCGCGGTTACGGGATCGGAACGCAGTGAACTGAGTCCACCGATTATCGATGTGCTCGATGACAGCGTCCCGTTGACTGTCGGGGGGCAGCCCGGAGATTTCGGGGACTGTTCGCCGCCGAGCGGCTGCGCAAAGCAGAGGAGTACGGGGCAGCGAAGCTCGCCCCACAGCTGCGCCGGGACCTGCGCTGGATCGCCCGCGACGGCGAGCACGCCAAAAACCACCTGCTGGAGGCCAACCTGCGCTTGGTCGTCTCGCTGGCCAAGCGCTACACCGGCCGCGGCATGGCATTCCTGGACCTCGTCCAGGAGGGCAACCTGGGCCTGATCCGCGCAGTGGAAAAATTTGACTACACCAAGGGCTACAAATTTTCCACCTACGCCACCTGGTGGATCCGCCAAGCTATCACCCGAGCGATGGCCGACCAACTCCGGACCATCCGCATCCCCGTGCACATGATGGAAATGATCGACAAGCTGCGTCGTGTCCAGCGGGGACTGGTCCAGGACTTGGGTCGCGAGCCCACCCTGGAAGAGCTGGCCACACAGCTGGACGTCACCCCTGAGAAGGTCCTGGAAGTTCAGCAGTACGCTCGAGAACCGATCTCACTCGATCAAGCCATTGGCGAGGACGGCGATTCCCACCTCAGCGACTTCATCGAAGACTCCCAGGCAGTCGTCGCAATTGAGTCGCTGTCATTCAACCTGCTGCAAGACCAGCTGCACTCCATACTGGCTACGCTTTCCGGCCGTGAAGCCGGGATCGTCCGGTTGAGATTCGGACTCGCTGACGGTCAACCACGCACGCTGGAGGAGATCAGCCGAATCTACGGGATCACTCGAGAACGCATCCGGCAGATCGAGAACAAGACCATGGCCAAGCTGCGACATCCCTCCCGCTCCGAACCACTGCGCGACTACCTCGACTAAGACACCGCCGCCTGCCGGGAAACAGCCAGTAGCAAGCCGCTGCGGCCAGCTGCTCTTAGCTGCTGAAGTTCATGTCGTAGAAGTGCCGGCAGACCGCATTCCCGGCAGGAATGGCCTCGTGTGACGCGGCCGCAGGACAACACGGGCCTGGCTGTGGCCGCGATGCGCATGACTGCGGCAGCGGCATGTTCTGGTCGAGCAGTGGGTGCAGATTGGTAGATTGTCGAAGTACCTGTCATACAGTTTGGAGGCAATGGGCATCCGAGGATCGAACTCTAACCCACGGATTGCAACGAAGTCGCGGTATCGGCATAGCGCTGGCGCAGAGCGCGAATAGGCTCACCAGCCACCATCGCGCTTCGACTCTCGGGCGTTTAGAGTGAGTTGTTAAGCCTGCCGATACGGTGTCGGCGAAACTAAACTGCTCCCGGCCACGTCCAGAGCCCGATCGACCATTCCGGAGTGGCACGCCAATCGCCGGTGGTGGCGTTGCACCCCATCGAAGTCGAGCACCACGAGGGGGCCTCGGCCAGTTGGGCCATCACGAGGGAAGTCAATTCCGGGCGGGCAGGGTATCAGCCTCACGGTTATCCGGCTCGTTCTGGAGTACACCGGTGCGTGTTCCCGGCAGTGGCTCAGCCACCGGAACGGCCCCTCGTCGTCATCAGCGCGATACTGCTGGCCCCAGCCATGTAACGGCCTGCTTGCAGGGCTGTCAGCCGGCCCGAAGAACACCTCAGGTTCCACACCCCGACACGCTGGTTGCCAAGCGTCCTGCGCGTGTGGGGATACTTGATCACTTCCGATCATGCTCACCACCACCTATAGCTAGCCGCGTTACGCTCGTGCGAAATTTTCAACAGCCTCGGCGACCGCTTCGCCCGAAGCTTACGAGTAAGATCCGACTTTTCTCGAGCAAGGCGATCTTCTCGTGATTGGGTCGAACGATCCTATTGTCGGGCAGCTTGCAGCTCGTGCAATTGCCTGTAGAGAAAGGTTTGCACTGCTGCTTGCCGCCTAGCTCGGACCGCACGCTTGCGCTCGCTAAAGCCGTGCCCTGCGAGTGCGCCAAGCGCAAAAGCCACCAAAACAAGTGCCGATAGAATGATCAATCCAGCAGTCATTTAACTTCCGACCACGTATGCCTGCTGCGTTACGGCGTCGGTTCCCGCGGACGGCCGCGCCACGGCCTTACTGCACCATCCTCACCCCTCTTCCGTATGGGCCGGGCCAGCTAGGAGACGCCGACCTTAAGGTTGCACAGAGTTACCCGCGTCCATCTGTGAGTAAACATGGCGGCTCAGACAATCAGGATCCGGAGGCCTCAGTCGGTAAAGCGCGCAACGGTGAGGGGCTGGCGCAACTCCTTTGGCGGGACTATTCGTGCGCGCCGCGGAACGGCGGTGCGGCCGGGCTGCTTGGCGGTGTCGCTGCGTGTCGCTGACCGGATACGCTTTGATCATGCAGGTCTCCCTCACCGCTGCGGCGCGCATCGTGGCGTGCTGTGCTGCCGCGCTAGCGTTGGTTGGCTGCGGTGCGGGCCAGATCACCCAGACCGATTCGCAGTTCTCCGCTGTCGACGGAGCCTTCGGCAATGCCGGACACAGCATCGCGCTGCGCAACGTGCTGATCCCCTACCCGCGCAACCAGGCGCCCAGCTATCCCATCGGGTCAAGCGTGCCGGTGTTGGTCAGCATCACCAACCAGGGTGACAGTGCCGACGAGCTGGTCGGCGTGGACAGCCCAGTAGCCAGCCAGACGCTAGTGGAAGGCACCACGCAACTCCTCCCGGGTACGACCGTCACCAGCACTCCCGGTTCGGACCCCATCGGTTTTCAGCCCAGCAGCCCGCTGGTTGGCGGGCAGCTGCGCCTCCTGCTCACCACCAACCAGGTGCTGCACGCCGGGCTGAACACCCCGGTCACGTTCCAGTTTCAGCACGCGGGCAGCCTGACCCTGCCGGTGCCCATGGCAGCGCCCTCCGACTCGGGGCGCTAAGCCGTCAACGGGTGCTGGCTTGCCGGCTGATGGGAACGACGGGCCAGCTGGCCAAGCTAGCCCATGAGCTGGCGGAAGATGAGATAGAGCAGCATTCTGCGGGGGGCGACGATGATGACAACGTCGGATGCGGGTCTAGGTGGAGGGGGTCAGGGCGGTGTTCTGCTTGACTGAGCCAGCGCGGGTTGACGTCCTCGCCGGTGCGACGGGCAGCGCGGTGTCGTGGCGCCCATCCCCCGGTGATGCGAGCAGTGGGCGGCAGTGGTGAGTATTCCGGAATCCGGTGTTGAGGTGGCAGGTGTCGGCGCGGACCGCGGCGGGCGCTGTTTCGCCGCGGCGCATGGTGCGTCGGTGAAGGCGTCGAGTTTGCCGCGAGTGGCGCGGGTCTGGTCCCTGGGGTTGCTGGTGTTTGTGCTGCTCGCCGCGGCTTGTACCGCCACGGGTCAGGGTCAGGGGCCTTCAGGGAGCCCGGGTCAGCAGCAGGGATCTGCCGAGGGCCGAGGGCCGTGGGAAGGTCACGGGCCACCTGAAGATCACCGACCCCCAGAGGGACAGGGCCCGCCGGAAGGGCGGGGGTCGCCAGAGAGTCACGGGGACAACGAGCACGACTTTGGGATGCTTCCCGTGGGTGCCCACCTGCCGTCGGGTCAGGAATGCGCCGCGCGTGTCCAACATGATCAGCATGATCAGGTCGAACCACGGCCGGAGAACACCGCTGCCAACCAGTTCGTCGCTGACCGGGTGTCCATGCCGACCTGGACGGACTTCACCGCCCAGGCCAACCAGGAGCTCGTGTCCCGCATCGATGGGCACTTCAGCGGCACGACCGAGCAGATCCTCACCTGGGGGGCCTGCAAGTGGGGTTTAAATGCTGACGTCCTCAAAGCGGTGGCGGTCCAGGAAAGCGACTGGCGACAAAGCACCGTGTCCGACGAGTCCAACGACCCTCAGGACTGCGTCGGCGGCGCCACGCCACCCTGCCCGACCAGCTTCGGAATCATGCAACTCAAACACACTTACCTGCCCGGTTCCTACCCACTGTCGGCGCAAAGCACCGCATTTAACGTAGACTATTACGGCGCCCGCATTCGCGCCTGCTATGAGGGTTGGATCACCTACCTCCACAACGATTACCACCCTGGCGACATCTGGGCCTGCGTGGGCTGGCACTGGTCGGGCCATTGGAAAGACGCCGGCGCCAAGCGCTATGTCGACCGGGTCCATCACTACCTCGACAGCAAACCCTGGACGGACTGGACCCACCAGGGCCGCTAACCGGTCAATCACCCAGGGAACCAGGTTGTCTCCGGCGGTGTTCCAGGCCTCCTGACTTGCTGCATGCGCATGTGGGTGCGTGCGATGAGGTGTAGCGCCAAGTTGAGCTGGCAGTTGCTCGCGGGCAGGCGGTGGCGTGCGTAGTGGGCGCTGGCGACCTCGACGGGGGCAACGCGGACATGGTCGGCAAACGCCGATGCGCTGACAACCGACTGGCCTGACGGGTTCGTCCCGACGGCGATGACCACTGCAGTGGCTTGAGTCGTTGCCCGGTGGACGGTCGAAGGTTTGGTTTTGAGTGGGTTGGGTAACTGTCGGCAACCGAGCGGTCACGGATCGGTGTTCGGAAGCCGGCGTCAGGCCGTCCGGGAAACCTCGGCGTCCCCCGCGGGGCGCCACCACGGCAAGGAAAGGAGCTGGTGATGGCGCTAGTACCGAGCACGCTGGGCAGTGCGGAACCGTTGTCCTCCGACGTCCTGGATATGCGGGTGACCGAACACGGTCCGCACGCTCGGGTGGTCACCGTAGGAGGCGAGATCGACGCCCTGACTGCCCCGAAACTGGGCGCGTTGCTGACCGCCCAGCTAGCAGCACCCGGTCGTTAGGCCATCCATAGCACTAGGTGCCGGTAGCCACATCTCAGGAGTGTCGGCATCGACAGCGGATGCGGGCCTCCTACCTTTCCGTCACCGGGACGCGATGGCTCCGGGATTGCATCCGGCGTCGAACGAACCCCAAACCCTCCTGGGCTGCCTGAGCTGACACCGGGTCGCACTCGTTGATGACCATGAACGCCCTTCTCGAGCGCGGGTACACCTCGCCGAGAAAGTCCACGTCGGACGCGGTGAGTAGGGAATTGAAGCGCGTCACAAAGATCACCGCGTCGGCTTGCAGCAGGAACTGTTTGGTCGACCACCGCCAGCACAAGGTCCGGGATCGTAACGGCGCCTAGCTATCGGCACTTCGACGGCGCCGTAGGTCAACCCGCCGCGGTCATGTACTGGTACAGGTCGGCTCGTGCTGACTCGTTGCGTTGCTTTCGCTGACGACTTGCTGGCGATGTTTTACCGGGTTGTGTAGTGCGTGATCGGCCCTGTTTGAGGTCGTTCAGTTCAGCGCCCGTGGACAGATCCACCCTCCGACAACGCACTGAGGACGCGACGCGGGACCCACGTTCGAATCGTGGCGAGCGTCGTAGGCGCATTGATTTCGAATGCCGATGAATGAGGCTAAGATGAGACCAGGAGGGTGCTCGCAACTCGGCAGATGTGGCGCTCCGGGCCGACGCCATGTGACTTCTATCAGCAGATTGCAATCAGACGATGTCCAACCACCACCACCACCACCACCACCACCAGCGTCGTCGGCCGCCACCCGAACGGCTCGTGTACCAGCCGCCGGGTCACGCTGTCGTGCGGTACCCCTTCGCGTCCGCACCGACGACACCAGCCCGCCGAGTCGTCGGGATCGACGACTCGGCACGCGAGGACAGCGCAATCTGGCTCGAGTCGTTGCCCGATGACTTCAAGTCCGAGCTTGTCCAGGCGCGTGAACGTGGTCAGGTCAGGTCAGGGCAGGCGAAGGTAGCGTCAGGCACGTCGCGCCCATCGGCCATCCGAGGCATGAGCAGGTGTCGTCACGCCTACCGAGTCGACTGGTTTCGTGGACGTCAGCGCCAGAATTGGGTGAGCTGCTCGGCAAGGGCCCTGCCTTGGTCGTAACCAGCTCGAGCAGCGGGCGGACGCAGCGACAGATCCATCGCATTGACGCCGAACATGTGCTCGAAGTCGCTATCCGGGAAGATCGTCTCGACTCTGCTGCCGCGTGCGCGTAGCTCGTCGACCTGCGCCGCGAGATGCATGCCCCAGTCCAGGGGATGCCGTGATCTGCCGCCGAAGGGTGACAGCACCAGCACCCGACCGTATCCGGCTGCCAGATCGGCATTCTCGTTTCGTCGGTAGCCGCCGTCGATGTATCGGTTGTCCCCGATCCTGTAGGGAAGGCCACTGGCACAGCTGGCGGCGACGGCGTCCGCCAGGTCGACTCCGCTGTGGCGGTCGAACGCGACCGGGTCACCGGTATGGGCATCGACCGCCGTGATGAGCACCGTTCGTTGCGGCCAGTGCTGACTGGGCAGCCGCGAGGCGACGGTGGCGCGCCACTGTGTTTGCCAGGAGCCGTCCGACGCCGCATCCATGTCGAGTGCAGCCGCGCCCATTCTGTGGCGCATGTCAGCCGCATCCTCAGCGGAGGCGATGATTTTGCTTATCCTCTCCATGTGGTCCGCCACCGGCCTGATCGGAACGCGTCCTCGGTCGGATCCGACCGGACCGGTCCGTTGCTGGGGGGCAGCGGCAAGGATGGCGGCAAGCAGCTCGGTCGGGGTCGCGCCAGCTATCTGGGCCGCGGCCGTCGAGCCGGCTGACGTCCCGATAGTCAGGTCGGCTGTGGTCACGTCCAGCCCGGCATCGAACAGGCCGGCGACGACGCCGATCAGCCACGCGTTGCCTGTCGATCCGCCACCACCGAGGACCAACGCTCGCGCGCCCGCGGCGCGCGCCCGCCTTGTGGCGTCGACCTGCGGCTGATCATGGTCGGACCTCGGCCGGTCGCCGCGCCCTGGCGCGTCGCTCGCGGCGCCAGCGGACCCGTCGTCCGGCCCGTCACCCGCCACCGCCCGGCGGGCCTGGGAGACGAGCCCTGGAGCATACTTCTGCAGGCCGCCGCCGGGACCCATCAGGAGCCGGGGCGCGCCGTCGGCCGACTCGGGCGACCACAGCACGCCGCTGATTTCGCCGAGCGTGAAGATGCGCTCGGCGATGCCATCGGAGGTCGTCGTCGAGGTGAAGTGCAGAGTTGAAGAAGGTGTTGTGTTCATGGGAGTCGCCTTTCGCGAATTGCCTGTCGGGCGCTCCCGGTGGCGACTACCTCAGTCGCGCGATCGTGGACTGCAGGGGAGCACCCACTGCGAATACTGCATTCATGGGTCTCACCTCCTGCCGATGGATCACGATCGCCGGAACGCTAGCACGCCGGCGACGCGGTGCGCAGCCGGCATCATGCCGGTTGCCGTGTCGCTGTCGAACGCGCCGCCGACCGCTACACCCTCATCTGTGATGATCCACTATATCGAGCACGTCGGGCCTGGGACGCCGAACGGATCGTCGCAGTCCGCTCGGCCGGCCGGAAAGCTGGCCGACTGCTCACGTAGAGGATTGCGCTCGGATTCATGCTCCTGCGCCCCCCGGCCTGGGTCCGGCGGTGCGTAGCGAGCCGAGCTTCGACAGCGCCTCGAACCAGAACGGCGCTCCGAATGACACCGCGAAGGCGGTGAG
>Ga0134128_10001462_pt1 | contig 30389 bp, 25 predicted proteins | sample KB31754_FD_96462 | JGI IMG/M metagenome (GOLD analysis project Ga0134128, IMG submission 96462) | Terrestrial soil microbial communities with excess Nitrogen fertilizer from Kellogg Biological Station, Michigan, USA - KB3-175-4 | ecosystem: Environmental > Terrestrial > Soil > Unclassified ... | reverse complement strand
TCCAGTTGGTCCGAGATAATGCCTTTCCCCTCCTTCTTTTTCTTCTTGGTGGCCTTGCGACCTGTGATCTGGATTTGCGGAGGGACAATCTCGATAGGCTCATTCGAGCTGTTCAGGATGGAGTACGAGATCATGGTTTGATTGCTCAACTGCCGCATATCGCCAATCGATGTCTCGATTTGCTTGTCCTCCCATTTCGTCCACTTCGGAGCGTTCACGCTCTCCTGCAGCTTGAACACCTCGTCGAGGCTCGACAGCGTCGCCGAACGCAAACCGGCGGTTCTGCCACTCACGCCCTGCGCGGGTTCCTTATTGGGCGCGCTTCGCGTCGCCAGGGATTCAGGATCGGCGGAAATGAGGAAGCTCCGCGTCGTTCTGTATTCGATCAGAAAATCCACCGGCTGCGTTGGATTCGGCGCACCGTCGCTGATCAGTTCAAGCGTCACATGCTGGCCTGATTTGGTCGCGATAAGGAGGTTCGATTGCGCAGGCTCTTTGACGATCGGCTTGACGTAGACGTACTCCGACTCGCCCTCGTTATGTTCGGCCTTGAATTCGCCCGGACTACCGAGGATGACCGATGTGATCTCCTCCGGCATGCGGATGGTCGACTCAAACTCCGGCCGCAGATGGAGGACAGTGACCTCTCTCGGGTTGATAGTGATGGTGGCGACGCGCGCTCCAACTGGTGCGTCGGTCGCACTGAGACGTAGTGGAATCAGGACTGCGACAGGGATGAGCCAGCGAAGTTTCATGGGGTTGACCTCCTTGACGGCCGAACGGCCGAGTACCTGCGAAGCATGTACTGCCTTCGCACCGCTTGCACGTAGGCAACAACGTCCGGGTTGCGATAATCCAGTTGTTTCCGTGCAATATTGCGGTCGCCGGCGTAATAGGCAGCGGCGACCAGCCGCAGATCCCCGTGGAACTCCCACATCAATGCCGTGACGTAGCGGGTGCCTGCGGCAATGTTTTGCTCCACATCAAAGGGCTCGAAAGCGCCAAATCGCTTCGCCGTCGCTGGCATGAGCTGCATAAGTCCCATCGCTCCCTTGGCGGAGACAGCTCGTGGGTTCCAACGGGATTCGACGTCGATGAACGCTGCGATCAACTCAGGCGGCACACGATAGCGCGCCGCATACTGCCTTACGATCCGCGCTGCCGGTATAGGATCCGTCTGCCCAAAAGCGAGACTGGGAAATACGAACAGCATGAGTACGCACCGAATCATGATGCTGATCCTCCTCGGAGCGCGAGACTCTGCGCGAACCTGGCCCCGTCGTCGAGCAAGCTTTTGAATCCCTCCCGCAATAGGAGGTGGCGACGGTCCTTCTCGGTTTTGGCCAAAAAAGGAAGCAGAACGTCGCGGTGCTCCGCAGTCACGTGGTCGGTCCCGAGGAGTTGCAATGCATTGGCGAAATCGATCATTTCCGAGACCGATGGCGGCTTTTCCAATGAGTAGTTGCGGAAGGAGAGCGCTATCCCCGCCATCTCGCGATGGAAGCTCTCATCGGCCGTCGGCGTGCGGCTGGCAATGATCTCGGCTTCACGCTCTGGCGTCGGATGCTCGACCCGCACGTAGAGGCTCCGCCTTCTGATTGGGTCGCCCAGTCTCCGTTCCTCGTTGCTGGTGAGCACGACGAAGGGAATGCTCTTCGCAGTCACGGTGCCGAACTCTGGAATCGAGAGCTGCCAGGCCGATAGGATTTCTAAAAGCATGGCTTCGAAAGCGTCGTCAACCTTATCCAATTCGTCAATCAGCAGCACACAGGGCCTCTCACATTCGAGCGCGCGCATCAGCGGCCCGGGGCGGAAGAAGTCCCGCCCCTTGAGGTTCATCTGAACGCTCTGCCAGTCTTCGTGCCGGCCCTTTGAGAACTCCATGTAGAGCCGCTGCAAGCCCTCATCGAACCGGCCGATCGCTTTGTCCTCGGTCACACCGCGGAAACACTGAAGCCGCTCCACGTGTGTTCCGGCTGCGGCAGCAACGGCAATGGCAAGCTGAGTCTTTCCGCTGCCGGCTGGTCCTTCGAGTAGAAGCGGCTTCTGAAGTTTGGCGGCAAGAAAGACCACTTGAGTCATCACGGGGCCAATGAAGTAGCCCGTCCCCGTCAATCTGCTTGCGAAGTCTGCGATGGAATCAAACATTCGCCTCTCCACGTGCATGGGTTGAAGTTGCAACTCTGCTTCTTCGAACGCGGAGACAGCATGATGTGGACTCGAAACTCGGTCAAATCCGGATTCCAAGGATTCTCACCGCGGGGACCGGCCGGCGAGGCAGGAGTCGGCGTCAATTTGACCGAGAATCGGATTCGACCCAAGATTTCCACACTCGCCGGGCCACGACGGCCTGGGAACCACAGGTTGGGAGGAAATGAGGTTATGGGATCTGTGCTAGCGATGCGGGAAGTTGACACGGCCGACACCCTTTTGACAGCCGAGGACGTCGCCCTAAAGCTAAGGGTCAGCAAGGATTGGGTCTGGGATCACTCCTCGCGGAGATTGCCCTATTTGCCGGTTATTCGAATGAGCGACGGCGCTCTGCGCTACCGGGCGAGCGGGATCGAAGAGTTCCTGAAGGAACGCGAACGGGCCTCCAGTTTAAGGCGTAAACGCCGGTAAAATGAGGGTGGCCACTTGTTCCCTCCACACAGAAATTGAGGAACAAATGGGAATCTCGTACCAGAAAGGATGGGTCCGGCCACGGGGGAAGAAATGGCATGGCTGTTTTCGCCGGACCGAGCTTGATCCTGAAACCAACGAAACCAAACTCGTCACCCACTCTTTCGTCCTGGGGTCGAAGACCGAGATGTCAAAGTCTCAGGCCCGGGAGAAGCTGGAGGATGAGATCACCAAACTGGGCGGACGCTCGACAGGGGATCAATCGGTTGTCAACGGTGCAGTCACCTTCGAATGGTTCGTCAAAAACCGTTATCTGCCGCTGAAGGAGGGGGACTGGAGGGAAGAGACTGCCAAGGTGAAAAAGTACCTGATCCAGGCAGATCTCGTCGATGCATTTGGGGACTATCGCCTCGAAAACTTCGACAAAGTTATCCTGCAGACCCATCTCAACAGGCTGGCCAAAACCCATTCCCGAGACCGAGTGCTCCAGATCCGATCCTACATGCGTGCCATCTTTGCGGAAGCAGTCGACCAGGACTTCATTCCGAAGGACCCCGCGCGCACCGTCAGGCCTCCCGCGAACCTGCGCGAGGTGGATAAGACCACGCTGAGCTGGGAGCAGCTCCGTGCGGCCTTAGAGAAGCTCGGTGACATCCGTCTTCGGGACTGGATCCTGATGAAGCTCGACATGTCGAATGCACTTCGACCTAGCGAGCTATTCCCGCTCCGGTGGCGTTGTTTCCTCGAAGACAGCCGTATCCTCGATATCCAGGAGACGGTCTATAAAGGGAAAATTCGGCCATTTGGGAAGACCAAGTCGAGCCTAACCAAGGTTCCGATCGCCGACCTCCTGGCGAGCGAAATCGCGGAGTATCGGGAGGAGTGCAGAAAAGAAGGCAAGGACACGTCCCCGGATGCGTTCATGTTTCCGGGGAGATTCGGGGGACCGATGGATTCGAGCAACTATCGCCATCGCGTCCTGCACAAACTCGCCAGGGAACTCGGGCTGCCGAAGCTGACGTTCCAGGTCATCCGCCGTACCATTGCCACCCTGGGAAAGACCAAGGGACATCCCAAGGACATCCAGGGGCTGATGCGGCACAGCCGACTGGCGACGACCATGGATGTCTACATGCAGTCGTTGGAGCGAGAGGTGCGGTCGGCGATCAACTCGATACACGATGAGTTGGTGGCCACGGGAACTGAAGGACCCGCTCCTCAGCAGCCGGCGACGACACCTGGAAAGGTCCCAGATCACACGACCGGAGAGAAGACTCCCATTCGGGAGGGTTCTTTCAGGAAGCAGCCGAAGAACACTACGGAAGGAGGAGCGAAGAAGACCGTAGTGCCGTCACGCGGAAAGATTTTGCTATTTGCGGGCAAAATGCGGGCAAGCAATTTGGAGGATGTCCGCTAAGTTGTTGAGTGATTTGGTGGACCTGGTCGGGATCGAACCGACGACCTCTTCCATGCCATGGAAGCGCGCTCCCAGCTGCGCCACAGGCCCACATGCAGAGTTGCACACCCCTATTTTCCCCCGACCGCTCCCGATTCGTCAAACCTAGCCGGTCCGGGCGGCCGGGGCGCGTTCGGGTCGGCAGCCGCTTCCAACTGCGGCTGCCACCCACTCCTCGCTCGCCCGCGCCTCCGCGCTATTGCACAGTGAACGTGTACACGTTCTTCTGCAGCATGTTGTCGTAGCTTGCCGCGTAGATCGCCACCTTATGCGTGCCCTTGCTCAGTGTCAGCGTCTGATCCAGGAACGCGTAATGGGAAAAGTCGTGGTACGCCACCTGCTCGAACTTTTTCGCGCCATCCACCCACACCTCCATCTTGCGCATTGTTGTCGGGCCCGCCGCGCTCGCCCTGAACGTCACGCTGGTCGAGCTCGCCGTCGTCGACGAGCACAGGTGAATCCCCTTCGACGCATTCGGCAGCCCGCATCCGCCATAGAATCCCCCGCTGGTATCGTTCACCATGAAGTGCGCCGTGGTCGCATTGTTCGCAAACGAGTCCACAAGAATATCCGGCCGGTTGTCGCGATTCGCCCGGATCACCGCGACCCCCGAATCCAGATCGTTGTCGGCAAGCAATACCTGTTCGGGATTCCAGCCCCCTGTGGCTTTGCCGGTCATCACCACCAGACGGCGATAACCGCTCCCGTCCGCGTTCTATGATTCCACCAGCGTAAAGTCCTGCACCCCATCCCCATTGAAGTCCGCAACGTCCACCACGGGGCTTGGCGCCGGCTCCCCTGACACGAACGGGCTCACATACCAGCCCAATTCGATCCCGTTGTCATTGATCGCACGCGACGCATTGCCGTAGATCACCCACAGTTGATGGTAATAGGTGTCGACGCCCTGATTGCTGCTCGCAACAGCCGCTCCTACCAGGTCGCTCTTCCCGTCTCCGTTTAGGTCCATCAGGAACATCATCGGGTGAGCCGGCATCGTCGCATTCACCACAGTGAAGTGCCCCCTGTTGTCGCCGAAATACAAATACGTCGCCTGCGTTGTGCTCGACGCAATATCCGCCATCCCGTCGCCGTCGAAGTCGCCCACGCTCAGTTCGGATATTCCAGGCACGCTCGTCGTCGGCCCAATGCTCCACCCCTGGGCATGGTTGTTAAACAAGATATGCAGGCTGCTCGGGTCCGTGATCGCCAGGTCCACATAGCCATCGTGGTTGAAATCCCCAACCGCTATGGCCTGTATGTGCTGGATGTTGGCCGGCTCTACGGTCGCCTGCAGATGAAACGTTCCATTGCCGTTATTTAGATATTCGTAGAAGCCGGGCGCAAACGAGTTGTATGCAATAACATCCATCTTCCCGTCATTGTTCAAGTCCACCAGCACCACGCCCGAAGGATCGCTATTCGGAACCGTGTAGTTCGTCTTCGCGCCGTACGTCGCGTCCGCCGTGCTCAGCACCACGGAAAACCCCGTCAGCGTCGGAATCACAAGGTCCTCGCGGCCGTCGTTGTTCAAGTCCGCGTGTGTATAGGTGTATCCGCCGTTATACGTCCTGTGTCCAAACAGCGGCGTCTGCGCCTGCGCCACGCCGCACAATGCCAATGCCGCCACACCGGCTACAACATACTGTAGTTTCAACATGGAAATTACTCCAGATCTCGGCCAGATGAATTTTGCGTCCACCTTTCCCCCCGGTCTACGATGCCGCTCCTCCCCCAAAAGACGCTTCTCACTTCAGAACCTCGCGCCCTCAATACCCGCCCACAAGTACCCCCGGCAAGATCAGCTCCCCGTAAACCATCCCTAATCCAGGATGCCTATTCCCTACTTCCTATTCCCTTACGTTTGACCCTGCCGGGCAGTCTAACTACCATTCAGGCAGGGTTCATATTCATGTCGCTTCGTTTCCGCTACTCCGCCGCGCTCGCCTGCGCGATGGCATGTCTTCTCCCCGCACTCGGCCCGGCCCAGTCGGACTCCCGACGGCAGTCCTCCTCGTCTTCAGGGCCAGTCAACCCCCAGCAGCAGGAAAAGGCTCCGTCCCTGGTGGATCCGGCGGGCCCGACCGTATCGCTGGTGCCCTCGGAACCCCTGTTCCTCATGGCCTCGGCACTGAATGCCTGCGGCTACGATGAGGGCCTGGATCAAAGCGAGCCTGTCCGCGCGCATGTGCGGGACGAAATGAACAAGGTCTTCACCCGCAGCGAAGAGGCGCGCAACGCGCGCGACAAGGTCTGCCTCTACATCGCGCAGCACCGCATGACCGGCACGGAGCGCGACGTTTCGCAATACGTCTCGCTGGCTCTTTACCTGACGCCGCCGCCCGAACTGGAGACCTCAGTGGACCTGGCGCAGATGCCGCCGGATGCCACATCGGTGGTGGAGATTCTCCCGCTGCTTCGCGAGTTCGTGCACGCCACCGATCTGCACGGTACCTGGCTCGCCGTTCATCACACATACGACACGGAAATTGAGCGGTTGCACGACCCCCTCTCCAGGATGATCGTGAACACTGACCTTTATCTGAAGCAGCCGGCTGAAACCTACACCGGTCGCCGCTTCGTGGTGGTCATGGAGCCGATGCTGTCCCCGCTCGCTGTGAACGCCCGCATCTACGGCGTGGACTACGTCGTGGTGGTTTCGCCGCAGGACGACACGATCCGCATGAATGACGTGCGGCATACCTACCTGCATTACGTCATCGAGCCTCTGCTCTATGCGCGCGCCAATGCTATCGACCGTGCGCAGCCAATTCTGAAGGAAATACGCGAGGCCCCGCTTGACTTCCGCTATCGCTCTGACACCGTCCCGCTGACCGTCGAGTGCCTCATCAAAGCTATCGAGGCGCGCACCATGGATACCGGCATCCCCGACTACAAACTGCCGCCCGGCGTCAGCCGCAGCGACCTGCCCAAATACGAGCGCGCGCGCCAGGCTGTTCAGCAAAAGCAGGAAGGCGTCCGGCAGGCCGCGGTGCACCACGACATGACGCAGGGCTTCGTCCTCACCCAGTACTTCTACGAGCAGTTGGTCGATTTCGAGAAGGATCCGGCAAGTCTTAAGGACACCATCGGTGAGATGGTTTACTCCATGGACATCGACCAGCAGGCGCACCGCGCCAGGCAAATCCAGTTCGATGCGCAGGCCGACGAAGATGTGCTGGTCCGGCCCAAGCCGCGCAAGCTGGAAGGGCTCGACCTTGCCGAGGCGAAGCTGCAGGCGGGCGATATGGCAGGGTCGGGCGCCATGGCGCGCCAGGTTCTGGCCGCGCCGCAGAATTCCCTCCAGTCCGTCGCGGACAGCGCGCGCGCCAACTTCATTCTGGCCCGCATCGCCGCGATGACCGGCCACCCGGGAGAGGCCATCACGCGCTTCCAGAACACGCTGGCCACCAGCAAGGAACCGCGCCTCATCGCGTGGTCGCACATCTATCTGGGCCGCATGTTAGACCTGGACTGCAAGCGCGACGAAGCGGTTTCAGAGTACAAGCTGGCCCTCGAGCACCGCGACGGCCAGCAGGACACCCGCCTTGCCGCGGAGCGCGGAGTGAAGGCGGCGTACGCCGTGAAGGGACACACCTGCGAGCAGGATGATGCCGGGGATTCGAGCAACCCGAACGCGTCCGGCAGCCCAGGCAATTCCGGCAACACTCCGGCCAAGCCGGGCTCGGCCTCGGCCCAGCCCGCCGCCAAGCCGGAATAGGCGCGGCCTGCCGCACCGTTGTGCGCCCGGCTGGCGTCTAATAGCAGTACACGGCGTGCGGCGCTCCCGGCCGCCAGAAGACCCTGCGCGAGCAGAAACCCACACCTCGGGGCTCATGTGAAAGCCGCTTTGAGCAAACTGGAATCGGCCATCGGCTACAGCTTTTCCAATCCGGACCTGCTTGTTCGCGCGCTGACACACCGCTCGCTGGCTAACGAGCAGGCGATAAAGCGTGGCGATCGGCAGGCTTCCGCTGAGAACGAACGGCTGGAGTTCCTGGGAGAGGCCGTACTCGGGCTAGTCGCCGCCGAAGCCATGTACCTCGATTACCCCGATTGGCGCGAAGGAGAGTTCACCCGTCTGCGAGCACGCGTTGTCAGCCGCCGGCATCTTGCCGACGTCGGAGCATCTCTGGACCTGGGAACCCATCTGCGTCTTGGCCGAGGCGAGCCCAACGCTGTCCGCCGCAATCACACGGTTCTTTCCAACGCACTCGAGTCCGTCATTGGAGCCATGTTCCTTGACGGTGGCCTCGAGCCTGTCCGAAACATGGTCCGGCGGCATGTCATGGGCAACGTGATCGAGGAACTGGCGCGGCAGTTGCGGTCGGGCGCGAATCTAGGCGACTATAAATCTGCCTTGCAAAAGCATCTGCAGTCTACCGGCGCGGCGGCCCCGGTCTACCGGGTCAAGAATCAGAGTGATTTCGATTCGGAAAAGCGATTCCTTGTGGAGGTGAGAATCAGACCCGCAGTGGGCGAAAAGGGCCAGCACCTCGCCGTAGGACTCGGAAGAAACAAGAAATCTGCCGAACAGGATGCGGCCCGCCGGGCCCTCGCTCGATTGGCCAAGTTGGCCGACGAAAGTGAGCCGGAGCAAAGCTTGGTTCCCGTTGTGAAGTCCCGTGCGCGGATTCAGGAGTCGGCAGCAGAATGAGCGCTCCAGCCCAGGTTAGCGGCCAGTCCAGCCAGCCCTCGCCTCTCGACGCGCCGGGCGCTAACCTGCGCCCGCTAGCCAGCCTGCGCCTGCACCTGCCCACCGTTCCTGAAGCTCTGGCGTCCCTGCTGCGCACCATCGTGGTAGCGCTGTTCCTGCTCACCTTCCTGCTGCAGCCCTTTCTTATTCCCTCTGAAAGCATGGAACACACGCTGCTCGTCGGCGACTTTCTCCTGGTCAACAAGCAGGTGCTCGCCCCTGCCGGTAAACCTGGAAGCCTTGGGCGGCTTATTCTGCCGTATCGCGATGTCGAGCGGGGAGATATCGTCGTCTTCCACCATCCCAGCCCGCCGCTGCTCATCAAGCGCGTCATCGGCGTGCCCGGCGATCATATCCGCATGCAGGATGGGCGTGTTGAAGTGAACGGGGTGCCTCTCGACGAGCCCTACGCCGCTTACGAGCCCGCTCCCGCCGACCCTTACCGCGATAACTTCCCGGAGCGCGACTACACCGACCTGGCCATCATCAACCCCGAATGGTGGCAGCAGATCCCCAGCCTCACGCGCAATGGCGAGCTGGTGGTCCCGGCGGGCATGTATTTTATGCTTGGCGATAACCGCAACCATAGCGAGGATTCCCGCTTCTGGGGACTTGTTCCGCGCCGCGCCATCATCGCGCGTCCGCTGGTGATTTATTTCTCTCTCAAGCGGCCCTCACCCACCGATGTGCAACAGGCATCGGATGATAGACTCGGACACGACAGCGAACTCTCCACACGGCTGGCCGGTTTTGCCCGCTGGAAGCGAATCTTCCGCGTGGTGCATTGACGCGAGGACCAGTTTGCCTCGACCGCGGCCATAGACACGACGAGCTACAGGATGAACAGAAAAGAAACGGTCATCGATTCCGAAACACCTACCGACTCCTCCTCCCCGAAGCACGTTGAAGAGACCCCGTTTGAAGCCATTGCCAGCATCTGCTCCGTCCTGGTCGTGGGCCTGTTCATCCTCACCTTCATCGGCCAGAACTTTGTCATTCCCTCCGGATCCATGGAAAACACGCTATTGGTCGGCGACCACCTGCTGGTGGACAGGATCAACATGGCGCCTCCCACCAAATGGATGCCGCTGGTGCACTACCGCGAGCCAAAGCGCGGAGACATCCTGGTGTTCATCAAGCCGGTTGCGGACGAGGTCAATGGCGAGTACCAGTACCTTTATCTGGTGAAGCGGTGCATCGGCGTCCCGGGCGACCACCTTCACCTGCACGAGGGCACGGTTTACGTGAACGGAAAGGCCTACCCCCTTCCGCCCACCGGCATCGAAGGCCCAGCCAATCCCGACGACCAGGTATTTCTCGACGAGTTTCCGGCGATTCCGCCGCAGCCGCGGCCCGGAGCCACGCCGGAGGCCTGGGCCATCGAATTTCAGCATGATGTGCACGACGGCGATCTCGTCGTTCCGCCGGGCAGGTACTTCATGATGGGCGACAACCGCCACGATTCCCTCGACTCCCGTTACTGGGGATTCGTGCCTCGCCAGAACATTGTGGGGCGGCCCCTGTTTAATTACTGGTCCTTCAAAACGCCCGACGGCGAATACGACCAGACCGGCATCGGCAATAAGCTCGCGTGGATGGCCCACATCGTGATTCGTTTCATCCCGGACACCCGCTGGAGCCGTACCTTCAAGCTCATTCACTAGACTTGCCGGCATCGCACTGACTTCCAGAGTTAGTGACTCACGGGTAACAGACTCCAGAGCTGCGGTCCTGGCCCTGCGATTTCGAATGACCACGGAGCCTCCCTCCTGCAGTGACCCACCGAGAACGCCGTGCGGGATTACGAAAATTCCGCTCAGCCGACATGTAATTGTCGGGAACCGACCCCCTTCGGGCTACAATTCCCACAGTATCCGAAACCATGCAAACATACTTCACATGGCGCCGCGCCGCGGCGGCAGTTTTTTTTGCCCTTGCTGTGCTCTCGTCACACGCAGAATCAGCGGCGACAAAAGCCGCCCCGATTATTCTGGAAGGCTTGGGACTGGGCGCCGTACCCGTTAATGGACCTTGCCAGTTTCATCTTGGCGATAATCCTGCGTGGGCCAAACCCGGGTTCGACGACTCCGGTTGGGAACAAATTGCGACAGATCGGCCATGGGGCCAGCAGGGACACGCGCGTTATACCGGGTACGCGTGGTACCGCTGTCACCTGGCGCCGAGCCCGGCCGCCGGCGTATCGCCGCAGTTCTCGCTGCTGGTGCAGCGTGTCTTCAACGCCTATGAACTCTATTGGAACGGCGCGTTCATCGGACATGAAGGCAAGCTCGATCCGTATCGCATCTGGTACTTCGCGGCCCCGCCGCGGATCTTTCCGCTCGGTTCCGCGCAACACGGCGTCCTGGCCGTGCGCGTCTGGGAAGGGCCGCTGTTTTCTGACGACTCGGGACAGGTTGGCGGGTTTGTGACCGCACCGCTCATCGGCAGTCCTGAAGCGATCGCCGCAGCCAAGGCCACGTTAGATTATCAATGGCTGAGCAGCCGCCAATTCCTCCTCGCCGAGAATCTGCTCTACTTTCTCATCGGTCTGCTGAGTTTTCTCGCATGGTTGCGCCATCGCGACCGGCGGCTCCTATTCTGGATGGCCACCTTTGCCCTGGCGCCGCCGCTGATTCTCTTATTCTCCGGTGCGAACATTCGTTGGCCGTACGTGCTGGCAGTCGGAGTGAGCCAACCTCTGTTCGCCTTGGAGGACGTCTCACTGTGGTTCCTCTTGCTTTGGCTGCTGCCTCTCCGCGAATACCGCGGATTGGTTCGGCTCACACGCATTCTCGCCACTTTGAGCATGATGAATGCCACACTCGATGGAGTCCTGCTTGCCATCCCGTGGGGTCCGCGTTGGATTCTGCCGGCGCAAATCGCAGATGGCATGTCGGCCGTTATCTACACCGTGCTGGAAGCCTTTCCGCTGGTCCTGGTCGGCGTGGCATTCTCGCGGCGCAAACGGTTCGATTCTGCCCGCTGGATGATAGCTGTCTTTGCCTTTTTCGCAGACATGATTATCGTCGTCCGAGGTGCGGTGAGACAGGGCCGCCAATTCACCGATTGGTCGATCGCCAGCAAAATCGACGCGCCTCTATTTACCTTGGGCGGAAGCGCCATCTCTCTCTACGTCCTTACGAACGCTCTGCTGGTCACCGCCATCGCTTATGCCGTCTATGCCAGGGTCCGCGAAGACCAGCGCCAGAAGGAGATTCTCGAACGGGAGAAGCTGGAGTTGTTGCACGCCCGCGAACAGATGCGCCACTTTGCCGAACATGACGATCTCACCGGGCTGTGGAATCACCGCATCATCATGGAACGTCTGGCTGGAGAATTGGAGCGCTCGCGCCGTGAAGGTACGCCCCTGAGCGTCATTCTGGCGGATATCGATCACTTCAAAAACATCAACGACAGCCTCGGCCACCCCGCCGGCGACCTGGTGTTGAAAGAGTTCAGCAATATCCTGACGCGTTTTGTACGCCCCTATGACTGGGTGGGCCGCTATGGTGGCGAAGAGTTCCTCATCATTCTGCCGGGAACTACTCTAGACCGAGCCCGGCAGCGCGCTGAAGATCTGCGCACGGCTGTGCAATCGGCGCAGATCTTTGAACGCGAGGCGAAGATCCGCGTTACCTCGAGCTTCGGCGTGGCCTCGGGATTCCCACCCGACTACGAATCGGAGACCGTAATGCTGACCGTGGACGAAGCTCTCTATGAAGCGAAGAGGAATGGGCGAAATTGCGTGGTCGCCACAGACGTCACGGTTCCCATCGCCGATCGCTGAGGGAGGCGAGGGAATGCACTTTCGATCTTCCGAATTCGCAGCCGGTGGAATCGCGGCTCAGGCCTTCCCTTTACGGAATCGTGTCGCCTAGATGCTCGAGGTGCTCGGTAAACGTCTCGTCCGTCCGTGTCCGCAATTTTCTTGCAATGTCGGTCCACACCGGATTGGCCTTCGACGAATCCCAGGTTCCATTCTCGAGGGCCGCTTCGTAGCCTGCGCGCTGTTCCCGCCCTTGCTGGTAAATTGGAAGTTCCTTTACAAGCTTGAATGCTGCGGCAATTGCCACCCCCACATCGTCTCTGAGTTCCTCGGGAACATTCGCGTAGACTTCCGGCTTGTGCTCTTCGATCCACTGAAACGCAATAGGCAGCAAAACCCCATTCACCCAGCAGTTAAAGTCTTCAAGCGCCTCCATTCCCGAGGTCCAGGATGGGTGCATCTCCGACTGACGAGGATCGTCAGGGGATTTAATCTTCTTGCAATGAGGGGGCCAGTAAACACAATTGATCTTAGGTGACATGACCGATTTCCTTTCCTGGATGGGTGTTGCTTGAGCGGCGAAGACACCATGGGGGGAATGGCTCGAACCGCTAAGTACTAGCTTTGCACGGTTCAGCGATTCCCTGAAGTACCTTCAGAAGTTCACCCGAGAGCGCCACCCCAGTTCTCACGCGATCGGTACTCAGACCTATAACCATCAATTACGATGGGAACGATGCCCGACCATCCACACGGCCCCAGAAAGAGACGAGCCCGCCTCTGGCTGATCCTTGCAGCTCTGGTCGTGCTGCTTGCCCTCATTTTTGTTCCTCCGTACATCAGCCTGAACCACTATCGAACGCGTGTCACACAGCTTGTTTCCACGGCGCTGGGTCGTCCGGTGCGCCTTTCGGATATCCAATTGCGACTGCTGCCCCGCCCAGGCTTTCTGCTCACTGACCTCACCGTGCAGGAGGAGCCTGCGTACGGCGCCGAACCGGTTCTGCACGCCAGCGAAGTGAAGGCGTCTATCCGCTTATCCGCGCTGTGGAGGGGCAAGCTCCAGATCAGCCGCATCAGCGTCGACGACGCAAGCCTGAACCTGGTGCACATGCCGGACGGCCGCTGGAATCTCGACTCTCTTTTCCGCAACGCCGCCGCCGGTTCGCAGAAAGCTTCCAGCACGCCCGAACCGCCATACCTGGAAGCGACCAACTCCCGCATCAATATTAAGAACGGGCTCGAGAAGCTACCATTTTCCATCCTCGATGCCGATGCCTCGATGTGGCGGGAATCCAACGGCAACTGGCGCGTGCGCGTGCGCGGCCAACCCGCGCGAACCGACGTGAGCCTGGACCTCGGCGATACGGGAATCATCCGCCTGGAGGCGAACCTGCAGCCGGCGCCGCAGCTCAATCAAATGCCCTTGCACGTCGATGTGGATTGGCGCGAAGCCCAGCTCGGGCAGCTCTCGCGCCTTCTGCTCAGCTCAGACCAGGGCTGGCGGGGCGACCTGACCGGCGAACTCCATCTGGTGGGCACGACGGACTCGGCCAAAGTGCAATCCCGCCTCCGTGCCTCAGGCGTGCACCGGGCTGAATTCGCCCCCGCCGAGCCGATGGACTTTGACGCGACTTGCGCATTTACCCTGGAATACAACCGCCGCAGCCTCGAAGACCTGGTGTGCAACAGCCCCGTCGGTGACGGACGCGCGCGCCTCACGGGCAACCTGACCGGCAACCTGCCAGGGGATGGCACCGGCAACGCGCAGGGCGATCGCCCTCCACACCTCACGCTCGAATTGGACCGCATCCCCGCGCAGGCCGGCATCGATTTGCTGCGAACCATGCGCAGCAACATCGACCCAAGCCTGCAGGCTGCCGGCTCCGTGAGCGGCCACATGACCTTTGATCGCGGAACCGAGAAGCCGGAGCCTGCCAGCCCACCGGCCCGCAAGCCCACAGGGAAGTCGGCGAGGGCCGCGCAGGCCCACGCTTTACCGAATCCACTTTCGGGTGCATTCACCGTCGCTGGTCTCAGCATCACCGGCAACGCCCTGAGCCGGCCCATCCAGGTGCGGGAAATGACCCTCGAGCCTGCGCCGCTGGAGGCCGGGCAACCGGTGGCGGTCTTCACATCTGCCACCATTCCGGCGGGTGCGCCGGCACCGCTTTCTCTCACCGCGCGCCTGGGCCTGCGCACCTTCCAGCTAGGCATCCACGGCAATGCCGCAATTCCGCGATTGCGTGAGTTCGCCGCTGTCAGTGGCTCCTCCATGACAGGGGCGCTGGCGCAGCTCTCGGACGGAACGGCGGCTCTCGACCTCACCGCCGAGGGCCCCTGGGTTCCTCCTGCCGAGGTCTTGCTGTCCTCGCCGCCGGCGCTCTCCGCCATGCCAACGTCCGGCCGCAGAATCCCCCCTGCCATCGAGACCCATGGCGCAGTCAGCCTGCACGATGTAGCTTGGAAGCCGGACTTCGTCGCCAACCCGGTCCAGATTGCATCCGCCACATTACACCTGGACGAAAATGGAATGCACTGGGATCCCGTCGACTTTACTTATGGACCGATCACAGGCACGGCAACCCTCGACCTTGCCGAAGCCTGCGACCTGTCGGCTCCATGCCCGCCCCAGTTCACCGTTCATTTTCCAGAATTGAATGCGACCGTTTTGCAGGCGACGCTGCTGGGCGCCAAAGAAAAGGAGACCGTGCTGTCGAGCCTGCTGGCGCGCCTCAGCTCTTCGCCGCCGTGGCCTGACGTCAACGGAAAAGTGACAGCCGACTCCCTGGTGCTCGGCGAGTACAGGCTCTCCGATGTTTCGGCAGACCTGCACATACACACATCAAGCGCCGAAGCCACCTCGTTCGACGCCGGTTTGCTGGGCGGCACGGTCCACGGCTCAGCCTCTCTCCAGACCGGTGATAAGCCCGTCTATAAACTCGACGCGGAGTTCAACGGATTGAGCCCGGCTGAGGTGGGCAGACTCGTCGCCATGCGCTGGTCAGGCGGAACTCTGGACGGGGCCGCCACCCTGCAATTTACCGGCTATTCCGAAAAAGATCTCGTGAATTCCGCCACCGGTAGCCTGCATTTCGACTGGGGGCAGGGGGCCATAGCAGCGGCTGCAATACCGCCGTCGCTGTCCCGCTTCGATGAGTGGACCGGCGATGCCTCGGTCTCTCATGGAACCATGGCGATAAAGGCGAGCCAGGTGCAGCGCGGCAAACACACATCGATGGTCAATGCGGACGTCACCTTCGCCATACCCGCCAAGGTATCGTTTTCCAGCAGCAGCACGCCCGGCATGCACGGGAAGTGAGAGGGACTGACATTGGCCGATTCGGAGCATCTCTATTACGCCGATTCATTCGCCACCAGCTTCAGCGGCGCCGTCACAGAAGTCCGTCCACCGGCGCAGAGCTCTGATGAATCCTTTTGGAAGGTCCGCCTGAACCGGAGCGCCTTTTATCCCTCGAGCGGGGGCCAGCCTTTCGATACCGGTGAGTTGATCGCATCCGCCGATGGATCTGTGCGGAACATTCCGGTGATACAGGTGGAAGAGGATGACGAAGGCGCGGTCTGGCACTTCATCGCTCAACCTCTCGCGCCGGGTACACCGGTCGAAGGCCGCATTGACTGGAAACGGCGGTTCGATCACATGCAGCAGCACACCGGACAACATCTGCTCTCCGCGGTTTTCCTGCGCGAACTCCAGGCGCCCACCGTTTCGTTCCATCTCGGCGATGCCACCTCCACCATCGACGTTGCCGGCGGCCCGTTCACAACCGACGCCCTTGCGCGCGTGGAGCGCATCGCGAACGAAATTATTGCGGAGGATCGCCCCATCGCTGTGCGCAACGTCTCCCGCGCTGAGGCCGAGTCGATGCTCGCCTCCGGCCACGTTCGCAAGCTGCCTGACCGCGATGGGACCATCCGCCTCATTGAAATTGCCAATTGCGATCTGAATGCGTGCGGAGGAACCCATCTCCGCTCCACGGGACAAATCGGATCGCTCCTGGTGCGCAGAGTTGAGAAGGTGAGCCGGGGCACGCGAGTTGAATTTGTGTGCGGACTGCGAGCGGTTCGCGCCGCTCGAGCCGACGCAGCAATCCTGGCCGAAACCTCTGCTCTGCTATCTTCGGGTGCGGCCGAACTCCCCGCCGTCGTGAGGCGCCTCATCGCGGATGAAAAGACGCAGTCGAAGGAACGGCAGAAGCTGCGGGAGGAGCTGGCCGCGTTGCAGGCGGCCCAGTTCGTTTTGCAGGCGCCCATTGAAAACGGCCTGCGTTTGATCGTGCGCGAATGGAAAGACCGCGATCGCGATTCCGTGAAGCTGCTGGCTTCGCGAACCGTTGCCGCCGCGCCCACCACAGCCGTTATCTTCTGCGCGAACGACGGAGATCCCCAACGCGTATACATAGCCCGCAGCTCCGATCTCGCATTCCATTGCGGTCAGATTCTGCGCGAAGCGCTCGCCGGGTTCGGCCTGCGCGGCGGAGGATCCCCCGACCTGGCGCAAGGAGACGTGCCGTCGCAACACGAGCCGGCCTTGCGATCGAAGTTGCGCGAGATCATCCTGGGGATATGCTCTCGAGATCGCACGGATCAGGCTTCTTAGCGAATGTTCAGAGTTTTACCTGAAGGCCTCCGGCGCGCATAGCGCCGTTCCTCGCGACTGGCTTTGCGCCTATTTGACGGTCCATTCCAGAACTTTTTTATCAGCGCTCGTTTCGTGGTACCGAATAGTGGTCGGCTTTTGGCCTGAAGTAACAGCGAAGTCAAGCCAGCCCCGTGCACACTGATTCGGTTTCAAGGGGGTTCTCGCAAGCGTTGGCTGTTTTCGGGAGCCATACGAGCCAATGGCTCCGCCGTCTGCAAAACGGAGTTGGAAGAAAGAAGGAAACGCGAAGCTGCTGGCCGGCGCCGTGGGGCCCGCGCAAATCTCAACGTCAGCACTTACCGAGCTGAGCGGCGTTGGCCAGGAAATCGAGTACACGGTCACCAGGTGCCCGCTGGCGGTCAATTGCTTCTGGCCGAAGCTTTGCCCGTGCGCCACCAAGGTGATGCTGAGAAGAATGCAGAACATCCCTGCTACTGCGAGAATGTGCCGACTGGACACCCGGAGAACTCCGCCGCCACGAATCGCTTTGCCAAACCGAATCGCTTTGCCAAACATGGTTTCGATAATATCTCCACACATCGATGACAAACCTACGAAGATTTTCGTTGACATCTACGAAGTTCTTCGTATAACGTCTCTCACATGGCTAGAACGATGCATTTGCTGCCGAAGCCGACCGAATCAGAACTGGAGCTGTTGCGCATTCTGTGGACCATCGAGCCCGCCACCGTCCGCGATATCTACGAGGCACTGAACCGGGAACGAGCATCCGGATACACCACCATCCTGAAGATGCTGCAGATCATGACTGCCAAGGGTCTCGTCGTCCGCGATGAGGGCAACCGTGCCCACGTGTACCGTGCGGCCATGAGCCAGGATGCAATGCAGAGCCGTATGCTCCGCGACCTTAGCATGCGCTTGTTTTCCGGCTCGGCTACCCAACTGGCGATGCACGCGCTCGCAATGGAGCAGGCCAGCCCCAACGAACTGGAAGAAATCCGCGCACTCATCGACCGCAACAAAGCGTTCGCACAATCAAACTCTACCGGAAGGGAACAGAAATGATGCACATTCTGCAATCCACCGCCTGGACATTGATTCACTTCTGCTGGCAGGCCGCTGCCATCGCGGGAATATATGCCATCGTTGCGCGTGCCGCGGAACATCGCACCAGCCAGTTCCGGTACGTCCTTGCGCTATCGGCCATGTTCGCGCTGCTGATCGCCGGAATTTCTACATTCGCCTACGAGAGTTCGCGCGGCGCGGATGCGAGCGTCCAGAACATGGCGGCTGCCTCCATGAGCCGCATCGGCGATTTTCCCCGGAGCGCCGAACCGGGCGTGACGCCGAACTCTGCCATCGTCACCAGCGAGCCCACGGATCCCTACGCGCCTGCATTCATGCTCTGGATTGACTGCCTGTGGGTCGCGGGTGTCTTCGGACTGGCATTGCGCCACCTGGGCGGCTGGCTTCTCATTAGCCGCTTGCGCAGACATGCGTTGCAGCCTGCTCCAGCGGAAACGCAACACCAGTTCGCAAGGATTGTGGCCGCGTTTGGATTGAGCAAGCGAGTGGCATTGCGAATTTCGGGAGCCATCGCAGGGCCGGTTACCGTGGGAGCATTCCGCAGCATGGTGCTGCTGCCGCTCTCCGCCATTAGCGGACTCAGCAACGACGAACTCGAGGTGGTGCTGGCGCACGAACTTGCTCACGTGCGGCGCGCCGATTTTGTGTGGAATGTATTGCAGTGTGTGGTCGAGACCCTGTTCTTCTTTCACCCGGCCGTGTGGTGGATCAGCAACCGGGTTCGCCAGGAGCGGGAGCTCTGCTGCGACGATATGGCGCTCGAAATTTGCCCCAATCCGGTCGTCTACGCCAACGCGCTCTTCCGCCTGGAGCAACAACGCGCAACGCGCATGCACCTGGCCATGGCGCTCGATGGGCACCAGCCGCGGACCACGTTGCGCAATCGAATCGCTCGCATTCTCGGCGAACCAGAAGTTTCTCGCAAGAGCGCGCGACCTGTCTCGCTGGCTGCGGTTGCAGCCAGCGCCATCGTGCTCGCCATCTCCGCGCCGCAACTCATCGCCGGCATGCACCCGGTGCAGGCGCAGGCAGTAGCGGCAACTCCTGACCAAACGAACTCGGCGCCCAGCGCAAACGCCGTGGAACCTCCGTCCGCTTCCGCTCCTCCCCAGGAGGCGACGCCAAAGCCTTCTCCCAAGCCTGCGAAGAACGAAGCGCAGCCTGCCCCCAGCAGGACCACAGCCAGTGACAGCGGCGACCACTCTGCGCATACCGCATACATCGATCGCATGAGAGCCGCAGGGTATGACGTCGATCTCGATAAGCTCATGGCCATGAAGATCCAGAACGTCACTCCCGAGTATGCGAAGGCCATGAGCGAACTCGGCCTCGGCAAACCGAGCGCAGACGATTTGATCGCCTGCAAGATTCAGGGAGTTTCCCCCGAGGTGGTGGCAGAGCTGAAGAAGGACGGGCTTGACGTCAAGTCTTTCCAGGATGCCATCTCCTACAGGATCTTCCACGTCGATCCGGAATTCGTTGCCGGCATGAAAGCCGCAGGATTCGACCATCTCACATCGAAACAATTGCTCTCGCTCCGCGTGCAGGGAGTGACGCCGGAATACGCAAAATCCATCGCGCAGCAATTTCCCGGTGTGACCGCGGATGAGTTGATCCAGACTCGCATATTCCGCATCGACGCCGACTTCATCGCGTCCGCCAAGAGCCATGGCTTCACCGATCTGACCCTGAAGAAGCTTGTCAAGCTGCGCATTTCCGGCATCCTCGACGACACCGCAAAGTAGCCGCACGTTTAGTCACGACCTGCGGCACGGGTGACTCACCCGTGCCAACGGCGGGCTACGCCCAAAGGGGGCATTATGAAGCGTTCCAGCCTATTCGCGGCGCTAGCCGTATGCATCCTGACTGCCGGCTCCCTGAGCGCGGCGGCTCGGGATATGTCGAATGAAACCTGCACGATCAGCGCAAGCGAGCACGCGGGAGAGTTCAGGCTCAGTCTCGGCGATGATTCCTGTTCGGAAGGCCGGCATTGCGGCAGCTTCAGCACCGATTCCATGAAGCGCCTCTCCGGAATCACGCTCGAGGATCTTGCGCGAGATGGCGCTCAACTCACCGCGGTGCTCGATGCTGAAGCTGGCCGTTTCACCTGCGCCGGAACCGTACACGACGCGGCACTGAGAGGCACTTCCACTTTCACGCCTCATCCGGAGTTTGTCTCCCGCATGGCGCAAATTGGATTTACCGGCTTCGACAACGACAAGCTGCAGACATTCACGTTTCTCGACATCGGAAGTGCATGGGCCAAATCGCTGAAGGATGCAGACATCGCCGGCCTCACAACCGATAAGCTGATTCCCCTGCACATTTTCAAAGTTGACAAGGCCTATGTGGCTGAGCTCGGTGCCCTCGGATATGGCAAGCCCGACGCCGATAAGCTCATCGCACTCAAGGTGCAGGGAGTGAACGCGGAAGAAGTGCGACAGATTCGCGATCTCGGTTACCATCCCACGCTCGACGAGCTCATCCAGATCCGCATCTTTCACATCACGCCGGAATTCATCCGCAGCATGAAAGCGCGCGGCTTCAACGATCTCACCATCGCGAAGCTGGTGCAGATCAAAATCTTCAAGCTCGATGAATGATTAGATCGCTGCCCCGGCGAGACCGGCACGGCCTCGCCGCACTCAGTGCACGGTCCGCGATTTGTGCCGCATGTAATCCATGAGCAGGTATTCTCCCAGCCGATCCGGGCTGGTGAAATACGCTCTCCCCCGGCACATCTCCGATACCTTGTGAACGAACTGCACCAGCTCGAAATCCTGCGCCAGCATGAACGTGTTGATCATCACGTTCGATCGCTTGCAGCGCGCAACTTCCTCAAGCGTCTCGCTCACCACCAGGGGATCGAGCCCGTAGGGATTCTTGTAAATGCGACCGTCCGGCAGCGTGAGCGCCGAAGGCTTTCCGTCTGTAATCATCACGATCTGCTTCATGTCTTTGCGCTGTCGGGCCAGCACTCGCTGGGCTACGCGGAGACCCTCGCGCGTATTCGTATGCCACGGGCCGACCTTCACCCGCGCCAGGTGCGAGACTGGCATCTCTTCGGCGGAATCGTGAAACAACACCAGCGAGAGCGAGTCGCCGGGAAATTGCGTGCGGATCAGGTGCGATAGCGCCATTGCCACGCGCTTGGCCGGCGTAAACCGGTCCTCCCCGTACAAAATCATCGAGTGCGAGCAGTCGAGCATCACGACGGTTGCGCACGAGCTCTCGTACTCGCATTGGTTCACCTGCAAGTCTCTGTATTCCATGTTCAATGGAAAGCTCAGCCCTTCGCGCGCGATCGCCGATCCCAGCGTTGCCGTCGAATCCAGATTGAGCGTGTCGCCAAATTGGTAAGGCCTCGATCCGCCGCTGGCTTCGATGCCGGTAGCCCAGTGCCGCGTGTCATGCCGTCCCTGGCTCGACTTACCCATCGAGCCCAGCAGATCGCGCAGAGCTTTGTACCCAAGAAAATCGAGGCTCTTGTCTGTGACCTCGAAACGCGCATCCATCGGCGGTCCACCTTGACCCCCGACCGACCCAGCTTCATTCGGATCCGGCGGCTGCGATGACGAAATGTAATTCTGTTGCTCCATCTTCTCGAGCAGCTTCTCGATCAGCTCGTCCAGCTTTCCTTCCGCCGCTAACTGGTCGAGCTTTCGTTGCATTTCGTGGTCGAGAAACTCACCTGATTCAAGCACGCGCCGCAACGCCTCGCGAAGATCGTCCAGGTTGTGGCTGAGATCCTGAAACCTCGAATACGGATCTTCGAATCCGGAGTCCAGCAGGTAATCGGAGAGAGCCTGCAACAGGTCCTCGAGATCGATTTCTGATGCCAGGTCACCGGAATAGCGCGTATATCGGACGAACTTCATACCATCTCGCTTCTCATCCTGACCAAAGACCTGCTGCTCTGCCCCTCTATCTTCATGTCCCTCTGTCCCTATGTTTTCTTAGTTGTATCCGCCGCCGCGCCGCGTACGCTGCGATCGTTCCCAGTCCTCGTATTCAACCTCCAGCGAGCGAGCTTCCTGCTTGCGCGCCGGCTTTTCCGCTGCCGTAAAACCGCGGTCTTCACTGCGGCTCAATTTGCGGTGCGCCGCCATGCCTTCGAGCAGAAACTCGGCTCCCGCCACCAGCGCCGCAGGCGCGTCCGACGTGTTCAAGTGCAGCGCATCCAGCTTCTCGGCCAGTCCCTGAATCTGCGACAATACGGCCCACGCCGCCGCTGCGGGCAGGCGATCCTCCAGCTTCACGCTCCCGCCCAGGTTGAACCACAACTCAATCTGCTCGGTATCCACGTCGGCGAAATAGCGATCGAACGTCTTGCGCACTGCGGCCGCAATCAGGTCCTTGACCACCGTGTCCGCGCCGCGCATTTCGCCTTCATATTCCAGTTCCAGCTTTCCCGTCATTCCTGGCATTGCGGCGTAAATATCGCTGATTCGCGGCAGCACACCGGCCTCGCCACTCAACAGTGCTCGCCGCTCGGCATTCGAGACAACCAGTTCCATCGTGGAAATCGGCAGCCGCTGGCTCACCCCGCTTCGCTTATCCACCTTCTTGTCCTGCCGCGCAGAAAACGCAATCTGCTCCACGATCTCGCGGATGTAACCCGGAACTTCGATCTGCGCTGCGCCGCGCTTCTCCCACGCCTCCTGCGCCGTGATGGCAATCCCTTCTTCGAGCGTTTCAGGATAATGCGTGCGAATCTCCGACCCGATACGGTCTTTCAGCGGCGTCACGATCTTGCCGCGCGCTGTATAGTCCTCGGGATTGGCGCTGAACACCAGGGCCACATCCAGTTCGAGCCGTACAGGATAGCCCTTAATCTGCACATCACCTTCCTGCATGATGTTGAACAGCGCCACCTGGATTTTTCCCGCCAGGTCCGGAAGCTCATTGATGGCAAAGATGCCTCGGTTCGCCCGCGGCAATAGCCCATAGTGCATCGTCAGTTCGCTCGCCAGGTTCTCGCCTCCCCGCGCGGCCTTGATTGGATCGATATCTCCAATCAAGTCGGCCACGGTCACATCGGGCGTTGCCAGCTTCTCCACATAGCGATCCTCGCGCCCCAGGTACGCAATCGGCACGGCATCGCCTCGCTCCTCTACCAGATCGCGGCAGCGCCTGCACAGCGGGCGGAATGGATCATCGCGGATCTCGCATCCCGCAATATACGGCAGATGCTCATCGAGCAGCGCGGTCAATGCCCGCAGAATACGGCTCTTGGCCTGTCCGCGCAGACCCAGCAGAATGAAGTTCTGCTTCGACAAAATGGCATTCACAATCTGCGGCACAACCGTGTCGTCGAATCCCACAATCCCCGGAAAGATGCTGTCGCCTCGCTGCAGCCGCGCAATGAGGTTCTCCCTTAATTCGTCCTTGATTGATCGGGAAATCGGAAGTTTGCTGGCGCGCAGTTCCCCCAGCGTTTGGGGAAGTTGTTTCCCCGTTTGGGGAAGCGGGTGACCTGCAGGCATCGTTGCTCCTTCTGCCGGCGCGTTTCGCCGCCATGAAGAGGCAAACCCGCTTCATCGCACGGCCGGACCGCGCCGGAACCTGACGCTACATATTGAACCTCAGCGCAGACGCGAACAGCACGTGCAGGGGAAAGAGGTCCGCCACTGCCTGGGGATCGTGACCGGCCTCGGCTTGTCGAACCCAGACCACGACTCGGTTCAGGTAGTATGCTCGCGAATCCCGCGATTCGCAAACCAGAGCCGGGTCCATGTGTCCGTCGGGGACCAACGTCCGCCGGGCCCTCGCCTCCACGAGCAATGGAATCAGTGCTGAACCGACGGAGCCCCCGCCGCCTCAACCAGCTTGCGCAGGTCGGGCAGGAAGACGAAACGCAAAAGCCCGGAAGGTTTCTCGGCGTCGGCCAGCAACTCGCGCCGCGCATCCAGCCACCCGGCCGGAGCCGCTGTGTGCATCTCCAGATACGACAATGCTTCCAGCCCCGTCGTGCCAAGTTTGCCAAGCTGGCTCGCGCGAATCTGCTCATCGGAAAGTCGTGCCGAACGAGCAGCCAGCGCAGCAACCTTCGGCGCGGCCTTCTGCCACTGTTCAAAGCGTTTCCGCAATTCCAGTTCCGCAGCGCGCCGCGCCCCGTCATCACTCGCATGGAGCGCCGCATCCACCTCGCGCGCAATCTCCTGCCGAGCCGGCGGATCCGTCACGACGGCGTCGACCATCCGATCCAGCGACGTGAGCCGGTCCGTACGCTGCCCCTGGTACCGCTCACTAAAGGTCGCCGGCTCGGTCACCGAGGCCAGAACGTCCAGTGCCTCAGGATGAGCCGATCCCACGAGATTGCGCCTCAGCTTCTCCGGCCCGCTCATGTGCGTCAGGCCTGCATCCTCGAGTTCCAGTGAGACAATCCGCAGCCGGCGATACATATCGTCCACATCGCGATCCGGCTGCGGCGACCAGAACCGCTCCGCAACCGCCAGGCTCCGCGGCCACACCCGCGAGTCCACCGTTTCCGGATGAATCTGCTCACCCCACATGCAGATTTCACCGCCTAGAATCAGCTTCTGCTGTTCCGGTGTCAGCTTCGTATCCGCAGGAATCGGGTCGGCTAGGAACATCATCTCCGCGGTCTTCTGCGCGTCGAGATAATACGGCGCCGACAGGATCCCTGTGAACCCCTGCGATGCGCCCTGCGCCAGCGATGCATCGCCTCGCCAACTCTGCACCAGAATGTCCTTGGGCAATCCGGGATTGAGAATCTCGTCCCATCCCATCATCTTCTTGCCGTGTTTCTGCAGGATGGGCAGCAGCCGCTTGTTGAAGTAAGTCTGCAACTCTTCTGGCGTCTTGAAGCCCTGCTTCTTCATGAAGGCGGCGATACGCGGATTCTCCAGCCAGCCCTTCCCCTTCGTCTCATCCCCGCCTATATGGAAGTAAGCATCGGGAAAGATCCCGGCCATCTCGCCGACAAACTCATCCAGGAACTTGAACGTCTTTTCGTTGCTCGGGTCCAGTTCTGATTGCGGAATGCCAAACTGAATCGGCAGCGATTTAATGTCCTCGCCCGCGCCGATTTGGGGATACGCCAGCAACCAGCTTGACGAGTGGCCGGGCATGTCGAACTCCGGCACCACGCGGATGCCGCGGGCTCGCGCATAGGCCACTACGTCGCGCATCTGGTCCTGCGTATAGAACTGGCCGTCTGAAGCCAACTCGGTGAACTTGGGAAACTTCTTGCTCTCAGCCCGGAAACCCTGATCGTCGCTCAGGTGCCAATGAAACACATTCAGCTTGGCCACTGCCATGCCGTCCAGCGTCCGCTTGATCACGTCCACAGTCTCAAAATGGCGGCTCACATCGATCATGAAGCCGCGCCAGCGAAAGCGCGGCGCATCGTTAATCGTGACCGCCGGCAGCCGGCATGCCCCGTCTCTCATCTCCACCAGTTGCAGAAACGTCTCCAGGCCGTGCATGGCGCCCACGTCGGTCGCAGCCGACAGTTCAGCATGGGAACGCGTGACCGTGAGCTTGTAACTTTCGTTCTCGTCCACACTCTGCACGGCCTCCCCCGGCCCCGCGACGCTGAGCGTCAGCACGGCCGGCGCATCCGGCTGGGCGTCATGCTGCGCACGGCGAATCCCTCCGCACTGCCCATCCAGCCGCGTCAGGAAGCGGTCGAATGCAGCATCCAGCCTGGCATCATGCGAACCCTGAATCGCCGCGTGGAAGTCAGAGCCAAGCGCCAGTTCCCCTGAGCCTCTTTCGATCGAGCTCGGCAGCGGCATCAGGTTCAGCGGATCAGGAACCGTTGACGGCTGGGCGGAAGCACCTGTAACAAGTGCGGCGAACAAGCTGAACGCAAGCCATCCGGCGTTGCGCTTCCATAGCGAAGGGTGGCCCATGAACATCCTCGGAAATATGGCATTTCCTTGCAATCAACGAGGATAACAGGGTAAGGCGAGGCGCAGGTGGGCAGCATCTCAGCGGCTGACCATTCAGGAATATCCGGGATTCGAGCGAAAGCCCGCCTGAACCCTTCAGGGTCCAATTCCGCTCCAGGATCGCTTGTTTTGGGGAACTGAAACCAGCTTAACGGATTCTTAGCTTCCCGCCAGTGACTTACATCACGCTATTTGGGACTCACGCCGTTCGGCTCCGCTCAGACCGAGGCGCACCGCTTTGCCATCAACCCTTGGTGGAACATGCAAAAGCTGTTACGCCCCGAATCCTTCACCGCGTACATCGCCGCATCCGCATTGCGGAGGAGATCTTCGGCAGTACGTCCATCCTCCGGAAACACCGCAATTCCAACACTCAGGCTTAAGCTGATTTTCCTGCCGCTGATCTCGATCGGCTGCGAAGCATTTCGGATGATCTGTTCGCCGCAGCGCTCAACATCCTGCACCGATCGGATTTCCGGCATCACAATGACAAACTCGTCTCCACCCATTCTGGCCACGGTGTCCGATTCGCGAACGGAGGAGAGCAGCCGCTGCCCAACAGTCGCGAGCAGAACATCTCCGTCAGCATGCCCCAGCGAGTCGTTGATCTGTTTGAACCAGTCAATGTCAATGAGGAAGACCGCGGTCTTTTGGCCGCGGTTCTGGGTTCGGGCGATCGCCTGGCGTAGCCGCTCGTGGAGCAGCGTTCGATTGGCGAGCCCTGTCAGGTGATCGTGATGGGCGAGATAGTTGACGTGATCGGAGCGCAGGCGGTGCTCGGTGACGTCGCGGCTGGTAATGGCGATTCCGTCGCCCAGCCGGACCACCTGAACGTTCAGCCACGTACCCTTGATCATGTCGTCGTCAATGAAGACTTCACATGTGTGGGGAATTCCCGTGCGGACAACCTCACGATATTTCTCGATGAGGCCGGATTGGATCATGAATGGCCGCACTTCGGTCAGGACTTTGCCGTAGAGGCTCTCGCGGCTCACCCCTAGGCGGCGCTCGGCATTTGGATTGATATAGCTGAATTTAAAGTCGACAATCGAGCCTGTGGAATCGGCGATCCCTTCGAAGATGTAGAAGTCGTCGAGGGTGCATTCCGCGGCCGCAAAGAACTGCGCGTAGTCCGCTGAGGCCAGTTCGCCCGCGCCTGCCTCCCGAGGCCTCCGAGAAGAAGCCGCTTTTAGGAAAACGGGGCCCAGGCCCCGGAAACATCTGTTGAACATACCCACTGTACAGCCCTGTCGATTCGGGGAAGATCGGAATACGCGAGAGAATAAACCCCTGCCGCAGGCGCCATCCATCCCCCTAAAGGGCCACAGGCATTTCCTTCATTTCGTGCTCTTAACCTAGTGCGCCGCGGCGATTTGGTTCATGGGGATTTCCAACGCGAACAGCGACCCATTGCCTTGATCGGCGTGAACCCACATGCCGTGGAATGCCTCTTTCAGCTCCGGATGCGCGGTGAGAAGCGCCGTCATCACGCCCTCCACCTGCTTGCGCGCCGCGGGCGGGTCGTGGAGCTGCGCCGCTTGCCCGGGATCGGGCGTGTAGTGGACGTCGAGATCGAGCCCGCCAAACGCCGTCGTCGTATCCACCGCCGTCAGCTGGAACGCGCCCGCCGGCGAGTTCACGGTGACCGGCTTGTCTGATGGGAAGTCGGCCGGCTTCGCCTCATCGGTCTCGCGCTGCAGCTTCTGCAGGTTAGGACTGGAAAGATTGTCGAGCGGTTCCAGCAGGTTGGCGGCCATACGGTAGTAGATCCACGCGGCCCAACGGCCGTTTGACTGTTTGAACTTGCGCGCGGAGACCCAGTACCACAGGCCATCGTGTCCCGCGTGAATCATCGGCTTGGCAAAGAATCCGGCAAGCATCCAGCGGCCGGCGTTCTGCGCCAGGATCAGCGACACCTGCTGCGGTTTTTCCACGCCCGTGGCGTGAACCAGCGCCAGCGCGTACTTGCCCGGTGGAATTCCCGTAAAGTTGAGCACCACCACGGGAGACCCGCAGAAGAACTGTGTACTGGCGGCGCCGGCTTGGTCGGTTGAGGAGTCCAGGCCGTAAATCTCATCCACGGTGATGGTCGCCGTCTTAACGTCGGGCGCAAGGTTCTGCACCGAGCTGGCAATGCCGCTGAAATCGGCGGCCACCGCAGGCAGCGTGTTGGCTTTGAGCCCATTCACGTCCCCGTTCTGCACCTCGCTCAGCATGGACCGCGCTGCGCTGGAAAGCGCGTTGCGGTCGGCAGGTGTCATCTGCGACTGCGTGGTGCAGGAAGCTGCGCGCGCCACAGGCGCCAGAACGCCCAAACCTGCAACGAAGCACAATGGCAGAGCGCATTGCCCCATCCTGATTCGTAAAAACATCCCCCACAGCCTTTCAGTTTGGAAATCTGAGCACAGGCGGACAGAGCGTCCGCAGGCACATTCAATTGGATGCAGCCAACAGGTTTCAGGCAAGCCCTGGGCGACGTGGGCACCCGCCGGCAACCCCAAAACGACCCCGCGCGTCCTACCGCCCGGGTGGAGGAATCAATGGCTTCTGAATTGAGTGGGAAGAAGATCGCCTTTCTTGCAACCGATGGGTTCGAACAGGCGGAACTGCTGGACCCTCGCAAGGCGCTGGATGATGCGGGCGCCACCACCGTGGTGATTGCGCCCAAGGGAGGCGAAATCAAGGCCTGGGATAGGAAGGACTGGGGGAAGACCGTGAAGGTCGACAAGGTGCTGGCCGACGCCAATCCCAACGAATACGATGCCCTGGTCTTGCCCGGCGGAGTCATCAACCCCGACCATCTCCGAATGGATCCCGCAGCCGTGAACTTTGTGAAGAAGTTTGTTGAGACCGGCCGGACCGCGGCTGCCATCTGCCATGGTCCCTGGACACTGCTTGAGGCCGGCGTGCTGCGTGGTCGCACCGTAACCTCGTGGCCATCTCTGAAGACCGACCTGAAGAACGCGGGTGCCAACTGGGTGGACCAGGAATGTGTGACCGACGGCCAGTTCATCTTCAGCCGCAAGCCTGACGATATTCCGGCGTTTAACCGCGCCATCATCCAGAGTGTCAGCGGTGCCGGACGGCAGAGCGCCGCCGCCTGAGCCGGCCCCATTCACCGTTTGCTGAAAAGCGCAAATGAGGCTTTGTAACAAGGGCCTTCTCAGTTTGCTGAAAAAGCCGCAAATGAGGCTTTGTAACAAAGGCACGGCTTCAGCCTGGCCGATAAGCTGCACATTTCATTTGGCTTGGCTTTAGCCCCTGCCCAATTTCGCGGCCCACAAATCCATCTTTCAGCAAGCTGTTCAGTCGTGCCCACCGCCGGCTCTTAGAGATCTGGGCTTTGCAGGCTGCGGAACTCTATCCGTGATCCAAAATCGCTTAAGTGCGGGACTTCAGTCCCGCCGCCAGCCGTCCAAACCCAGCTCCGCGCTCTAGCTGGCGCGCTGCAGCGATTCGGCCTCGTCGTGCTCGTGGCTGGCGGATTCAAACCCAAGCGCCCGAAACGCATGCCGCAGAACGTCGGCGCGCATCTGCTGCACGGGGCCGGCGGGGATCACGGTCATTCCCCCCATCATGTCCGCCAGGTCAAGATAGGCGCGTCGATTGATGTAGATGAAATCCAGCGGATACTCGGGCTTTCGCGTGCGCGCCTGCACCGGATCTGCGTCAAGAATGTAGCTGACGTCGGGGCGCGGAACGATTCTCATCAACCAGCGCACGTAGGCCCGCACCATGCGGTTGCGCAGGCGCAGATTGGCAAACTGGTCGTAAATGTAGCGATCGAAGATGATGAAGTCCGCGTCGGAAGCCAGCGCCTTGCGCACCTGTTTGCGCGTGGAGAGCGCATCCAGCGCATAGAGCCCCAGGCGCACGCACAGCATGGGCCAGGTCTGGATGTTCTTATCGCGGCGATTCACCGGCTTGTCCGGGCTGCCCACGCCCTTCTCTCCCTTGAAGATCTTGTGGCCCGCACCCTCGCGCATGCCGGTGAGAGTGGCCACCTGGTCCCAGAAGGGAATCGTGGCGACCCGCAGTCCCTGCTCTTCGAGCCAGGTGCGGAGAGCCTGAATCTGAGTGCTTTTCCCGGCTCCGTCCACCCCCGAAAAACTCACGAACTTCTTATTCACAGTCATTGGTCCGTTATCCTCGGCAAAAGCATTCCAGGTATCAGATGGTCATTGCGGATGGCTGGGGCTTCCCTTTGAAAGCCCGATTAC
>Ga0134128_10001459_pt1 | contig 30408 bp, 27 predicted proteins | sample KB31754_FD_96462 | JGI IMG/M metagenome (GOLD analysis project Ga0134128, IMG submission 96462) | Terrestrial soil microbial communities with excess Nitrogen fertilizer from Kellogg Biological Station, Michigan, USA - KB3-175-4 | ecosystem: Environmental > Terrestrial > Soil > Unclassified ... | reverse complement strand
GAACCAGAAGGACATGGACTACAAGGCGCTTTCGGAAGCGAACAAAAAGAAAATCGCCGGAGCGATGGGCGTGCCGCTGTTCATGCTGGGAGAGCCGGACGCTGGCGGAAAAGAATCCGCCGCTGAGGCCCGCAAGTCGTTCTGGCTCGACCGTGTAATCCCAAAGCACAAGCGGCTGACGGACAAGCTGAACGTTCACCTGGTTCCGTACTTTGGCGACGAGGATATTTATCTCGAAGGCGACACTTCGCAGCTTGAGGCGCTCTCGGAAGACCGCACAGAATTCTCGCAGGCGTTTTATCAGACTTCGCAGGCCATTACGCAGCTCACTGCCGGCGGAATCATGAGCAATGAGGATGCTGCGAAAGTATTGCAAGACCGTTTCGGAATGGAAGTCGAAGGGCAGGAGCCGGAGAACATCTACGAGGAAACCGAGGAAGTAGAAACCGAGGGCGCGGAGAACGAAGATGAGATTTTGGACGAAGATGAAGAAGATGCGCTGGACGGGAAAATCATGGCGGTAGCCGGACGCGTTCCGGCGGTGCGCGAGGCCAAGAACATTGTCATCACTTGGATTCTTGGCGGGAAGAAGAAAGGCTTTCCTGACGGGAAAATCTTCGCGGCCATGACGCGGCACGGCGTGCGAAGAGACGCTGCAGGAGTGATTACCGAGAGAATCAGGGCGCAGGCGGAGGCTTTCCGCTCGCCAGAAGATGCCGCGAAGTACTTTGACGCGCTTGAAAAGCAGGTGCGAGGGAGCGGGAAATGATTCCCGCAAGCCCGTACATGGTCACAGCATCGCTGGCAGTCACAGCCCAGGCGGTGTATTCAGTGCGCTGGATGATTCGCAAAATACGGAGAGACGCGAAGCGCCAGCAAGTCGATAGCGTGACGCGCAAGTTCGTTGCGGACATGGCGACCAATCACTTGCCGCATATCTACCGGACGGAATCGCTGTTGGGCGAAGGCATCAACCGCCTGCTTAGAAACGAAGACCTTGAGGAAGTGACGCTGGAGGGCCATCCGCCGATTCAGTGGGTGGACTTGTCGAACGGCAACGGAGACGAGAACGGCCAGAAGTGAATTTTGAGAATCGCAAAATGGACTCTATGAACGAAAAAGAACTGAAGCGCGAATTGTGGGCCGCGCTCGGCCAGCTTGCCGGCATCTTCGTCAGCCTTTTGTTGGCGATTTTGATGGGCGTTGAAGTGTATCGCGCGACGGGAAAAACGGTTTGGGGATTTATGGCCTTCTTCGTTTTGGATGCGCTGTTTTCGATTGACAGGCAAACGCGGAAATTGGCAGAGAGGCAAACCAAAGAATGAACGTGAATCCGAACTACGAAACGCATTGCGACCCTGCTACCGGGATTTGCACGGCAAAGCTGCGCGTCTCGCGCCGCTCGGCCTATGAGATTCCTGAAGCGCGGCAGGGCGCATGGGTGCGTGAGCAGGTCAAGAATTCTCCGTCGCATGAGTATCTTGGCTACGGACTCCATATCGTCAAGCGCGATGTGGACTTGGCCGCGCGTCGAGCGACCTTCATCGCCTCAACGCCGCAGATTGACCGCTACGGCGACGTGATTTTGCAGGATGGCTGGCAGACGGAAAACTACAAAGCGAATCCAGTAATCCTTTTCGCGCACGATTCGCGCGCGCTGCCTGTGGGCAAAGGGATTCTGGTAAACGTCAACGGCAATCTTGCTGTGACCGTGGAATTCTCGAAGGCCATTGCCAGTTACGACTTGCCGGAGATTTTGTTGCAGCTTGTGGCGCAGGGGATGCTCAACTGCGTCTCAGTGGGCTTCATTCCGATTGAGTACGAATGGCGGTTCGAAAAAGACGAAGAAGGGAATCAGTTGCCGTTCCCTTCGGGCCGGATTTACAAGAAGTCCGAGCTTTTGGAAATCTCGATTGTGCCTGTGCCGGCGAATCCTGGCGCGGTAGTAATAAGCAACGCCTTCGAAAATGCTTTTCGCGCGGTCGAGGACACGAGCGAAGAAGTGATTGCCGCCTCCAGCGTAGAGCGCGCCTACTTTGTGCATGATTCGATTGATGGCGTGGTCTACGAGCATGGCTCGCGCAATCCGACAGACCATGAAGGCGCCGGACGCTTCAGAGCCTTTCCAGCGCTGCTGGTCAAGATGTACAAGGACGGGCAGTCGCGGCCATTTGTTCTGAAAGACCGCGAGACAGCGAACGTCGAAGCGGTAAGAGCGATGGAGCGCGACAGCTTCGCTTCGCAAGGGTTCTTCTGCGAACTTGACGGATACGACGACAACGGCTTGCCGGTGTACCGCTCAGTGAGCCTGCTCGCGCGCGAACAGTTTTCGGAATCGCAAAATTCATTCAAGGAGCACGAAGAAACTACAATGCCTAACGGCTGTAATTGCAATGGCACGCCCAATGCGGAACAGAAGTCTGTGGTTCCGTTCCATCATTACCCGCTGGCGCCGTCCGCGGCGCCGTGGGATGCGGCAAAGGAAATGGGCTCGACCGACAAGCCCGAGGACTGGAAAAAGATGAGCGCCATCGTGCTCAATGACGGCAAGAACAAAGGAGATTACAAATTGCCGCATCACAAAGGCCCGGACGGGAAGTTTGCGACTGTGCGCCGCGGCGTGGCGGCGGCGCTGGCCCGCACGAATCAGGTCAAAGGCGCATCTGACGCCGAAAAGAAAGGCGCGCGCGCTCATCTCGTGAAGCATATGGCCGAGTTCCATAAGGAATCGGGCAAGGCGTTTGACGAAGAAGCGTTTTTGCGCGACCTGGAAGCGATGGAGGCGATGCGCGATTCTTATGCGGAAGGCAGTGCCGAGCAAGAAGCGGTTGCTCGCGCCATTGCTGAATTCGCAGAAGAAAACGAAAAGGCTTTTGACGTTCCGGCGCTGGCGCGTACGTTTGCGACTATCGGCGCAGAAGGAAAGGCAATCATCGTTCAGGAAATCCTGAAACGCTTTCCGGTCGAGGCGCGGAAATTCTCCGACGAAACTGTCAACAAGAAGATGCAGAAGGCCCACAAGTCCATGTCCTCGGCGCAAGATGAATTGCACGGCACGCACGAAGATGCGATGGACATGCTCGGACAGGCCTGCGGAATCCTGGAGAAAATGTTCAAGCCCGCCGCAGACGGGTCAAAGTCCGCCGATGAGCCGGGGCAGGAAACGGTCGCCGCGAAGGTCGGGAAAGTATACGAAATGGCCTACGAGGCGAAGCAGATGGTGCGCCGCGCGGCCTCACGCTATAACGACCATATGGGCGACGCAGTAGACAGGCTCGAAGCCATGTGCGCGTACTTTGAAAAGGACGCCGCGGACGGCGATGGGCCGAACGACACGCTTGACCCGGACAGCGCGAACAATTCCGATAACGACGCGGACGGCGACCAAGTAGAAAATTTTTACAAGGAGCTGGCAACGAAATTGCAATCGCCCGCTTCCAACGGTTCAACGGGAACGGAACCCGCACAATCCGCGCTGACCGCTGGGTTAGCTCAGGCCGAAGAAGATTTAGCAGCAGCTCTTCTGAAAGCCACCACAGCAGATGACCACGCCGCTCATTAAAGCGGTTGGCGCTTAATCCAAAAATTTTAGGAATCGCAAAACATGAGCACTCAGGCGAATCCCGCAGTGTCCAAAGCGGCGGAAGGTCTGCTGGCCAGCTTCTCTGACAAGTTTGTCACCAAAGCAGAGGCCAAGACAGCCATCGAATCAGCGATGGAGTCGATTAAGAAGGACTTGCTGGCCGAGATTGTGGCGGCCAAGAAAGCCCCGGAAGTTGCGAAGGCCACCAAGAATTGGGTGGTGAAGTCCAATATCACTGGCGAGAAGCGCGAGATGGAATTCTCGCTCGGCAAAATTCTCCATGTGATTAGTGAGAAGCGCGCAGGGCGCATTCCTTCGGACGCGAAGTACGCCGCTGAAGTGGATTACGTCAAGCGCGCCATTTCTGACGGCACGGCCAGCGCCGGCGGCAGCCTCATCCCGCAGGAATGGGCCGACTTCGTGATTCCTGAACTCGGCGCACGCACAGTTGTGCTCAAGGCCGGGCCGAACGTGGTTCCTATGCAGCATCAAGTGATGAACATCCCCGGAATCACTGTCAACCAGACAGTTGGAATGGTTGGCGAGAATGCGGCCATCACTGAGTCTGACCCCACGACCAACAACACGCCACTCACGTTGCATGCGGCGAAGGCTTTGACCGGCCTGTCGCTTGAATGGTTGCGTGATGCCACGCCGGAGACGGACGCGGCCTTGCAAGCCTCGCTTGCTCGCGGCATGGCGCGTTACGTTGATGGGCAGCTTTTGAACGGCCCTGGCGGAGGCAACAACGCGCTCGGCTTGGCGGAAATCACTTTCCCTGCCGGAAACCAGATTTTCGCAGGCGGCGGCGCGGCCAACGGTTCGACCGTCAGTTACGATGACTTGAACGCACTTATCAGCGCGCTTGACGAAGCTAACGCGCCTCAGGAAAAGCGTTGCTGGTTCATGCGTCCCAAGACGCTGGCGTCGGTTCGCGGGTTGAAAGACTCGCTCGATCGTCCATTGTTCTTCGACAATTTGCAGCAAGGCGCGCTGCTGATTGCCGCTGGAGCCATCACTGACCTGAGCACTGGGCCTGACGGATTCATCCTCGGCTATCCGGTGTACACCACCACCAACGTGCCAGACAACCTGACGCGCGGCACCAACGTCAACACGTCCTATATCTTACTCACGGCCATGTCCGATGTGTACTTCGGGCAAGGCATCCGCTCGCAAGGGATGGAAGTCGCCATCAGCGACCAGGCGCTCTTCGCGAACGCTGAAGTTGCCGTGCGCATTATCTGGCGCTTCGACATCCAGCCGGGCCATACGGCTTCGGTTGGCATCATCGGCGGCGTTGAGTAGTTTGAGATTCACAAACTGAACTGAAGGGGCCGCAAAGCAGCGCGGCCCTTTTTCCATTTTCGCAAGGACAAAAAACTCATGCAATTACACGAAGTCTCAGGGGCGCTCGGAATCGTCACCGGGCAGGCGCTCATCGCCGCGCCGCAGGCGGGCTGGAGAATCCGCGTCATTAATTTGACTATCTCGCTTGGCGCGACCGCCGCGACAGTGACTATTGGCTTCTCGACCGCAAATCAGCGGGTGTATCAGTTGGGCGCGAACGGCGGCGTGGACGCGGAACTGATGGGCTGGGAAGGCGACACGGCCACGGCGCTCTCCATCACCACCTCGGCCAACGGCCCGTGCCAAGTGACCGTGGACTACACCATCGAGAAAGCCTAAATGAATTTCGCGAATCGCAAAATTAATTTATTGCTGGCCGCGCTGCTCATTTGCGCCGCTCCTGCGACCGCGCAGAAAAAGCACGGCAAGGTTGGGTCTATCTGGGGCGGCGGCGGCTCCGTCACCCTGCCGACCACGCTCACCGCGCCGGGGGTGGTGCAAGTTTCAATTGACTGCGGCGGGAGCGTGCTGACAAATTGTTTCAAGGTAGCTGGCGATGTGCGCGTCACGGCAGATTGCGCGACCACGAATCTAAGCGCGACCATAACGAGCGCGACGGCTAATTTTACGAATGCAGACATAGGCAAGTTTATTTTCTGCATCAACCGCACCAATGGCGCAGCAGTTCAGCGCGGCACGGTGCTGTCCGTGCAATCTGCGACTTCGCTTACAAGCTCCGCGAACTCCGCCGCGACCGTCACGGGTGCAACGATGGAGCTTGGCACCGACGACGCCCCGAACTTCAAAGCGGCTTACACGGCAGCGATTGCGGCCAACAAGGGAATCGCCATTCCCTGCGGCGTGTTCTTTCTGGATAGCAATTCTCCTGTCTTTGATGCGACATCGGGAACTGGGTACAGCCAGCACTATAGCCTTTCCGGCTGTTCCGCAGGCGGAACAAATAGCACCACTTTCATCATTGGCCCTGACTTAGAAGATTTGGGTGGCGACCTTGTTGTAAAAATGCCCATAGTCTCGCCTGACGGGCCTTTTCCTCTATGGACGCATGGTTCTTCTTTCGACGTTTCAAACTTTCAAATAACTGGATTGAGCTATAAAAGCCCAGCTACCTACAATGTGATCGAGGCCATTCGCGCTCGCAACATCAGAATCTACGACACCAATTCCAGTAATGCCGCCGGATGCTTCGACATCGGAGTGTTTAGCAATTTTCCAGGCGAGCAGAACTATGACCGCATAAACATTCAAACCACAAACGGAGGGTTGATAGGAAATAACTGCAACGCGGTATTCATATCGCAATCCACCAACCCGATAACTTCCCCCGCGCAAGGCGACAATGTTCTGTCTGATTCAGTCATCGCCTACATCAGTGGATTCGGCGTTCAGTGTTTAACGAATGGCACAGGATTCGCTTGTGACTTGCGCAATGACTATTTTTTGAATGTTGGCAGCAACTCAGGGACGTTCACTGACATGCTTCAGTGTGTCAACACGTCTGTGTGCAATATCGAGGGAGGATACTACGGATTAAGCGCGCCTACTACTCAGCCGTTCGCAGACTTCTCGAACGATTCGACCTCTGTAATCAACATGGATAATGTTCTCGTTTCTCAGGGCGGAGTAAGCTCGTTTGTTTTCAACGGCGCTGGTGGGGTATTCAAGGTCAGGAATTCAATCTTTCGGGGATTGACTGCGGCTGACGTATTTAGCACGAATCTTCCCAAGTTTTACGTCGAAGATGGGAACAGTTTCAGCGTTTTGCCTACGACAAATGTTCCAACCTACATTGTGACATCTTCTGAGGCCGGCACGGGAACTTGTGCCTCAAACGCGGCCCCTATCACATTCAAAGGCACCTATCTCGCCGCCCCGATTGTGACCATCAGCCCTAACACGTCAGCCAGCACCGGCGACCAGATTACTGCCGCGACCACAACAACTGCGACAGTTCATTGCAACGGAGCAACCGATGCGTTCAATTTTACGGTCACGCCTAACCCATTCTGATATACAAACGCTCTCCTTTACCGCTCCCGCGAAGCCGCCGGAAGCGAAGCCAGAGAAGCGGGCCGAGCCTAAGTAAAGAAATTTTTGAGAATCACAAACTAAACCAACACAAGGAGCAGCGGAAAGAAAATGAAGAATATCAGGAAGGCGTATCTGTTTGGAGCGGTTGCGGCAATCGCCGCAGCGTTACTCCTCTTGCTCTCGCCGGTGCGTAGAACAATGGCGCAGTCGGCGAGTTATATTCGGTTGGGTTTCACGACCGGAGCGCCAGTGAACGGCAAGCCCACTTTCGTCATTTCCACTCAAGTGGTGGACACGGTGAGCGCGGTCGCGGCAGGAACACTTAATACCACCAACAGCCCAGCCTACGACATTTCCACAGTCAAAGAGGCTGGCCGGATGGTGAATGTGTCTTTCAACGTCACAGCCGTTCCGGGAACTTCGCCGTCACTGACTCCGACGGTGCAGCAGTCCGACGATGGCGGCGTGACTTGGTACACGGTGAACGCGCAGGACGGGACTACCTTTTCGGCCATTACCGCGACCGGCGCGGTCACGGGCAAAGACTTCCCGCTCTATGGGGAGCTTCTGAGAATCCATTACGCCGCGTCCGGCACTGGGAACTTCTCGTTTACTGACACGGCCAAGCAAGCGCAGTAGTTTTTCGTTTCTGTTGCGAGGGGGCGCGGACCGTGCGTCCCCTTTTTCTTTTCAGGCAAAGAAAAAAAATGAACTGGAAATCCAGACTCGCGTTGGCGTTTCTTATCCTGCTCGCGGCCATGCCTGCTGCGGCACAAGGCGTGCGCTACGACAAGGTGCTGCAAAACCCGCAGGGGCATCCTATCTCTGGAGCGACGGTCACGGTCTGCTCGGCGGCCGCCACAGGCCAGCCATGCTCTCCGACAGTAAGCATTTTCACTGATGCCGGACTTACTACTCCTAAACCGAATCCGTTTCTGACCGACGCGAACGGTAACTACGGTTTTTGGGTCGCTGCCGGGCAATACAAACTGACCATCACTGGCAGTGGCGTGGTTTCGCCGATTACTTTGGACATTACGCCAGGGTGCATTCCGGGGGCGACCGGATGCTCGAGTGGCGGAGGCTCAGGGACAGTCACTAGCGTTGGATTTGCTGTTCCCAGCGTTCTTTCCGTAAGCGGCTCTCCGGTAGTTGCCGCAGGAACGATCACCGTAGGGTTCGCCGGAGGGCAAGCACAGAATCAGTTTTTGGCGACTCCTGACGGCGCGGCGGGCGCGCTGGGATTGCGCGCCGTGGTAGAGAACGACTTACCGACATCTACGGTATTTACAGACCAAGACGCAATCTTCGGGGCTAATAATTACGACTTCTCGGGAGCGTTGCTACTCAAGGCGCGAGTGGGCGCTGGCCTGACCACCACAACGAACGGTGATTTCGGCTTCGATTCAACGAATAGCAACTGGCATGTTTGGTCAGGAGCGGATCTGATTGTGGCTCCGCTGGCTGCGGGCTTCGTCAGTGGACATTGCGGACAACCAACACAGACAGCCGGAAAATGGGTTATCGCGGACACAGGGGCGGCTTGCGGCGCGGGCGGTGGTGGATTTGCGAATCCAATGACAACGCTTGGCGATATCATTTTTGAAAATTCCACACCGGCACCGACACGGCTTGCGGGCAGCACTTCGGCGACAATGGCGGCGCTGACGCAAACAGGGAACGGAACCGTTTCCGCTTCTCCTGCATGGAGCCTTTTTGTTGGCGGCGGAGCGAATCCGGTTGCCGCAACCATCACGTCTCCGTCGAACGGGCAGACCACTTGCTTTGACTCTTCTCCGAAGTTGGTTAATTGCTGGGATGGAGCGCCGGCGGTCGTAAAGACGGCTACTTATACGGCTGTTCAGTCCGACGTTGGAACGATTTTTGCTTTCAATATCACGACAGCAGCGACGTTCACGGCGGCTCCTACAGCCAATAGCTGGTTTGCGGGAGTTTGGAACGAGCCGGGAAGCACGGCCAATGTGACTATCGCCGTGCAGAGCGGCACGATCACTGGAACCACGACGCTTACGCCGGGACAATTCGCCACGCTGGTGAACGACGGAACGAATTGGTACTCGATTGTTTCCTCTGGCGGTAGCAGTGGGCTGTCGGGGATGACGGCTGGACAGGTTCCCGTCGCCGCGACAGCTTCCACGGTAACGTCCTCAAAGGCCATGCAAGGCACGGACACGAAAATATTGACCTCGGGAACAGTTTCAGGAACAGGCGCGGCCCTTTGCACGGATGCCGCAGGCGGCGCAACGACTTCGGGATGTCCCAGCGGCGGCCCGGGCAGCGGCGGCCCGAATTACGCGCAGTCGTTTACGTCGCAGACGCAAATAACCATGCTCGGAACGTCGCACAATCTGGGAACGAAGAATCTGATTTTGGCTTGCTTCGATAATGCGTCTCCAGCGAACGCGATTCAGCCATCGTCGTGGGCGGTTGATGGAACCACCTTCAACGTGGTGGTGAATTTCGCGACCGCGCAGACAGGCTATTGCACGCTCAACGGGTCAGGCCCCGCCGTATTCGAATCAAGCGAATCTTCTTCGACTTCCTGGTCAATCACCGCCGCGACGCATGGGCTGGGCGTGAACCTGCAAGTCACCGCCTATGACTCAAACGGAAACAGGATTGAGCCGGCGAACCTGCTGGTCGATTCAAGCGGCAACGTCACGCTAACTTGGGCCGTGGCTCAAGCGGGCAAAGTAGTCATCACGCAGTAGCAAATTTTGCGAATTGTAAAATAGGCGGAGAGAGCATAAAAAATGAAGAAAGCAATCTTAGGTTTTGCGGCGCTGTTGGTTTTCGCGGTTGCGGCCCATGCGCAACTGGTGATTAACGGCGCGCGCGCGTTCCCGCAGGCAAACGACGGCACGACCGGAACGACCATCAATCTGCTGGCCACGGTGAACTCCTCGGCCAACGCCATCAAAGCGACGACTTCGAATACCACAGTTCCAACCTACATCGTCGTCGGCGGCGCTGGGACTACGGGAAACGCGGCACTAGCCATGTCCGGGCTGGCCTCTTGTGTCATGGACACCACGATTGCCAGCGGCGCCGGCGGGGACTTCGTTATTGCATCCACCACCACCGCCGGAGACTGTCATCCGCAGTCCGCGTCCCCAACGAGCGGCACTTACGTTGTCGGGCATCTTGTCGCCAGTTCCACCACGGCAGCCTCAGCCGCGCTTGTCAAAGTCTCAGGATATTTTTTCGCAGGGTCAAGCAGCGGCGGCGCGATGGTGTTTTCGACAGCGACAGACCAAACCGTTGCCAGCACGTCCAATATTTGTTCAGCGACCGCAAACGTTAACCAATGCAATCGCATTGTGTTTCCGGCAGCGCGAACGCTTCTTCGCGTGACGCTGAATTTGTCAACATCACCGGCCGGATGTACCACGCAGCCACAGTACGGGATTATAGATTTAACGACTTCGACCGTATTGGGAAGCATAACCATCGCTAACAGTCAAACTGCCGGGTTTGCCGACAGCGGAGCTCTTTCCGTTGCGATGACCGCCGGCGACGAATTCGGGGTCGGGCTGGTAGTGGCGTCTGTGGGGTGCACCACGGCGGCGCAAGTGGCGAACGTCAACGCTCTCATACAGTAAAAATGTATAAAAGATTCCTAATCCTGCTGTTGATTCTCTTCGGCGCGCGCGCGGGCGCACAATCGCTCGATATTTTCGGCGGAGATACCGCCGTATCGTGCCCTGCGCCGCAGACGCAAGTCACCGCAACGTGCAACTGGTCGTCTGGGTCAACGACGCAGACTTGCACGGTTCCAACTGGAGACGGCGCGAATTACGGCATCACAGAGCCGATTTATTTTTCCGGTTCTGGAACCGCAATGGACAGCGTGACCGACCAGACGGTAAAGGCATCGGTGATGGCCGGGTCCAGCTCCGTCACGTCGGTTATCGGCGACACGCTAACGCTTACGGCTCCCGCCGCAGCGTCTTCGACGCTGACCAACGTTTCCGTAACACTGTGGCCCGCGCACTTCTATGTGCCGACCGATGCTTCCGGGAATCCTGTCGCCTTTTCGACGCCCTGGGGCAATCGAAAGAATTTTTGCACTCCACTGAAACATTGGTTCTTTGACCAGCAGGTTTCGGCTCTGTGCGTCAGTCTAACGAACGGCGTTTGCGCTATCGGCCCAGTCGTATCCACAAGCGTCAGCCGAACGGGCGGCGTTGTAACTTTGGCAACCACCAACACCAGCTACATCTGGAACGTGGGTATGCCGATTAAGGTGACGAACTGCGCGGACACGACTTATAACGTCACCGGCGTTCCGGTCTTATCTTTAACCACCGGAGACACCTTCACCTATAACGCCGCGGGAGCGGATGGCACAACCACCGGATGCAAGATTCAGAGTTTTGGGTGGGACACGAAGTTCGCCAGCTTTGGCGGTACGCAGCCCGACTCTCGCTGCAATAATGCAATGGGCTGGATGGCGATTCTTACGAATATGGGGTTTACCGCTTCCGGCGAGGACTCTGACAAGTATCCAACGCCCACCGGAGGATGCAATGCTTTCCCGCAGTGGTATCCGTATTTTACTGGCGGTTCGACACCGGCGGCGAGCAACTACCCGACCATAGATTTGTGGGGCTGCGCCTCACAGGCGGTGAAGATACCCGTCAACACCATCGCTCCGTCACTCAATATTGAGGGTGCGATTCTTAGCTCGGGAACCGGCTCCTCGGGAACCGGTTCGCTCATATACGACTGGGCCGACCCGCACTGGAAATCTTGGATGACCTGCAACTGGGGCCAGGGTGGATTGAACATATTGAATACCGGCAATCCGTGGCTCATTGGAATTACATTCGATGATTCGGACGGGAAAATGCAAACGCATTCTGCCGGGTACTGGCAGACGGAAGGATTTAACAAAGGCAATCCATCGCCCAGCCCTGCGCTGCTAACTTTGTATTCGGCTCCGCACATAACCTTGAGCGATGAAGTTGCGCTTCTTGAAGGCATTTGGGGAACGCCGCTTATCTATCCCGACGATGCGGATTATTCGAAAGACGTTTCCACGACGCCGCCGTCGAGTTGCACAGACCAGTCGCCGTGCTCGTTGGGCGATTGGCTAAGAAACAAATACACGACCGTCTCGGCGCTGAACGCCGCATGGGGCACTTCCTACACGCAATGGTCGTCCGCGGCCGTGAAAGTCACGAACGAAGCCGTGACAACGCCTGCGTCCTATACTTTCGCGGGCAATGCTGCAACCGGAAAACCGATTACGCCGCGCAGCATTTCCCTTTGCCTTAACCCGCCAGCAGGGTTCTCGTTCGTGGCAACGTGTAATTCGAACACGGGTCCGGGCGTGATGGTTTCTGGAGATTGTGCTTTAGGAGACCACGGTTGCCCGACAGGAACAGCGGGAACGGCTACGTTCCTAGCCCCTCCGAATTGCTTTAACGGCGGGACAGCTAATTTCTACAACACTGTCGGAATCGTTTGCGTTGACCCGAATGGTGACATTGAGCAAGTCACGGCGGTTCGCGGCAGCGGCGCGGGGAAAGGCGAGACCGGGACCGCAGCCCCAGCCTATCCGGCGAATACGACTGCTCCTGGAGCGACGACCGCAACTCTCAATGTCACGTTCACAATGATTGGGCCGAAGATTACCGGGAGCATCGCCTATAGCACAGGCGCAGCTGCGTTCACAATCGGCGGGGCCGGTTCGTTGCCGACAGGCGAAAGCCTGGTAGCCAGTTATTCCAATGGCGGCTTTCGTGCTGGCGGAACAGGCTTCGAAGATGAAGATGGACTGGGTGGCCGCGGCGGAATTACGGTAACGGCTGGCGTGACGTTGGTCTGTCCTCCGGTCTATGCGACCGGCTTGGCAGCGACCGGATACACGACAGAAGTTTCGTTTCAGATTGCCGGGTCGAATTTCTGGGCGATGGCGCTGACTTCAGGAACGGTTTCTGACCCTGCGCCAGCTTTTACGTCGAATCCCGGCGACACAATAACCGGAAGCGACGGCATTCAATGGCGAATGCTGGGCGCTCCCGTGACCGACCCGGCCAACGGGCAATTCACGGTAGCTTGTCCGGCGCGGACAGGAACTGAAGTGAATTTTGCCGCGGACATGGACGCATGGAACGAGCAGTTGTTTTCGTTTTATTACGGAACGCTGCGAAGCGTTTTCAATGCAGCCGCTCCGAAAGTGCTTAACTTCGGAGTCAACTTCGGAATCGGGTCGTACAATTCGGCAACCTGGCGCGGCGGATTGATTGCCGCCGACGAATTCACGGATGCGACGTTCGTTGGAGGGCAAGGCTATCTCACTCCGCTTGCCGCCAACACGCCACTGAGCAAATTGAATTTGGATTTTGTAACTCGGCTTTTCCATCATCCGATTGTGCCGGAACCTTTCATGGGAACCTGCGGCGCCGATTGGCAGGGGAAAACGGCGACATGCGGGTCACAGGATTACATCACTTTCGACTGCCTTGTACCGGGCACAGGATGCGCAACCAATCGCGCACAGGCTTGGTACACAATTATTCAGAATGAGTTGACCTATCAGGCGAGCGACGGCTCGCGGCCGTTTGCTGGCTTGGCATGGTGGACAAACGTCAAGAATGACCAGGGGTTTGCGTCGTTCGCGTTAATGGATTACTCCGGCAACCGCATTAATGGTCACGAAGACGCTACTGGGATTGTGCCGTGCTCTGGAACGATTTCTTCGCTCAACTGCGGCGGCGAAGCTCCGGGAATGGTTTGGAACGGAAAAGACGAAGAGCACTGCACAAATTGCATCGACGCGGGCTTGGCGCTATGGCTTCAAGGTGCTGCGCCGCCCGCTCCGGCAATACGCAAGGCGCGCCGCGCAATCATCTGGGGCGTGAACGAAACAGAGCAAAGTCATTCTCCGAGCGGCACAGCAGCTCAAGGTTCGACTGGCATAGGAACACCGACTCACAAAATGGATTGAGGTATACGACGTAAAGCTCACGCGATGAGTCTTTGAGCGAACGGTTCAGGTTCTCCGCGACAATATCAATCGTCGGCGACCAGAACGGATTGTAAAGAAACACCACAGAAGGCTCGGCAGGGAAGCGATAGATTGCAGCGTCTATATTCAAGACTTCTGCCGATGGCGCGTTGCGTCGTGCGGCGGCGGATAGCTCTTGGCTGTACTCGACGCCGACAATGCGAGCGAAGCCAAGCTCTTCGGCGAGCAACAAGGCGCGACCCTTGCCGCAGCCAACATCGATGAAAGTAAATTCGGATGGGTTGATTAGCAGTTTGCAAATGGCGGCGTGCAGGCGGCGTGGCCGCACAGGGGCATAGTGAATCGAGCCTTTCGGAAGCGCCAGTTCCTCTTCAGACAGGTAGCCTTCCGTGTCGGCGTTATGCAATTTGTCGAATAGGCGTTCCCGCCTTCCTGGAACGGTAAGATGGAGCCAAAGGCGGTAAGAGACTGCCCGGCCAAGCCAGCGAGCCCCGTTACGAAGTCCGTAGGTTTTAAGGTTCCATACGATGGAGACGGCGCGGGGCATAAGAGTATGAAAAGGCTACATTCTGAAAGGCTAGATTGTCAAGTAATTTTAACTGCGCTACCTATCCGATTAGTGTCATTACTAAGGTTTTGCGAATCTTAAAATGTCAACGCCAGCGACAAACCGACTTGCATCTTTCAATAGCCTGCTCGCCTTCCTGAAGGGCGGGAAAACGGCCATCACTCCCGCGGCGGAGAGCTACGCCGCTCTCCAAACGATTCTTGACTCGGCGAGCGCGGCCATTGGTAATTATTGCCTGCCATCCACGTTCCTGTCGCTTTTGCAGCAAAGCGTTACTGAGACTTTCGGGATTGAGCACTACGGACGGCACGCGCGAAACCAGATTCGCTTGGGCCTTCCGCCAATCGCCTCTGTCGCTTCTGTGACGGACAATCTGCCGTTGGGCGGCTCGCTTCTTGACCCGTCGGAATATGTAGTTGACCCGCGCTCCGGCATCCTGACAAGGATTCATGGGAAGTTCTACTGCGGGCCGCAGGCGGTTCAGGTGGTCTACACCGGCGGATACGCTCCGAACGGACAGACTGGAGACGATTACGCGTTAAACGTGCCAAACGACTTGGCGATGGCGGCGCTGGAGCAAGCGGCATACGAATTCTCGTTGCGTGAGCCCGGCGGAGCGTTTTATGGGGTTTCGTCCATGTCGCGACCGGATGGCTCGCTTGTCTCTTCGGTTGAGAAGAACCTTTTGCCGCAGGTCAAAGCCTTGCTAGCGCCCTATCGCATGAAAGAGTTCTGGTAGGACGATGAGCACAGTAAGCAAAATCACCGCCGCAGTGCAGGCTGCGGTCGCGGGCATATCTTCGGCGAACAACTTTCTTACCGCTGCAGTAGTTACGGAGAATTTTCCTCCGGCGCTGGCTGACGATTTAGCCTCTCCGGTAGTGATTGGCGTTTTCCTTGTCGGGCTGCAAATCGACGAAAGCGAAGTGAAGTCGCTCGCCGGGAAGCAGACTTTCGACTCGCCGACGCATGTGATGGTGCAAATCAAAGCCATCATCCGAACTTCGACGGACAAAGCGGAAGATGACAAGCAAAACTTGGTCGCGGATTTACAAGCGGCGATTTTCGCCGACCGCTCTTTAGGCGCGACGAACGGAACAGTCACGGTCGAGACAATCACTTTCCAGAATTTCGGCTACTCACAGGCGGCTACCGGGGTGCTTGTGGACTTTGATGCAGTGGTGCGCGTGGATTGCCTGACCAATCCGTCCGCGCCGTAAAAACGGGAGGGAATTTATGTACGCAAATCGCATGATGGATTCGGATTTTCCGCGTGACGGCGATAAGGAAGTCGCGGGAATCATCTGCCCAAAGAACTGCTCTTGCGGCGCGGAGTTGCGCTTCGCCGAAGAACTTCAGACGCGCTCTGGCAAGTTTTCAAACGTGTTTTATTGCCCGAACCCGCAGGCGCATGGCGGGGAATTGCAGTTTCAGAAGGCGTAAATGCGCAAAGACGTGGCCCATGACGGCATGGCGATGACGTATGACCAAATCGCCGCGCGGCTGGGCATTTCGCGGCAAGGCGTGAAGAAAATCGAGCGTCGCGCGCTGCGCAAATTGCGGAACAGCGCCACAGTTCAATTCGTCCGCGCGGAAACGGCGCGGCGCAATCACGAAGAAGCTGTAGTGGATTCGGCTGTGAATTTGAGATTCGCAAAATCGCAAAGGAGCGAGTAAACAAAACAACATGACCGCACCAGTAAGAATGCCAATTTACAATGAGCTGCTGGCCGTCTCGGTTCAAACCGGCATCGGCTCGCAAGTCACGGCGCCGACCACTACCGACTTGATGCAGTTCGTCAGTTGCGACCTAAACCCGCAATTCGAGAACCTCAAGAGGATGGACAAAGGCCTCGGACGCTCGGAATTCGGACTTATCAAGGGCGGAAAGCGCAGCTTGCAGTGGACGATTGACGCTTATCTGACGCTCTCCTCGGCGGCCACGCCCACTCCGCCGGAATGCGACAATTTGATTCGTGGAGCGTTTTGCTCGGCTCCGGTGATTTTCACCGACACAGTGGCCGTGTCTCCGTCGCCAACCGCTTCCGCTTTCGGCGTGGGCAATGCCGCTACGCTCAAAGTCAACGACATGCTGGCCGTGAACATTGGCGGCGCGACTGGATGGCAGATGCGGCCCGTTTCGGCGATTGCCGGAAACACGCTGACATTCTCTCCGGCATTCTCGGCGGCTCCCTCGGCGGGCGCGGCAGTGCAAGCGGTGATTTATCGCCTGAACAGCTCGCAAATGTTGTGGCTGACCGTAACCAACTGGATTCGCTCGATTGCTGGCGCGGACTCGGACTACACTGCGGCGGCAGTGGATGCTGCGGTCAACGACTTCACGATTGATTTCATGTCCGACATCATCAAGCTGACCTGCTCTGGCCCGGCAGGAAAGTACGCACGCACGGGCGCAGGGACGATTCCGATTCCGGCGCTGCCGACCAACTGGATTACCGGATTTTCTCCGCAAGCCTCGCAGTTCGGCGAAGCGTTCTTCGACACATCGGCCGTGACGCTCTATACGGCGTCAATGAAGATGAACAACAACGCCAAAGCCTTGCCAGTGCCGTTTGGCTCGCAAGACCCGGACGGAACGATTATGGGAATGCGCGAGCTGGCGTTTGATTGCACGATGGACGGCGACGACCTGAACTCGACGTTTCTTTCCGACTCGGAGACAAAGACGGCGCACGCGCTGTTCCTGCATTCCGGCTCGACGCAAGGGCAGTTCTGCGGCATCTTCTCGCCGAAGATGTATCTGGCGCGAAACGACTACGACAAATCGCAAGAGACTTTGCGGCTGTCGTTCACTGGCTCAATCGCCGCAGCCACCGTCGAGGACAACGACCTCACGCTGTCGTTCGCTTAAAGACTTCCACTAAAAACAAAACAGAAAAAGGCGGGGCTGCGGCCCCTCATCCACGCAGCCCCGCCAAGAATTTCTCGCCCGAAACCATGCCCAACGCAAATCAAATTCCTGTAGTCCCTGAATCGGTCGAACGCTGGCGCCCGCTTGCCGAGAAGTGGTGCGCGACGTACACCAATCTAACTCCCAACGAAATCCTCGCTATCATCTGGAACGAGAGTTGGGGCAATCCGCTGGACGTGAATCCGCACGACCCTTCGTGGGGATTGATGCAAGTGACGAAATTGATTGCGCATTTTTACGGCGGGTTCGCCGATACGGACACGTCGTGGCAAACCGACCCGGACAAGAACATGAAGTGCGGCGCGGGGTTTCTGGCTGACCTGAAACGAAAATACGCGCAAAAGTTCCCGCTTGACAATCCTTCTGCGGGGTGGGTTGTGGCCTACAACGAGGGCGAAGGGAATTTACGGAAGCGCGTCCCTGACCCCAACTACCAAGCGGCGTATCTGAAGCATCTCAATGCGCTCATTGCCGCGCACGCCTGAGTTTTGCGAATCTCAAAATCCAAAAGGAGAAAAAGGAAAATGGGCAAGCCGTTTCGATTGACGTTTGAATTCACGCCAGCGGCGTTTGGCAATCGCCAGCGCACGCGCGACGAGCAATTCACGGTGACCATTCGCGACCTCGCCATCATGCGAAGGCTGGAGTGGCTGGAAAAAATGACCACAGAAGCGCCGGACATTCCAGAAGTCCCGAAAGACCACAAGCAAACAACGGAAGAAGCCCTAGCGATGCTGGCGGCGACCAAAAAGCAGACGCAGTGGAAAATCGACTTCGCCAAAAAGCATACTGTGAGAGTGAGTAATCTTACGGTCATTGGCGCGGACAGCGAAGAAGTGGAAGTGAAAACCGCCGAGCAACTCGAAGAATTTTGCGCTGACGCTTTGCAGGAGATTGCTGACCGCCTGCTGTTTGGCGCAGGAGAAGAAGAACTAAAAAACTCGCAGTCGCCGTCGTCTGCTGCTTCGAGCGCGACGGAAGAGTCCGGCAATTCTACTTCGATTGCAGCCGCCACAGAAAAGTAAAAGGGGCCTGCGCGAAAACGCTAGTGCCGTCGGATGCGGCGTTTCTGGAGGCCGCGCACGACACCGGATTCAAGCCCTACAAATTGCCGACGTGCCCCAGTCGGTTCTTGTGGCGCTCGACAATGGCGATGGTCGTCCATCCGCTGTTCGTTGAGGCAGTGATGGTCGAACGCGCCGACTTCGTAGGGCGCGGGTTGCTCGCCGAGCCGTCCAACTGGACGCAGATGGTTCGTTACGCGCGCGGGGAGTTGGACGCTTTCCAGCAAACCAACGCGCAAGCCGAAGCCAAGCGGCGCAGGCCAATGAAGTGAAATAAATGTTTCGTGGCGCGGCGTGGAAGGACACGCACAGGCACCGATGCGAGAGCGACAAGCCCACGCACCTAGTATATCGAAGGCGTAGCGATGTCGGCGACTGCTCTCTAGCGGGTATCAAGCCCCGCCGCCACGAATTTTACGAATCGCAAATGTTTCAAATCGACGTCATTCCCGGTGATTTTGAAGTTGAACTCGCGCGCGTTTCGACGCTTGAGTCCGAAGTGTCGAACAGCGCGAACAACAAAGGCTTCGCGTACTTTTGGGCAGTAGACCAGGGGCGCGGCCCGATTCGTCCGGTGAACGCGAAGGCGCTGCGCTTTCGAGCGAAAGACGGCAACATCGTTTTTTCGAAGTACGCGAAGGCGGCTCCGGCGCAGCACTTGACTGACCGCTCGCTTAAACGCCTGATGCCCAACACCATGATTGCCGCAATGATGGCCAGCGGGAATTCTTTTCTGTCTTGGGCGCGGGACTTTTTGCGCTCGATGGCGCGCGCTGAGGCGAACGAGCTTCAGGGAATAACCCCGCGCGTCAGCGGGAAGCTGGCCAAGAGCTACAAAACCAATGTCAACGGTTAATTTGAGAATCGCGAAATGGGAAGCATAGCAGGGCCAATCATCCGGTTTCGGTTCGACGCTCCATCGGCGAAGCAGGCCGCTGGACAGATAACCAGAACCTTGCAATCGCAGTTCAAGTCTGCTGGAAAGCAGGCGGCTGCAGACTTCGTTGACCCGCTGATTGCCAAAGCGGCGAAACTGCGAGCGCAGATTGCCGCTGGCCTGAAACCCGAAGCGGAAGTATTGAACGTCCGCAAGCGGCTCATCTCCTCGCTTGAAACCGAAATCCAGTTGCGCACGCGCAAACTGAAATACACCCAAGACGACCTCGCCACGCTCAAAAAGTACACGATGGAGCTTGAGCGGCAGAAGTCGTTCCTTGCCGGTACGGGCGGAATAACCAAAGGCACAGAAGCGGCTGCGTCTCGGTTTGCGACAATCCTCAAGCAATCTATCTCTGGAATTTCGGCCCGGCTCGGCTCTTATGGTGGTGGCTTTGGTTCGTTTGCGGGACTTAGAATTAGTGAACCTCTCGGAAAATTCGCGGAAGAGGCTGCGCCGGCGCATCTGGCGCTTCTCGGAATTGGCACGGCGGCGGTCGCCGCAGGCGTGGCGCTGGGCGCAATGACGAAAAAAGGCGCTGACTTCGCCATTGAGATGCAACGGCTGGCCGAGAAGTCCGGCGTTTCGGTCAATAGCATTGTCCAACTGCGCTCGGTGTCAAAGGCTCTTGATGTGGACTTTGATTCGGTCACGCGCGGATTCAAGAAGTTCTCGACGGAAATCACTTACGCGATGGGCGCTTCGCTGCCGCACGCTTCTTATGAGGCGGTGCGCGCGGGGAAAATTTTCGAGGCTTTGGGCGTCAACATCCAGCAGGCTGCCGCCGATCCCATGACGGCGATGGAGCAACTGACCAAGACGCTCGGCCAGTTGCCCGACGGCGCAGTGAAAACGGCTGTAGCTGTCCAGCTCTTCGGGCGCGCTGGACAGGAATTGCTTCCGGTGATGGACCACTTCAAGGAAGCGATGGAAGGGACGAAGCAATCTTCGCAGGATTTGGCGCGCGCGCTTGGCACAGACGTAACTCATTCGGTTGACGCGCTGAAAATCCAGATGGTCAACTGGGGAAACGAGACAAAGGCGCTCGAAGTGGTTCTGGCGCAGAAGCTCATCCCTGCCATCGTCTCGGCAATTTCGTGGTTCAACAGGCTGGTTGACGCCATTAGCCACCCAACGAACAACGCCACGGACGTTACTTCGTCGATTCAAGGAATCCTGCGGGCGCGCGGAAAGCAACTGAGTCCGTTCGGGCAAGAGGAGCTAAAGAAATTCCTTACGCCGCAGACGCAGTACATTCCCGGAGCTTTTGGCGGGACAACTGTTCAGGTTCCGCGAATCGAATCAAACGAAGCGGTCGCCAATCCGCAAAAAGCGATTGACCTGTTTACGCAGTACATCGCCAAGACCGAAGGCGCGGCGGCGGCGAATAATCTTTTTGCTGCGTCTACTGACAAGGCCGCAAGCTCGATTCGCAAACTCAATGCGCTTGAAAAAACTCTCGCGCCGCTGCTTTCGATGGACTCAGCGGGCCGCGGCGGGCGCGGAGGCCCTGATTTCTCGCAACCGCTTTTCATAGACAAGGCCGCTTCCGAGTGGGAGAAGTACGAGCGGGGAGTGGTCAAAGCCTACGAGGCGCATCAGAAATTGCTCGAAGCGATGCGCAAGAGCAATGCGGAGCTGTTTCAGGAAAACGTCATTCTGACAGACCTCAATGGGCCAATCGGCATGGCCATTGGCTCGCCGGACAAAACCGGCGCGGGAATTCAGAAGTTCTTCGACGCCATGAACAAGGCGAATACGAAGACGGCGAAAAAAGCGGCTGAGGAGTGGCAGCGGCAATTCGACAAATTGAAAGAGAGCGTCGGGAATTTGTTCGACGCCATGCTGCAAGGCGCGCACAGCTTCGGCGAAGCCTTGAAGCGCATGGTGGAAACCGCGCTGCTCGCGCCGGTCAAAGAAGCCTTCAGCACACAGATTGCCAAGCTGATTCAGTCCATCGAGAAATCCGTTCAGGATTCGGTTAAGAAAAACGGCGGGAAAGGAAGCAAAGGCATTGGCGGGTTCTTCGCTAAAATCCTCGCGGCTTTGGGCCTCGGCGGGACGCCAGCATCGCAGCAAAACATCGCGCAGTCGAACGTAAATGCAATGACCGTAGGCACGCTCACGATTTTGGGCGGCGGCACGAACATTCCCAAGCCTGGCGGAAACAGCTTCGCCGACTTTTTCGGCGGCGGCGGCACAAGCTCGTTTTCTTCGCTCTCTGGGCTTGGTGGAATGTCGCTGGCGCTGGCCTCTTCGGGCGGCATGGCGGTAGCGGGCAGCGGCGGGTCAAACGTCGCGGCCCCAGGCGGCACAGTGAATTCCGGCGGGATACCTGGCACAGCTTCACAGGCCGCTGGACTGCTCAAAGGCATTTCCGGCAATCGCGCCGTGCAAGCCATCGCTCCGCTCGTTCCCGGGCTTGCGCTTCTCGGCACTGGCATTGCCACACGCAACGGCGCGGCGGAGGCGCTTGGAATCGGAGCCACGGCGGGCGCGGGATTGACTGAACTGTCGAACCTGAAAGCGTTGCAGGGAACTCCCATCGGCAAACCACTAAGCGCGCTCGGCGGGAAAAGCGTTCTCGGCGCTCTTGGCGCAGCCGCTCCCGGAATCGGCATGATGTTCGCCGGAAACCAGACAGGCGGATTCGGAGGCGCGGCAGAAGGCGCGCTCGGCGGCGCAATGGCTGGATTCCAGCTCGGTGGGCCAATCGGCGGAGCTATTGGCGCGGTCGCTGGCGCCATCATGGGCGCTTTCGGAAAGAAGAACAATCAGCAGGCATGGAACAATGCCGTGACAAAGGCCGCGAACAATCAGCGCATCACTCAGCCCATGACTGAGAACTTCGCCTTTGCCGCGATGAATACCATCGGCAAGACGTTTTCGACCACCTTCGGGCAAGGCCCAGGCGGATTCTCGAATTCCACTTTGGCGGCGAACACGCCGTTCTGGGCCAACGCCATCCTCGGCACGCCTCGAGGAACGAACAATCAGATTGCGTGGAATGCGCTACTGAACGGCGTCAACCCGAATTCTCCGTTCTTTGGCGGCACGAACAATCCGTTCACGGGCGGCCCGCTGCCGAACGGCTTGCGCTTGCCGGGAGCGCCCACCGGAGCGTTCTCGCCGAATGCAGGATACGGCACGCCGTCAGGCAGTTCGAACGTCTCTGTCCACTTCACGGTTCCTGGGTACGTGGACAAGGCGGGGCTTGCCGACATCGTGAAAACAGCCGCGCCGCTGATTCATCAAAGCGTGGCCCGCTCGGTGTATCAGCAATCAAGCGGCTTTCGCCGCGCGGCTTCGAAGGCCATCAACCTGCCATGATTTTGCGAATCGCAAAATTTAATACGAGGATTCCATGCCAGTAGTCAGTTCTCAGGGATACTCGCCGCTGGTGCGCGCGACCCAGTTCCCGATTGTGCTTTCCACGGGCGCTATCGCGCGCTATCCGCTGGCGCGGCAAAGGCAATATGTCACAAAACAGGTTGACTTCGCGGACTATTCCCGTCAAACCGCCTCGCTCTTAGCGAATCCCTTGATGCGCTGGGATGTGACGCTTTCCCAGTTGACAGACCAGGAGACGGCGGCGTTCTCGCAGTTCTTCGACCTGCAAAAAGGCTCGGCGGGAACATTCACTTTCATTGACCCGTGGGACAATCTGTTGCAGCAAAGCGAAGCATTCTCTGCCTCTCCGTGGACGCTGGGCACGGGCACGTTGATTGGTCAGAACTACCTCACGAATTCGCAGGACTTCGAAAAAACATCGTGGGTAGGAACAAACAGCGGCACGTCGAATCCGGTTGTTACTGCCGACGCGCAAGTCGCGCCGGATGGCACGCTCACTGCCGACACGATTGCCTTCCCTGCAATTCCAAATACGCTTGGAGATTTTTCGGAGATCTCGGAAAGCACTTCGCCGCCGACGCTTGCGAATATGCCTTTCACGTTTTCGGTGTGGTTGAAAGTTGCCTCTGGAACAGGAAGCGTGAACATCCAAATCTCCGATGTGGGAATTTCCGCGTCGAATTCTACAGCCTGCGCGCTCACGACTTCGTGGCAGCGGTTCTCGGTTTCTGTGACCTTCGGCTCGGTCACTGGCTCGTTTGTACAAGGCACGATTCTTAATCCGCAGAATTCTCCAGGCATCACGGTATGGGCGTGGGGAGCGCAAGTGGAATATGGCGGAGCGCCAAGCGACTACACTGCCACAACCACAACTCCGCTGCCATTGGCTATCGCTGACCCGTTTTTTGTTCCAGCGCCAGCCAGCTTTCCCGGCTATCAGTGGACCCTGAATTCCGCCTATCCGAAGCGCGGGCTTCAGATGGTGATTACCGATACGACAAACCCGTTAATCAATCAGACTGTTCCGCTGGCTCCATCGGGCGTGACTTTCACGGGAAGCATTTACGCGAAGGCGCAAGATGCTTCTCCGCCGAACCTTCCATTCTTGATTGACGATTCAGGTTTTAATGAAGGTTTAGAAATCACTATTGTACCAGCGGCGGCGTGGGCGCGGTCCAGTGTGAGTTTTCAGTTCAGCAATTCCAACCCAAAGACTTCGATGATTTTTCAGCTTGGCGGCAACGGCACTTCCACCAGAGGCGTGCTGCACATCTTCGGCGCGCAGCTTGAGGCTGAAGGCGTCGCTTCGGCTTATAGGCAGACCTCGGTGGTGTGCGGAGTGCATTCCAAGTGCTACATCATGTCGGACGAGTACTCGCACATCGCCTCGGAATTCGATGTCAACGCGTTCGAGAATTCCATGCGCCAGCGGCAATCCACGCTGTCAAGCCTTTCCGATGTTTTGACCATCTGCGAGAGCAACTGAGCGAATTCATTTTACGAATCTCAAAATGTCATTAGGCACAATCTCATCTCTGGCGGCGCAGGCTTCGACGCATGTGCCGCTCCTGCTGTTCGATATTGTCTCCGTCGAGGACGGTTCGGCGCTGCATTTAGCCTCGCTGCCCTGCGCCTTTGGCGGGAACAGCTATCAAGCAGCCATCCTCGGCATCTCCGGTTTCGACGTGGATTTGACCAATTCGCAGCTTGGCGTGATGGCGATTCAGAATTTGACGCTGACGCTGGGAGACGCGGACGCGACGTACACCAACTGGGACAATGCGCACTTTTTCAAAGGCGCGGCGATGACTGTGACGCTGGTCATCTATGACGAAAACGCGAAGGCCGCAGCCAGCTCGGATTCGCGAGTCATTTTCAAGGGCACGATGAACGCGCCAGATTCAGTCACGCCAGACCAAATGACCGTTTCGGCTTACAACCGTTTCAATGCTACTTTCCTGCTTATCCCCACGTCCCGCGTATCGCAATTCTCGCAGACTGTTTTTCCGCCAGAGGGCGCAAACGACTGCGACGATGGCAACGCCAATCCGCCCGCCAGCAAGTCAAGCGTCGGGTTTCATCTGTTCGCGCCAGGCGGCGCAGCTTCCGATGTGGCGCTCTATCTGCCGTACAATTCCTGCGGCTACAGCCCGATTCGCGGAGCCTTTGGGTTCGCAGGCTCAAATCCGCTGGGCAATACAGTTCTGACCTCGATTCCTACCGCGAACATTTTCAGTTCGACAACCATTGGCTCAACTTCTCTTGCGATGGTTGCTGGCGCGAATGTGAATCATGTGGTTGTGATTCTCTCAGGCACAGGCGCAGGGCAGATGCGGCGCATCGCGGCGAATACATCAACCACATTGACAGTAGCGAATCCCTTCACTATCACTCCAGACGCGACTTCGCAATTCACAGTGCTTTTCGGCTACTGCGACCATACGTCTACAAGCTGTCAGGCTCGCGGAATGTTTGGGCTGGACGCTTCGGCAAGAAGCTGCTTCCGCTTCCGAGGGATTGATTTCGTTCCGACAGACTTCCGGTACGAGCAGCCTTCCGGGCATCACACGCTCACTTCGACCAATCCTGAATGGGCCAAGTACAATGAAGTCATTCCGCTGGTGTATGGCACGGCGCGCGTCAACTGCAAAATCCTTTTCAGTCAGACAGCGAACGACACGCGCGGGCAAGCGGTAGTCTGCGAAGGCCCGGTCGCGTCCATCACCAACATGATTATCGGCACCGAGACGATTCCGTTTGACGCGTCTTATCCGCATGTGGACACCACCACAGGAAAATGGAAGGCAGGGCTTGGCGCGATTGGCCAGAATTACACCGACGTTTGGTTTCCGAACGGCGACCCGTACTCGGCGATTGCGATGGTGTCATTCAACTTCCCGCCAGCATTCGCCGGAAATTCCGACAGCTTCCAAGTATCCGTATTGGTTCAAGGAATGATGCTGCCGCAGTACAACAGCTCTGGGGCCTTCACGGTCACAGCGTTTACCGACAATCCTGCATGGATTATTTTGGACGCGCTGCGCCGGGCCGGCTGGCAAAAAGAAGAACTGAACATTCCAAGCTTCTACGCTTTTTCTGTCTACGCCGCGCAAAACATCAATGTCAACATATCCAGCACTTGCACGGCGCTCAAGTCCAGGTTCCGAATCAGCTCGGAGCTTGACCAGCAGCTTCCGGTGGGGGATTTTCTGACTTCGCTCTTAGGGGCGTGCCGCGGCGTGCTGTCGTACGATTCAAGCGGCCTGCTAAGAATTGACTGCCTCAACCGACTGACGAACACAACGCTTGGAGCGAACGTCTCTATCGGCACGAACTTCGTCACGGTCGAAGATGGCGCAGGGATAACCATTGGCACGCAACTAACGATTGACAGTGGCGCGAACCAAGAGACTGTTACCGTGCTCAATGTGCAATTGTCGGCGAATGCGTTTCAGATTCAAGCTGCGTTCACCAAATCTCACAGCACAGGCGCGGCGGCAGCGGCCGCGCCAGCGTTTTCTTTTGACCTGTCATCCATCGCGCAGGATTCAAACCACTATCCGATGATTACGCGCACTTCGATGAATACCAGTCAAACGCCAAACGACTTCGTAGTCGAGTTTCAGGACAGCCTCCGGCAGTACGTGCAAGACTCTGCCGAATTGATGGACACGGCCGAGGCCAACAACTTTGGAGCGAAAGTCACCGGGCAGCTTGACGCTACAGGATTCGAGGACGTGGACTCGGCGGTAAGGATTGAAAGGCTGGAACTCTACAAAGGCCACGGCCGGCGAGACTCCGCGAACAAGATTGTGAGCAGAGGAAATCTTTTTGCGACGCTGATGTCATCGCTCAAAGCCATCAACGTCGGCATCGGGCAGATTGTTGGCGTGAGCTACGCGAAAGAGGGCTGGACATCGAAGCCTTTCCGCGTGGTGCATGTGTCTCCTGTACAAGACCCGCAATTCCCTTACTGGATGATGCAATTCACGCTTCAGGAGCACGACGACCAATGGTACGACGACGTGAACGGCAACGTCGCGCCGCCGTCTGGGCCAAACGCCATTCCGCTTCCGCCGCCGCCGCGCCCGCCATTGCCCGGGCCTCCAAGGATGCGCCGTATGCCAGTGTTTTTCTGATTTTGCGAATCGCAAAATATAAGCCATGCCAATAAGCCAAACCACAGTCGTAAAATCCTACGGTGCGCCGGAGATTAACGTCCATGTGCCGTTCATCGCGCCGCCGCCGCCCTCGGCGGCCTGCGCTACGGCCAAGCCCATTGTCGGCCAAGTTGCCGTCACGGTCGCTCCGACGGGAGGCTCCATTGCCGGCGGGCAGAACCTTTACTACCACCTAGCGGCCGTTGATTTACTCGGAAACGAGTCCATCCCCTCAGACCCGATAGAAGTCATCATTCCGCCAGGCACAAACACCAATCAGGTAAGCCTTGCCGGCATCAGCCCATTTGATTCCAGCGCGGCCAGCTTTCATGTTTATCGTTCCATCGGCGCGCCAAACGGAGTAGGAGCAACCGCTGGCGGAACGCCCGCGCGGCTTTTCTCAAGCCAGGCTGTGCCGACAAACTGCTCAAGCCTGTCCGTCACCGACACAGGTTCAAATGGCGATAATGGCGGCGTGGGCGACCCTACGAAGATGCCGATAAGCCAGGACGTGAACAAAGTCCGCGCTTACTGGCAACTCGCTGGAGAGTCGCAGTGGCGCTTTGGCGGGGAGACGCTGAACGGGCAAGGTTCAGCCGTAGACTTCGTTGTTCCACACAATGTTCAAGGCCAGTCCATCAACGTCCAACTGCGCTCAGTTGACCGCAACCTGAACGAAACCCCAGAGAGCCTTGCGCCAATCGCGAGCTACACCATCGCCGCGGCCTATCCTACGGCCATTGGCATTGGCGCCGCGCCTCCCGTTGGCAGCGGCTTCGCCGTCGGCGGAACGCCCATCATCGACAATTCCGGCAGGACGGGGATTGATTCTTTGTTGGACGGCGCCAACTACGTTCGCGGAGCGCAGAATGCAGGCTCCGCAATCACGTTGGACAATGCGAATTTTGTTGCGGGCACAAGCGGGTGGTCAGCTCTTGACGCCAACGCTACCATTTCTCAAGTTTCCAGTTCCCCGTTCACAAACGGAAAAGCCTTGCAGGTTTCAACGGCTAGCCAATTTGATGGTGCCGGACATACCCGTAGATTCAAGGCAAACCCCGGCGACAAGTTTTTCATGTCGTGTTGGGTGAATAGTGATGGAACTTTCCTAGCAAAAGTACAGATTTCTTATCTTGACGGCAGCGGAGCGTTCCTTGGCTCGGACGGAGCAGTCTCAAGTTCTACTAGCTGGACACAGGTAAGTTTCACAGGCACCGCACCTGCAAACACAGCGACAATTCAAATTGTTTTGATTCGCGCTGACGCAACAGGTGGCACGCATATTTGTTGGTTCACGAACCCGCACGTTGTCCGCGTCGCCAGTCTCGATAACGAAGTAGGCGACGGCCTGACCTTCCGGCGCCTGCTTCACGTCGAAACCGACAACAAAATCCACGTTTCAACGGCTCTTAATCCACAAGGCGGACTTGTTTCCTACGGATCAAACGTTGGTTTTTCCGACAGTACGACAACTACCAGCATCGGAATCTGGAACACGGCATTCACGATTTATAACCCTGACGGCTCGACCTTCTCTGCGCCCGCGACAGGTTCAAGCGGAAGTCCGGCGTGGAACTTTACGGGCCTCACGGCGAACACGACGTTTCACTTTGGCGCGTATTACGACGTTGCTGCCGGAACCATCACCGTCGTAATGTCGGACAATCGCACTTCTATCGGGTCGATACAGTGGCAGGTTCAGACCATCAACGGCGATGGCCGCATCCCGCTTTTCATTGACTGGACAATCGCAACCCCGTCGTCCGGCACGGGCGGCGGCACGGGCGGCGGAGGAGGTGGCGGGACATGCTTCTGCGGCGACACGCGCGTTCGTACCGCGCACGGACTCATGGAATTCGCGAAACTCCCTCTCGTCGTCGAAATAGAAAATCGCACCGGAAAGCATCTGGCGGATGTGCTTTTGCACGAGCGCCATTCTGGCGAAATGATTGACACAGGTTTCGGCTTAGTGACGCCCGAGCACTTGATTGCCGACGGCGAACTATGGGTTCCTGCGTCCGCATATTTCGCGGGCCGTCCCCGCATTCAGGTGCGCGACATTACCGTTTTCAATCTTCATGTGCGCACTGGCGATGATGTTGCGCGGCACTACATTCTCGAATCCGGGGACATTGCTCACAACTTCAAACAATTCTTCCAGTGAGGTGAAAAATGGTTATCGCTTTTGGCGCGGACACAACTCGATTCGCATCGATGCCGGAAGCGGCGAAGCACACGCTAGGAAACTGCCACTGGATTGACGCGCCGGTTGCTGGCGGGAACGCGTTACTTGTGTGCAATCCGCAACGCTACCGTATGGCCGCCGCGATTCTCGCAAAGCTCGGCTTCACGGTATTGCCGCCGCTCCGCGACCCTGTAACGCCAATCGGCCCAGACGCCGCTGCGGCCCTCGCTCCGTTCGCCGGAACGCTTGCTGCGACGGACACGGCCTTCGCCGCGCTCTCGAAATTGCACGCTGCTTTTCCGTGGCCGATGATTGACCCGGCGGAAATCTAGTTCGCAGTACCTGCGCTATCGCGGAAAAAATGGGCCGGATGCACCCGCACATCAGACTGCACTTCTACTGAAAACATTTTCGGAGGAACAATGAGCGACTTCATAAAGACGCACTTCGACAAGCTTCTGCTTTCGGCGCTATTGATTTTCTTCACCGTCACGGCGCTGCATTTTCCGGCCTCGGCGGCGGCGCTCGCTGACGATGGCAAGCTGGTTTTAGGCGCGTTGCTCGGCCTCATCACTGGCGCGCGAATGATTGGGCGAACCAGCGACAAGCCACAGGCTCCGGCGCCAACCCCAACACCTGTCGAAGCAAAGCCCGCGCAGTAAAATTTTGCGAATCACAAACTCAAATGCCCAATAATAACTATGCTCGTGGCGCGAGCTTCGAGCGCCGCTTCGTTGAGTGGCTCAGGGAGCGCGGCGCGGTCGCGGCCCGTGTCGCTGGTTCGCATGGCAGCTTCGACGTGTTCGCCATACACCACGGCGCAAGCGTGCTCTGCCAGCTAAAGTCCGGCAAAAAGCCCGCAAGAAAAGAAGAGATTGCCGCATTGCGCAAGGATGCGGACGCCGCCGGCGCGCGGCCGTTCATCGTTACCAAAAAGCGCGGCGGCAAGGACGATTTCTTCGACCTGTTTTACGTTTCGCCAAGCCTTGAGCTTGTCGCTGACGCGCCTTTGACTCTTGAACAGCCTTTCTGAAGTAAATCCCCAAACAAAAAAAAGAAACGGAGACGGCACAGATGACGCAGCCGTTCGCAATCAATTCTCTTGGCCTGTTGATTCGCTGGTGCCCGATATGCGAGCGGTTCCATCACCGCAAGGTTCGCGTCACGCGGCAGTCACCAAAGGACTACGGAATATGCCGCGCCTGCGCTTGGGTTTGGCATCCGCTGGG
>Ga0134128_10001458_pt1 | contig 30413 bp, 24 predicted proteins | sample KB31754_FD_96462 | JGI IMG/M metagenome (GOLD analysis project Ga0134128, IMG submission 96462) | Terrestrial soil microbial communities with excess Nitrogen fertilizer from Kellogg Biological Station, Michigan, USA - KB3-175-4 | ecosystem: Environmental > Terrestrial > Soil > Unclassified ... | reverse complement strand
GGAGGTGCGCGCCGCGCCCGGCGGGATCGGCGAGGCCAAGGCGGCTGCCAACTATGCCGCAGCGCTGCGCGCCTCCAACGCGGCGGTGGCCTCCGGCCGCACCGTGGCCTTGTGGCTGGACGGTCACGAGCATCGTTACCTCCAGGAGCTTTCGGGAATGAATCTCTTCGCCGTGTTGGATGGCGAGCTGCATACGCCGGAGCTCGATGGCGCCATCCTGCCGGGGGTCACGCGCGATTCGCTGCTCACGCTGGCACCAACTCTCGGCTATCGGACTCATGAGCGGCGCATGGCGCTCGAGGAGGTGCTCGAGGGTATCGGCAGCGGCCGCTGCAGTGAGTTGTTCGCGTGCGGAACAGCCGCGACCGTTGGCCCCATCGCCGTGCTGTCGGAAAGTGATGGGCGGGAGTACGCGCTGCGCCATAGCGACGTCATCGCCAGGCATCTGCGCGAGGCGTTGCTCTCGATCCAGGAGCGGCGCGCGCCGGACCCGTTCGGCTGGACGCGAGACCTGACACCGACCTGACCCCGGGGGCGTTGAAATCATGAGCTACGCGATCGTGCTTCGAGAGCCGGGCGGTCCGGAAAAGCTTCTGTACGAGTCCGTGGACGTCGCTGATCCAGGACCCGGCGAGCTGCAGATCCGGCATACGGCAATTGGCGTCAACTTCCATGACACCTACGTGCGGTCCGGGCTCTATCACACGCTCGAGTTGCCGGGAATCCCGGGATTGGAGGCGGCCGCGGTTGTCGAGAAAGTGGGAGCCGGGGTGACCGGGTTCGCGGCCGGCGATCGCATTGCCTACATCGATGAGTCCTATGGAGCCTATTCGGAGAGGCGCGTCCTCAACGCTTCCCTGGCGCTGCACCTGCCGGATGCCATCAGCGACGAAGCCGCCGCGGGCCTGACGATCAAGGGATTCACCGCGTGCATGCTGCTTCGCAGGGTGCACCCGGTGCGGGCGGGTGAGACGCTGTTGATCCATGCCGCGGCAGGCGGAGTGGGTCAGCCTCTGGTCAGGTGGGCCAAGCACCTGGGAGCGACAGTGATCGCGACGACAGGCTCGGAGGAGAAGGCCGCAATTGCGCGGGAATGCGGTGCCGACCACGTCATTCTCTATCGTGCGGAGAATTTCGTGGAGCGCGTCGCGCAAATCACGGCGGGCAGGGGAGTCGAGGTCGCGTACGACTCCGTGGGCGCCGACACCTTCTCAGGGTCGCTCGACTGTCTGGGCTACCTCGGGACGCTCGTCAACTTCGGCCAATCCTCCGGCCCCGTACCACCGTTCGCCATCTCGCGCCTCGCGGCCAAATCGAATGCCATTGTGCGGCCGATGCTGTTTCATTATATCCGCGACCGGGCCGCCCTCGAGACCATGGCCCACGAGAGCTTCGAGGCCATGGCAAAGGGCATCATCCGCGCGCAGGTGGGGTTGCGCCTGCCGCTGTCCCGTGCGGCGGAGGCACACGTGCGGCTGGAGTCGCGAGCGACTGTCGGACAGACAGTGCTCGTGCCGTGAGCATCGAGCTGGACGTCAGTCCGCACGCGGTGCGCAACAGGGGGGTGCGCAGCAGGCCGTTTTAGGCGTATCGCCGACGACGGCTCTCACGGGATCGTGACCGTAAGTGGTGCTGTCACCCGTGGTGAGGAAGGTCTCCCACTGAATACCTTGCGGGTCTTCGATCCAGCTCTTCTCGCTCTGTGCGTAACAGCAGGTGGTCGCTCCTTCCTCGAGCACCGGGCGATCGGCGCGCTTCAACCGCCCGTAGACCTCCTCAAGCTCACCCGGGGTCTCGACCTGGATCCCTAAGTGCTCGATGCCCGCGGCGGCTCGGCGCTGGCTGATCGCGAAGTTGACTCGAGGGTCGTCCAGCATCCACTTTGCGTAGTCGGCCTTGCGCACGGTGGGCTCGGCAGCAAAGAGCTCGGAGTAAAACCGAGTCGATGCCTCGAGATCAGTGACACTTACGTGGACGTGTATGCGCTTCATGGAAATGACCTCGCAATGGGAATCTGAGTCGAGCGTCTGTCGCTTCAGGCTGCCCGAGTTCGCCTGGGCGTTCTCGCAGCTGCGCTCGGCTTGCACGCGCTCTCGCACGGCTGACCGCTGCCCGCGCAGCAGTTCTCTGTGAGATAGCCCACGAGTGAGTTCATGGCTTCGAAGTCGGCCCTGTAGATGAGCTGGCGGCTCTCGCGGCGGCGGCTGACGAGCCCCGCTCGCAGGAGGTTCTGAAGATGAAAGGTCAGGGATGAGGGTACAAGCCTGAGGCTCGCCCCAATGCGGCCCGCGGGCAGTCCTTCCGGGCCCCGTTCGACCAGAAGCCTGAAAACCGCGAGCCGGTGCTCATGCGCGAGGGCACCGAGGGCCCCGATTGCGTCTTGCGCTCTCATGTCAATACGATATTACGATAAATATCGTATTGTCAAGTGTGAACCTGACTGACAGCAGGTGGAGGTCTGCAGTGCCGAAACGCGAAAGTCCCAGGCGGCTCGGCCCCGCTCCACGCGTCAGATGAGTCCATGCTCCGCGAACGAGTAGCATCGACTCTGGCCGACGATGATGTGATCGACGATGCGCACGTCCATCAGGGCCAGCAGGTCCTTCAGGCGGCGGGTGATGAAGTCGTCGGCGGGGCTGGGCTCGAGGACGCCCGAGGGATGGTTGTGGGCCACGATCACCGCGGTGGCGTTGTGCAGCAGGGCCTGACGCAGCACCTCACGGGGATGCACCTGCGCGCAGTCGACCGTTCCGCGGAAGAGCTCCTCGAAGGCGATGAGGCGATGGTGGTTGTCGAGGTATATGCAGCAGAAGACCTCGTACGGACGGTCCCGGAGCTGTGCCTGCAGGTAACGGTGGGTCGCCTGAGGGGTCGTCAGTGGCGAGCCGATGCGCATCTGCTCGTGCAGGTGCCGCTTGGCGAGCTCGACGGCCGCCTGTACCGCGGCGTAGCGGGCCTGGCCGATGCCTTTGCGTCGCCAGCGGGTCAGGCGCGCATTCAGCAGGTCCCGCAGGCAGCCGAAGTCCTTGAGGAGCGATCGCGCCATCGCCACCGCCGAGCAGCCGGGAATCCCGGACCCGAGAAGGAGGGCCAGCAACTCGGCATCGGAAAGGGTATGTGCGCCCCGTCTGAGGAGCTTCTCGCGGGGGCGCTCGGACTCTGGCCAGTCACGGATGGTGAGGGCACTCGGCCCGCTCGAAGGCGCGGCCTCATTCACCGCGCTCGATGCTCCGCGCTCCATGGCATTTCCTGTGTACCCCGGTGAGTGACCGGACGCCCATCATGGGCGCCGGAACAGGTGGCGGCGAGGGGGTCAATCGAGGGGCTTCGGGGTGAAATGCCGTGTTTTGTGACCCCCCGTTTGCACGGTCGGGGAGCGGCGTCCGATAATCCACCCATGCAAGGCAAACGCATCCTGCTCGGCGTGACCGGTGGCATCGCTGCCTACAAAAGCGCGGACCTGGTTCGGCGCCTGAGTGAGCGTGGTGCCGAGGTGCAGGTCGTGATGACCGCCGCGGCCCGCGAGTTCGTAAGACCGGTCACTTTCCAGGCCCTGTCGGGCCGTCCGGTGCGTGCAGAGCTCTGGGATGCGGCTGCCGAGGCCGCGATGGGACACATCGAGCTCGCGCGATGGGCGGATGTGGTGCTCGTCGCCCCGGCCAGCGCCGATTTTCTGGCGCGACTGGCGGGTGGGCACGCAGATGACCTGCTGGCGACGCTCTGCCTCGCGACTGAGGCGCCGATCGCGGTCGCGCCGGCCATGAATCGGATGATGTGGGCGAATGCGGCGACGGTCGCGAACGTCTCCACTCTCCGCCAGCGAGGTGTCCACGTGCTGGGACCTGCCGAAGGAGAACAGGCCTGCGGTGAAACCGGCGAGGGGCGGATGCTCGAGCCCACTGAGCTCGCGGACCGCATCGACCTGCTGCTGCCCCGCAATGGACCGCTGCAGGGCCGGCGCGTACTGATTACGGCCGGGCCCACACGCGAGCGGATCGACCCGGTGCGTTTCATCAGCAACCGCAGCTCCGGAAAGATGGGCTTCGCGGTCGCCCAGGCCGCGCGCGAGGCCGGAGCGGAAGTCGTTCTCGTCGCCGGACCCGTCAGCCTGGCGACGCCGGCGGGCGTGCGCCGCGTGGATGTGGAGAGCGCGGACAGCATGTTGGCTGCAGTGCTGCAGGAGGTCGCCAAGGCAGACATCTTCATCTCGACGGCGGCCGTCGCGGACTATCGGCCGGCGAATCCGCACGATCAGAAGATCAAGAAGACCACCAACACCCTCGATATCAACATGGAGCGCACCGCGGACGTGTTGGCAACAGTGGCCGCGCGGCCGGCCCGGCCATTCGTGGTGGGGTTCGCCGCGGAGACGGAGTCGGTCGAGCAGAATGCGCGCGCGAAGCTCCTGAAGAAGAACCTCGACATGATCGCGGCCAACGAGGTGGGTGACAACAAGGTCTTCGAGTGCGAGGACAACCATCTCATCGTGCTCTGGCGCAACGCCCGCCGCGATCTCGGCAAGGGCACCAAGCTCTCGCTCGCCCGCGAGCTCGTCCGTCTCATTGCGGAGTCGTATGCCGCCTCGCTCTCGGGCTCGCCGCGCTGCGATTCCGCCCAGGCGCACGCGTGAGCGCGGCATCGGGCGCCGCAGGACGGCCCCTCAAAATCAGAATTCTCGATCCGCGTGTCGGCACGGAGTTCCCGCTGCCGGCTTATGCCACCGCGGGTTCCGCTGGTCTCGATCTCAGGGCCTGCCTCGATTCGCCGCTCACCCTCGAACCCGGCCGCGCCGAGCTCATACCGACGGGCATGGCCATTCACCTCGACGATCCGGGTCTGGCGGCCGTCATCCTCCCGCGCTCGGGCCTCGGCCACAAGCATGGTGTGGTGCTGGGTAACCTCGTCGGGCTGATCGATTCCGACTACCAGGGCCAGCTCATGGTGTCTTGCTGGAACCGGGCGCGCGAGCCCTTCGTCATCCGCCCCGGCGAGCGCATTGCCCAGCTCGTCGTGGTGCCGGTGGTGCAGGTGGCGCTGGAGGTGGTCGCGTCCTTCGAGGACAGCGGCCGCGGCGCGGGCGGCTTCGGTCACTCGGGAAGAGACTGACCGGGAGCCGCCCCTCGCCGATCAGTGGCAGTAATCCTCATCGTGCTCGCGACATTCGTGCCACGAGCGGTCGTGATAGTACCGATGATGGGGACGGTCGTAATAACCTTCGCGCGGACCATGGTCGGGCACGATTACGCAGCCTGCCAGAATAGCGACCAGACTGATCAGGCAGCTGCCGCGGGCGATGAATCTGATGACTGACATGAGACACCTGCCACGATGGTGGTTTGCTGTCGATTGCCGCAAAGGGTGATGCCCGCGCGCTGAATCCACGCTGAATCACCCCGGCTTGGGGAGCGTGGATCGCAGTTGGATGCCGTCATGATCCGAGATCAGCGCTGCCAGCCAGTCGACGAACACACGCACGCGGCGTGAGAGATGCCGGCTGTGCGGATATACAACATGCAGCGGTGCCGGCTCGGACAGCCAGTCCGGGAGCGCGAGGTCGAGCGCGCCGCGCTCCATGGCTTCCTTGACCACGAATGCAGGCATTTGCGCGAGACCCAACCCGGCTTCCGCTGCCGTGACGTAACTGTTCTCGTCTTCGAGCGCCAGGCGCCCGGGAAAGACGGCGCTCACGCGCTCCCGATCCTTCGAGAAGACCCATTCCGCCGTCTCGCCCGTGCCGGGCGCGAAGCGGTTGATGCAGCGATGCCGGGCAAGCTCGCGGGGGTGAGCGGGCAATCCATGGGCTGCGATGTAGGAGGGCGCCGCGCAGGTGGCGAAGTAGAGAAATCCAACCCGGCGTGCTACCAGGTTAGGATCATCCACCTCCCCGATCCACAATGCGCAATCGATTCCTTCGGCGATCAGGTCGAAGTGCCGCTCGTTGCATGCGAGGGCGAGCTCGATGTCAGGATAGCGGGCGAAAAAGCGAGTTAGTGCCGGGACGATCACGGAGCGGGCAATGAGCGTTGGCGCATCGACGCGCACTCGTCCACGCGGCGCCGCGGAGTGTTGTGACAGCGCCTCCTCCGCCTCGCGCACTTCCGCGAGGATGGCCGCCGCGCGCGCATAGTAGGCAGCGCCGTCCGTCGTGACGCTGACCCGGCGAGTGGTGCGATTCAGGAGCTTCACGCCCAGGGCAGCTTCCAGCTTCTGGATCAGTGTCGTGGCCGTGGCCTTCGGGATGCGCAAGCTCGCGGCGGCCCGGGCGATGCCGCCGGTCTCGACCACCCGCACGAAAAGTGCCATGGCTTGGAGCTTATCCACCTGCATTATTCAGAAACGTGAACAATAATTTCAGTATAGCGGTCTTTATCCCCTCCTGGCGGAACAATATCTTTGACTCCAAGACAACCCTGGAGAAGTGCACCGATGAGCCAAGCCCTCAAGATCGTGACGGACCAGAGCTTCCAGGCCGACGTTCTGGCTTCGTCAAAGCCCGTGCTCGTGGACTATTGGGCCGAATGGTGCGGCCCGTGCCGCATGATCGGGCCCTTGGTCGAGGAATCCGCAGCCGAGTACGCCGACCGGCTGAACGTCGCGAAGCTCAACGTGGATGAGAATCCCGCCACTCCGACCCGCTACAGCGTGCGCGGCATTCCAACCCTCATGATCTTCAGGGATGGCCATCCCGTGGCGACACGCGTCGGCAGTCTCAGCAGATCACAGCTGCACGCTTTCATCGAAGCGCATCTCGATGAGAGGGAGTCAGCGCAGCTCGCCGCGGCGGGCAAGTAACTCGAACCCGCTGTCCGTCCGCAACGGCTCCCCTTGCAGCTGAGCCGGTTGCTGCGTGCTTTCTGCGCCGGGCCGGCTACCGGTCGAACCGATTGCCCGGCGGCGCAGCATCGGCGCCCATGACGAACGGACTCGCGCGATGCGCCAGAGCGACCACTTCCGGTCGACTGACGAGGGGTTCCCCAGCTTTTCGACGCACCCAAATCCGGTATCGTGGACGCCAAAAGCTCCGGAGGAATCACCGAGATGAATGTCAGGGCTTCTACGAAGTGGTTCGTCGCATTTTCTCTACTGGCGCTGGTCGGCGTGCCGCCCGCAGCGGGGGCGCGCGACGTCGCCAAAAAGGATCTGCAATCGATGCGCTTCCGCTTCGTCGGTCCGGACCGCGGCAATCGGGCGAGCGCGGTCGTCGGAGTCCCCGGAGACCCTAACGTCTACTACATCGGTGCTGCTTCCGGTGGAGTCTGGAAGTCGAGCGACGGCGGCCACAAGTTCAAGCCCGTTTTCGACAAGCAGCCGGTGCAGTCGATCGGCGCCATGGCGGTGGATCCCGGCAACCATGCCGTGATCTGGGTGGGCACGGGCGAGTCCTGGGTGATCCGCAATGGCATCACGCCCGGTGATGGCGTCTACCGGTCCAGCGACGCCGGCCGGACCTGGACTCATATGGGCTTGAGCGACACAGGGCTGATCGCCCGCATCGTCGTCAACCCTCATGATTCGCAGAATGTCTTCGTCTGTGCGATGGGGACGGGCACGCAGTCCGAGAAATCGCGTGGGGTGTGGCGCACGGACGATGGCGGCAAAACCTGGAAGCACGCTCTGTTCGTCAACGGCGATGCCGGATGCTCCGGCCTCGCGATGGATCCGCAGGATCCACACATCCTGTTCGCGGGCATCTGGGAGTGGAAGCTTCGGCCCTGGGCGATGACCAGCGGCGGACCCTCCAGCGGCATCTACGTATCGCATGACGGCGGCGATACGTGGAAGGAAATCAAGGGTCACGGACTGCCGCATCCTCCGCTCGGCAAGATCGACGTGGCCATTGCGCCGTCCGCACCGGAACGCGTGTACGCCCTCATCGCGACGGCGCAGGAGGGATCACTGTGGCGTTCCGACGATGGCGGCAAGCAATGGCATGTCGAGACCTATAGCCGCCTCCTGACCGAGCGCGCCGGTTACACCATCCGCCTCGCGGTCTCTCCGACCGATGCGGACAAGATCTACGTCGCCGGCAACGCCTTCTACCTGTCCGGAGACGGCGGCAAGACGTTCCGGGAAGTGCACTGGGGCGGCGACAACCACGATATCTGGATCGACCCGACCAATCCGAAGCGCATCATGATCAGTGACGACGGCGGGGCGGAGATCAGCACGACGGGCGGCGATGCCTGGCAGCACGTGATGCTGCCCATCGGTCAGATGTATCACGTGTCAGTCGACAATCGTGTGCCCTATTGGGTGTATGCGAACATGCAGGACGACGATGCGGAGCGCGGCCCTGCTTATCCGCAGGCCACACCGCTCCTCGGCGGCGTCGGTGAGCCCAACGCGGGATGGCAGGAGCCGCTCGGCGGTTGCGAATCAGGCTTCACCTACCCGGATCCGAGCGATGCCGACATCATATGGAGCAGCTGCTACGGGGACGAGATCACCCGCCTCGACACCAAGGTCGGTTATCCGCGCGCGGTGAGCCCCTGGCCCATGCATCCGCTCGATTCGCCCCCGGGGGACCTGAAGTATCGCTGTCATTGGACGCCGCCCCTGGCGATCGATCCGTTCGACCACAATACGGTGTACTACGGCTGTCAGGTCATCTTGAAGACGACGAATGGCGGCCAGACCTGGAAAGAGATCAGCCCCGACCTGTCGACGCACGATCCTCAGTATCTCGTGCCCTCCGGGGGAATTCCGGTGAAGGGCAAGATGCGCCGCCAGGACAATCTCGGTCAGTTCTACGGCGAGGTGGTGTTCGCCATCGCGCCCTCATCGGCGCAGCAGGGCCTCATCTGGGCAGGCACGAACGATGGCCAGGTCTGGCTCACGCGTGATGGCGGCGGAAACTGGACCAACGTCACCAAGAACATCCATGGTCTGCCACCGTTGGGAACGGTCACGCGCATCGAGCCCTCGCATTTCGATGCCGGGACGGCGTATGTCGCCATGGATCTTGGCCTTGTGGGTGATACCAAGCCCTACATTTTCAAAACGACGAACTTCGGACGCAGCTGGAAACTCATCGTTCATGGCATCGATGCCAGCTCCACGAGCAATGTGAGCTCGGTGGCGGAGGACCCGTACACCGGCAACCTGCTGTTCGCCGGTACCGGCAGCGCGCTCTATGTCTCGTTCGATGCCGGCGGAAACTGGACGCCGCTGCAGCAGGGGCTGCCGCATGCGCCGGTTTCCTGGGAAACGGTGCAGAAGCAATTCCACGACCTGGTGGTCGCGACGTACGGGCGCGGCATCTACGTGCTGGAAGACATCACACCACTGGAACAGCTGGCAAGCGGTGGCGACGACGCTCCGGTCCGCGTCTTCGAGTCACGGCCGGCCTATCGGTTCTTCCGTGGGTCCCAGGCCTTCGTCGACTTCTGGCTGCAGTCGGTACCCAAGGTGAAAGAGACGCCCAAGAGCGAAGACCAGGAAGGGGACGAGCAGGAAGCCTCGCAGGAAGATGACCAGGGCGATGATGAGGGCGAGGACCAGGGAGGGCAGGAGGAGGAGGAGCCGGAAGGCGGGAAGCCGAGCGCGAAGAAGGAGGAAGCGACGAGGGGGATCAAGGTCGCGATACTCGACTCACAGGGGAACGTTGTGCGCAACCTGCAGCTCGTTACGCACAAGAAGCCGGGGCTCAACCCCACGTACAAGGATGAGTACAAGAACGGCCATTGGGCGCGCGACCCGGATGCCCACGTGCACCCCGGGATCAATCGCGTCTACTGGGATCTGCGCTATGCGCCGCCGAAGCTCATCAAGCTGCGCACTACACCGCCGACCAACCCACACGTGTGGAATGATCTGCGCTTCCTCGGCAAGGAGTCGCGGTCCATCACTCATTGGGGGGTCAAGGAGGCGGAAGTAGGTCCGTTGGTTCCGCCGGGCACGTACACCGCGCGTGTGACGATGCCCGATGGCAAGACCTACACGCAATCATTGACGGTAGCGCCCGCTCCCACCTCACCGGAGGCGCCCGCGCAGACGGCAGCCAGAGTCAAGACGCTGCTCCACGTGCGGGATGATATTTCCAGCGTGTCGGCCATGGTCAATCAGATCGAGTGGCTGCGGAAGCAGCTTCAAACTGTCGAGTCGGAGCTCAAAGCGGACAAGAAGTCCGCGCACGGCAAAACGCTGCAGTCGATCAAAGAGATGGACAAGAAGATACAGGACCTGGAAGACCAGCTGCTGTCGCCGGCGCTGGCCAACAGCGACGAGAAATCCTACCTGGCCCCCTACGGCCTGTATCTTTACCTGATCTGGTTCAACGGCGAGCTGGGCACCGGTGCCGGTGATGTGTACGGTGATCCGGGATATCCGCCGACGGATGCGGCGATGCAGGTCCTGCAGCAGCTCGACCAGAAGCTGAGTGCCGCTCAGGCTCAGTACCACACGCTGATGCAGCAGGATCTGCCGCAATTCGATCAGATGCTGATCCGGGAGAATATCTTCCCGCTCGTGGCACAGGTCCGCGCAGGTCATTGAGCATGAATGCCGACGAGCTGCGGGGTCTTCAGGGCCCCTTGAAGCAGAAGTATCGCACCGAGCCTGCTTCGGCCCTCGTCACATCGCGTGCCGAGGCCGTGCTCGATCCGCAACGGCTGACTGCAACGCTGTCCGGTAGTCAGCCGAGAGCCGCCGGCCTGCATCCGGCGACGGGGGGAACGGGGAACGAGGCCTGCTCGGCGGACCTGCTGCTCGAGTCGCTGGCGGCGTGCGCCGGCGTAACGATCCTGGCAGTGGCGACATCCATGCGCGCAGGGCTGACCGGCGGCAGGGTCATGGTCGAGGGCACGTGGGACGCTCGCGGTACGCTCGGTGTCGACAAGAGCGTGCCGGTCGGCATTCGGCGTATCGTCCTGACCTTCGATCTCGAAGGCTCGTTCGATGAGCCGACGCGCCAGCGACTCATCGAGACGACGGAGCGGTATTGCGTGATTCTGGCGACGCTTCGGGATGCGCCTAACGTTGAGCTGCGCGTGAGGCACTGAGCGCCCGATCCAGATCGCCCCACAGGTCATCCACGGCTTCGATGCCCACGCTCAACCGCAGGAGGGTCGCGGGCAGGTGCTCCTGCCCGGGAATGCCGGCGCGACGCTCGATGGTGGACTCGACTCCGCCCAGGCTGGTGGCGTGTTGGATGAGCCGTAGGCCGGTGCAAACTGCATCGGCCGCGCGAGCGTCTCCGCGCACGTCGAAGGAGATGATCGTGCCGAATCCTTTGAGCTGACGTAGCGCAGCCTCGTGAGTCGGGTGGCTCGGCAGGCCCGGATAGCGCGTCACAGCGACGTTCGGGTGCTGCGCGAGACGCTCGGCCAAAATCATCGCGTTGTGCTGCGCCCGCTCCAGCCGCAGGGCCAGCGTCCTCACGCCGCGAACCGCAAGATACGTTTCCAGCGTGCCGGGTGTTGCGCCTGCGAGCTCGCGAGCTTCCCGCAGCGCCGCCAACAGCTTGGCGTCACGCACGCTGACTACGCCGCCAAGCAGGTCCGAGTGGCCTCCAATGAACTTGGTCACCGATTGCACGGCGACATCGGCTCCAAGCGCCAGGGTGCGCTGATTGAGGGGGGTGGCGAACGTATTATCCACTCCCAGGATCGCGCCTCGCTTGCGCGGTGCACTGCAGATGACGTCCAGGTCTGCCACCGCCAGCAGCGGGTTGGAGGGCGACTCGAGCCAAATCAGGTCCGCCACGCCGCACATCTCGATCCAGCGGGCGGTGTCGGTCACTCCGATGCGATGGACGTTCCATCGCCCCCGGCTCTCGCCGGTCTTGGCGAGTCCCACGACACCCTGATAGCAGTCGTCCGGCAGAGCCACGGTCGACCCCGCGGGAAGTTGGTCGAAAATCGCCGCGATCCCCGCCATTCCGGAAGCAAACGAGAGCGAAGAGCCGCCTTCGAGCCCGCCGACGATCTCTTCCAGCGCCTCCCAGCCCGGCGTGCCGTCATCGCGGGAATAGGCCCGGTCCGCACCCCGGACGAAGTTCGAGGCTGGCCACGGCGGCACGTTCAGTGGTGAGCCCGGGCGCCGGTCCCGTCCCGCCGAGACGAGCCACGACTCGACCGAGCCTGAGTCATCCGACTTGTGCACTGAGGTATCCCCCGGTTTCATAGGCCGCATTTTAGCGGATACGCCGCCTGCGCTGGGAAGATAGACGCAGATGTCCTATGCTCCTGCGGCGTCGGCGGGAGTACCGAATGCCGATTGGGGAGACAAATAACAATGATTCCGTGGGGCCGCCTGAAAGATGTCGCGACGGCCTTGCTCATCCTCGCGATTCTGGCGGCAGAGGGAGCCCTCTGGGTCGAGAATCCGATGCACATTCCCGCGGGGTTCATACCCGCGCGAGCCCTCGGATTGGAGGCGTTCAAGGAGGTGGATACCTCCATGAAGCCGACGATCTCACCCGGCCAGTACGTCCTCGTGTCTTCGTGGTCCTATTGGCGTCATCAGCCGCACGCCGGAGATGTGGTTGTGTTTCAGTATCCGCGCAACCCTTCGCTTGGCGATTTGAAGCGCATCGTTGCGGTACCGGGGTCTACGATCGAAATGAAGAACGGTGTTACGTACGTGGATGGCAAACCGGAGATCGGCTCGAATCTGCAACGCTACACAGGGTTGACCGTGAGTGGACCTGATATGCCGGCCATGCGGGTACCCGCCGGAACCTACTTCGTCATGGGGGACGACCGCGATTCGAGTGAGGACAGCCGCAACTACGGCGTCATCCGGCGTGATCGCATCCTCGGCAAGGTGATATGGCCGCAGCGATTTGGTCTTGACGCACGCGCCCGCGCGAGCGAGACCCTGGCCGGCCGCTCATTGTAGCTGTGAAAAAGCCAGTATGGGCCGGCCTCCTGCCGTTTGTTTCGCTGGCTTTCGCCATCACGTTCGACCTCCGCGCCGCGCAGCTGCCGTTCGATGCGACGGTCACCTCGCCGCGGATCACGCACGACTACGCGGCGCCCGCCCTGGCCGGCATCAGCAACCAGGGGCGAACCGGGCACCAGCCCTATGTGACCGCGGGCGACAGGGCGTATCTGATCGGGACCCAGGATGGGAACTTCCCGGACATGGGTCACCATGTACCCGGCGAAATGGGCGGGCTATGGCTCCCGCCGATCAAGCTGATTGATGGCTTCCAGGCGCGGGTTGCGGATCTGGAGACCGGCAAGGAGACCCTGCTGTCCAAGAGCCGAGAGATGGTCGCTCATCCCTACGGCAACCTGTTCAGATACGGGCGGGTGCTGCAGGACCTCGATGTCGATCGCTTCCAGTTCAGCCCGGATCATCAGCAGGGCGTGATCATCCAGTACCGTTTCAGGAATGCATCGAATCGTACGCGACGACTGCGCTTTCGATGGTCGGTCAAGACCGATCTGCGCCCCGGGTGGGACCCGGATCGCCTCGCGGTCCGGGATGGTCACGATGCCGTCGTGTGGCGCCCTGACAAGGGCATCTTCATCGCCAGAGACACGTATAACACCTGGTTTTGCGTCTGGGGAGCACCGCTGCCTTCCGCTGAGGCACGACGAATCAAACATCCGGATCCAATCCTGACCAAGGGCCGCGGTGTCACGGCGGCGTCCAGTTATACGGTGATGGTCCGCCCGCATGCGACCTCCGTCCTGACCCTGATCGTCTCCGGGTCCACCAGCAGCGAGGCCGATGCGGTCGGAGCCTACGATCGTCTGGCGAAGGAGCAGGCAAGCCTGCTGGCCGAGAAGGTGACGCAGTACCGCTCGGTCATCGATCGGGCGCAAATCAGAATCCCCGACCGGCGTCTGCAGGAAGTCTATAACTGGAGCCGGATCAACGTTGAGTGGCTGGTCAGGGACGTTCCCGGTATCGGCCGCGGGGTGAGCGGCGGGTTCATGGAATATCCATGGTGGTTCGGCACCGAGACTTACACCCTGCAAGCGCTCACGGCGACCGGTGATTTCGAGCTGGTCGAGCAGACACTCCGGCTGCTGCGGGACCGCTCATACGAGGCGAACGGCAACGGCCGGATCGCGCATGAAATCACGACCGACGGACAGGTGACGAATCGAGGGAATACCCAGGAAACCGCGCAGTTCGTCATGACGGTCGGCAAGGTCTTCCAATGGACGGGAGACCGGGATTTTGCGAGAGAGATGTATCCCGCCGTGAAGCGGAGCATCGATTGGCTCCTCGGCACGATGGATCAGAACAAGGACCGGTTCCCGGAAGGCTACGGAATCATGGAAGTTCTCGGCTTGAACTCGGAGGTTGTCGACGTCGCGGTCTACACGCAGCAGGCGCTGGAAGCTGCGGCGCGGATTGCCGAAGCGTTGCACGATGAGGATCGAGAAGACCGATACCGGAAGCTGGCTCTGGATCTGAAACGGAGGATCAATCAACGGTTTTGGATCGAAAGGGACGGGACGTACGCCGACATCTACGGCAGCAGGTCACAGGCGGTCAGTGCAGTCGAGGGCGCGATCAAGCAGATTGAGCTCAAAGGGACTGACAGGCTGACCAGGGAAGACCAAGAACTGATTGCGTATTACGAACGGGTGAAAGCGCGATACGCAGCAATGCCGGAGGGAGAAAGAGCCTGGATCATCAACAAGAACTGGGTCATTGCAACTCCGATGGAGACCGGGATCGCCCCGCGGGGGCGAGCGCTCCGGCTGTTGGATCAGATCCGGCGCGAGGACAGCGGAGAGTACGGACCCTACCTCTCTGCCGTCGAGAGGCAGGCGATGATGACCATCTCGACCGGGGTGCAAGCCGTTGCGGAAGCCAACTATGGCCGCACCGACGAAGCGCTGTGGTACATGGACAGGATCGCCCAGACCTTCAATCGCGTCTCGCCCGGGTCGATGTCGGAAATGATGCCCGACCGGGGCTGCTTCACGATCGCATGGACCAGCTATGGCATCGTGTTGCCACTGGTCGAGCATGTCTTCGGCATCCAACCCGACGCCGCGGATAAGACGATCGTGTTCCAGCCTCATCTTCCTACCGGCTGGGAGGACATCAGCATCCGGGATCTCCCCGTCGGCAGCAATCTGATCTCCTTTTCCCGCGCCAGATCCGGCAACCGAGTCAGCTACGAGATTGACGCCAGAAGGAGCGGATGGAGCTTCATCCTGAGGGAGAGAGCGGCATCAGGCGCCAGGTATTTTCTCAACGGCAATCCGATCAGACCCGCATCCTCCGGTATTCTCATGCACGGCACGAAGAACCGGGTTCTGGTCATCGCCGCTCCGTAGCCGATCTCATTCCCGCCTGAGCTCCACCCAGTAGCTCAGTTCATTACTGTATTTCGCATCGGGCTTCGCCGTCGTGGTTACGGTGCCCGTAAGTTCGTCGCCACGCAGGTAAAGCTCGACGTAGAGATCGTAAGGATAAGGGCCGGTATCTTCGGTTGTATTCAGGTTTCCGGGCATCTGCCCGATCAGCCTCGATTCGCGATACCGAATCGAGGTCATCTGGCCCGGGCGCTGCCCGGTAACGGTCGAGGACACGGCTCCTGTCTCACCGATATTCAATGTCAACGGTAGATTGCCCTTGTAGGTATGGATGAACCCTTTCCATTCACCCGGGAAAAGGTAAGAAGGTGGATTCGTATGGGCACTCGGCTGCTGACCCGCAGTGCACTCGAGGCGCTTGGCGAAGCGTGGGAGAAGCACGGCAAGAGTGCCATTTATGATCCGCTGGACGTCGGCCGAGCCGGTGTTAGACAGCGCGGCGACGGCTATTCCCTCGGACGGGACCAGCTGCAGCCATGCCTGAGCGATGTCGGTGCCGCCTTGGGCGAGCACGCCTCGGTAACCATAGAGATCGTCATTCGTCCACCAACCCAGCCCATAACCCTGTGATTCGGCCAGGGAGATTACTTTGCTTTCCATGACATCCACGGAGGCATCCGAAAGAATCGGCCGTCTGCCGGCCGCATGCTCTTTCAGTGCGAACATGCCGAACTTGATCAGGCTATCCACGCTGCAATAAAGACCCGATCCCCCGGGCGTAGCCGAGAGGAATCCTGTCGTGCGGCCCCGCCCGGCGGCATACCCTACCGCTGATGGCCTGTCCGGGAGTTTCGAGACCGGCAGGAAGCAATCCATCATTCCCAAAGGCCTGAAAATGCGATTTTCATAGAATTCATTCAAACCCTCACCGGAGATGTGCGCCACGACGTCTCCCAGGATCCCGTAGTCGAGGTTTGAATAGTCAAAGTGGTCACCCGGCGGCCAAAAGACGATGCCGTATCGTCTGATGGTCTGGGTTTCGTTGATCCGGCAGTTTGGCTCGTCGCTGTAACAGAAACGGGCATAGGTTGTCAGGCCCGCAGTATGGGTCATAAGGCGGCGGATAGTCGCCTGGGAGACGTCCCACATTGGGCTGCTCAGCTTGGCTTCTCCCAGGTACTCGTTTACGGGATCGTCGAGGTTGATCTGTCCGTGATCCCGAAGCATCAGCAACGAGGTGGCGGTAAACGACTTCGCTACCGACGCAAGAAAATAAGGTGTGTGAATTGTGGCAGGGACGTGCTTTTGCTCGTCCGCGAGCCCGAAACTCTGTTCCCAGAGAATTTTGCCATTCCGGGACACCGCGATGGAGAGAGATGGGATCTTGTTGGTCGCGACCTGCTCTTCGATGGCCTGGCGAACTGCCGCAAAATCCGGATTTGGAGAGGAAGGTCCTGCGAGAGGCTGGGAGGATGAAGTGGAGACGTGAAGGAAGCCAGCGATACCCATCATCAGCATGGAAGCCACTACGAGAAATGACCGCATTAGAGCCTCCCAAGCTCGCCCGGCAATCAAGAGAGCGTCTCCTGGATTGGACGCGACTGGTGCCACCGCGGTTTAGAAGCAAAGAGTTGGCGCGAACCGCAAGCTTTGCGGAATTCTGTCCCGCGGACCGCAGGGACCGCTCTCCATGGCCGAGTGCGGAAATTCCCAGCTTCCGACAGATGAACGTCCGTTCGGAGCATGCTCCGAGAGGCGAAATTGACGCGCTGTCTTCCCGGTGGTATATGCCCCCGGGGTAACGCGGCGCACTTGCGACGTGGCTTCAGGTGGGGGGCGGCCGGGCGCACTGTCCGGACGGATTCGATTGACAGCATGGATTCGCCGACTACAAACACCAAAGAAAGGCGTCCAGCATGGCCATCTCGGCACGTTCTGCATCGTGGGTGAGTCCCGCTGACCGCACGGCTCCTGCGGTGTGGCTCGGCATCATCTGGCTCGGGATGATCGCGGGCTTCGGAGCCGATTTCCCGAGCTTCCTTCATAAGCAGCCCCGGCGACCGGTATTCTGTACGCGCACGCCGCGGTATTCGTGGGCTGGCCGGTTCTGGTCACAGTGCAGGTCATCTTCGTGCTGCGCGGTCGCCTGCGCCAGCACCGGCGTCTCGGAATACCTTGATTGAGGTCAATCATGAACGCGCTTCTGAGGCACCCGCTGCATCGCCTGTTGCTCATGCTGCTGACCGTTCCCCTGATCGCTGCAGCCGCGCCCGTCCCCAGCAGATATCTTTTCGTGTGGGCGATGGAAGCGCAGCGTCCTCGAGCCTCGACCCAGGCGCTGATGTCACCCGATCTGGCGGCGTGGCGCAACAATCGGGGATTGGGCAAGGACTTCCTCGCCGTCTTCGATGTCCGCACTGGTGCGTCGTTCGGCAGGCTCGTCGCGATGCTGCCCGTCGGAAATGCGGCGATGGCCCATCATACGAACTACGTGGAGCCTCCCAACGACCTCCTTTACGCGAACGACTGGATCGCGAACCGCACTTACGTGTTCGACCTGCATGATCCCACGCATCCGCACCTCGCGCGGAAATTCGGCAGCGTTGGCATCTACAGCTATCCGCACTCCTTTGTTTACCTTTCCAACGGCAATACGCTGGCGACGTTTCAGTATTCCGGGGGATTCAACCGCGCCGCCGGTGGACTGGTGGAATTCGATCCGCAGGGGCGGGTCGTGAGAACCGCCTCGGCCGCGGTGGCCGGGCATCCCAACATTCGTCCATACAGCCTGGCAGTCGCCGAGAAGCTCGACCGCGTCGTTACCGGCAGCGCGGATATGATGGGGGCGCAGGTCAGTCATGTGGCCCAGGTTTGGCGGCTCTCGGATCTGAAACCAGTGGGGACCATGCAGTTGCCGCCACAGGCCGACTGGTTTTACGACACGGCCGCCGATTCATCGGAACCTCGGGTGCTGGCTGACGGTAATACGGTCGTGGTTCCGACGTTCAACTGCGGTCTCTACCTGGCTCGGAATCTGGCGAGCGACCATCCGACACTGCAGCATGTCTATGACTTCGGCTACCGCACCTGCGAAGTGCCGGTGGTGGCGGGTGACTACCTGGTGGAGACGATGCAGAGCGGGCACGCGATCGCCAGCCTCGACCTGCGCGATCCTGAGCATCCGCGCGAAGTCAGCCGCATTCTGCTGCCGCCGGATGAATATCCTCATTGGCTCGCGCTGGAGCCGGGCGGAGATCGCCTGGTCATCACCGGCTACGGCGCGCTCGCGACGCGAGCGCGATTTGCGGTGATCGATCGGCGCACGGGAAAGCTGACACTCGAGCAGTCGGTCATCGATTTCAACCGCGTCTGGCCGGATGGCTGGCATGGCAGCGCCGTACCGCATGGCGCCGTTTTCAGTAATCCCCAAGACTCGCGTCCGCTTGGAAAGCACACGTCGCGGTGATTTCGCGAGCGACCGCTTCCAGCTCCCTCAACTTTGCGACTGGCGGTACGACGAGCCATTGATTAGCGAGGAAGGCCTGCTCGGGTCCGAAGCCTCTCGGTCAACTCTCGCGCCATGAAATAAGCCGCGTCACGGCCGGCGTTCCAATCATCGAACTTGAGTGGCACGACGATGTCCGGCTGCAGGCTCTTGACTCGGACGGGATAGAGCCAATTGAGCCAATAACACTGGTGCCAGTCGCTGCAGGGACCTCCATAGTCGTGCTTACCGGTCTGGTAGTAGACGCAGACCTTCAGGTTTGGAAGGCAGGCCTTGCCGCCCTCGGAGAAGAAGGACAATCGGTCACCGATGGGGTCTCCGATGATCGTGACCCTATCGCCACCCGCATCCTTGATGAATGCGGCGGTGGTAATGGCGGCGGAAAAGGTCAACGAGTCCGTCAAGATGAAGATGCGCCCGCCCGGCGCCAACAGGCGCGGCAGCGCGTGCGCAAAATGCCAGGTGTTGGTGTAGTCGCCGCCGCTGTCGCCGCGCAGATCCACGATGACCGCGCAAGGCGGTTTTGCGCGAAAAGCGGCCTCAGTCACCGCCAGAAAGGGCCCGATCCTCTGCCCATCCGAATCGGCGATGCTCTGCAGCCTTACCACCTGGGCGCAGCTCCCCGCAACGGAAAACAGACGAAAATGATTGCCGAAATCCCGCCACGTCGGCGGTACGTCTCCAGACTGAGGACGATAAGCAACCCAGTCCCTTTCCACCCCATTGACCGGTTCCGGGGAGAGCCAGCGATCAGCTTCCGGCAGATGTTGGCCCCTCTGCAGGGGATAGGAGTCCAATCGGTGCGTCACGACCCGTCCGTCGGGCAGCATCACGGTCCACGTCGAGGCCTTGGGATCGGTGGCGATGCCCAGGCCATACAGCAGATCCTGCACGACAACGTATTGCGCAGCGTTCTGTCGGCGGAAGCCACGGACGCCGCCCCGGAGCGTCTCGAGCTCGGGCAGGATCCGGTCAATGGCCTGTCCCTCGATCCTGACGACCCGCCCGCCCAGCATGTCGCGATAGGGAACGGCCGCCCGCATCACGTAGAAGCCTTCCGCGAAGAGTGTCACTCGCAGCGGCAGGATCAACGTGCCCTGATCCGCCGTCGGACCCATGCGGGAATGACCGTTATCAGCTGAAGCCATCACCTGCATCAGCGCGACCTGCAATTTCGGCGACGGCAGCACCTCGGGCAGGGACCTGAGAGCTCTGAGGCGCGCTTTGGCTGCCGCGCGTGCGGCCGGTGAAAAGGCACGGTCGAGCGCCATCGCCTCGGTGAAGTAGTCGAGATCCTGGCGCTGCGCGTCGAGCGCGGATTGCGGCGCGGGATAACGGGAGCCGGGTGCGAAGTGATGAAAATTGAACAGGAATGCGAGAATCAGGCCGCCCAGAGCGAGGACTGCGGCCAGTAGCCCACCGCCCAAAGCAAAGGCCAGTCGGCGAATGATGGTCGCAGGCATGACTTATGGATTATCGCACCCGCGACGCAGGTACGGATGAGCGTTGTCCGTTCGAAGGGGCGTAACAGCCCGCGATGCCGCGTTACGATCACGTCGCGAGTTGTGATGCCTGCGCCTCCGCTCGAATGCCTTCCGGGAGAATTGTGACGTCAGCGTTGGCGGCCGTTCCGGCGATTACGTGTCAGAATTAGGCACGACACATGCGACACCCCCGGGCGCGGCTCAGACCGCGCCGTTGCTATGACAGGCAGCCGCCGCCGGTATGCTCTTCGCCGGCTGCGATATGGCATTCATCCTGCAAGGGGAAATCATGAAAAAGATCGTCATTGCTTCGCTGGGCGCGGTTTTCGTAACGACAGCCGCCCTGGCCTATGAAATCCATCATCCCAATCTGAGGGATGCGTATGGCGCTACTGAAAGCGCGATTCATCGCATTCAAGAGGCTCAAGCCGCCAATCGAGGCATCCGGTTCGGTGGACATGCCGACCAGGCGATCGACGCCTTGAGGAAAGCGGAGCAGCAGATCGACGCGGCAGACAGATGGAATGACGCACACGCACGCCATAAGTGAATGCCCGCGACTCGCGTGCCGGACTCAGTACACCGTCCGGAGGGGATCTCGCCTCCGGACTTCTGCCCCAGTGTTGTAGCATCAATAGCACTTCCCGCGGGCAGACACCGGCCAAACCACTTCGACCTTGCCGTTGCGCACGCCGACGTACCAGTCGTGGAGATTGCACGTCGGGTCGCAATGTCCTGGAACGAGCTTCAGCTTTTCACTGATCCGGAGAACACCGCGCGCATCCTCGATCACGCCGTGCTCATCGGAGGCGCTGATGTACCTCACGTCGTCGCGACGGTAGATGACGGGCAGGCCGCTATCGAGCGATAGCGCCTTGAGTCCTGCGTCGCAGACGGCCAGATCGGGTTTCGCATGGCTCATCACCGAGGTCAGGATGAAGAGCGCGTTCTCCCATTCGCCATGGTCAATGCGGTTCCCGTCCCCGTCTCTGATGCGCCCGTAGTCGGCATCCATGAAGGCGTAACTGCCGCATTGGAGCTCGTTATAGACGCCGGAACCCGACTCGAAGTAATAGGAGCCGGTGCCACCACCCGAGATGAGCTCCGGTTTCAGCCCAACCGCTTGCAGGGCCTCGACGACCGCCTTCACGATGACGATGGCGTCGTCGAACCTGGCCTTGCGGTCCTCGTACCTCTCCAGGTGCTGCATGGCGCCCTGATAGGCCTGGATGCCGCTGAACTTCAGCGCCGGCGCCGCGTCGATGGCTTTCGCAATCTCGATTGCGGCACTGGCGCTTTTGACGCCGCAGCGGCCCGCGCCGCAGTCGATTTCGACCAGACATTCCAGCGTCGTCTCGTGCCGCTGCGCAGCAGCTGAAAGCTCTGCGACGTTCGCCAGCTCATCGACGCAAACGGTGATCCGCGCGCCGAGGTTCGGCAGGCCAGCAAGGCGATCGACCTTGACCGGGTCGCGCACCTCGTTGGACACGAGAATGTCCTCGATGCCGCCGCGGGCGAATACCTCGGCTTCGGAAACCTTCTGACAGCAGACGCCGACCGCTCCACCCACCGTCTGCTGCAGCCTCTGCACATCGATCGACTTGTGCATCTTGCCGTGACTGCGCAGGCACATGCCATGCGCCTTCACATATTCACCCATCTTCCTGATGTTGCGCTCAAGCGCATAGAGATCGAGGACCAGGCAGGGTGTTTGGATATCCGCCTCGTCCATGCCGGGCAGGGCAGGAATGTCGTAGCCGACCGCGTGGCCGGCGAATCTTGAAATCGCGCTCACCGCTGCAGAAACAGCTGCCCGATGGCGAGTGCCAGCGGATAAGGCTGGAATTCATTGCGATTGCTGAGGATGATCACGGCGAGGTGCTGCTTTGGCCAGCGGATGATCACGTTGCGGAATCCAATGCTCTCGCCGGAGTGCCACAGGGTATTGCCGGAGATGCGCCAGCCGAATCCGTAGCTGACGTCGGGGTCATCGGTGGGTTCGTGCGCGCTGAAGGCCATGCGCCGCGAATCTGCGTTCAGCAGTTTGTCGGTGTACAGCGCCGCGTCCCACTTGGCCAGGTCGTCGACGGAGGAGTAGATGCCCCCATCGCCCCGGGTGGCGCTCGTGGTGTCCTGGTCGGTCCTCGTCCATTTGCCGTTGATGTCGCTGTAGCCGTAGGCGCGATGCGATACCTGAGGTCCGCGGCCGTGCTCGTACATCAGGCTGTGCTTCATGCCGAGTGGCTGGAAGATGCGCTTCCTCATGAAATCCGCCAGATCCATGCCCGAGGCGCGCTCGACGACCAGGCCGAGCAGCACGTAGCCGCCATTGCTGTAGCGGTGCGCGCTGCCAGGGTCGAAGTAAAGCCGGTGCTGCGTCGCGATCATGCTCAGAACGTCGGCATCGTCCAGCTGGGTGGTTCGGTTGGGCGGAATCAGGTCTTCGTAATCGATCAGCCCGCTGGTGTGAGTCAGCAGGTGGTAGAGCGTGATCTTGTCGTCAGTGGCTGGAAGTTGAGGCAGCCATTTGCGTACGCGATCGTCCAGACGCAGTTTGCCATCCTGTTTGAGCAGCAGGATGCAGGCGGCAGTGAACTGCTTGGTGACCGATGCGAGGCGATAATTGGTTTCAGGGCTGGCTTCGATATGCTCTTCCAGATTCGCATAGCCATAGCCGCGCCTTACGATGGCCTTGCCATCCCTGGCCACCAGCAGCGAGGCGCCGGCCACCTGACCCGCGTAACGGCTCATCAGGGCGTCCACTTGGGCACGCCTCGTCTGCTCTGCGGATTGCGCGTGCGCGCACACCGTCGTCACCAGCAATGCCAGCGCCGATAGAACCAGTCGTTTATTCACAAGCGCGTTCCCGTTTGAAGGCGAGGTCTTCGTAGTCGTCGCTGAAGTCCGCATCCGGATCGACCTTGGCCATGTGCAGCGTATTATCGGCCTGTCTCGGAAAGAGCAGCCAGGCCTCGGAGTTGCCGCTTCCCCAGTGCACCAGATAGTGTTCGCCGACCCGCATGACCTGGCCGGCCAGCGTAGGCGATTTCTGCGAGGCGAAAAATACGGCATTCCCACGCGCACAAATCCGTGCCTCGCCGAACCACGGGTCGCGCCACACGCCGAGTTGATCCTTGAGATCCTGAGGCGTAGCAGGCTTGCGCGAGGACGTATCGGGGACGTGCGCGATACGCTGTTCACGATCCGCGCGATCCAACTCCTCGGCGTAGCTCGCCACGCTGCGAGCCTTCCGGGGGGCAGTGAAGGTCTTGGTCAGCACCTCGTTGAGCACGGCGCGCGCGTTCTCGGCGTCGGCGTCGATGAGGAAGACATAGCCGCTCTTGCGAAACGGCAGCAGTGTCACGGCCGAGTACATGCCCGAAAGCGTACCGGTGTGCGAGACCGTCATCTGTCCATCCACATCGGCAATACGCCAGCCATACCCATAGCTGTAAAATAGCGTGCCATCCCAGGCGTGCTGGCGTGCGGATATCGGCATCGGCGTATAGCCGGTCCACTCCCTCCGGCGCTGTTGCGGCGACAACCAGGCCAGTTGCTTCGGTGTCGGCGCCAGCCAGTTCATGGCCCAGAGGAGCATGTCGTTCAGGCTGCAGCGTACGCCACCCGCCGCGTCCATGGTGGCAGCGTGCACGATGGGCCCGCTGGCGGGCTCTTCGACGAAACCGCCGTCGCGCCATATGTGCGGGCGCGCCACGTTGCCCACCGCCTCGCGATTCCAGGTGCCGATCTGGCAACGGCTCATCCCAAGCGGCTGGAATACTTCCCGACGCATGAGGGTCGGATACGGTGCGCCGCCGGCTGCGGCTGCGACCTGACCGGCCACGATGTAGAGCGTATTGTCGTAGCCGTAGCCCGCGCGAAAGCTGTATGCCGGTTTCAGGTAACGTAGGCCCTGCACCACATCCCGGGGTGTGAAATCATTGGGATCCGGCCACAGCATCAAATCCCCTGCGCCTTCGGGCAGGCCACTGTGATGCACCAGCAGATCGCCAACCTGCATATTCGCCGTGACCCACGGATCGTACATACGGAATGACGGCAGGTACTTCGTCACCGGGTCGTCCCAACGCAGCTTGCCTTCTTCCACCAGACGGGCCAGCAGCGTCACGGTCATTGACTTGCTGTTGGACGCGATCTTGAACAGCGTATCGGTGTCGATCGGCTTACCGGATTCCAGATCTCCGACCGTGCGCGTATAGACCACCTTGCCGTCGTCGATCACACCGACGGCAATGCCGGGCAGGTGGTATTGCGCCACTACGGCCTTGACCAGGGGCTCGTAGGCGGACTGCGGGCCCACCCTCGGCGCAGCGGCTTGCGCATCGGCTCCACACAGCATCAGCGCGAACGACATCAACAAAGATCGGGAGAGCCGCATCATGGGCGCTCCCAGGTCTGTGCCGGCTGCTCGCCGGCGATCATTTCCTCGAAGGTCTGACGCCGCCGCACAACCGCGTACCGACCGCCGTCGAGCAGTACCTCGGCAGCCAATGGTCTCGAGTTGTAGTTCGACGCCATCGCGGCACCGTAGGCCCCCGTCGTCTTGATCATCAGCAGATCGCCCGGTTCGCACGGCGGTAGCAGGCGATCAACGGCAAAGGTGTCGCTGGTCTCGCAGACCGGTCCGACGACATCGTACATTTGCGGCGGCTGTTGTCGGCGTGATATCGGCACGATCTCGTGCCAGGCATCATAGAGGCTGGGGCGCAGAAGCTCGGTCATTCCCGCGTCGACCACCAGGAACCGCCGCTGCCTTCCCTGCTTGACGCGCAGCACACGCGTCAGCAGCACCCCGGCTTCCGCTACGAGCCAGCGGCCCGGTTCGAGCAGGACGCGGCCTTCGAAGCCGCGCAGCGTTTTCCGAATGAGGTCCGCGTAGTCCCTTTCGGAAACAGGCTGGTCGTGGCCGTCGCGATAGCACACGCCGAGACCGCCGCCGACATCGATACTGTCGAGCGAATGGCCGGTGGCGGCCAGTTCGCGCCAAAAAGCAGCCACGCGCTCCAACGCCAGCCGGATCGGATCCAGGGAAAGCATCTGCGAGCCGATGTGCACGTGCAGGCCATCCAGCCGCACATGCGTCAGCCGCGCGCAGTCCGCAAACCATTCGCGCGCCTCATCAATGCCGACGCCGAACTTGTTTTCCGATTTGCCGGTGGAAATTTTCGCGTGCGTGAGGGCATCCACGTCGGGATTGATGCGCACCGAAGCGCGTGCGATCGCGTTCCGTGCCGCCGCCAGGTCCTGTATCGAGTTCAGCTCGTCCTTGGATTCCACGTTGAAGCGGCCGATGCCGGCGGCCAGCGCTTCGACGATCTCGTCGGCGCTCTTGGCAACGCCGGAAAACACGATGCGGTTTGCCGGAATGCCCGCGCGCAGACTTCGCCGCAACTCACCGGCCGACACGATGTCGGCGCCCAGTCCGGCATCGGCCATCAATTCCAAAACGGCCCGGTTGGCATTGGCTTTGACCGCATAACAAACCAGCGTATCGAGCCCGTGCACGGCTGTTTGCAGCACACGGATGCGTTGCCGGATAGCAGAAGCAGAATAGACATGGAGCGGGGTACCCACCCGCTGCGCCAGCACTTGCAGGTCCACACCGTCGAGATGAGCGTCGTCGGCGCTTACGGCTTCGGCGGGTGCGATCGTGCTGGTCATCGCCCACCCCAGAATCCCGGTGACGGCGGCTTCAGCAGGCCGTCCTGCAGCGTGACGCCACCCGGGTGGTCGTCTGCAAGCCAGAGCGGTCCATCCAGGTCGACGAAGTCGGCTTCCCGCGCGATCTCCAGCGCCGGCGCGATGCCAAGCGATGAACAGACCATGCAGCCGACCATGACGGTGAATCCACAGGCTCTTGCATCGCGCAGCAGGCGCCAGGCCTCCGTCAGCCCCCCGGTCTTGTCGAGCTTGATGTTGACGGCCTGATAGCGCTCGAGCAGCGACGGCAGGTCCGAGGTAGTGTGGCAGGCCTCATCCGCGCAGACCGGTATCTGGCTGGAAAACTCCAGCAGGGCATCGTCTGCATCGGCCGGAAGCGGCTGTTCCAGGAGGCTCACGGCCGCGCGCTCGAGCGCCGGTTGAACCTCACGCAGGATGTCGATCGTCCAGCTTTCGTTGGGGTCCACTATGAGCTTGGCTGACGGCGCCGCACGCCGCACGGCTTCGATTCGCGCGACGGGGTCGTCAGCATCCACCTTGATCTTGATCAGATTGGGTTTCGCGATACGGGAGGCCGCCTTCCCCATCTCTTGCGGCGTGTCGATGCTGATCGTCAGCGCGGTCACGATCGGCGAATGTGGCGGCCGCGCCAGCTGTTTCCACACGGGTACATGGGTGAGGCGCGACTCCAGGTCCCACAATGCCGCGTCCAGTGCGTTGCGCGCCGCCCCCGCGGGGATACGGGCCTGCAGCTCATCCCTGCCCATACCGGCACACAGGGCGTCACGCAGCATCTCGACCTGGGCCATCACGGAAGCCACGGATTCGCCGTAGCGGCCATACGGGACGGATTCGCCACGTCCAACGGAGCCTGCCTGGTCGAGCTCGACGGTCACTACGTCCGCCGCAAGCTTGACGCCACGCGAAATGCGAAACGGCGATCGCAACGGCAACGTGCGGTGCCGAATGTTCAGTGCGCGCAGCACGAAACCAGATTGTCCACGATCGATTCGACTCCCATGGTGACCGGGTCCTCACAGGGCAGCCCCAATCGCTCGCCGATCGCCCGGCAGGCAGCGCGCGCCTCCTGCGCGGACACATTTGACGTGTTGAGCGCCACGCCGACTGCTCTGACATCAGGGTTGGTCAAGCTTGCAGCGGTGAGGTTGGCTTCCAGGCACCGTGCAAGGTCGGGGAGTGGACGGTCGGGGAGTCCGCGCATGTGCTGTCGCGTCAGCTCATGGCACAACACCAGGGCGTCCGGCTGGGCGCCATGGAGCAGGCCCAGCGACACGCCGGCGTACGACGGATGGAACAACGACCCCTGGCCTTCGATGAGATCCCATCCGCCGTCGTCACGGGCCGGCGAAATCCATTCGACCGCCCCGGAAATGAAATCGGCAATCACGGCATCCACGGGTATGCCACCACCCGCGATGAAGATGCCGGTCTGTCCGGTGGCGCGGAAATCCACCCTGAGGCCACGTTTGCGCATGCTTCGCTCGAGCGCGAGCGTGGTGTACATCTTGCCGACCGAGCAGTCAGTGCCCACGGTCAGCAGCCGCCGCCCGGGCCTTCTCCGACCGGTACCGACGGGAATCTTCCGGGTCCATTCGCGGGCATCGAACAATGCGCGGCCATTACGCTTGGCGGCGGCCACGATGTCCGCGTTCTCACGCAGCTTCTGGTGAAGGCCTGCCACGACATTGAGGTCGGCGTTCAGCGCAGTGATGATGTCGGCCACGATCTCGCGCCCCATCACGCCCCCGGCATTGGCGGTACCGATCACCATGGTTTTCGCACCGGCGACCCTGGCCTGCGCCGGTTCCATGTCCGGCAAGCCGAGCGTCACGTGGCAGTCGGGGCTGCGGTACTGGGCGATACACCACTCGGGCCGCCAGTAGGCCAGTCCCCTGGCAGTCTTGATCGCCAAATCGTCCGCTGCTCTACCCAGGTACAGCAGAAAAGGCGGGCCCCAATGGCTGTGGTCGGCCGGATCGCCGTGCTTGAACATCAGATGCGCGCTCCGAACTGAATCCGTTCCGCAGGAAAAGGCCGGGGGAGCATAACCATTGGCGGGCGCTGGCCACCAATGAAAAGACGGGTGTATGGCATAACTCAGGGTTCTGGGGCTTGGCCGGGTCATGAAAAGCGGCGCTCGGAACGGCGGGGTTTGCTTGACAATGGCGACCTGTGTTGAACTCCCTGCCATCACCGCTGGACAAACCCAAGGGGTGTGGGGAAATGCGGCTGCGCTATATCGAATTGTTCCACGCCATTCTCACCTCCGGCAGCATCACCGGAGCGGCGAAGCTGCTGGATATCTCACAACCTGCGGCCAGCAAGGCGTTGCAGCACGCTGAAGATCAGCTCGGCTTTGCCCTCTTCAGTCGTGTACGCGGACGCGTACAGCCGACCCAGCAAGCGCAACTGTTACGCAACCGGATCGAGAACATCATTCAGGAGGTCCAGGAGCTGGAGCGGCTGACGACAAACATGGGCCAGCCGGTAAGCTGCCCGCTGCGTGTGACCTGCACGCCGACACTGGCGCAGGTGTTGCTTCCCTCCGCGACCGTATTGCTGCGCAAGTCATTCCCCGATGTGACCGTCGAGCTGTCTACGGAGCATTCGGCGGCGATGTGCGAGTCCTTGACGTTGCGCGACACGGACATCGGTCTCACATTGCAGGATACCGGCCATCAGAACCTGCGCCAGAGGGTGCTCTGCCGTGGGCAGGTCATGGTCATCGCGCCACCGGACTGGTGGCCCGCGGCGGAATTGACGCAACCCTTGCCGATCAGCGCGCTGGCCAGTCAGTCCCTGATCGGGATCACCGTGCGCGATGCCTTGGGCAGCATGCTGCAGAGCCACCTGGCAAAGATCGACCCGCCACCGAGAAGCACGGTCGCGGTGCAGACCTATCAGTTGGCCCGCTCACTCGTCGCAAAGGGCGAGGGACTGGCGCTGGTCGATCCCTTCACGGCGCGCTGTGGCGGTGCGAACAGCGTGCAGATGCGTCCGCTGAAGCCGTTCATTGAAGTCGTATTGTATGCGATGCATCGCCCCGACAGCCCCTTGAACAAGGTGCAGAAGCGCTTCCTTCATCTCGTTCGACAGCTTGCCCAGGGAATGCTGGTCAAAGGCTAAAAGCCGGCATCCCGCAGGCGCTGGCGCAGGGGATCCAGCTTGTCACCAAAGAGTGCGCTGCGCGCGGTGTCGCTGCGCAAGGGCTGGCGGACCAGGGCGGCACTCGGCAGACTCTGCACCGTACGCGCCGTCTTGTGAAACTCCAGGCACGCTGGAGCGAACGGGAGATTGCAGAAGTCCAGCAGGCGGCGGATCACGCTTTCCGGCTCGGCAACCAGTCTTTCGTACTCGAGATCGAACACCTGACTCGGATACTTCTTTAGCCAAAAACGGGTCAGGTGCAGGAAGTCGCTGCAATAGTCGGCCAGCTCGTCGAGATTGCAGGCGAAGCCGCTCGCCTCGCTGAAGCACTGGCGGAAGCAGCCGAGGCAAGTCTCCACCGGGTCGCGCCGGACGATGACCACGCGAGCGCCTGGTAACATCGCCAGCGCTGCGCCCACCAGATACCACGTGACGAGGCTTTTGTCGGTGAACCGCGGCTTGACCTGCCGCCAACGCGCGGTTCGTGCGAGATACTCCCGGCCGAGGCGCTGCCAATCGTCGGCCGTGGCATCGGGCACCCAAAGCGGAAATGCAGAGTTGCGGCGCCTGGTTTCCGCATCGACGATCTGCTTCATGTCCTTGATCTCGTTCGCACCCTCTACCTCCGGGTGCGAAGCCAGGATTTGCTCGACCAAGGTCGAGCCCGAGCGCGGGATGCTGACGATGAGGATGACTTCGTTGCCGAGCTGTGCGTCGATCGGTGGTGGCGTCGCATCGGCAAATACGCGCCGGATCGCCTCGACGCGCTTGTGCTCTCCTGCCCCATCCCACTGCACCCGGCGCCGCCGCGAAGCATTGGCGGTCCGGAACACCTCGAACGCCTGCGCGTAGTCACCCTGGCCCTCGAGGGCCTTTGCAAAAGTGAATCCGAGCAGCTCGCGAGTACGTGGCGGCAAATCCTCGCGCGCCAAGGCGCGCTGCAAAGAGGCGGTATCCGCGGCATCAAACTGAACCACGTTGAGATTCGACAACCCGAACCAACCTTCGGCATTGGCGGGGTCGCGTCGCAGCACTTCGCGAAATTCGGCCACCGCCGCCTTGACCTGACCCAGATTGGCCTGTGCCCGGGCCAGAGAGAGTCGGGCGGATATGTGTGCGGGCTCGAGATCGAGCGTGCGCCGCAAGGCCGTAATGGCCTCATCCGTGTGCGCCTGGCGCGCGAGTGCCTCGCCGAGATTGAACCATGCCGAGGCGGAAGCAGGCTCCAGCTCGCAGGCATGTCGAAAGTGCTCCAGGGCCTCATCCGGCTCGCCTTGCTCGAACAGTGCGATGCCGAGGCCGATGTGCAGATCGGAGTCATCGGGGCAGATCGCCAGAACCTGC
>Ga0134128_10001457_pt1 | contig 30416 bp, 27 predicted proteins | sample KB31754_FD_96462 | JGI IMG/M metagenome (GOLD analysis project Ga0134128, IMG submission 96462) | Terrestrial soil microbial communities with excess Nitrogen fertilizer from Kellogg Biological Station, Michigan, USA - KB3-175-4 | ecosystem: Environmental > Terrestrial > Soil > Unclassified ... | reverse complement strand
TGGTTCCCAGGGCACATTGAAATCCCCACCCGTCGGCGGGGGCGCGGGAGGTGTCGCGAGAATGTGATCATGACCCCAGACACCCCCCGCCGGGGTACGTGCCTTGGTCGTTCGGCGCCGCCGCGCCGGCAACTCAACTGGCGCTCGCGAAACATGGCACCCGCTGCTGCGTCGCGGGCGCGGGTGCGCGACCGCTTGGTGCCAGCGACGCAAGGCGGTGGCGTAGGTCGCCAACCCGGAGATCCGTCGGGCCTGACAGTCAAGTGCGGTCCGTCGCGCCAAGCGGCCACCGGATGTCCGCCTTTCCTCTCTGGCAGCCGAGACGACATGGAGGCTCGAGTGACAGCTGAGGGGCGACGCCCGCCCTCCGGCCCGCGAGTGGCTGGATACGGCCAAGTGGGGGACATTGGTCACGCACGCCCACTCTCCCCAAAAGCGGACGCTCAAGAAAGCTAGCACACCATTCGCGCGTAGCTTAGTTGCACGTTCATCACCAACTCGTTACGCCGCCCGCGAGATGCCGGTGCGTGTCAAGGTAGTTGTCGGCACAGGATCGCTGTTCGGGATTCCCCTATAGCGGCCTGCCAATCTCCCAGTGGTGGCCAAACGGGTCGACGATCCGGCCGACGCGCCATCCATAAGGTTGATCATCTACTGGCCACACTTCCTTGGCGCCGGTGGCTACCGCTTTCGCATACACCGCGTCCGGATTCTCGACAACCAGGATCAGGCGAACCGTACTCCCGGCAATGGATTCAGGACTGAAATTTCCATGTTCCGGAGACTCATCGGCGAGCCAAAACTCAGCGCCCGCGACGCTGAGCTGTGCAACTACCGATCCGCCTTCCTGCAGCTCGAACAGTACTTCAGCACCAAACGCGGCCTGATAGAACTGAACAGCCTTTGCTCCATTTCTTACTGAAAGCATTGGGCTGACGGTCGTTTTCCGCGGTGCTGCTGCTTGATCGCTCATTCATGTGCCTCCAACGGTAACGCAAAAAGCGCTGTCATGCGGCGCGAGGCGCCGCGAGAACCTGGCCGTATCGAGCCACTCTCGCTCCTCAATGCCCCAAAGACTACCGAGGTATCGAGGCGACAACTACTGTCACATGGGGGGATGCTATTGCGACGCCACCCGCGAAGCGAGGGCGTTGCGTAGCGAGTTGGCGTCTGGATTGCTGACGTTGCCGGCCATGATCTCCCTCGACGTCACCCGTCGCTGGTAGTAGGCGCGGTCCATTTTCACATCAGGTGCAACGCGGGTGACGCCGGCGGTAAGGCCGAAATATAGGCCTCGCGCACTTGCCCAGAGGATGATGTCTCCGCGAGTTGTGTTGGCTTGGGTCTGGTCCGACCAGTTCACCACAGTGAGTCCGGCATTGCCGTTCAATGACCAGCCACCGCTCGGGCTCTCGAACTGATTCACTGCCTTGTTCGTCATGAGGATCATGGTGATCGCGCCGCCCGCGGCGCCGGCTTGGGCGCCGATACTACCGCCTCCTAGGCTGTAGAAGGCGGGAGATGTCCAGCCGTGATCGCGTTTGACCAAAACCACGCCACCACCAGCTTGTCCGCCCATGATGAAGGCCTCTTTCCCGTAGTGCGGAACGATGAACACGCCCTTTCGCACGCTGCAGCACAGCGGCGAAGGCAGGGCTCTCCTTCATTTGCCGGACGAGTTGCAGCGAATCATTGACACGATCTTGGGCCGAACGAACAGTACTTGTCTGAGAGTTCGACGACATCCGGCCTGCACTCTCCTCGTCTGGGGTCGCACCGGCCGGGACGGCGCTTGCCGGGGCCACACAGGTGATTGCAAGTGACATCAGAACGAGATAGTGTTGGTTAACAGGTCGCATTGTGCACCTCCAGTACGTTAGATCCGCGCTACGAATGCGCGGGGAGGAGGGGGGCCGTGGCGCGACACCTTAATGCCGTCCAGGGGACCATCCTGGCGTTAACCCTGCGGTCGGATCGAAGTAAAGGATATTCACCGACTTCATCCGGATAATCAGACTCCCCGTCAGCTAGCCAGACTGGCACAGTCTATATTACATTTGGCCAAAGGTATATGCGAACCTTCGGCAGGGGCGGGTGCGTGCGAAGCCGCCTCAAGGGGATCTGGCCGCTTCGTTCTGTTGCTTGATTTCGAGGTGCCTCACCGCGCAGGACATGCCTCCTCATCCGCCTGCAGCCTGTATCCGAGGCCGGTCTCAGTGAGCAGATAACAGGGCCTTTGCGGATCCCGCTCGAGCTTGGTGCGCAGGTTCTTGATGCAGACCCTCAGGCTGCGCGAGTCGCCGAGCCGCTCGGGCCCCCAGACCTCGCGGATGAGTTGGCCTTGCATGACGATCGAGCCCAGGTGCCGGGCGAGGCATTCGATCACGCGATATTCGAGGGGGGTCAGGTGGAGATCCCCCGCCGGGCCGCGGGCCTCGCGTTTGCCGAGATCGAGCCGCACGTCGCCGAGCTTCAGGGCGGAGGTCTGCTCCGCGCTGCGCACGTTGCGGCGCAGCGCCGCGCGGACTCGCGCGAGCAGCTCCGGAGCGCTGAAAGGCTTGGTGACATAGTCGTCGGCGCCGGCGTCGAGCGCGGCGATCTTCTGGTCCTCCATGGTGCGCGCCGAGAGAACGACTATTGGGACGGGCGACCAGGCGCGGAGTCTCCGGATCACCGTCAGGCCATCGCTGTCGGGCAGTCCGAGGTCGATGAGCAACAGGTCCGGCTTGTGGCTTCGGGCCTCGATCTCGGCGCGCAAGGCCGTGTCGGCCTCGATGACGCGATAGCGCTCCGCTTCCAACAGCACCTTAAGGACCTTGCGGATGGCGGGTTCATCCTCCACGACGAGGACCTGATGCATCGCCGCCGTCAAGCGACAGGCTCCTTCGTCGGCAGCGTGAATTCGAAGCGCGCTCCTCCGCCCTCGCGGTGGCGCGCTTCGATGTCGCCGCCATGCGCGCGCACGATTGCGCGGCAGATGGCGAGCCCCAAGCCTGCGCCGACCACGGCGCCTTCCTCATTGCCACGTTGGAATTTCTCGAATAGCTTAGAGGGCTCGCCGGGCGGGAGGCCGGGACCTTCGTCCTCCACGACGACCCGGACGGTGTCACTGTCCAGGGTCGCGGAGATCCAGGAGCGGGTACCGGCCGGAGTGTACTTGGCAATGTTGTCGAGCAGATTGCCGAAGAGCTGCACCACGAGCCCTGCATCCACATGGACCGGTGGCAGGTCGGGAGGCAGGCGGACCTCCACGGGGTGATCGCGCAGCAGCTCCAGTAACGGGTCGAGCCCCGCTCCGACGAGATCCTCGAGCGGCTGCCAGTCGCGGTGCAGCCGCACCTGCCCGGACTGGAAGCGCATGAGATCGAGCACGTTCGAGACCAGATCCGACATTTCGCGGGCCTTGACCTCGATGGAGCGTGCAAGCTCGCCCCTGGTCTCCTCGGCAAGGGTGTCGCCGCGTTCGGCGAGCGTGCTCGCGGCCCCCGCCATTACGGCCAGCGGCGTGCGCAGATCGTGAGAGATCGACGCAAGCAGCGTGTTGCGCAGACTCTCCCGCTCCACCGCGAGACTTGAGGCTTCCGCAACCTCTGCGAGACGCGCGCGCTCGAGCGCGAGCCCGATCTGGCCGGCGAAGGTGTCGAGTAGGTGACTCTGCTCCGGCAGCAGCACGCGGCGCGGGTTGGTGGGCAGGACGGCGAGCACGCCGACCACCCGGCGTTCATCGCCGAGGGGGACATAGAGCGCGCGCGCCGCCGGCAGGGTATCGGAGCCGAGCCCTGCGCGCTGGCCGTGGTCGGCCACCCACTGGGCGACAGCCAAATCTGCACCGCGGAAGGCGCTCTCCGGCGCTTCGCCTCGGGGATAAAGTAGCTTGCCGCTGGCGTCGGGCAGGAGGACCACTGCCCTGCACTGGAACACCTCCGCCACGTGGCGGACTGCCACGAGCGCGATGCTCTCGATGCCTCGGGTGACCGAAAGCTCCCGACTCATGGCGTACAGCGCTGCCGTGCGACGCTCGCGCGCGCCTGCGACCCGGGTCTGCTGACGGACATTTGCCGTCAGGGTTGCGATCACCAACGCGATGGTTAGCATCGCGCCGAAAGTCACGATGTACTGCGCGTCCGATACGGCAAACGTGAAGCGGGGTGGCACGCAGAAGAAGTCGAAGGAGGCGACGTTCAACACCGCCGTCAGTGCGGACGGTCCTCGCCCGAGCCTCAACCCCGCCACGGTGACACCGAGCAGATAGACCATGGCTAGGTTGGAGAGCTCGAAATGCGGATACATCACGAGGGCCAGCAGTGTGCAGGCGGCCGTCACGCCTGCCGCCCAGCCATATCGCTCCCAAGGGATCGCCGCTCGATATCCGGCCGGCTGGGCAATGCTCGCCGAATCCGTCCGTTGCTGCACGGCGCCGTCGGGCGGCGCGACGATCACCACGTCGAAGCCACGTGCCTGGTGGAGGAGCTGGGTTGCCGTCGAAGGGCGAAGCCACGCACGCCAACCGCGCCGCTTGGGTACACCGACGATGACGCGCGTGGCGCGACGCGTTTGCACGTACCCCAGAAGGGCCGTTGCGGCGGAAGGGCCGTCGAGTGTCACCGTCTCAGCACCCAGGGACTCCGCGAGACGCAACACTGCGATTCGCCGGTTCCGGTCGGCATCGGAGAGGCGAAGAAGCCGCAGCGTTTCGACGTAAACGACGGTCCACTGGGCATCTAGCGCATCTGCCATCCGCTTCCCGGCGCGCACCAGCTGCTCCGCCTGCGCGTCGGGGCCCACTGCGACGAGGATACGATCGCCGGCGATTCGCGCCCGCGTACGCTCGGGCGCAAGCGCGCGAGCGGCGGCTTCGACCCGCTCGGCGACCCGGCGCAGCGCAATTTCGCGCAGGGCCATCAGATTCTGCTTGCGGAAGAAGCGCTCGACCGCCGTCGCAACCTCGTCGGCGATGTAGACCTTGCCAGCGTGGAGCCGCGCAATGAGATCGTCAGGCGGCAGATCGATCAGCTCGATGTCGTCGGCCTCGTCGAACACCTTGTCGGGCACGGTCTCGCGCTGCCTCACGCCGGTTGTCTGGTAGATCAGATCGTTCAGACTCTCGAGGTGTTGAACGTTGACCGTGGTCCAGACATTGATTCCCGCGTGCAGCAACTCCTCGATGTCCTGCCAGCGCTTCGGGTGCCGCGGCGGGGGGTCGCTACCGGTGATGTTGGAGTGGGCGAGCTCGTCCACCAGCAGAATGACAGGATGTCTGGCGAGTGCGGCGTCGAGGTTGAACTCCTGCTGAACGATGCTCCGATAACCGACCGGCAGCAGCGGCAGGCGCTCGAGCCCTTCGGCGAGCCGCTCTGTCTCTAGTCGGCCATGCGGCTCGAGGTAGCCGATCACCACGTCTGTGCCGGCCGCTTTAGCGGCACGTGCTGCCTCCAACATGGCGTAAGTCTTGCCGACGCCGGCGGAGGAGCCGAAAAAGATGCGCAGCCGCCCCCGGGTGGCGCGGGCGTCCTCTGCCTGGACGCGGGCGAGAAGCTGGTCCGGGTCGGGCCGGGTTTCGGCCGGGGCGCTCATGAGTCCGATTATTTCATGCCATCGAGGGCGAGGTTCAGTTCCAGCACGTTCACGCGCGGCTCGCTGAGCACGCCGAGCCAGGGGCGCTTTGCATGGGCAGCGACTGCGGCGCGCACCTGGTCCAGGCTCAGGTGCCTGACGCGGGCGATTCGGTCGGCCTGGTAGTAGGCCGCCGCGAGGCTGATGTCGGGGTCGAGGCCGCTGGCGGAGGCGGTGACCAGATCTACCGGGATGGGGGCGCGGTTGGGCGGGTCGGCCGCCTTCAGGGCGGCGATGCGCGCCCTGACCGCATCGGTCAGAGCGGGGTTGAGGGGGCCCAGGTTCGAGCCGCCGGAGGCGAGGCCGTTGTAGGGCTGCGAGCTGGTGGCGGAAGGCCGGCTCCAGAAGTACTTCGGATCGCTGAAGGGCTGGCCGATCAGTCGCGACCCCACCGGCTTGCCGTCTTTCACGATGAGGCTGCCGGCCGCCTGCGAGGGGAACAGAACTTTGGCCACACCGGTAACCACCAGGGGATACGCGATGCCGGTGATGATGGTCATGATAATGACCAGGGTGATGGCGGGGCGCAATACAGAGCGGATCGTATTCATGGCGTCGTCCTCAGGTCAGGTGCACGACCTTGAGCAACTCGTCGATGAGCTTGATGCCGACGAACGGCACCAGGATGCCGCCGAGGCCGTAGATGAGCAGATTGCGGCGTAGCAGCACGGCGGCGCCGAGGGGCCGGTAGCGGACCCCCTTGAGGGCGAGCGGGATCAGGGCGACGATGATGAGCGCATTGAAGATCACAGCGGACAGGATGGCCGAAGAGGGACTCGCGAGCCCCATCACGTTCAAGGCGTTGAGCTGCGGGTAGGTGGTGGCGAAGGCCGCCGGAATGATGGCGAAGTATTTGGCGATGTCGTTGGCGATGCTGAAGGTGGTGAGAGAGCCGCGCGTCATCAGCATCTGCTTACCGGTCTCTACCACCTCGATGAGCTTGGTCGGGTTGGAGTCAAGATCGACCATGTTGCCGGCCTCCTTGGCTGCTTGCGTGCCGGTATTCATGGCCACCGCCACGTCCGCCTGGGCGAGGGCCGGCGCGTCGTTGGTGCCATCGCCGGTCATGGCCACGAGCCTTCCCTCGCCCTGATGGTTGCGGATGAGCTTCAGTTTGGCTTCCGGCGTCGCCTCCGCGAGGAAGTCATCGACCCCGGCCTCAGCGGCGATCGCCGCGGCGGTGAGCGGGTTGTCGCCGGTGATCATGATCGTCTTGATGCCCATGCGCCGCAGCTCGCCGAAGCGTTCCCTGATGCCGCCCTTGACGATGTCCTTGAGCTCGATCACGCCGAGGACGCGGGGTCCATCGCTCACCAGCAGCGGCGTGCTGCCCCGGCGCGCGACTTCCTGCACCGTCGTCAGGACGGCCTTGGGGAACAGCTGACCCAGAGACTCGACCTGCTTCTGGATGGCGTCAGCGGCGCCCTTGCGGACCTGGCGCCCACCGACATCGACACCACTCATTCGCGTGTGGGCGGAGAAAGGCACGAATGTGCCGTGTAGGGTGGCGAGGTCGCGCTCGCGCAGGCTGAATCGCTGTTTGGCGAGCACAACGATGCTGCGGCCTTCCGGCGTTTCGTCGGCCAGTGAGGCGAGCTGCGCGGCGTCGGCCAGCTCGTTCTCCGTGACACCGGCGGCGGGAATGAAGGCGGCGGCCTGGCGGTTGCCGAGGGTGATGGTGCCGGTCTTGTCAAGCAGCAGCACGTCGACGTCGCCCGCCGCCTCGACTGCCTTCCCCGACATCGCAATCACGTTGGCTTGCATCATCCGGCTCATGCCGGCGACACCGATCGCGGAGAGCAATCCGCCGATCGTCGTGGGAATGAGGCACACAAGCAGCGCAATGAGCGCAGTGATGGTGATCGGCGTGCCGAGCTTGGCCACGGCGACGCTGTACACCGAGTACGGCAGCAGAGTCGCCGTGGCGAAGAGGAATACCAGCGTCAATGCCACGAGCAGGATGGTCAGGGCGATCTCGTTCGGGGTCTTCTGCCGCCTGGCGTTCTCGACCATGGCGATCATGCGGTCGATGAACGTCTCGCCGGGATTCGCGGTAATGCGAACCACGATCCAGTCGGAAAGCACCCGCGTGCCGCCGGTGACGGAGGAGAAATCGCCGCCGGACTCGCGGATGACGGGCGCGGATTCGCCGGTGATGGCGCTCTCGTCGACCGAGGCGGCACCCTCAATGACCTCTCCGTCTCCCGGAATGTAGTCGCCAGCCTCAATCAAGACCACTTCGCCCTTGCGGAGCCGGTCGGCTCTGACGCGCGCGACCCGCGTGCGCTCCGCCGGATCGGCGAGGCGCTTGGCCTGGACCGTCTGCTTCAACCCCTTGAGGCTCGCCGCTTGCGCCTTGCTGCGCCCTTCGGCGAGCGCCTCGGCGAAGTTGGCGAAGAGCACCGTGAACCACAGCCAGATCGCGACGCTCAGGATGAACCAGGACGGAGCCTCGCCGTGGCCCGCGAGCGCTTGGAACCAGAGGCCCGTCGTGAGAATGCTGCCGATGTAGACGACGAACATCACCGGGTTGCGCCACTGCACGCGCGGCTCGAGCTTGCGCAGCGAGTCAACGATCGCCGGGCCCATCAGTGATCCATCGAATATCGAGAGCTTGCCCCGGCGGGGATGGTGCGGCGGCTCGAGCGCGGTCTCCACCCGACCGGCCGCAAGGCCCGGGCTCGAAGACTGTCTGTTGGTGGACATCTCAACGTCCCCAGAGGATCAGGTGCTCGACGATGGGGCCCAAGGCCAGTGCCGGCACGAAAGTGAGCGCGCCAACGAGCAGGACCGTACCGATGAGCAGAATGATGAACGTCGGCCCGTGCGTCGGCATGGTGCCGGCAGTGACCGGAATGCGCTTCTTCGCCGCGAGCGAGCCCGCGACCGCCAGCACCGCGATGATCGGCCAGAACCGGCCGAGCCACATCACGACTCCCAGCGCCGTGTTGTAGAACGGGCTATCGACCGAGATGCCCGCGAAGGCGCTGCCATTGTTGTTGCTGGCGGAGGTGAAGGCATAAAGGATCTCGGAGAAGCCGTGCGCGCCGGGATTGCCAGGGCCGACCTGTCCGGCCGCGGTGCTCACGGCGATCCCGGCTCCGAGCAGCACGATGAACGGCATGACCAGGATGGCGATCGAGCTCATCTTCATCTCGAACGCCTCGATCTTCTTGCCGAGGTATTCTGGCGTGCGCCCGATCATGAGGCCGGCGATGAACACCCCAACCACGGCGAAGATCAGCATTGAGTAAAGACCCGTTCCGGCCCCGCCGAAAACTACCTCGCCCAGCATCATGTTGAATAGCGGCACGAAGCCGCCGAGCGGGGTATAGGAGTCATGCATCGAGTTCACCGCGCCGCAGGAGGTGCCGGTGGTGATGGTGGCGAAGAGCGTCGAAGCGGCGATGCCGAAGCGCACTTCCTTGCCTTCCATGTTGCCCCCGGGCTGCAACGTGCTTGCGACTTCGTCGACGCCGAGCGCGGCGAGGCGCGGGTTGCCGAGTTGCTCGCTGTGGTTGCAGACCGCGAACAGCGCCACGAAGAGGATCGCCATCGCCGCGAGCACGGCCCAGCCCTGGCGCGTATCCCCGACGATGTGACCGAAAGTGTAGGTCAGCGAGGCGGGGATGAGGATGATCGCGAGCATCTCGAGGAAGTTCGAGAGCGGCGTCGGATTCTCGTACGGGTGTGCGGAATTGGCGTTCAGAAACCCACCGCCGTTGGTGCCGAGCTCCTTGATTGCCTCCTGGGAGGCGATCGGCCCCATCGGCAGGGTCTGGGGCCGGGTGGTGACATTCTCCATCCCGGCGTTGTCGACGGAATCGGTCTTCTGCTGCTGGTAGGTCGCCGGCTGCAACATCGTCACTTCCCTATACGCGCTGAGGTTCTGGAGCACCCCTTGGCTAACGAGAGCGAGCGCCAGCGTGAACGCCATGGGCAGCAGCACGTAGAGTGTCGAGCGCGTGATGTCGACCCAGAAATTGCCGATGGCCTTGGCTGAATGCCGCGCCAGCCCGCGAATGAGCGCAATCGCGACCACGATGCCCGTCGCGGCGGAAAGGAAGTTCTGCACTGCGAGCCCCGCCATCTGCGTGAGATAGCTCATGGTGGACTCGGGGGTATAGCCCTGCCAGTTGGTATTGGAAATGAAGCTGACGGCCGTGTTGAACGAGGAATCGGACGAGACGCCCGGAAAATGCCCGGGGTTGAGCGGCAGCCAGTACTGCAGGCGCTGCAGGGCATATACGAGGAGCGCGCCGATGGCGTTGAACACGAGGAGCGCGACGGCATATCGCTTCCAGCCTATTTCTGCGCACGGATCGACTCCGCAGAGCCTGTAGATCACGCCCTCGAGGTGGTGACCCAATCGGACCGGCCAGATCGGGCGGCCCTCCATGACGTTGGCCATGTAGAGGCCGAGTGGCTTCACGCAAAGGAGCGCGACGCCAAGATAGAGGGTGAGGAGACCCAGCGACTGCCCCATCAGAACTTCTCCGGCTTGAACATCGCATAGAGGAGGTAGACGCAGAGACCGAGCGCGAGCAAACCGCTAATGGTGTAGATGGCGCTCACTCGAGATCTCCGAGGCGCGAGATCGCCCACACGAGAAAGTGCGTCGTGGCGTAGAGCACCGCGATGATGAGGACGAAAACGAAGTCCAGGCCGGCTCTCCGCGCATGTGCGATGGGAGGGGGATGCTATCTCCCCGAGCGTGAGCGCGGTGTGAGGAAAAAGGGCTAGGCCTGGAAGGCCGCCGTCCGGCGAGGGTCAGCTGCAACGGCACGCAATTGGCTGCGTACATCGGGTGGCGGAAGCCCGAGCCGTTTTTTCACGCTGACCGGCGAACGTCCGGGAGACTCGCGGGCCGGTGGCAGAAGAGCAGCGGATCCCAGAGGAGGAAAATGTCTCCACGCGGGCCGGGCTTCAACCTCGTTAGAGGAGGCGAACCGCGTACCGATTACGGCATGTTGCCACCGAGGGCGTTTCGAAGTAGGTGACAGGCAGAACCAGCCCCTGGTCATCGCACACGCTGTCGCGCTTGGTCCTGGTATCAGCTGGTAGAGTCATTTCTACCCGCGACCCCGCCGATGGCCCGGTATACGCTGAGCCAGCCTGATTCCCCCGGGCGAAACGATCCGGTGCTTCTGAGCCGCCTTCGTGTCGGATGACTGCAAAGCAAGATGCATTATCTGCCGAGGCCAACATGTGTCACGGGCTTTTGCAGCGGAGGATCTCGTCGCCAGGCGGCTGCTGCGCCAGATCCGTGAGGATCACACATCCTGGGCCAGGACCGCCGCAGCAGAGAGCATCGCAGCGCCGGATGAAATCGGCCAGACTGCGCTCGAGCCCGGTCAATTCCTCGAGCTTATGGCGTACGGCCTCGAGATGAGTCTGCGCGATGGAGCGCGCCCCCGTGCACGACCTGCTTTGATCCTCAGTCAGCGCGACAAGCGATCGCACCTCCTCGAGCGGAAAGCTGAAAGCCCGGCATTGCCGGATGAAGGTCACTCGCCTGCAGTCGCTCTCGCTATAGCTTCGTTGGCCGCTATCGCCGCGGACTGGGGCAGGAAGCAGTCCGATCTCTTCGTAGTATCGGATGGTGGGTGCATTCGTGCGCGCGCGCCGGGCAAGTTCACCAATCTTCATGATGCCGATTCTCCGAAGAGGGACTTGAACCTCAAGTTACTTGAAGGCTTATCTTCCAGTCAACGCGGCAGCGGAAACGGCTGATGAGCCGTGCGGCCCTCGCGTTTGAAGGAGAAGAGGATGGTTGACACTCAATCCAACGGTCGTTCGTGGCTGCGAGCTGTCGCTATCGGCATCGCCGTTGCTTTGGCTACCGCGGCCGTAATGTTGGCGCTCAGCACGGCGCGCCTCACGCCATTTCCAGTGCCGCCCTCGCTTGCTTTTGCGCAGACCCTCCTTCACCGCCCGCTACCGTTGCCTGTGGGGTTGCTGTTCCACGTCCTCTACGTGACGTTTTGGGCCGTCGTCTTTGTCCGCTACTTTGCACTGCGCAACCTCAAAACCGCATTCGCGCTGGCGGCAGTCCTTTGGCTCATAATCCTCGGCATCTTCTTCCCGGCTGTGGGCTGGGGATTCGCGGGTCTCAACGTGAGCCCAAAGCTCATTCCGGCATCACTGGTGCCGCATCTCCTATTCGGGTTCTGCCTCTGGTTGTTGGACAAATACCTCCCGCGCGCCCGGTAAGCGGGGATCCTTGCGCCTCATGCCGCCGAACCTTGGACGGCGGTGAGTACCTGCGTTCCAAGCATTTGCGCCCGCACGGTCGGCAGACTGCGCGGATGATGCTCCTGGATATAAGCGATGAACTTCTCGCGAATCTCACAGCGTAAGTCCCAGGATTTTGACGAATCCTCGGATGTGGCCAGTATCCGTAGCTGCATGGTTTTATCGCTCGTGTCGGTCACCTGTAGGTTCCAGAAGCGCCGGTCCCACAGAGGGCTCGACTCGATGATCCGCTTGAGCTCCTTGCGGCCTTCCTCGAGAGGAAATGAATAGTCGACCCAGACGAACACTGATCCCAAGAGCTGGGCTGAGTTGCGTGTCCAGTTTTGAAACGGGTTCTCGACGAAGTAGGTGAGTGGCACGACCAGCCTGCGGTCATCCCAGATGTGCACCACGACATAACTGAGAGTGATCTCTTCGATCCGGCCCCATTCGCCTTCGACGATCACTACGTCGTCCTGGCGGATGGGTTGGGCCAGTGCGATTTGGAAGCCAGCAATCAGGTTTGCCAGCGTCTTCTGGCCAGCGACGCCGGTGATGATGCCTACGATGCCTGCCGAGGCGAGCAGACTGGTGCCAACGTGGCGTACCTGTTGGAACAGCATCAGGATACACGCCAGCGCAAAAAGGCCAATGGCGACGTATGCCACACGGCCGAGTACGTGGACCTGAGTGTACAACTTGCGCGCTCTGAGGTTGTCGGAGGCAGTCATGTCGAAACGCAACAGAAGGATCTCCTGCGCGGTCTTCACCGCCTGGAACAGCACCAGGGTGATGGCCGTGATCAGCAGCGCGCTGCTGCCCTTGGCAGCGATCCCGGCGTAGGCGGGCGGCAAACCGAGAATCGGCAACGCAAAGATGACTGCGAGCACCGGCAGGATCACGCGCAGGCCGCGACCAAGCAGCGGCGCGAGCAGGTCATCGAGCCGGCCACCGGTGCGTGCGGCCCAGGTGGACAGTCGCGCTTCGAGCACTCGCGTGAAGCGGAAGCAGAACCAGAATGCAACCGCGAATATACCGAGATTCAGGAGTGTCCGAAGCAAGCGTAGGATCAGTGCGGTCCCCAGCGGCGATGGCAATAACCCCACCAGGGGTGCAAGGGCAAAGTAGCCGCCGCAAATCCAGATGAGAAGGTAGAGCGGCCCCCGAAGCGCGCCGAGTGTGTGGTGCCGCAGCTTCGCTTCCGATGTGGCGGCCGCGCGCTTGCGGCGGATAACGGTGACCGCAATGACGTTCGCGGTCATTATCAGTATTACCACGGTGCAGCTCAGTGCAACGTCCGCCCAGGTGATGGCCCCAAGCACATGTGTGTTCATGCGTGTGCCGAACAGGGTGGACATCCACTCGTGCCATATTGCCATTGATGTGCCCTCGGATTCTCTTATCTGCAATTGACCTCCAGCTGGAGGTTGTGTTCCCGAGGATAGCGGCAAACGTTTCTGATGGACAGGACGGGGCGTTCTCGCACGCGTGGCGACCTTTCGGTCACATACGCGCTGTTCCGTACCGTTTGGCCATTTGGGCGCAGTCGAGCATACTGACGGACCTCGAAGCGGTGGCCCTCACGGGCCTCGGGAGGGGTCATGATCTACGACAGCATTCTGGGCACGATCGGACGCACACCCATCGTGCGCATCAACCGTCTCGCGCCACAGCACGTCACGATGTACGTGAAGTGCGAGTTCTTCAATCCCCTCTCGTCGGTCAAAGACCGTCTCGCGATCGCGATCATCGAGGATGCCGAGCGCAGTGGCGCATTGAAGCCGGGGCAGACGGTCGTCGAGGCTACCTCGGGCAACACCGGTATCGCGCTCGCGATGGTCTGCGCGGCCAAGGGCTATCCTTTCGTCGCCATCATGGCGGACTCCTTCTCAATCGAGCGTCGCAAGATCATGCGCATGCTCGGTGCACGGGTCATCCTGACGCCCGCAGCCGAGCGCGGCACGGGCATGATACGGAAGGCGGAGGATCTCGCCCGGCGCCACGGATGGTTCCTCGCGCGGCAGTTCGAGAATCCGGCGAATCCCGCCTATCACCGCAGCACGACGGCGCCCGAGATCCTGAGCGACTTCGCCGGCAAGCCGCTCGATTTCTTCGTCAGCGGCTGGGGCACGGGCGGCACGCTTACGGGAGCGGGTGAGATGATCCGCCTCGCACGGCCCGACGTGAAGATCATCGCCACCGAACCCGCCGCGGCGGCGATGCTCTCGGGCAAGCCCTGGACGTCACACAAGATTCAAGGCTGGACGCCTGATCTCATCCCCGCGGTGCTCAACCGCGAGGTGCCGCACCGCATCATCCTGGTGACGGACGCTGAGGCCATAGAGGCCTCGCGCGCCCTCGCTCGCCAGGAGGGCATTTTCTGCGGGATTTCCTCCGGCGGTACATTTGCAGCAGCTCTGAAGGTTGCGGCGGAAGCTCGAGCGGGGTCGGTCATCCTCGCGATGTTGCCTGACACGGGCGAGCGCTACCTCTCCACGCCCCTATTTGAGGGGATCGCCGAAGGCGGCGATGCGGAGCCCTGAGAACGATGCGAGTCCTCTTTGCTGAAGCTTCTTACATCGGTTCCTTGAGGCCCCCTTTGAGCCGTGGCGGGCGGCAGGCGCCCCCATGTCCAGCAGCCCCCACAGGGCTGCGGGTCCCCAGTAGAGCGCTGTGATCGGCCAACGAGGTTCATGATCCACATCTTTTGCGGTTGCTGAAGGAGCAGTACGACCGAGTTCGCCGTGCAAAGGATGGCGAGCGCGAGCGATGCAGCCGCCAGAGGGGGGAGCCAATCCGGGACCATCGCCGGTCGGATCGAGCAAGTTTCCCGCCTGGAAGACGCGGGATGCGGCAAACACCCCTGGCGAAATTACATGGGCCCCAATATGATCCGCTGGACTTTTAAAGTATGTGTGGCGGAATGATGGTGCAGGGTAAGCGGCTATTTGACCGGGCGGTCCAAACGCTGCTCATGGGTATGCCGATCGAATCGTACGGCGATCGCGCGGGCCGCCTGTGATCTTATCCGCGAAGAGAGGGAGGTCGGCCGAGATGGCCGTCCGCAGGCCGGGTTTGCGGCCGAAGGGCACGCTTCGAGCCGCTCGTGGATCTGGGTTCTCTCACAGGAACATCGGTGAGCTTGAGGCACTCCAGAGCCTGCGGCTGATCTACGCCTCGGCGCGCTGGCATGATGCACAGGTACGCAGATCGGTTGCGATCTCCGGCTCCCAACTCTGGGCGCTCTCGGAGATCGCGCAAGGGCAGGGGATGGGCATCAACGATCTCGCCGAGCACATGGCGCTGCATCAAACGACAGCGAGTAATCTCGCCAACGCACTGGTGAAAAAGGGCCTCATCCGGCGCGTGCGCGACGGATCGGATCGCCGATTCGTTCATCTTCACCTGACCGCGGAGGGCCGACGGACCCTGTCGCAATCACCAGGCCCTCATCCCGGATTGCTGGTTGATGCCCTGCGAAAGATCGATTTGCGCCATCTGCAGCGACTGCGTCGCGATCTTGGGGCGCTGGTCCGGTTCATGCGTCGCACGACAGGGAGAGCCGCGGGCGAGACGCTCCTCGGCGAGTGACTCGAGCGCTGGGAACCTAGGCGGGACGGCTCCGCCGATTTTTGTCGAAGATGCCGGTGATGATCGCTGCGAAGGCAAGCAAGCGCAGCAGATACACGACAGGTCCATGCTTGTACGTGGGCCCAACCATCGCAAGAGCGATCCAGGACGCACTCAAGGCGGCGAAGGCCGACGCGAGAAAGAGGAAGAGTCGATCGCGGCCTATGCGCCAGTAGCGTAGGAAAAACACGGCGGCCATCAGCGTCGCCATCGTCAGCATGCCCCATAGGAACTCATGCATGGTGGCCACCTAATGAACGTCCCAAATCATACCCCATAACAGAACGATCATTCCCGCCAGTGCCGCGCCCGTGCGCAATAGGTAAAGGTCAACTTGCGGAAGTAGAATCCAATCAACGAACATCAGTGCGTTATCGATCGTGAGACCGATGAAGCACAGGGCTGCCCAGAAAAGGAGCGGCATTCTCGTTGTCAGGTAGCCGCGCAGGAGGAGCACCGCGCACACGATGCTCGTCAGCCCACAGAGTATGTACGCGATCTCAGCCACGATCATTGTCCTTCTTCAGGATGAAGGCATCGGCGAGCGCCCTTATCGTGCTCGTACGAAGCCGCTCGATGGCGTTCGCGCTCATAAGTTGCACGATCTCTATCCGTTCGTCGCGATACAGGCGGTCCAATGACCCCACGATGGCATCTCGGGCCGGGTCATCACCCGCATACGTATACAGCGCTTGTAGCGTCTGATCAGTGGCGTTTACGAGTCCGGCTCGGACGAGTGTAGCCAGTGCAGAGTCGATCAAAGGCGCGCGAGCCTTTAAGTGCGCGCATAGCGCCTCTGCCGTCCACATAGTGCGCTCGCGACGCAGCAGCAGGAGAACTTCCAGAGACTCATAGGAGCGAATGTGGTCGCGTAACAGGGCGTACACTTCTTTGGCAATCATCAGGATGGGCCGAGGTCCGCTGGAGTGGAGGAGGAGCCCCATTTTGCGGAACTGACGCAACCGAGCGCGATGAGCCCGGGTTTCTGCGTGCCGATTTGCAGATCGCACCAACTAACTTCACACGGATCGCGAAACCGTGACAGAATGCTTCGCAGCAACCATCCGTTATGTCGCTCTTCAACATTATCTCGCTCGTCATTGCCGTGGTCGCGGTCAGTGGCTATCTCAATGCCAAGATCGGTCGATTGCCCGACTCGATCGGAATTACTGCCATCGCGCTTCAGATCTCGCTCGGATTTGCGGTCGCGGGCTTTACCCATCCGGCGATCGCGCAGTGGGGTAGCAGGGCGGTTGCCCAGATCAACTTTCAGGACCTGCTGGTCAACGGATTGCTCGGTTTGCTCCTCTTCGCGGGAAGTCTGCACGTTGACCTGTCCGCGCTGGTGCAGGCGACGACGGTAGGGCCGCTGGCCCGGCGCTGGATGCAAAAGACGGCAAGCAGTACGCGATTCGACTGGTAGTGTCGTCTGCCAATTCACGGTTTTCACCAGTCCTATGCGGTGCGGCAGAACTTCAAACCGATTGACGGGCGGAGCGCGTCCGCAGCAGCAGAGCATCGGAAAATGAGTAAACGCGGTGCGGAGGCTCAGGACCTCGAAGGGGAATTCCAGCACTTCCACGCGCCCGGCGGCCACTCGCCGCCGGCGATTGCAGTGCACGAGCAGGGCTGAATCGAGGGGCGCAATAGGCGAGGCGCCAGCAATCGACCGTCCGATCCACGCAGTGCGGAAGATCGGTACAGCGTAGAAGCCCGAATGCCGACCCGCGAGCACCTCCGTGCAGCGATCCGCCCGGAGCTCCGGCCCGAGGCGGCAGCCGAAGGCACTTCTCGAGCAACGATCGGGTGAGCCGAACATCCAGCCAGCGCGTGCGAACGATCGAAGCGTTTGCACAGGGCGCCCACCCTTTTCCGGTCGGCGATCGACGTGCCATTTTGCGATGAAGGTCTTGCGCTTCGTGCTGCGTTTCGCATGCGGCGTAGTCGTTGCTGCCCAACGCATCTATGAGGGTTCATATCAGATCCCGTTCAGCGTGCCATCCCTGGTCAACTTGTATATTGGGACAAATATTTCTTACAGTATAGACCTGCGACGTGCTTATGCAAGCGGGCACGGTATCTTGCAGACCAATACCGGCGTTCGGCAAAAGAGCCCGGCATCCCAGGAATTTCCCAGTTGAGCAGACTAGTCAATGTCTCAAATCGTGTTCCGATGAAGGGCAGCAGTTCCGCAGGGGGACTGGCCGTCGGCATCACCTCGGCAATGCGCTCATCGGGGGGGCTGTGGTTCGGCTGGAACGGAGAAACAGTGCCTGGCGAGCCGGGAGAGGCAGAGATTGCGGTCCGGGACGGAATCACCTATGCAACCGTTGCACTGCCACAGCATCTCTACGAGCGCCATTACAGCGGTTTTGCGAACGGCACCCTCTGGCCGCTGTTCCACTACTTTTCCGCGAATTTTCGCTATGAGGACCAGGAATACGCCGCGTATCGGGAGGCGAACCTCATGTTCGCCCGCAAGCTCATCACGCACCTGCTGCCCTCGGATCTCATCTGGATCCACGACTATCAGTTAATCCCACTCGGCGAGGAGCTGCGGGCGCTCGGCGTCAAGCAGAGGATCGGTTTTTTCCTGCACGTCCCATTTCCGCAGTTCGAGGTGCTTCGCGCGTTGCCTAAGTTTGTAGAAATCGTGCGAGCTCTACGCGCTTACGATCTCGTCGGATTTCAGACCGAGGGCGACCGGGCAAGCTTTCTTGATGCCGCGCACTCGACAGACGGGGCGGATGCTCCGCGCCGCAACGACTCAGCTTCAGCGAATACATCGGTCATCCGCGCGGGAGTGTTCCCGATAAGCGTGGACGTGAAAACGGTACGACAGAGTGCAGCCCGCGCGGCTGTTACCGGTCCTGTTCAGCGCACCGTGCAGAGTTTATCGGGCAGGCGCCTTATCATTGGGGTGGACCGCCTCGATCCGAGTAAGGGGCTTCTAGAGCGCTTCCGAGCGTACCAGCGCTTTCTCGAGGACTATCCGGAGCAGCGCGGTCAGGTGACGTATCTGCAGATAGCACCTCTGGGCCGGCAGAGCGTACGGGCCTACTCGCAGATTCGCGATGCCCTCGAGCAGAGCTCCGGCCGCACGAACGGCCGCTTTGCGGATGCCGACTGGACGCCTGTCCGTTATCTAAACCGAAATTACCCACACGCGACACTCATGGGGTTCTTGCGCGCGGCTCAAGTCTGCCTGGTGACACCCCTGCGAGACGGAATGAACCTCGTCGCTAAGGAGTTCGTGGCCGCGCAGAATCCGGATGATCCGGGTGTGCTGGTATTGTCCAATATGGCAGGCGCTGCCCGCGAGCTGTCGGAAGCGCTGCTCATCAATCCCTATGACACGAAGGGGATCGCTCGCGCGATTCAGTCGGCGCTGGGGATGCCGCTGTCGGAACGAAGAGCGCGCCATGAGCGGCTGTTGGCCAAGTTGCACGAAAACGACGTTCATCGGTGGCACAGGAGATTCCTCGAAGAGTTGACTCGTGAGTCACCGATATCGTCCGATCCCGACGGATCCGGCGTGTCTCAAAATACCCGTAGCGCACAAGAGCCGGCCGATGGGTGAGTCAATCGATCCTGTACTGCTTTCCGATATGGACGCCTATTGGCGCGCGGCGAATTACCTCTCTGTCGGGCAGATGTATCTTCTTGCCAATCCGCTTCTACGAGAGCCACTAAAGTTCGAGCATGTGAAGCCACTTGTGCTCGGAAATTGGCACGCGACGGCGGGGCAGAATTTTATTTACGTCCATCTGAACCGGATGGTGAAAGAATACGATCTCAACATGATCTACATCGCTGGTCCCACAGACGGCGGCGTGGCACTTATCGCCAATGCCTATCTCGAGGGGACCTACAGCGAGCTCTACCCTGACATCGCCCAGGACGAGGAAGGACTGCTGCGGCTCTTCAAACAATTCTCCCTCCCTGGCGACAGACTGAGTTGCGTTGCCTCGGAGGCGCCTGGCAGCCCTCGGGAAGCCTCGGAGTTGGGCGACTCGCTGTCTTACGCCCATGATGTCATCTGCGGTAATTCTGATCTTTTGGCCGCCTGCGTAGTCGGTGATGCCGAGGCGGAAACGATACCTTCGTGGCTGAGGTGGCGAGGCCACGAGTGCGTCAATCCGACGAGCGGCGGTGCCGTCCTGCCGATCTTGCATCTGACTGGTTACGAAGGAGTCGGGCGCGATCAGCTTCGCGATTTTCTCCACGGCAACGGGTTCCACCCATACTTCGTCGAGGGAGCAGATCCAGCAGAGATGCATCCGCTTCTGGCACAGACCCTCGATGCGATCGTTTTCGAGATCGGCCACCTCCTGTCTGCAACCCGCTCCTCGTGCCTTCGTCGACCGCGGCCCTGGCCCGCGTTGGTGGTATGCACTCCGAGGGGCTGGACCGCTCCGATGAGCCTTGACTGGCAGCAGATCGAGGGGCCGCGTCGGGCGCATCAACTACCTCTTCCGGAGGTTCGCAGGAATCCGGCGCAGCTCGCGATGCTTGAGAACTGGCTGCGCAGCTACCGGCCCGAGGAACTCTTCGATCCAAACGGACGGCTACATTCGGATTTGGCGGACCTTGCCCCCAGAGGCGCGCGGCGCATGGGCAATTACTCGCGCCTGATCGGCGGGGCACTGCTGCGGGACTTCCGATGAGCTCGTGGCAGCGTTCAGAGGCTTGCACTGAAACGGCCGCGGCAGCTTTGCCAGATGAGGGCCGACACAAGAGCTCAGCAGGGAACTCGGCGCGGGCCTCAGTGGAGGGGCCGCGGGAGAGGTTTCGTGAGCGGGCAAGGAGGCGGCTGCTCGGCGCGCAGTCGCGGCGGCTCTTGCTGCAGGTGGGTCTTCCTTGGGGAGCGGCTCTGCTCGTCGGCCTGGTGTCGGTGTTGTACGCAGACCTGAGCACGGAGGCTTCGAACGCCTTCGTCGCTTGTATGGCGGGGCACACGTGGCTCGCATTCCTCATCACGCCCGCTCTCACTGTTCTGGCGCTGTTCCTCACCCGCCGCTGGTTCACTGGGAGTGAGGGCAGCGGCATTCCGCAGGTGATTGCGGCGCTCCATGCGCCGCGCACGGAAGAGGACACGCTGATGCGCCGCCTGTTCGGCGTACGCGTGATCGTCGGAAAAGTTGCCACCTCGCTGATCGGTCTGCTCGGAGGCCTCACCATAGGCCGCGAGGGTCCCACGGTGCACATCGGCGCGGCGATCATGGCGGAGACCCGGCGGTTCTACCCGCACCGCAACGCACAACTCGAGCGGCGGCTCCTGCTGGCCGGCGCGGCGGCGGGGCTGTCGGCGGCATTCAATACTCCACTCGCCGGCATCGTCTTCGCCATCGAGGAGCTCGCGCGCGATTTCGAAAGCCGCACTAACGGGATCATGATCACGGCCGTGGTGTTCTCGGGCCTGACTTCGCTTGCGCTTGCGGGCAACTATCTTTATTTCGGCCAGATCAACGTGGCCGGGAATCTCGGCGGCTCGTTCGTCCTGCCGGTCGTCCTTTCGGCGGTGCTGTGCGGCCTCTTCGGCGCGGCGTTCAATCTGGCGCTTCTGCGCTGGCGGACCTGGATGCCCGATTGGCTGATTGCCCTGCGTGCGCGCAGACCCTTGCTGTATGCGCTCGCCATCGGAATCGTAGTGGCGGCGCTGGGTGTCGGCACTCACGGAGAGACCTGGGGCAGCGGCTACGATCAGGCGCGCCATCTGCTGACCGACGCGGGCGCGCTGTCAGAAGGCTATGCGATCACCAAGTGGGGCGCCATGGTCGTGACCTACATGGCCGGCATTCCCGGCGGGCTCTTCTCGCCTTCACTGTCGATCGGAGCGGGTCTTGCACAGTGGGTGCATGCCGCATTCACCTGGGCGCCGATGGCCGCCGTCATCGCGCTCTGCATGACAGGTTATCTGGCTGCGGTCACCCAGTCACCGATTACTTCCTTCGTCATCGTAATGGAGATGACCAATGGCACAGGCATGGTGATCCCGATGATGGCGACCGCGCTCGTCTCCTCGCGTATCTCCGCCTTCTTCACCCCGCCGCTCTACGAGGCGCTTGCGCAGAGCAACTACTTCGGGGTCGCGGCCCTGCCGCCAGGAGGATTCTTGAAGACTAAGCCGGTGCCGCCGCCGGGAGCGTGAGGATCCTCGAGAATGCAAAGGCAAGAGCTGCGTGCCGCCGTGTCCCTGGCGGCGGTGTTCTCGGTGCGGATGCTGGGTCTTTTTATGATTTACCCCGTGTTCGCAGCCTTCGCGCGAGAGCTCGCGGGGGCGACTCCATATAAAATTGGACTCGCGCTCGGCATCTACGGGCTCAGTCAGGGTCTGCTGCAGGTGCCATTCGGCCTGCTCTCCGACCGTATCGGTCGCAAGACGATGATCGTTTTCGGCCTCGTACTCTTCGGGCTCGGCAGTGCCGTCGCCGCGAGCTCGCGCTCGATCGACGGCATGATCTGGGGTCGTGTGTTGCAGGGGGCGGGGGCGGTCGGCTCGGTGATCCTCGCGCTGGTCGCGGACCTCACGGCGGAGGAGAACCGCACACAGGCGATGGCTCTAGTAGGCATGACGATCGGCTTCTCGTTCCTTGTAGCCATCGTGGCCGGACCCGTGGTCGCGAGTTGGATTGGCATCGGTGGCATATTCTGGCTGATGGCCGCTCTTGCGCTGATGGGCATCGCCATCACGACTCTCTTGGTGCCGACGCCGCGGCGGCTGCGCGTTCACCGCGAGGCGGAGACCGTGCCGGCACTGCTCGGCTCGACGTTACGCAATCCCGAGCTCCTGCGCCTCGACTTCGGCATCTTTGCGCTGCACGCCATGCTCACCGCCAGCTTTCTAGTCGTGCCGGAACTGCTGCATGGAACGCTCGGGGTAAGCACCCGTGACCAATGGCTCGTCTATTTCCCCGTTCTCATGGTCTCGGTGGCCATCATGGTACCGGCGATCATCGTCGCGGAGCGCTTCAGGCGCATGAAGACTGTTCTGCTCGGGGCGATCAGCGCGCTCGCGGCCAGTCAGCTCATGCTCGCGATGGGCGGCCACGATGCGGTTATTCTGATTGCCGCCGTCACGCTCTTCTTCGCTGGCTTCAACATTATGGAGGCGAGCCTCCCATCGCTCGTCACGAAGACGGCACCCTCGGGCTCGACGGGTACGGCGACAGGCATCTACTCCAGCTCGCAATTTCTTGGCATCTTCGTCGGCGGCGTGGCCGGCGGCTGGATCAATCAGGCCGCTGGCACGTTCGCCGTGTTCACGTTCATCAGCGCGCTCGCGGTGCTGTGGCTGATCGTCGCGGGCACCATGCGCCCGCCGAACCATCTTACGACGCGAGTGGTACGGGTGGCACATTGCTCCGCGGCGGAGGCTGCCCGGCTTTCCGCGCGTCTTCGCGAGGTGCCGGGTGTGGCGGAGGCGCTCGTAATTCCCGAGGAGGGATTCGCCTACCTCAAGGTGGATGCCAAGACCTTTGATCGCGCCCAGGCGGAGGCGGTAGTTGGCGTCACGGTCGAGCCTGGCCGATCTCAACAGTGCTCATTCTGAATTCAGGAGAACGTACGACCCGATAAACGTACTGAAGGTGGTCGCGGACAATGTCTGGATTGTCGATGGTCCGATCATTCGCGCGCGGGGCTCACCTGGCAATACCGGCATTGGATGCTGGGATGGATTACGCGATATTTTGGACGCTATCTGGTGAGCGATCCGATTGCAGATCCTGCAACGGTTGCTGCCCGAGGGAACCCACGTCCAAACGACTCCGCAGCAGCGGCTTTCGACCCAGCAACTGAATGTGGACTGGTTTCGTTTTTGGCTTGAAGGCGAGGAGGATCCCGATCCCAATAAGTCGGAGCAATATTCGCGATGGCGCCAGCTGCGACGAGTGGGCCATCTCAATTGAAGTTTAGTCGTCAGACTCCGTTGCTTGAGCCGATGTTTTCGTTTCCCGGCCGCGGCGCGCAGGTTCATGCGCTGTGGGCAGAGCTCGATGCCCAGGGTCATCAGGCTATCATGACCCGATCGATTGCTGCGAGCGCCGGCGCAAGTCAGGAGCAGCTTACGAACGCCGCGAGCGGAGGCGCTTGCCTCGAGAGCACCACGCCGCTGCATCCACCGACAATCACAGCATTTCCGACCGCCCGGCTTACCGGGCGGCAGGAGTTGACGAACTCCTTCAATCTGCAGATTGTTCATATCGACTGTGCGCCCGCCACGCAGATCACTTCCGCTAAAGTAGTGCTCGTGAATATAGGGCATGAGACCATCAAGGGGCCGCTGGCGTTGTATGCGGTGGGGCTACATTCGGATTACGGCACGCCGCGGGCCTTGAATGCGAGCGGTAGCACCGGCGGCCGGCCGTACTGGGATCTCTCGCCGGTGATCCCCGCGGAGGGTCTGAGACCTGAGGCGAGCGCGCAGCCGTTCGAGCTGCGTTTCAAGATTAGCCGCTTTCAGCCTGAATCCGCACCGGAGCAAGGAGATGCAGTCGCAATGTGGGTGGGCGTTTCAAACCTGCGTAAGCGAAGGGCGCCCTGCGACCGAATCGAGAGCCCGCGCTTCGTCGGGACGGCACCGTTCAATTTAAATGAGTTCCGGTACGCGCAGGGCTCGAGACCATTGGCGCGAGCGGTGGCAACGAGGGCGTAGAGATTGGCGCTGGCTGTGGCACCGAGCGGATTGTTCGCGAAGAGCCAAACGCGCCGCCCCTGGCTGAAGGGGCGAATGAGGTTCTCGATGTAATTGTTGTGAGCGGATTTATCTCAACAGGATCGTTGAACCATATCCGCCTGCGCCCGAACCTACGGTCCGCGATGACGACGTCGCGCGGCCTTGCCGCGCGTCGATAGTTCAATCGAAACAAGGGAAAGGGCGCGCAGAAGCTAAGCGTCTAAGTCAAAACGGATCTCAGTCTGAATTTCGACAGCTTGGGAGAACGTGTATGAAAGATACGCTAAGGCTTACGCTAGCAATCATGGGCTTAGTTGCGTTCACCGCGGCTATCCCCACGGTCGCTCTCGCGGATGGGCAGGATGCACTGGTGAGATTCAAGGGCGGTATAGGTGTCGATCCGGTCTCTAACATCACGGTAGCGAACGGAACCACGACCGTCAGCGCGAATGCGGTACGCGGAGTTTCTCCTCCGGGGCAGATCTGGGTCATTCGCGATCTCGATGCGAAAGTCGACATCTACGGGCACATCAGAGTCCGAGGCAGCGGCCTGCTGCTTGCGGGCGGCAACGGCATCGGCACGCCCGCCGGTCTCAGCGTGTTCGCGACGCTCTTCTGCGGGCCTGCGGCCAGTGCCACTGCGTCGAGTTCCAGCACGACTGGGGTAGCACTGGACGCCGACGGAGATTTCGCAATCGACGATGTTCTCTCGCCGGCACCCCTCAATCCCTGCGTTGATCCAGTACTGCTGATCCGCGCAACTGTGGGAACTCACCCCTGGTTCGCGGCTGGCATCGTAGGCTAACGGCCGCTACCGCGGCGCCGCGCCGACGCAGAGAGCGCAGAGCATGCGGGAAGCGCTCGCTCGTGTTGCTGCACGAGCGGGCGCCGCCTGGATGCATGTGAGAGCTGGATTCGACTGAGTCCCCGGGGAGGCAGCTAAGCTCAGCATTCACCCTCCCGTGAACACACAGGCCGGAGATTCAGAAGGCACAACTGCCACCCTACGGCTTGGCCACCGTGAGCCAGAAGATCACGACGACCGAGGAAAATGCCGGCACGCCGAGCCAGAACCAGATTCGCGAATACCGGAGAGACTTCTCCCCGATTGGCATGCCGTGCGTTTCGTAGGCACGGGCGAGATCGCGCAGACGGATTTGAATTCGGACTACAGCGATCCAGCAGGCGCCGGCGAGGCAGAAAAGACTCTCCGGGCCGCACGAACGTCAGCGGCAGGAGCCTCAGGGCAAACTCGGTCGACACGTCGCCTCGGTAACCGTCAATCGCGCGCATAAGCTCGCCGATCCGTGACGGGTTGACGATGGCTGGACGATTCCGGCGCGATACCGCGGCGATGGCCCCGCGTAGGTCGATTGTCGGATCGCGCTCGGCTCGTGAGGTAGCGACGGCATATCGGAACACGTTTCCGCATTCGGAGCGCACACGGTGAGCCGTTTCGTGTTTTCCGCGCGCTTCGATCCGCTTTAAAACCGCGAGTACGTCCGCAGCTTTGATCGCGATGATCGGCCGCGTTCCGAGGTAGGGGAACACGAACGCCTCGAATCGCTCCGTTTTCTTGCGGAGCGTGCGGGGGCCTAAGGTTTTTGCCTCCATCTCGAGCCATTCCCGGGCAAGCGCTTCAAACGTATCTGCCCGCGCCGCCCGTTCGGCTTGTCGCTTTGCACTTGGGTCGCCGCCATCGGCTACGAGCCGTCGGGCTTCGTCACGTCGCTCGCCGGCTAGTTTCAGTGGAACTTCGGGGTAGGTGCCCAGCGAGATCAATTTCTCGCGACCACCAACGCGGTAGCGGAAGCGCCACCAGCGAGATCTGTTTGGATTGAGCTGGAGATATAAGCCATCACCGTCGGAGAGCTTTTGCGGCCGGCCTGTGGGCTTCGCATTGCGGATCGCAACGTCACTGAGATGCATGCGGGTAACACCTCTGGAGATGGGACGCCGCGTGCGGGTAACTGCACTCAAGCGGACCCAGTTACCCGCTCGACCCCTGCGCTGTCAAGTTACGGGCTGATACGCGGTGGGGCGCTAAGTCTCTGAATCTATGGTGATTCTGCTTGAGACTCGTTCCGCGTGGGGATCCCCTGAGACGGGCTGATACAGTGTGATGGCTCCCCGGGTTGGACTCGAATTGGACTGTAACTCTCGGATCCGCTTAGCCTTTTTTCGGCGCTCCGCCGAGTTACCCCTAACCCTATCCTGGAAATCGTGCGCTGCGGTGAGACGTCTTGATACATGGTGATCGCTGCGGAGCAGGTAGCTGCATTGAGCCGTGACATTGGACAATTGGACAGGCAATAAGAGCAGGAATGAATCAGCGGTACGGCCGGCTCTGGCCAGTTCCGTATGTGCTCAGGGCCGAACTTCACTGCTAGCAGGTGCGCAGACGCATCAGGCGTGCACTGGATCCACGAGGCTAGCCTCCAGCAGTGGGGATCTGCAGTTCGGTCAGGAAATCAGCTTCCTGAGCCGCCAACCAGGTAGGTGGCAGTCGGTAGCCGCGCTGATCGGCGCCGAATCGGATATACGTTTCCCGGAGCGGTCCGGTGGCTCGCGCACCGGTGATATGGATCCAGTTCTCGAGCACCGTCGCTGCACATGGAGCCTGGTCATAACTACCTTGGAAGGAAAGGCAGGCGGCACTCGGCGCGCCCTCCACGATGCGTCCGCGCAGGGCGCTCAACGAAGCCGGCAGTATGGGTATGCAGACCTCCACATCTGCGCGCCGGTTGCGCTCATGCTGATGGTGAATCAGCAAGAAAGGTCGTTGCGGTGCTCTGGCGGACTGCGCCGCCACGGCGCGCTCCGCGGACTCAAACATCCGATAAATGGCTCGACCGATAGTGCTCACGCGATCGCGAAGTGCGAAGACCGGCATGTCCGGAATGGGGCGCGCCGTCGGTCGAAGTAGCTGGACACGTCGTCGCTTCTGCAAGAGCGAAGCGCACTCAATGCATTGGTCGATGTACTGTAGCCGGTGGCGGTCTAGATCCAAGCGCCTTTGCAGGCGCTCGCGAAGACGTCCGAGCACGGTGTAGGGCGTCGACGATCCCTCAGGCGCCCTGATCCAAGCCTTCAGGTCTTCCATTCCGGCGCCGAGCTGCCTCATCAATCGCAGCTCCTGGAGAGTGACGAGCTGGTCAGCGGCATAGTACCGATAACGGGACGTAGGGTCTGTATAGGCCGGGCGAAACACGCCGGCGCGATCGTAGAACCGGAGAGTTTTGACGCTGACCCCGGCTCGCTTGGCAAATGCTCCGATTTTCAGCATGCAGCAGCTCGGCTCTATTGAGTCTCCCCTCAGGGGAGGGTTCACTATACCCGCAGGCTCCCATGGAGACGAGCATGTCTCGGCAATTACGCGCAATGGTTGTAACGCTGGCGGCCGCACTTCTGATGGTTCCTCCATCAGCCGCGACGGACGGTATTTCATTGCCCCGCAGGAACGGCGGCGGGCCCGGCAAGGACGAAAGCTATCCCGGAGTGACCGTTTTGTACGATGCGATCCGCGGTCCTGCTGGACATCGCCTCCGAGTCATTGCAACTCATCCGGATCATCCGATGATCAAATACCCGGTGATTTTTGTGGTCGGATGGCTGAGTTGCGATACCGTGGAGGCTCCGCCGCGGACGAGTGACGGAACGCAACGGATGCTGCAGGCAATCGCACAAATACCTGGCTTTGCCACAGTACGCCTTGAAAAGCCGGGCGTCGGGGATTCCGAGGGCGACTGTGCGCGGACCGATTTCCGTTCTGAGCTAGCTGCGTACCGTGCGGCGTTTCGCCACCTTCAGGACTACACGTTTGTAGATCCGGACAGAATTTTCGTCTTCGGGATCAGTAACGGGGGTGGTTTCGCGCCGCTGGTTCCCGAAGGAACCCCAGTGAAGGGCTATGTAGTCGATGGCGGTTGGATCAAGACCTGGTTCGAGCACATGCTCGAGATCGAGCGGCGCCGCTTGACACTCGCTGGTCATCCGCCAGGAGAGATCACCACTTTCATGAAATCGGTTGCCGCACTCTACAGCGCTTACCTGCTTGGCCGCCACCCGCCGCACGAGATTTTTGCGAAAGAGCCGGACCTGCGGAAGGTATGGGACGGTCCCGATGATCGGCAATACGGGCGACCTATCGCCTACTACCAGCAACTCCAAGACCTCAATCTAATGGCCGCGTGGTCTGCTGTTCGGGTGCCGGTACTCGCGCTGCATGGAGAATATGATTGGATCATGAGCCGGAGCGATTCGGAGCTGCTGGTCCAGATCGTCAATCACAATCGGCCAGCGAGTGCCCAACTCATCGAGTTGCCGCACACTGGACACACCTTCGAGAATTATGCTTCCATGCAGAGCGCCTTCCATGGGAAGCAACTCCCGTTCGATGATGCCATCGCGCAGCGCGTGCGAGCCTGGTTCATTCGTCGGGGGGGCCCTTAAATCCGGCACTCAGGCGCTCCCGTAACGGTCACCGCAACCTGAGTGTGCGCGCTCACACTCGCCATGACCTGCCGTTGGATGGTACCCCCCGAATCCCCGCATTCCGGACGTTCGGCCTATCAGGGATGCCTCCGTGCGGGCCTGAAGCCTTCCCATTCGAGCGGCGTAAATTTGTCGGCAATGAGCATGCGCAAAAGGCGGTCGTAGATGTCCTCTCCATTGGAACTGTTTGTCATGATGAGCATCCCGGTTTTCGGCCCATCGAAGCAGACGACGTAATGCCGCCAGCCATTATCGTGCCCTTCCTTGAAAAACACTTTGCCGTACGGGGTCCAAAAGAGCCCCCAGCCGAGGCCATAACTCAGGTGAATGGCCTCATCCCCGCTGATGTTTTCTTCCGTGGAAAGCGACGGGAATTCGTGCTTTGAAACAATAGGGATCTGCCGGCTGAGCATCAAATCGCGGAGATTCTCGTCGGGAAACCCGCCATCCAGAATAGCTTGAACGAATCGAGCGTAGTCACGGAGGGTTGTCTGCATCCCACCAGCGGCATCCCCGATTCGTCGGCGCTCGGGGCCGAGCGAGGCTCCCTGCCCATCATAACCATCCGCGTAGTCCTTCTCGAACCGCGTTTGCCAAACCATGCTCGTGCGGCTCATTTTTAGCGGCACGAATATGCGTTCGCTCATGGTATTCGTGATCGGTTGCTTGATGACGGTCTCGACCACCATCTGTGCCAGTGCGATTCCCTCGCCCGAATAGGCGAAGCGCGTTCCCGGGTGGAAATAGATCCTCAACTTCCCGCCGGGCATGAAGCGCCGCCAGTTTGCAAATCCGGAAGTGTGGTCCAGCAGCATCCGCATGGTGATCTGCTTGTAGCGCGGGTCACTGGCCAGATCACGATATCGAGCATATTCGGGCAGCGGTTTCGGCAGGTATTCATAGACGGGGGTATCGAGGTCGATGAGTCGCTCGTGAACGAGCTCCATGACCATGGTGGCAAATACAGGTTTTGTGAGCGAGGCGGCGGTCATGATGGAATCCGGAGTCAGAGGCAGTCGCTTTTGCGTATCCCTGAAGCCAAACGTCTGCAGATAGACCAGCTTGCCGCGATTGAAGATCGCAATGCCAACGCCGGTCACGTGGGCAGCCTTCATCGAGCTGTTTACGGCGGCATCGATCTGAGCAGGGGTGATCTTGCTACCGTCGAGCCTGCTGATAGCCGATTGCTGGGCCTGGATCGGCCCCGCAAGCGCGGTCGATAATAGGAGGACGAGTAAGGAGCCAGCGACCCTCTTCATGTTCGGTCTACTCGGTCAACTGCGCAGAAGGCGCGATAGGAGGACTGCATGTTCCGACGACCATCGGCGATCAAGTAGATCACGACCCCTTCGTCCAGCGCTCGAGGTAGGGCTTGAAAATAACCGAAGGCGATGCGGTGAGACCAGCTGATACGGGGTGATCACTCGCGGCGTCTTGACGGCGTGACGCCGCCGTGGCAGTTTTGCACGTCATAAGGAGCAATTCTGCCATGAGTATATTGACCCTCACCGAGCGACCTCTGGGCGAACAGATCGAGGTGCTCGAACGGGGGCTACCCAGTAGCGCGCTCGGAGAAATCGCGACCACTCTTGGCTTGCCGAAAGCGCGCATCATAAAGGCGCTCAAGCTCGTGCTGCGTACGATGACCGAGCTGGAAAAGAAGCACGAGCGCTTCTCAACTGCTGAGTCAGAGCGCCTCTACAGGATCGTACGTGCCCGGAGTCTCGCTCGCGAGATCTTCTCCTCTGACGCCGCAGTGGCCGAGTGG